>Ga0137397_10000783_pt1 | contig 22042 bp, 21 predicted proteins | sample czorhiz116metaG_FD_106658 | JGI IMG/M metagenome (GOLD analysis project Ga0137397, IMG submission 106658) | Vadose zone soil microbial communities from Angelo Coast Range Reserve, California, USA - czorhiz1.16 metaG | ecosystem: Environmental > Terrestrial > Soil > Vadose zone | place: USA... | reverse complement strand
GCTTGTCCTTCTCGTGGAGAAGGGGCGTTCCGGGGCTCAAGCTGACACCGAACGAGACTTTCACGCGGATGTGTCTCCAGTCGTCCGAGGTTCACGGCTCCGAGCGGCGGGCGGAGCTACTTCAGGCCGAGCAGGGACTCCAGGTTGCGCCAGAGGATGCGCTCCTTCTCCTCCTTGCTGAGGCTCTTGAGCCCCTGCACCCAGGCGACGGGGGAGGGATGCCAGGGGACGAAGGGCCAGTCGCTGCCCAGGACCACGCGGTCCGCGCCCACCTGGTCGAGGAGGAAGCGGAGGGCCTCCTCGCTGCCCGTGACGGAGTCGTAGTAGAGGCGGCGCTGATACGCGCTGGGCGGCTGCGGGATGCGGCGGGCCTCGGGACGGCTTTGCCACCCGCGATCGAGCCGGCCCATGGCGAAGCACGCGGGGCCGCCGCCGTGGGCGATGCACACCCGGAGGTCCGGACACGCCTCGAGCACGCCGCCCGAGATCAGGATGGCCACGACGATGGCATCGTCGAGGATGACGCCGAGGCTGTTGAAGAGTCCGTCGCGCGGGGTGCGCTCCATCAGGAAGTTGTGCTGCGGCTGCGGATGGAAGAAGAGGATGGCGCCCAGGGCCTCGGCGGCCTTGAAGAACGGCCGGAACTTCGGCTCGTCCCATTGCTCGCCGTTCACGTTCGTGTCGAGCTCGGCGCCCTTGAGGCCGAGCACGGTGACGGCGCGCTCCAGCTCGTCGATGGCCGCGGTGACGTCCTGCACGGGCAGGGTGGCGAGGCCCGCGAAGCGCTGGGGCGACTGGCGGGTCAGGCCCGCGATCTCGTCGTTGACCTCGCGGGCGAGCTGGCGACCCTGTGCGGGATCGAGGTGGTAGCCGAAGAACGGCGTGTGGATCGAGAGCACCTGGACGTCCACGCCCTGCGCGTCCATGTCTTTCAACCGCTCGTCCGTGGTGAAGCGAACCTTGGGCGAGCTGAAGGCCGTGCGCTTGGCGTTGCCCACCATGACGCCGAGGCCCTGGCCGGGCTCGTGCCGGTAGCCGTACCACTCCTTCCCGGCGTCGACGGCCTGCCACAGGGACTGCGGCACCAGATGGGCGTGCACGTCGATGGCGCGCATGCTAGGCGGAGGCGCGCGTGTCCGCGGCGGAGCGCTCCTTGATCGAGACGCGCCAGTGGATGCGGTCTTCCTCGGGAGGGTAGTCGCCCGCCGCCTTGTGATACGAGCAGCGGTTGTCCCAGATGACGATGTCTCCCTTGCGCCACTTGTGACGGTACTCGCCGCCGGGCTGGATCATGTAGCCGGTCAGCTCCTCGATCAGCTCGTCGCTCTCCCGCGCGTCCACGCCCTCGATGCGCAGGATCTTGCCCGGATCGAAGTAGAGGCCCTGGCGCCCCGTCTCCGGATGCGTGCGGATGATCGGGTGGAAGACGGGCGTCCAGTCACGGTCCTCCTCGTTGAGAAGGGCCGTGGCCTTGCGGCGGCCCCCGTAGGTGAAGGCCCCCTTCCGTCCCTCCAGGCGCTGCTTCAGCCGGGGCGGCAGCGCCTCGTAGGCTGCGTACATGCTGGCGAAGAACGTGTCGCCGCCCGCGCTCGGCACGGCGAGGGCATAGAGCTGGGTCGCCTTGAACGGCTCCTCATCGTAGGCGCCATCGGTGTGCCAGCCCTCGGCGCCGCGGCGATAGATCGCCTGATCGAGCTGGCCGTCGGCCCCGAACTTGTTGACGCCCAGCAGGGTGATCTCGGGATAGTCCGGGTGACGCGTCATCTTCGACGGATGTGGGTGCACGACCCCGAAGCGGCGGCTATAGCGGAGGAAGTCCTGGATCTCGAGCTGCTGACCCGGCACCACGAGGACGTTGGAATCCAGCCACGCCCGATAGATGGCGGCGAAGCCCGCGTCGTCGAGCCTCCTGACGTCGACCCCGTGGATCTCCGCGCCTATCTGCGGCCCCAGGCGGCGAACCTCGATCATCGCTACGTCCTCCTGTCGTCGCGCAACGAACCCAGCGGAACCGACTCACTTGAACGCGGGCATCACCTCGTGCGTCAGGAGCTGGAGGCTTCGTGTCTCGAGCTCCGGGGGAATGCGGCCGCCCGGATTCAGCTCGGCCACGACGCCGTCCAGCCCCAGCTCTTCCCGGAGCTGGCCCAGCCGATCGATCACGCTCGCGGCGGTGCCGAACACCACTTTCTTGGCGAGGATGTCGTCATAGGACAGATTGGCCATGCGCTCGGCCTGAAAGTGCCGTCGATCGGCGGGACCGGCTCCGGCCCGGCCAACCGCGGAGCGCGCCAGCTCGGTCTGGCGAGCAAAGAAGGCGGCGAGGCTCTCGCGAGGCTCCTCCCGGGCTCCCTCGGCGGTGGTGGACACGTAGACGGGGATGCGCAAATAAACGCTGGGCTCCCCGGGATGGCCCGCCTCGCGCCAGGCGTGCCGGTACGGCGCGAGCTGAGCCTGCAGGTCGGGGATCTCCGTGGCGCGGAGCCCGACGAAGATCGGCAATCCCATTCGACCGGCCGCGGGAAAGGTCTCCTCGCTCGTGGCCGCCATGCGAATGGGCGGATGGGGATCCTGATACGGGCGCGGCGCCACCATGGCGTTGTTGACGCGATAGAACTCGCCCTCGTAGCTGAAGGGCTCGCCCTTCCAGGCCTGCCGGATGATCTCGAGCCCTTCGCGGAAGCGAGCCTGGCTCTCGGCGTAGGGCACGCCGTAGGTGTCATAGGTGCGCACGACGCCGCTGCGGCCGATGCCGAACTCGAAGCGGCCCTCGCTGATGTGGTCGATGGTCGCGACTTCCTCGGCGATGCGCAGCGGGTGGTTGAGGGGAAGGACCTGGACGGCCGTGCCCACGCGGACCCGCCGCGTGCGGGTGGCGATGGCGCTCGCCACCTGGAGCGAGGCGGAGATCACCGAGCGCGACGGGGTGAAATGGATCTCGCCGAGCCAGACACAGTCGATCCCCCAGGCCTCGGCCCGGTCGGCCTGCTCGAAGACGTCCCGGAACGACGCGACCTGATTCGCTCCGTGACGGATTTCCTCGACAAAGATTCCGAAGTGCACGCTGGCTGCCTCCCCGGGTCGATACTCGCCCCCGGCTGGGACGCAGTCAAGGGGGCAGCCAGCGGCCTGAGCTCAGGGCCCGGATCGCCCTAGAACTGTAAAAATCTCCTACAGCCTGCTAGAGGTCCTGGGCCAGCCGCTTGATTTCCCGGTGAAGATGGTCCCACTGGCTGATGAGGGCCCGAACCACCTCGGGCGCGCTCCCGGCGCGGAGGCGCTTCATTTCGCCCGTGAGAATGTTTCGATAGCGCGTGGTCTTGCTCAGAATCGCGTACAGTCGCCGGTCTCGCTCCTCGAGGGTCGCGAGGAGGTCGGTGTCGAGCTCGTCGATGGTCCGGTGGCGCGTGGTCACTGCCGATGCGGCGCGTTTCATGGCGTATGCCTCCTCCTGCAGTTCTTCCGACACTTCTCGATGTCCGCAATGAAAGAAGCATCATCCATACCGGGAGCGCGAATGCTTGAATGATCGATGATTGCAAAACACCGGCGACGACGGCCATCACGGATCGTAAACTTCGGCTACGCCCAAAAGGTTGACTGGGCCAATCGGTGACACTCTTCGGCCGCCAATCTCGAGCTGAGGTAACATCCCCGACATGAGGGCGGCGTGATGAGCCAGACAGCCGACGTGGTGGTGGTGGGCGGGGGCGTGAACGGCGCGAGCATCGCCTACGCGCTGGCCGCCCGCGGCGTGAACGTCGTGCTCCTCGAGAAGGGCGCGCTGGCCAGTGGCGCGTCGGGACGATCCAGCGCCCTCGTCCGCATGCACTACACCAACGAGTGGGACGCCCGCCTGGCCTGGGCGAGCTTCCCCGTGTTCAAGCACTGGGCCGAGCTCATGGGCGGGCCCGCCGTCTTCACCCATACCGGCTTCGTGAATGTCGTGGGGCCGCCCTACGCGGACAATCTCCGGCTCAACGTCGAGATGCTCCAGGGCCTGGGCGTCAACACGACAGCGCTCACGGGCGCGGAGCTGAAGGAGCTCCAGCCCTTCGCCAACGTCGACGATATCGGCGCCGCGGCGTATGAACCGGACAGCGGCTACGCCAACCCCGCGGAGACGGTGGAGGGCTTCCGACGCCGGGCAACCGAGCTGGGCGCCCGCGTTCTCCAGTGGGCCGCGGTGACCGGCGTGGTTCGCCGGGAGAGCCGGGTGACCGGAGTCGAGACTTCGGCCGGGCGCATCGACGCGGGCAGCGTGATCGTCGCGGCGGGCGCGTGGTCCACGCGTCTATGCCGGGAGTTCGGGCTGGCGCTGCCCGCGCGGCCCAAGGCCATCGACACCGTGGCGGTGACGCGGCCGCCCGAGCTCCGGAATCCGCACATGGTCTTCATCGACAACGTCCAGGGCAACTACTTCCGCCCGGAGGCGGGTGGCCTCACCCTCGCCGGCGTGCCGTGCCAGGAGTGGGACATTGACCCGGACACGCTGCCGACGGGCCTGCCTCCGCAGGCGAGCGACATCGGCGCCCGCCTCCTGATGCATCGAATCCCGGCGATGGAGCGCGCTACCCTGGCCCGCGGCTACCGGGCCTTCGACGGGTACAGCGCGGACCGCCACGCGATCCTCGGGGAAGTGGACGGCCTCGACGGGCTGTTTCTTGCCACCGCCTTCAGCGGCTCCGGGTTCAAGATCGCGCCCACCGTCGGCCTGTGCATGGCGGAGCTCGTGACGGAGGGTCGCGCGAAGACCGTCGACATCGAGCCCTTCAACATTCGCCGATTCGCCCAGGGCCGGACCGTGGAGGGCCCCCATCCCTACGCCGTGCGGCCCGACTACGTCGATCCCAAGTCGGCTTGACCGCCCGCTCCCCTGGAGCATTCGCGGGACAACGCGACCCGGGTCTCTTCGGCCCTCGACCTCGGAGAGGGAGAGGAACTCATTCTTGGCCCCCCGCCCCCACTGGAGGAAAGGGCAGGGTGAGGGGGAGCCCGAGACGCGATACGCGCGCTCGTGAACAGTTCGGGCTAGCGCGAGGACCGTCCATTCTCCGGCGCGATGAGATGCGCCTCCTCGGCGAGCGTTGTCGCCTCTGCGCTGGGCCTCTCCCCCGACAGCTCGGTGGCGCGACGCCTCAGCACGAGGGCGAGGTTCACGCGGAGCTCGGGAAATTCGGGAGCGACACGAAAGGCGCGGCGCAGCAGGGGCAAAGCCTCGCCGTCCCGACCGCGCTTGGCGTAGAGGGCGCCCAAGTTCGCGAGCGCCTCGGGAAGGTCTGGGTCGGCGTCGAGCGCTTGACGGTACGTCCGCTCCGCCTCGTCGAGTTGCCCTTGCAGCTCGAGCACCGCGCCCAAATTGCTTCGGGTGACGGGTCGATCGCGCAGCGACAGGGAGTGGCGGAAAGCCGCTTCCGCCTCCTTCGGTCGCTCCCGCGCAATGGCCTCTGCAAAGTTGCTGTGGCAGGCCGCGCACTGCGGATCCAGCTCCACGGCCCATGACCAGAGGGTCTCGGAGTCTTTCCACGCCTCCGCTTGGACCCAGGTCGACGAGCCCAGGGCGAGCAGAACGAGAAGTGCGCCGGCCCCGCATGCGCGAAGGGGCCACGGTCGCACCAAGCCGCGCTCCCCGGCTCGCAGCACCCAGACGAGGGCGGCGCCGGCGAGCACTGCGAAGCCAAGCCCGGAGAGATAGCTGTACCGGTCGTTGGCGAGCTGGTGGCCGGCATGCACGGGCCCGATCACGGGCAGAACCATGAGCGCCGAGTAGAGCCAGGCGGCCAGCCCGCCAGGCCAGCGGCGCCGGAGGACAACCAAGAGCGTGGACACGCCGATGAGAACCAGCATGGGCGCGAGAAAACGCGGGGCGAAGACCTCAACGCGCGCCGGCAGCTCGTAGAGGGGCGAGAGCCCCATGGGCCAGAGCCATTTCGAAGCGTAGAACACGATCGCGTAGGCGGTCATGGCCAGGCGCGCCGCGGCCGGATACTGCTGGTAGTCCGTGAATCCCGAGCCGTGCTTGACGGCGAGGAGAGCCACCACGCCGCCGCCGAGCGCGAGCAGAGCGTACGGCAGCTTTTCGACGAGCGCGGTGCGCCAGCCGATGCGCGGCAGACGTCGAAGCGGGTACACGTCGAGGAGGAGAAGCGCCAGCGGCAGCGGCACGGCCTGCGCCTTTGAGAGCAGCGCGGCGAGGAAGGCGCCCACGGAGAGCGCGCGCCACCGCCACGACGATCCGCCGGGGTCCGTCGAGCGCAGATAGCCCAGCACCGCGAGCAGGAAGAAGAAGCCGCAGAGGACGTCCCGCCGCTCCGTGATCCATGCCACGGACTCCACTCGCAGCGGATGAATGCCGAACACGAGAGCGGCGAGCGCCCCGCCCCATGGCAGCGGGCCGCCGCCGACCGCTCCGGTCGCCGCCAAGAGACGCCGCGCCACGAAGTAGAAGAGGACGGCATTCGCGGAGTGGATCAGCATGCTGCCGAAGTGGTAGCCCCACGGGCTCATTCCGCCGAGCACGTAGTTGAGCCCGAGGGTCATCCAGGTCAGCGGGATGTAGTGGCCCATGAGGGTAGTGGTCCACATCCACGTGAGCTGGGTCCAACCGAGTCCGCGAAAGCCGGCATTGTCGACGAAGTTCCTGTCGTCGTCCCAGTTGACGAACTGCCCGTCCAGGGCCGGGAGGAACGCGAGGAGCGTGACGAGAAAGATCGCCGCGGGCACCAGGGCCAGCCGCACGCTCCGGGACGCTTTCGAAGCGAGCGCTAGGTTTCCTGCCGTCACACACGCCGTGTCCGCCATCACTCCTCCTCCGGCCACATCAGGGTGACCGTTCTCGGGAATCTTTGAGGGGCGCATGCGAGCGCATGGCCCACGCGTACGCGGTGTTCAGCTCTTCGATCTTCTGTGCGGCCAGTGATCTGAGCTCGGGGCCGAGTCCCTCCGTCCGGTCCGGGTGGTATTGCTGCACCTTGAACCGATACGCAGAGTAGATCGCCTCGAACGGCGCCTCCGGGCTGACGCCCAGGATCTCGTGGCAGTGCTCACGGACCCATGCGCGCCGGGGATCCTCGGTCTCGCCTTCCCCGTTTCCCGCGTCATGCGCACGGGATCGGCGCTGTCCCATCCACCGCGAGATGATTCCGTACCCGAGCAGGAGCCCGAAGACGACCGTGAGCAGCTCGGCCGTGCTCATTGCGCGGCCTTGACGGTGGCGAGGTAGGAGCGGAGCTGCTCCTGGGCTGGCGTGTCTTCGCCCGCCTCGTCGATGAGATCGCCCGCCCGGCTCTCGAGCCGCGCGAGGAGCTCCTCCTTGACCTCGACGGTGGCGGCCGCGAAGAGAACCTGCGCCCCGTCCGCCTCGATGGGCTGTGGCGTCGTGATCTTGCGGACGAGGTTCGGCAGGAAGGCCGGACAGACGAGCACGTCGAGACTCAGCCACGCGGCGCGCGTGTTGGTGAGCCGCAGGCTTCGGCGCCGGCACCAGAGGACCACGATGGTGGCGAACGCGGTCGGATACACGCCGATCGCCGTGTACACGACGGCGGCATTGGGGCCCATCGAGAGGGTCAGGGCGGGTCCGACGACGAACAGCAGCAGGAAGGCCCACGTAGCGAGCCCGCGCACGACGAGGAGCGAGGACCGGAGCTCCTCCACGGCGTCGAGGGCCGCCCGGAGCGCGCCGGGGTCGGCCCAGCGCTGACCCCACGGAGCGATGAAGGCTCCGCGAAACGGCAGCGCGAGGGGGCAGAAGGCGAGCACGCGTCCCGAGATCGTGAAAGGGCTCTCGCTGAAGATGGGGGAGAAGCGCCGGCGGCCCGCCTCCACGAGGAGGAGATGGCGGGGCGACAATAAGATAGCCGAATCCCAGACGTACAGGAGCAGAGCCACTATCCAGATGACGTAGTCGGAGCTCCGCACCTGGTCTAGCACCGCCGGTTACCCCCGGCGAAAGAGCTTGCGGAGAAAGGCGAGGATGGTTCCGCCCGCGGCGACCGCGCCGTAGATCAGGAACTTGCCCAGCGCCTTGCCCGCGCCCGTCTTCACGGCCACGGCGGCGGCGCCGCCGAGGACCAGGGCCCCCAGCCCGAACTGCGCGACGCGATCGCCCGATCTGAACTCCGAGTAGCGCTCGCCCGGCGCGAAGTCATAGCCGGCCAGTGAGGTCTTGAACACGGCGATGTGCTGGTCGAGGCTCTCCGGGTCGGAGACGAGGGTCACGTGCATGACCCCTCGGCGGCTGAGAATGCGCGTGGTGTAGTTGACGACGGAGCGTCCGCTCCCGCTCCGGAGCCGCACACCCCACTCCAGGCGCCTGGTGTTGAGGTCGTAGTGGGGCGCCACGCTCCAGCCTTCCGTGTAGATCGGGGGCATGCGCAGGCGCTCACGCTCCTTGTTGCTCGGGCCGTCGCTTTCCTTGAGCGACTTGAGGAGCGCGTCGGGATCCAGCTTCTCGTCGTCTTTGATGTACCCGGTGTCCTCGAAGTAGAAGACGGCGAACCACGAGAAGTCCTGCGCGGACAGCGTGTAGTGATCGTCGCGCGGCGGATTGCCGTTCAGCTCGAGAAACCGGCGCGTGTTGGGGCCATCCAGGAAGGTCTGGCCCTCCGGGACCCTGACGGTGGCCAGACTGCCCACGCGTCCCTCCGTCGGCCCACGCTGCCAGGCGAGGGCGAGGATATCGCGCGCCACCTGCTCCTGGTTCTGGCTCGGTGGCTGCTGAGACAGGACGGGCGTGGCCATGACGAGCACGGCGAGCACGGCGGTGCCGGCAAAGACACGGCGAACGAGACGATGGCGAGTCATGGAAACCCCCTCCCGCTCGAGCCGCGCTCGAGCACAGCCACGTGGAGAAGCGCGGTGCTCAGGTGGCGCGCGCCACGAGGCGACGCGCGGCCTGAAAGCCCTTGAGAATCATGATGACCACGAAGACGTGGAATCCCAGGCCCAGCCAGTCATGGACGAGAAGGGAGATGAGACCGTCGAGCCCGTAGAGACTGACGCCCACGAGGAAGGCCCAGGCATGTCCGCGGACCGCGAGGGTGCCGAGCAGTACGAAGCCGCCGATCAGGAGCGCGTCGAAGAGGAGCGCGGCCGTCCAGCCGCGGCCCGCCCGAGTGGCCAGCGCGTCGACGATCTGGCTCATGCCGAGCCCGATGATGAATCGCCAGTCCTGCCCGGCAAATGCCAGGACCGAGTTGACGAGCGACAATCCGGCGATCCAGTAGAACCAGAACGCCCCACGCCGGCCCTGCGCCTCGAGCTGCTGATGCTCGGTGCTCGCGGGCGCGGTCGTCGCGGGGGAGGCTGGCGATGCAGGCGGCGCAGGAGGAAGGCTCGTGACGAGCCGAACGGCGGGGGAGGACGTGGCCATGCCCGGCGCAGTTGGGAGCCTGCTCGGAGCGGGCCGCTTGAAAGGGCTGGGTCCGTCTGTCAGCGGGCCTCTGGGGGCTTCAAGGGGCTCCATGTGCGCACCTCCGTCACCGCCGGTGACAATCCTGTGCAGTCCGGGGGTCTTTCGGACCCCGTTCTGGGCGTCTCAGGGGTAGGACGCAAACCATGTGCCATGGCCAGCGCCTAGATACCGCGCTCGAGGCGTGGGTCGAGCAGATCGCGTAGCCAGTCCCCGACGAGGTTGATGCCGAGAACGACGAGCAAGATGGCGAGCCCCGGGAAGAGGGCGAGCCACCAGCCCGTGGTGAGGTAGTTGCGTCCCTCGTCCAGCATGGCGCCCCAGCTCGGCGCCGGGGGCGGCAGGCCGAGGCCGAGAAAGCTGAGCGATGCCTCGGCGATGATGACGCGGGCGATGGAAAAGGTCGCGACGACCACGATGGGCGCCCAGACATTCGGAAGGATGTGGCGGAAGATCAGATACCGGTCCGCTGCTCCGAGGGCGCGGGCGGCCTCCACGAAGCCGCGCTCCTTGAGTGAGAGCGTCTCGCCACGCACGATGCGTGCATACGTGATCCACCCGCTGACGCCGAGTACGAGGATCAGGTTCACGAGGCTCGCCCCGAGGACGGCGAGGAGGGCGATGCCGAGCAGGAGCACGGGAAAGGCGAGCTGGATCTCGCCGAGTCGCATGAAGAGATCGTCGGGCCAGCCGCCCCGGTAGCCAGTCCAGAGCCCGATGGGCACGCCCAGGATCGCCGCCATCATCACTGCGGTGAGCCCGATCCACAGCGAGACGCGCGCGCCATGGAGGAGCCGGCTCAAGACATCGCGGCCCAGGGTATCGGTGCCGAGAGGATGCGCCCTGTCCCCGCCGTCGAGCCACATGGGAGGGGAGAGCCGACCAAGCAAATCGTTCTTCACGGGATCCCCGGGAGACAGGACGGGCGCCAGGAAGGCGGCGCCCAGCGCCGCGACGAGGACGAGCAGGCCGAAAATGGCCGCGCCGTCGCGACGCAGCCGCTTCGCCGCGCCGGCCCGCGGCATCAGGAGAGCCGGACCCGCGGATCGACCACCGCGTAGAGGAGGTCCACGGCGAGATTGACGAGCACGAAGATCAGCGCGAAGACGAACACGCCCGCCTGGATGACGGGAAAGTCGCGGCCCGGAATGGCCTGGACGATGAGGCGGCCGAGCCCCGGCCACGAGAAGACGGTCTCGATCACGATGGCACCGCTCAGCATGAAGCCCACGGACAGACCCGTGACGGTGAGGAACGGGATGGCCGTGTTCCAGATCGCGTGACGATACAGGATGAGGCGCTCGGGCAGCCCCTTCGCGCGCGCCGTCCGGATGTAGTCCTGGGGCAGGATATCCAGCAGCCCGGCGCGGAGGAGACGGACATTCTGCGCGAGGGGAGCCGCGGCGAGCGTCACCGCAGGCAGGATCAGGTGACGCCACGTTCCCGCGCCGTAGGCGGGCAAGAGCCCGTTCAGCTGGACGGCGAAGACGAGAATGAGCACCAGCCCGAGCCAGAAGCTCGGCATGGACTGGAGAAAGAGCGAAGCGAGACGACTGAGGTGGTCGGGGGCTCGATTCTGATGGGTGGCGGCCGCGATGCCGAGCGGGATGGCGAGCAGCGTGGAGAGCACGGTGGCGGCCACGGCCAGCTCCACGGTGGCGGGCCAGAGATGCTCGAGCACGAGCTGCATGGCGGGGCGCCGCTGCTGGATCGATTGCCCGAAATCGCCGCGCAGCATGGCGAAGAGGAAGTCGACGTACTGGACGTGCCACGGGCGATCGAGCCCCAGGAGGTGACGCATGTGAGCGATCTCCGCCTGGGTGGCCGACGGGTCGACGAGGAGCGCGGTGGGATCGCCGGTGAGGCGGACGAGAAAGAACACTGCGGTCACCACGCCCCAGACGACGAAGATGGTGTGGAGCAGCCGTCGCAGAAGAAAACGCGGCATCCGGGCCGGCTACTTCGTCAGCGCCACTCCGCGGAAGTCCATGTTGAGCTCGGTCAGGGGAGTGAAGTTGACCACCCGCGGGCTGTGCGCATAGATCTTGATCTCCTGGTAGAGCGACACGATGGGAGCCCAGTCGCGGACGTTTCGCTGGAGGTCGGCAAGCAGCGCGAGGCGCTTGCGGGGGTCGAGCTCCCGCCGGGTGGCCTTGTAGAGCTCGAGCAGCTCCGGCGGGTACGGCGTCCAGTTGATCAGCGAGAGCGCCGTCCAGTCCCGCAGGTAGTCGTCGGCGTCCAGGTTGTTGCTCGTCCGGCAGCTCGTGAACCCTCCGTCGTAAGGGAGGGTGCCCTTGGTCACCGTCTGCAGGAGGGTGGCGAAGTCGATGGGCCTGATCGTGACCGGGACGCCGAGGCCCTTCAGCATCTCGGCCACGGCCAGCGTCACCTCGTCGAAGGCCTGTCCGTAGTGCTTGCTCGGGAAGAGGAGCTGCAGGGCCAGGGGCGCGCCGTCCTTCTCGAGGACGCCTCGACCTCGATCACGCCAGCCCGCCTCCGCCAGCATGGCCTTGGCCCGCGCGATGTCGTAGGGGTAGGGCTCTTGCGCCGTGTAGCCGGAGGAGACGCTGGAGACGGGAGAGACATTGGCCAGGGCATAGCCATGGAAGACCTTCTTGATGATGGCGTCGCGATTGATCGCGAGATTGAGGGCCAGGCGCACGCGCGAGTCCGTGAAGAGACCGTCACGGCCGCCCGAGTCGAAGGCGTCCTTGAGCCGCCCATTCAGGTAGAGGCGGCAGTGGAGCTTCTGCGGGCTGCTCACGACCTTCAGGGCGGGATCACGCGCGAGCACGGTGGCATCGAGCGGGGGCACGGCGTCCACGAGGCCGACCTGGCCCGCCCGCAGCGCGGCCACCCTCGCCCCCGCTTCGGGAATGACTTGAAGGCGAAGCCGAGCGAACTGCGGCTGGACGCCCCAGTAGGCGGAGTTTCGCTCGAGCCGCATGGAGTCCTTGCGCTTCCACTCCACCAGCTTCCAGGGGCCCGTCCCGATCGCGCGGTCGTTGACGGCCTCGACCCCGTTCTTGATCGTGTAGTCCTTGGGGACGAGAGGCTCCCGGCCGATGAAATCCCAGAGGGTAGGGGAGGGGTCGCTGGTGTGAATGCGGACGGTGAGGTCGTTGACCCTTTCCCACCGCGTCACGAACGGGAAGGCCTTCTCGAAGGACGTGCCGGCGGGCACCTCCTTGATGCCCCATCGATCGAGATTACGTCGGAACATGCGGTCGAGGTTGAAGAGGACAGTGTCGGCGTTGAACGCCTCGCCGTTGTGGAAGGTGACGCCGGGGCGCAGCGCGAACTCCCAGGCCAGCGGGCTCACCGCCTTCCAGGAGAGGGCGAGGCCCGGCACCGGCTTGCCCCGAGCGTCGACGTCCACGAGGCTCTCGTAGACCTGCCGGATATACGTGGAGCGGATGGAGCCCATCCCGATGCGCGGGTCCATGTTCGTGGTGTCGTCGGGGAGCGCCACGATGAGCTCGCCCTCGGCATCGGCGGCCGGGTGCGCAGGGCTTGCGCACAGCGGGATGGCCAGCGCGAGAAGGGCCAGGGACCGGACTCCGCATCGCTTCCCAAGGATCATGGCGTCTGTCCTCTCGTTGGGGCCTGCCACGGCGGTGTGCCGAGCCGTTCGAGCCGGATGGGGCTCCAACTACACACCAGTCAGCTAGACTCTGTCAACGCGCGGCTTGACTTGGATGGTCGGCTGTTCTAGAACGGCCGCAGGGAGGGACGTCATGGCCTATTCCACGGATTCGAAGTCGGCGGCGGTTCGCAGGCGGCTTGATCATCCCGTCATCGACGGTGACGGCCACTGGCTCGAGCCCATTCCCATCTTTCTCGACTACCTCCGCGATGTGGGCGGCGCCTCCGCCGTCGAGAAGTTCCTGAAGAAGGCCAAGGACACGAGCTGGTACGAGATGACCCTGGCCGAACGGATGGACAAGCGCCCCCATCGGCCCACGTGGTGGGGCGAGCCGGGCAATACCCTCGACCGCGCCACGGCCATGGTGCCCAGCCTCTTCCACGAGCGGCTCGACGACTTCGGCATCGATTTCGCCCTCGTCTACACGTCCCTCGGTCTCTTCTTCGTCTCGAATCCTGACGAGGAGCTGCGCCGCTCCGTGGCCCGCGCCGTCAATCGGATGAACGCCGAGATGTTCCGCCCGTACGCGCGACGGATGACGCCCGCCGCCGTGGTCCCCGTGCACACGCCCCAGGAGGCCATCGAGGAGGCGACGTACGCCGTCCGCGAGCTGGGGCTCAAGGTCATCATGATCGCCAACCATGTGCGCCGGCCCGTCCCCGCCGCGGGCCGCGAGGTGGCCGATCCTGTCGCCCACGCGCGCCAGCACATCGACTCGCTCGGCCTCGACAGTCCCTACGACTACGATCCGTTCTGGAAGACCTGCGTCGACCTGAAGGTGGCCGTGACGGGCCACTCGGGGAGCATGGGCTGGAACGGCCGCGAGTCGATTCACAACTTCACCTACAATCACATCGGGCACTTCGCCAACGCCAGCCACGCCTTCGCCAAGGCGCTCCTCCTCGGCGGGGTCACCCGGCGCTTCCCGCAGCTCCGCTTCGCCTTCCTCGAGGGTGGGGTGGGCTGGGCGTGCAACCTGCTCACCGATCTCGTGGGGCACTGGGAGAAGCGGCGTAAGGAGGCCGTGGAGGGCCAGGTGCGCCCGACCAACCTCGACGTGCGGATGCTGAAGGATCTCTTCGCGCGGCACGGTGGGCGGGTGTACGAGGAGAAGATGGACGAGCTCCTCGGCTGCCTCAGCCTCGTGGAGGCCTTCAAGACCCCCGAGGAGCTCACGGAGCGCGCCTACAAGGAGCAGATCGACGACTTCGCGGCCTTCCCCGTCGCCTCGGCCGAGGAGCTGCGCCAGCACGTCGGGGAGCGCTTCTACTTCGGCTGCGAGGCCGACGATGTGACGACGGCCTGGGCCTTCGACCGCCACGGCAACCACCGGCTCCGGCCGATCTTCAGCTCCGACGTCGGTCACTTCGACGTGGTGGACATGACCGAGGTGCTGGAGGAAGCCTACGAGCTGGTCGAGCACGGCCTCATCACCGAGCACGACCTGCGCGAGTTCGTGTTCTCGAACCCCGCCCGGTTGCACACGGCGATGAATCCGGACTTCTTCAAGGGCACGGTGGTCGAGGCCGCCGTGCGGAAGGAAATCGGCTCGCCCTCGTAGGAGTGATCCGGTCGGAGAAGCTTCGAGCTGGGTGCCCTCACCCCCGCTCGTGCGAAGCTCTCTCCCCCGGCCCCGCCGAGCGCGAAGGAGCTTCGAGCCGGTATGTCTCCGTGTGCCACTCTCATCGTCGATTTCAATGAATTCCGCCGTGGGCGGGCCGTCGAACAGCGCGAGGGTTTAGGCTGAAGGTGAGGTCCGTTGAGAATGACCAGGCTGATCGACGACGCGATGCGCTTCGGCCGGCCCATGCTGGCGCTGACCGTGATGCTGGGCGTGCTTGCCCTGGCTGCCGCGCTCGTGTCGCAAGGCTGCGCTTCAACGAGGCGGGGGGCGGACGTCCAGCCCAGCGTTCGCGAAACGTCTCCCGCCGAGATCTCCGCGACGGCGCCGGCCGAGACGGTTTCCCCGGAGACGAAGAGCCCGGAGGCGCCCATCCCACCGGCGCCGACCGAGCTGCCGGGCGGAAAGGACAATGGCGGCAGCGCGACAGAGCAAGAGCCAGCACCCCCCAGTGCCCCGGCGCCGAGTCGACGCGAGGCCACGTCACCGAATGTCAAGACGCCGAAGGCTCCGCCCGCTCCCGCGCCCAGTGAGCCGGCTCGAGCGAAGAAAGATGTCGAGCCGAGCCCGAGCAAGCAGGCCGTGGTGCCCCCACTGGATCTGAAGTCACTCGAGACGCGACTCCGGGAGACGAAGGCGATTGGCGTCTTCACCAAGCTCTCCCTCAAGAACAAGGTCGATGATCTGATGAACCAGTTCCGAGCGTTTCACCAGGGGAAGGGCGGAAGCAAGCTCCCGGAGCTCCGGCAATCGTACGATCTGCTGATGATGAAGGTTCTCTCTCTGCTGCAGGACAGCGATCCATCACTGGCTCGAGACATCGTGACGTCGCGCGAGGCGATCTGGAGTCTGCTTGCCGATCCGGCCAAGTTCGCGACGCTTTCATGACGAAGAGGCGTGACACTATGACGACGCGTGCGAAGGGGTGGGCCCTGGCCGGTGTCGCGGCGATGCTCATGGCCGGCCCGGCGGTGGCTCAGGAGAGCGCGGCCGTCCTGAAGGACCTTACCGCGGTCATTGCCCTCCAGGGTCTGCCGTGCGGACAGGTCGTCGGCGCGAGCAAGCAAGGCGAGAGTGACTATATTGCGTCCTGTCAGGACGGCAATCGCTATCGGGTCTTCACGAACGCTCAGGGGCGCGTGGTCGTCCAGAAGCAGTAAGGACGGCCCCACATGATCTCTCGCTGGTGAGCCTGAGGCATCACTCGTATAATCGCCCCATGATTTTTCTGCCTGCGGCTGTTCCCCTGCTGATCCTGCTCTTGGTGGTGTTCCTGGTCGTCCTGGTGGTGCTCGTGGAGCTGCGGGTGCTGTCCTATGCCTACCAGAAGATCGGGATTCGCCCCCGCTACGTTTTCGTGATCATGCTGCTGACCCTGGTGGGAAGTGGGGTGAACATTCCCATCTACCAGATTCCTGCTGGACGAATGGTGGCTCCGCACACGAGGTGGCTGTACGGAGTCCCCCACGCCGTGCCCGAGGCCATGCACGCCGGGGTGACCGTGGTGGCTGTCAACGTGGGCGGAGCGCTGATCCCGACTCTCCTGTCCCTCTATCTCTTTCTCCGGCTGCCCCTGCGGGGACGCATGGTCATCGGGACCGCGGTGGTCGCCGTGGTCGTCCACCAGCTGGCCCAGGTGCTCCCCGGCGTCGGTATCGTCGTGCCTATCCTGGTCCCCCCGCTGCTGGCCGCGGGTGTCGCGCTGATCCTCGCCTACCGTCGCGCTCCTCCCGTCGCCTACGTGTCGGGCACCATGGGCACGCTCATCGGCGCCGACCTGCTCAACCTCGGGAAGGTGGCTCACATGGGCGCGCCCATGGTGTCCATCGGGGGAGCGGGAACCTTCGATGGCGTGTTCCTGACGGGAATTCTGGCCGGGCTGCTGGCCTGACCCGAGCTGCTCGAGCACGGCGGCGAGAAGCGTCGGGCCCATGGCCCGTCGATCCCCGCCGATGCGACTAGGCTAAGCCTCGGCTTTCGGCAAGGTGAGAAACGCGCGCACCACGTGCCAGAGCTGGCTCCGGGTGAGCCCGAGCGCGATGGCGTGGGAGGCGCCGGCGAGCACGATGAACTGGCGATCGGGATTCGGCAGACGGCGGTAGAAGTCGAGAAGGTCGTCCTCGGTCGCGATCCCGTCGTGCTCGCCCCTCAGCACGAGCACGGGTGATTTCACCTGGAGGGGGTCGACCACGGGGAGGTTGGCCGTCATGTCGAGGTAGGTGCCGGTGGGGATGGTATCGCCGAACTGCAGCTCGGCATCCGCGAGCGCCTCGGCCACCGCGGGATCCGACGTCCCCGGCTTGTCGCGCGTGAAGATGGAGCGGATCATGTCGCGGCCGCGGGGGCGGCGGCTGTGCGTGCGGTAGTACTCGAGCTGCTCGGCCCGCTTGCCGAGGGTGGGCGAGCCCTTGCCCGTCCAGGTGAAAGCCTCGAGGACGAGCCGGTCGACGCGGTCGGGTCGCGCCATGGCGAAGGCCCCTGCCCGCAGCGCTCCCGAGGAGCCGCCGTAAAAGTGAAAGCGTGCCTGGCCGGTCTCGCGCGCGACCACCTCGGTGGCAGCCTTGAGATCCTCCACGCCACTGGCGATATCCGAGTTGCCGTCGGTGCCCGACGACTTCCCGTAGCCCTCGTGATCCATGGTCCACACGTCGAAGCCGTAGCCCGCGAAGACATTCATCAACGAGTACTCGCCCTTGCCCGGCACCGCGAGGTCGAAGCTGGACTTCGCCGAGATGGACGAGCCGTGGACGAGGAAGAGCACGGGCAGAGGCCGCTCGCCAGGCTTCGGTCGGCCGCTTCGCTTGCGATACAGGGCGAGAGAGACGTCTCCCTTCTTCGCGCCGTACTCCGCGCTCCACGCCGGACCCTTCGACCCGGGACCGGCCTGGGCCAGCGAGGATCTCGTCGCGTCACCCGCGAGGGCGCCGAGGCCGGCCCCCGCGCCGGCGAGCAAGGTGCGCCGGGACAGATCGCGCGAATCGGCCATCATTCGTCTCCGCGCGGTGCGCGGGCTCTCACGTCAGGTTCCGTCCGGATCGGAAGGGGACGGGCGCTCACGGGCGATCTTGTCCACGATCGCCTGCACCTGATCGAGCGAGAAGGGCTTCTTCAAGATCACATCCACCCCCTTGGCCCGCACGTCGTCCGGGCGCATGCGATCGAAGTATCCGGTCATGAGGGCGACCGTGGTGCCCGGGGTACGGAGCTTGAGCTGCTGCGCCACCTCGAGGCCGGAGACGCCGGGCAGGGAAAGATCGACCATGGCCAGGTCGAACCGCCACGTTCCGAGCTCGGCGAGGCCGGAGTTGCCATCCGCGCGCGCCACCACCGCGTGACCGTGCCGGGTCAAGAGATCGCGGAGCACCTCGCGCACTTCCTCGGAGTCGGCGATCACGAGGATCTGCGCCCCCGCCGCGAGCGGTCTGGCGGAGGCGGGGGGCGGGGCCGGGCGGGTCTCGGGCGCGGCCTGGATCGACTCGGTGGTCGGGGGCAGCCAGACGGTGAATGTGCTGCCCTTGCCCGTCTCGCTCTCCACGGTGATCTCGCCCCCGTGGCGGTCCACGATGGCATAGGCCCCGGCGAGGCCGAAATCCGGCCCCTTCTCGCCCTTGGTCGTGAAGAAAGGATCGAAGATGCGTTGGCGCACCTCGTCGGACATTCCCACGCCCGTGTCCGCGACGTGGCAACACACGCGCTGGCCGTCGGTGCCCGTGCGGAAGGTGAGGGTGCCCCCGTCGGGCATGGCATCGGCCGCGTTGTCTCCGATGGTGGCGAGGACATGGCGGAGCTCGGCCGCGTCACCCGCGACGAGGGGGAGGGGAGCCGTCTCTGCGTGCACCTCGCCGGAGATGTTCCGCGGGGCCAGCCGCTCGTTCCAGCGGGTGCGGACGGCGGCGGCGATCTCGGACACGAGCTGGTTGAAATCCACCGGCTCGAAGGGGCGGGCGGGGCGGATGCGGCTGAAGTCCTGGAGCCGGCGGACCGTGGAGGCGCCGTCGAGCACGACCTGCTCGATCATGCGGAGCGACCGCCGCATCAGGGGGTCCGGGGCGTTGGTGAGGAGGATCTGGGCCCGGGCGAGGAGGCCGGAGAGCGTGTCGTTGAAATCGTGGGCCATCTCGCCCGCCATCTCGCGGAACGCGCTCACTCGCTCGCGCAGCACGACCCGCCGATGGGCGGCCACGAGCTCCTCGAGGCGGGCCCGCACCTCGTGAAGGGCCGCCTCTCGGGCCTCCGTGTCGTGCGAGTCCATCGCGCCAGGCTCTCCGGTCATGCGCGCCTCCGCGGCTCAGCTATGCGGGGTCCTCGCTTCGCGATCGAAGGGGCTCGCGCTGGCCGGCCCCTGGATCTTGTGGGCGACCTCGTTGACCAGCTCTCTCACTTCGCCGAGGAGCTTGGCGGCGGCCTCTCCCGCCTCGGCGCGCTCCATCCGCAGACGGTGGTTTTCCGCGCGGACCATGATGACCTCCTCGCGGACCTCGTCACGCTGCCGCTCCGCGGAGCTGGCGAGGTGGCCGACGCGGTCCACCTCGGCGCGCAGCATGACCACTTCCTCGCGCAGCTCGTCGCGCTGACGCTCGGCCGAGCTGGCGAGCATCCCGACGCGGTCCACCTCGGGGCGGAGCTTGGCCACCTCGTCGCGGAGCTCGTCGCGCTGACGCTCGGCCGAGCTGGCGAGCATGCCGATGCGGTCCACCTCGGTGCGCAGCTTGGCCACCTCTTCGCACAGATCGGCGTACTCGCGCTGCGCCTGTTCGGCGATGGCGCGGTGACGGGCACTTTCCTCGCCCAGGGTCGTGATCGCCTTGATCACGTTCAGCATCTCGTCGACCCACTTGGTCAGGGAGCCGGAGATCTCGGAGCTGCTGGGGAGCGGGGCCGCGTCGTCCATGCGATTGCCTCCTCTGGTGTCGCTGCGTCCGAGTCTGCCTTCCTGGAGCGGGCTCTCCGTGAGGGGCGCCCCGGGCGCACCTGCCGGGACATGTATTCTAGCCTTGCCCAGGCTTGCCTTTCATCTCAAAAACCCTACCCCACCCATGGGGCCGGCGGCGCTCCCCCTAGCGGTCCCCCCGTTCGCGGCGGTCCTCTCCGTGGTATGATCCGCGAGGTACGGAGGGAAGGCGCCGAGCCGCTCGGGGCCTTCGATGCAAGTGACGAGGATGGACGCCGCCGGGGAGCGGGAACCCCATTCCCACAGGAGAGACCTCATGGCCAAGATCAAGCACATCGCGCTCTCGACCCAGGACGTGGACAAGACGGCCAAGTTCTACATCGACGTGTTCGGGATGAAGGAGATCGGCAAGATCGACAGCCCCAATGCCCGCGGCTACTATCTGAGCGACGGCGATCTCAATCTCGCCATCCTCAATTTCAAGAACGACGCGGTGGCGGGCGTGGAGCGCGGCAAGGGGTTCAGCGGCATCCATCACATCGGCTTCCAGGTCGAGAGCCTGGAGGCGATCGCCGAGCGGCTGGCCGCGGCAGGGTCGGAGCCGCGCCATGACGTCAACGAGGCTCTCGGGGTCGGCTATGGGAAGGAGCATCATGGCAACGTGGAGGTCAAGTACAACGGCCCCGACGGCGTCATGGTCGACGTCTCGGAGACAGGCTGGGTCGGCACGTCCGGATTCAACGTCTAGCGCCAGCCCGAGGGCTCGCGTAACTCGTAATTGAGAACCCTCGTCCGCGGCGGGTGGGTGGTGGGCTTCGCGGGCCACACCCACACGCTCATCCCCAACGGCGTGGTCGTGTTCGAGAACGACCGCGTCCTGCATGTCGGCCGCCGCTTCGAGGGCGCGGTCGACGCCGAGATCGACGCCCGTGGCCGACTGGTGGCGCCCGGTTTCATCGACACCCACGTGCATTCCGGGCACCGCGCCTCCCACCGCCTCATCACCGACACCGGCCGCCCGGACTTCTACGGCCAGCCGTTCCTGGAAATCACCGTGCCGCGCGAGGGCACGCGCGTGGGCGGCGATCCGCGCTACGCGCGGCCCACGGACGCCGATGCGGAGGCGGGCAATCGCCTGCTCGCCACCTTCACGGTGGCCGAGATGCTGCGCACCGGCATCACCACCTTCATGGAGTTCGGCAGCCAGCTCCGGGTGCAGGAAGCGCTCCTCGACGAGGTGGATCGGCTCGGGATTCGCGCCTATCTCGGCGCCGGCTACGATTCCGGCCGCTGGGTGGGCGACGAGCGGGGCCGCCTCAAGCGCGCCCTGAACGAGGCGGCCGGTCAGAAGGAGTTCGAGAGCGCGCTGGCCTTCATCAAGCGAGTCGACGGCGCCGCCGGTGGCCGCGTGCGAGGGCTCCTGGCCCCGCGCGAGGTGGAGACGTGCAGCCTCGATCTCCTGCGCGCTACCCGCAAGGCGGCCGACGAGCTCGGGATGCCCATCGTCACCCACGCCGCCTACAATGTCATCGAGTTCTACGAGACGCTGCGCGAGCACCGCATGACGCCGGTGGAGCTGATGGAGAGCGTGGGGCTGCTCGGGCGCGACCTCACGGTGGGCCACGGCAACCTGGTGGCGGAGAACGCGCTGCTGAACTACTCGGGCGGGCGGGATCTCGAGCTGATGGGCCGCCACGGCGTGACGGTGTCGCACTGCCCCGTCAATATCGCGCGCCGCGCCCGCTACCTCGACTCCTGGCCGAAGTACCGGGCGGCCGGCATCAATCTGGCGCTGGGGAGCGACACGTACCCGCGGGATCTCATCATGCAGATGCGCATCGCCTCCTATGTCGGCAAGGTGGTGAGCCACAACCTGTTCGCGGCCTCCGCCGCCGACGTGTTCGAGGCGGCCACGCTCGGCGGCGCCCGTGCGGTTGGCCGCGACGATCTCGGCCGGCTGGCCCCCGGCGCCAAGGCCGACATCGTGATCATCGATCTCGAGACCCGGGACAGCCTGCGCTTCGGCCCCGTGCGCGATCCCATCAAGGCGCTGGTGGAGTGCGGCATCGGAGACGACGTGGTGACGGTCATCGTCGACGGCACCGTGCGCATGCGCGATCGCGTCATCGCCGGGGTGGACCTCGCCGCGATCCGCGAGCAGGCGCAGCAGGCGGGGGAAGCGGTGTGGTCCCGCGTCCAGGAATGGGATCCGCTCCGACGCACCGCCGAGCAGATCAACCCCTGGTCGTTCCCCCTCGCTACCGACTGATGCTGAACCGCCCCCTCACCCTGCCCTCTCCCCCATCGGGGAGAGGGCAGGGTGAAGGGGAATCCTCACGCGGTGAGCTGGCCTGTGGAGATGATCTGATAGCTCGCCATGCCGGTATCGGGCGGCGAGCTGCTGATCATGGTCACCATGGTCGCGATCTCGCTCCGATGATGCGTGGCGTTGTTGGCCACGTGAGTGAGGAG
>Ga0137397_10000782_pt1 | contig 22052 bp, 20 predicted proteins | sample czorhiz116metaG_FD_106658 | JGI IMG/M metagenome (GOLD analysis project Ga0137397, IMG submission 106658) | Vadose zone soil microbial communities from Angelo Coast Range Reserve, California, USA - czorhiz1.16 metaG | ecosystem: Environmental > Terrestrial > Soil > Vadose zone | place: USA... | reverse complement strand
GTAGAAGCCCGCGGCCTGGGCGGGCGAGAGGTGCACGAGCTTGGCGGCCAGGACCTTCAGGCCGGCCTGCTCGAAGCGGGCGATGATCTGCCCGGAGATGTTCTTGGCCACGGCGTCGGGCTTGATGATGGTGAGCGTGCGCTCTACGGCCATTGGTGGGCGGCGTGTCCTTTCTTATTTTTTACCGACGACCTTGGCAACGGTGGCGCCCATGTCGGCGGGGCTCTTGACGGTGGTGATGCCCGCGGCCTCCATGGCTTTCATCTTCTCGGCGGCCGTGCCCTTGCCGCCCGCAATGATGGCGCCGGCATGGCCCATGCGCCGCCCGGGCGGCGCCGTCTGGCCGCAGATGAAGCCCACCACCGGCTTCCTGACGTGGGCCTTGATGAAGGCGGCCGCCTCTTCCTCGGCGGTGCCGCCGATCTCGCCGATCATCATGATCGCTTCCGTCTGCGCGTCGTCCTGGAAGAGGCGCAGCACGTCGATGAAGCTCGTGCCGTTGACGGGGTCGCCGCCGATGCCGACACACGAGGACTGGCCGAGCCCGCGCTGGCTCAGCTGGTGCACGACCTCGTAGGTCAGCGTGCCGCTCCGCGAGACGACACCGATGGGCCCTACCTTGTGGATGTGCCCCGGCATGATCCCGATCTTGGCCTTGCCGGGCGAGATGAGGCCGGGGCAGTTCGGGCCGATGAGGCGGCTCGTGGTCCGGGCCAGGAAGGCCTTGACGCGCACCATGTCGACGACGGGCACGCCCTCGGTGATGCAGACGACCAGCGGGACGCCCGCGTCCGCGGCCTCCATGATGGCGTCCGCCGCCGCGGGCGGAGGCACGAAGATGAGCGCGCAGTCGACGCCCGCGGCGGCCCGCGCCTCCTCGACCGTGTTCCAGACGGGGAAGCCCTCGTGGGTCGTCCCGCCCTTGCCGGGCGTGACTCCGCCCACGACATTGGTCCCGTACTCCTTGCACCGGAGCGCGTGGAAGGCGCCCTCCTTGCCCGTGATGCCCTGGACGAGGACGCGCGTGGACTTGTCGACGAGAATGCTCATGACTACCCGGCGGCCCGGGCGAGATCGACCACCTTCTTGGCCCCCTCGCCCATGTCGTCGGCCATGACGAGCGCGAGCCCGGAGTCGGCGAGCATCTTCTTGCCCTGCTCGACGTTCGTGCCCTCCGCACGCAGGACCACGGGCAGCTTCAGGCCGAGCTTGTTCACCGCCGCGATGATGCCCTCGGCCAGCCGGTCCACCCGGAGGATTCCGCCGAAGACGTTGATGAACACGGCCTTGACGGATGGGTCCGACGAGAGGATGCGAAAGGCGTTCTCGATCTGCTCGGGGGAGGCGCCGCCGCCCACGTCGAGGAAATTCGCGGGCTCGCCCCCCGCAAGCTTGATGATGTCCATGGTGGCCATGGCCAGCCCCGCCCCGTTGACCATGCAGCCGACATTGCCGTCGAGCTTGATGTAGTTCAGCCCGTACTTCGAAGCCTCCACGTCGAGCGGGGTCTCCTCGTTGATGTCCCGGAGAGCCACGATCTCCTTGTGCCGGTAGAGCGCGTTGTCATCGAAGTTGAGCTTGGCGTCGAGGGCGAGCACGCGGCCGTCCTTGGTGACGACGAGCGGGTTGATCTCGGCCAGTGAGCAGTCCTTCTCGAGATAGGCGCGGAAGAGGTTGAGGATGAGCGCTACCCCCGACTTGAGCTGATCCCCGGAGAGCCCGAGGCCGAAGGCAAGGTTGCGCGCCTGGAAAGCCTGGAGGCCGAGGGCGGGATCGGTCCACTCGCGGATGATCTTCTCTGGATGGGTGGCGGCGACTTCCTCGATCTCCATGCCTCCGGCTTGCGAGGCCATGACCACGTGGGTGCCCCGGCCGCGGTCGAGGGTCATGGAGAGGTAGAGCTCGGTGGCGATGGGCGAGGCTTCCTCCACAAGCACCTTGAGAACCTTGATGCCCTCGGGTGGGGTCTGCGGGGTCTTGAGCATCATGCCGAGGATCTGGCGCGCCGCCACCTCAGCACCCGTGGGATCCTCGGCCAGCTTGACCCCGCCGGCCTTGCCGCGCCCGCCCGCGTGCACCTGCGCCTTGACGACCACCCTGCCCCCGAGCCTGGTCGCGATCGCTTTCGCCTGCTCAGGCGTGTCGGCAACGTCCCCGCTCGGCACGGGCACGCCGTACTCGCGCAAGATGGCCTTGCCCTGATACTCGTGGATCTTCATCGCCGGTTTCGGCTCACGCTCGAAACGGAGGCCGGGAGCTCATATCCGGATCAGGACCCACAGGGTGGCCACGGTCCCCACGATGGCGCTGCCGTAGCAGAGGACGGCGAGGGGCATCCGGAGGCCGTGAAGCCCGAGGTCCTCCAGGATGAAACGGAAGCGATGGGCCCAGTGGTAAAGCGGCAACGCGATGAGCACGAACAGGTACATCTTGACGAGAGGCTGTCCGACGAGGGCAAGCAGCCGTGCGTGGCTCACGGACACCCATCCCAGGGGGACGGCCAGGCCGTGCAGAAAGAGATGGACCGGCACTAGAAACGCTGCCACCACTCCTCCCGCCGAGAAGAGGCTCCACCAGAAGGGCTCCATCGTCTTGCCGGGGGACATGGCTCAGCTCCTCACGAGCAGCCAGTACAGGATGAACAGCGAGACCACGACCCAGGCGACGTAGTTCCCGGCGACCACCAGCGGGGGCGGCACCTGGCGGTCGCCCACTCGCACCACCTGAACGACGCCCGTGGCCTGGAACCATGTGATCGTGTGATAGAGAACAAAAGCCAGGGCGACCACGTGGAAGGCGATCCACCCCGGGGATTGCAGCTTTGCCACCATGTCCGCGTAGGCCTGCGGCCCCTGCCCGATCTTGTGGACCAGGACGAGGAGCTCCACGAGGAAGATGGCGACGAAGACGCTGGTCACTTCCCGGAGCATGAAACGGACGTACCCCGGCCGCCGGAGCCACCAGGTCGCCGGCAGCTTCGGGTAGTAGAGGCCGGGGCGTGCGGGACGCGCTTCGCTCATAGGGATCTCCGCGAGCCCGGCTCGCACCGAAGGTGGCCCGTTCCAGGCGCGCGTGGCTTCATTTCCGGCCGCCCCAGGGCATGAGCACGGACAGGGCCCAGTCCTTGGCGCCGGCCACCTTGGAGCGCTGGATCGCCGCGGCCGGATCGACGCCCTTCGGACACACCACCGAGCACTCGCCGACGAAGGTGCACTCCCACACGCCGACGCTATCGCTCACGATCGGCTCTCGCACTCGATACCCCTCGTCTCGCGAGTCCAGGTTGTACCGGTACGCGAGCGCGATGGCGGCGGGGCCGAGGAAGGCGGGCTCCAGCCCGTAGACAGGGCAGGCCGCATAGCAGAGCATGCAGTTGATGCACATGCTGAACTGCTTGTAGGCGTCGAGCTGGGCCGGGGTTTGACGATACTCTCCCTCCGACACGGGCCTCTCCGTCTCGCGGATCAGCCACGGCTTGACCCGGCGGAGCTTCTCCATGAAGTCGTCGAGGGCGACGACGAGATCCCGGATCACGGGGAAGTTCGCCAGGGGCTCGACCCGAATCGGCCCCGGGTGGTAATCCCGCAGGAACGCGGAGCATGTGAGCTTGGGGACACCGTTCACCATCATCCCGCAGCTCCCGCACACCCCCATGCGACAGGACCACCGGTACGTGAGCGATCCGTCTACCCGGTCCTTGATGTGGTTGAGCGCATCGAGGACCACCCAGTCCTTCCGGTACGGCACCGAGAAGGATTCGGTACGCGGCTCCCTGTCGTGGCCGGGCCGGTAGCGGGTCACTTCGAGCGTGATGGTCTCTTCGGTCATCGCTCCTCCTTAATACTTCCGTTCCTCGGGGGGCCACCGGGTGATGGTGACCGGCAGGTAGTCGATGCGCGGGCCGTCGGGCGTCCGGTAGGCGAGCGTGTGCTTGAGGAAGCGCGCGTCGTCGCGCTTGGGGAAGTCGGTGCGGGTGTGGGACCCGCGCGACTCCTCCCTTAGCAGCGCCGAGTTGGCCACGGCCTCCGCCACGTCCAGCATGGAGTCGAGCTCCAGCGCGGCGATGAGCTCGGTGTTGAAGACGGCCTCCCGGTCCGAGAGCCCGATGCGCGCGAAGCGCCCGCGAAGCTCGCGGAGAGTCTTGCACGTCGCTTCCATGGTCGCCCGCTCCCGGTAAATGCCGCAGCCCTCCTCCATGGCCTTCTGCAGCTCCTCCCGGATGTCGGCGATCCGCTCCCGCCCGTCGGCCCTGAGGAACCGCGTATCGAGACGTTTCCGCTCGTCGCTGACCAGCTGCGCGACCGGATTCGACTTGACGGCCGGCCGCTCCAGGGCGTGCCGGGCCGCAGACTGGCCCGCGCGGGCCCCGAACACGAGCAATTCCGTGAGCGAGTTGGAGCCGAGGCGGTTGGCGCCGTTGATGGACACGCACGCCGCCTCCCCGGCCGCGTACAGCCCCTCCAGCGGCGTCTTGGCGGTGATGTCGGTGGAAACTCCGCCCATCATGTAGTGCACCACCGGGCGCACGGGAATCGGCTCGTACACGGGATCGATCCCGACATAGTTCTTGGCCAGCTCCCGCACGAAGGGCAGGTTCTTGTCGATCAGCTTCTCCCCGAGGTGACGGAGATCGAGGTGGACGTAGTGACCGTAGGGGCCCTCGAACGTCCGCCCCTTCTGGTACTCCTGCATGTGGCAACGGGAGAGGATATCGCGTGGCCCCAGCTCCATCTTGCGGTGGACGGGCTTGTCCGTGGCGGGGCCGAGCCCGTAGTCCTGGAGATACCGGTAGCCGTCCTTGTTCTTCAGGTGGCCGCCCTCTCCCCGTGATGCTTCCGTGATGAGGATACCGGTACCCGGCAGTCCGGTCGGGTGGTACTGCACGAACTCCATGTCCTTGAGGGGGGCGCCGGCGCGGTAGGCCAGCGCCATGCCGTCGCCCGTCTTGATGGCGGCGTTGGTGGTGAACGGAAAGACGCGACCGCCCCCGCCCGTGCAGATGATGATCGCCTTGGCCGTGATGGCGCTCACCGTGCCATCGTGGACGTTGACCGCGGCCACCCCGCACACCCTGCCGTCCTCCACGAGCAGCGAGGTCGCGAACCATTCGTCGTAGCGGACGATGCTGTCGTACTTCAGCGAGGTCTGGAAGAGCGCGTGGAGCATGTGGAACCCGGTCTTGTCGGCGGCATAGAGGGTCCGGTTCACGGTCATGCCGCCGAAGGGGCGGACGCTGACGCGGCCGTCGGGATCCCGGCTCCACGGGCAGCCCCAGTGCTCGAGCTGGATGACCTGGCCCGGCGCTTCCTTCACGAAGGCTTCCACGACGTCCTGGTCGGCCAGAAAATCGCTGCCGAAGATCGTGTCCTTCGCGTGCGTGTCGAGGCTGTCGTTCTCCCGCATGACGGCCGCCGTCCCGCCCTCGGCGGACACGGTGTGACTACGCATCGGATAGACCTTCGAGAGGACCGCGATGGAGAGCCGCCCTGACTCCTCCGCGGCGGCGATGGCCGCGCGGAGCCCGGCTCCGCCCCCGCCGATCACCAGCACGTCGTGTTGGTACGCGTCGTTACCGGGCATATTGCGTCATTCCTTCCTGGTAAAGGTCACCGCCGTGGCAGTCATTGATCACGATGGCCGGGAAATTCTCGACCTCGATGCGCCGGATGGCCTCCGTCCCGAGGTCCTCGTACGCGACGATGTCGACCTTCCTGACGAACCGGGACAGCACGGCGCCCGCACCTCCGATCGCGCCAAGGTAGACGCCCTTGAACTTCATGAACGCGTCTTTCACCGGTTGCGAGCGCGCGCCTTTCCCCATGGTCCCCTTGAGGCCGAGTTCCAGCAGCGCCGGCGTGAACTTGTCCATGCGACCACCCGTCGTGGGTCCGATCGACCCGACCACGTCGCCCGGCCGCGCCGGCGAGGGGCCGGTGTAGTAGATGATCTGGCCGCGCACGTCGAAGGGCAGCGGCCTCCCCGCCTCGATCAGCAGCAGCAGCCGACCATGGGCAGCGTCACGGGCCGTATAGATCACACCCGTGATGCGGACGCGGTCTCCCGCCTTGAGCGCTCCCACGTCGACGTCGCTCAGCGGCGGCGTGACTTCCTTGGCGCCGTCCGCCGCGGTCGTGATCACAGAACGGCTTCTTTGTGGCGATGCGCATGGCACTCGATGGTGACCGCGACGGGCAGACTCGTGATGTGGCAGGGGTAGGCCAGAACGTGGATGCCGAAGACCGTGGTGTCCCCGCCGTAGCCCTGGGGGCCGATACCGAGTCGGTTGGCGCGGTCGAGGACTTCCTGCTCGAGCGCGCCCATGGCCGCGTCCGGGTTGGGCGTCCCGAGCTCGCGAAAGAGCGCCTTCTTCGAGAGCAGGGCCGCCTTCTCGAAGGTACCGCCCACGCCGACGCCGGCGATGAGCGGCGGGCACGCGTCGGGGCCCGCCGTCCGGATGCACTCGAGGATCCAGTCCTTGACACCCTCGACACCCTCGGCGGGAGTGAGCATCTTGTACTTCGAGCGGTTCTCGCAGCCCCCGCCCTTGGCCATGATCATGATCTTCATGGTGGCGCCCGGCACCAGGTCCATGTGGACCACGGCCGGCGTATTGTCTCCCGTGTTGACGCGGTCGAAGGGCGAGCGGACGATCGATGCTCGGAGATAGCCCTCGGTGTAGCCCTGCCTCACGCCCTCATTGATGGCGTCGGTCAGGCTCCCCCCTGTCACGTGGACGTCCTGACCCAGCTCGATGAAACAGATCACGAAGCCCGTGTCCTGGCAGTACGGGATCTTCTTCGTCCAGGCCAGCTCGGCGTTCTCCTTGAGGATCTGCAGGACGTGCCGGCCCGCCGGCGAGCGCTCGGTGCCCAGCGCCCGGTCGAAGGCGCGCAGCATGTCGGGCTCGAGGCCGTGGTTGGCCTCGATGCAGAGCTTCTTGACGGCGTCCGTGATGGCGGAGGTGTGGATGTCGCGCATGGCCACCTTGAGCTAGTGGGAGCCGGCAGCCTGGGCGTAGAAGGCCTCCGCCCGTTTTTGCATCTCTCGCGGCGCCACGTTCTCCTTGTGCGTCGCCAGCGTCCACTTCTGACCGTACGGATCCTCCACGCCACCGATCCGATCGCCCCAGAACATATCGGTGACCGGCATGACCGTCTTCGCGCCCGCGGCCAGCGCCTTCTCGACCGCGGCGTCCACCGCCTTGACGTAGATGTAGAAGTTGACCGAGCTCCCGCCCAGCGTCTGCGCCGACTTGGCGCCCATGGCCGGGTCCTCTTCGCCCAGCATGAACAGTGAATCGCCGATCTTGAGCTCGGCATGAGCGAGAGTCGTCCCGCCGGGCTTCATCATGCGCATCCGCTCCGTGGCGCCGAAGGCCTTCTTGTAGAAGTCGAGGGCCTCGAGGGCGCCGCGGACGCAGAATCCCGGGGTGAGGGTGTGATAGCCGGCGGGGGCACCCGCGACGGGACCCGTCGCCTTCTTCGCCGCGGGGGGAGCCGGCCGCTTCGCCTTCTTCCGTGCCTTGGACTTTGCCATGATGTTCTCCTCCTCTAGAGCTTGAGCTTGTCCACGAGCTCCCGCACCGCGGCCGCGGACTTGTCGAAGGCGGCCTGCTCTTCGCGGGTGAGGGTGATCTCGATGACCTGTTCGACTCCGGTGCGGCCGAGCTTGACGGGAACGCCGACGTAGAGTCCCTTCACGCCGTACTGGCCGTCGAGGTAGGCCGCGCAGGGCAGGATCTTCTTCTTGTCCTTCAGGATGGCCTCGACCATCTCCACCGTGGAGGCGGCGGGAGCGTAGTACGCGCTGCCGCTCTTGAGGAGGCCCACGATCTCCGCGCCGCCGTTGGCGGTGCGCGTCACGAGCGCCTGGATCTTGTCGGGCGGCAGCAGATCGGTGATGGGGATACCCGCCACCGTCGAGTAGCGCGGCAAGGGCACCATCGAGTCGCCGTGGCCGCCCAGCACGAAGGCCGTCACGTTCTCCACGGAGACCTTGAGCTCCTGAGCGATGAAGGTGCGGAAGCGGGCCGAGTCGAGGACGCCCGCCATGCCGACCACCCGCTGGTGGGGGAACCCGGATCTCTTCCAGGCCAGCTGCACCATGGCGTCCAGCGGGTTGGTGACGAGAACGAGAATGGCGCTCGGCGAGCGCGCGACCACCTGCTCCACGACGCCACCTACGATCTCGGCATTCTTGAAGAGGAGATCGTCCCTCGTCATGCCCGGCTTGCGCGCCAGCCCCGCCGTGATGACGACGATGTCCGAGTTCGCTGTCTCCTCGTAGCCGTTGGAGCCGATGAGCACGGCGTCGTAGCCGTGCACCGGGCCAGCCTGGGCCAGGTCGAGTGCCTTGCCCTGGGGAATGCCTTCGACGACATCGACGAGCACCACGTCGCCCAGCTCGCGCTCCACCGCGTACTGGGCGACCGAGGCGCCGACGTTGCCGGCGCCCACCACGGTGATCTTCGGACGACGGTTGACGACGCTCAGCGGTTCCGCTCCTCCCACTGGCATGTGCGCTCCTTTACTGCTTTTTCATGTTCTCGATGATGGCGGTGCCGAACTCCGAGCACTTGACTTCCTTCGCGCCGTCCATGAGCCGCGCGAAATCGTACGTCACGACCTTTTGCCCGATGGTCGTCTCCAGCGCGCTGATGATCCGGTCCGCCGCCTCCGTCCAGCCCATGTGACGCAGCATCATCTCGCCGGAGAGAATGACGGAGCCGGGATTGACCTTGTCCTGTCCCGTGTACTTGGGCGCCGTCCCGTGCGTGGCCTCGAAGAGGGCGTGCCCGCTCTCGTAGTTGATGTTGGCCCCGGGCGCGATGCCGATGCCGCCCACCTGCGCGGCGAGCGCGTCCGAGATGAGATCGCCCGTCAGGTTGCAGCACGGAATGACGTCGAACTCGTCCGGGCGCGTCAGGATCTGCTGCAGGAAGGCGTCGGTGATGGCGTCCTTGACGAGGATCTTGCCCGCGGGCGGCTTGCCCCCGCAGTCGTCCCAGCCGATGAGCTTGTCGGAGAACTCGCGCTTGGCCAGGGCGTAGCCCCACTTCATGAACATCCCTTCCGTGTACTTCTGGATGTTGCCCTTGTGCACGAGCGTCACGTTGCGGCGCCCGTTCTCGATGGCGTAGCGCATGGAGGCGCGGATCAGGCGCTCCGAGCCCTCCTTGGACACCGGCTTGATGCCGATGGAGGAGGTCTGCGGGAACCGGATCTGCTTGACCTTCATCTCCTTCTGGAGAAACTCGATGACCTTCTTCGCCTCGGGCGTCCCCTGCTCCCACTCGATCCCCGCGTAGATGTCCTCGGTGTTCTCCCGGAAGATGACCATGTCGATCTTCTCGGGATGCTTGACGGGCGAGGGCACGCCCTTGAAGTAGCGCACGGGCCGGAGGCAGACGTAGAGGTCGAGGACCTGGCGCAGCGTCACGTTGAGCGAGCGGAAGCCCTCCCCGATCGGCGTGGTCAGGGGGCCCTTGATGGCGATCAGATAGTCTCGGATGACGTCGAGGGTCTCCTCGGGCAGGAGATTGGGCGGGCAGTCCTTGCCGTAGACCGCGTGCGCCTTCTCTCCCGCGTAGACTTCCGCCCACGCGATCTTCTTCTTGCCTCGATAGGCCTGCTCGACGGCGGCGTCCAGCACCCGGACCGAGGCCGCCCAGATGTCCGGGCCCGTGCCGTCGCCCTCGATGAAGGCGATGATGGGACGGTCCGGCACCTGCAGCTTGCCGTGGCTGATCGTGATCTTCTCGCCTGCCGGGATCTTGACGTGGGACGCCATGGGATTGCTCTCCTTGCTCTCGCGGTTATTTCAAGGCGTTCAGGGCGGAGCCCGCCTTGAACCACCCGATCTGCTCGTCGGTGAAGGTGTGTCGGCACTGGATGGCCACGGTCTTGCCGCCGGGCTTGTGGATGACGACGTCGGCCGGCTTGCCCGGGGCGAGCTGCGCGAGCCCGGTGACGCTGACGCGGTCGGGCTGCTCGAAGAGGTCGTAGTCGGAGGCCTTGGCGAACGTGAGGGGAAGGATCCCCTGCTTCTTGAGGTTGGTCTCGTGGATGCGCGCGAAGCTCCGGACGATCACGACCTTGCAGCCGAGATAGCGCGGCGACATGGCGGCGTGCTCCCGGCTCGATCCCTCGCCGTAGTTCTCGTCGCCGATCACGAGCCAGCCCTGGCCCTTGGCCTTGAGCTCCCGGGCCATCTTGGAGAAGTTCTGCCCCGCCTCCCCGGTGAGCGGGTTGACGCCCTTGCCCGCCTCGCCCGTGAAGGCATTGACGGCGCCCAGGAACATGTTGTCGCTGATCTTGTCCAGGTGGCCGCGGACGAGGAGCCAGGCGCCGGCCGGCGAGATGTGGTCGGTGGTCGTCTTGCCCTTGGTCTTCACGAGAATGGGCAGCTCGAGGAAATCCTTGCCGTCCCAGCGGGGGAAGGGCTGCAGGAGCTGGAGCCGCTGGCTGTTGGGATCGATCTTCACCTGCACGGCATCGCCGTCGGCGGCGGGCGCCTCGTAACCCTCCTCGCCCTTGGCGAAGCCCTTGGCGGGAAGCTCTTCGCTCTCCGGCGGAGTGAAGCGAAACGCCTTGCCGTCGGGGCCAGGAATCGTCCCGTGCACGGGATCGAACTCGAGGGTGCCGCCGAAGACGAGGGCCGTGACGATCTCGGGGCTCGTCAGGAAGGAGAGGGTCGCCGCGCTGCCGTCATTGCGGCCGGGAAAGTTGCGGTTGAAGGAGGAGACGATGGTATTGCTCTCGTCCTTGCCCACGTCCAAGCGCTTCCACTGGCCAATACAGGGCCCGCAGGCATTGGCGAGCACGGTGCCGCCGATCTTCTCGAAGGTCTCCATGATGCCGTCGCGCTTGATGGTCTGGTAGATGCGCTCCGAGCCCGGGGTGACCAGGAACGGCGTCTTGGCCTTGAGCCCTGCCTTGAGAGCCTGCATGGCGATGTGGGCGGAGCGCTTCATGTCCTCGTAGGAGGAGTTCGTGCACGAGCCGATGAGCCCGGCCTTGATCTGGGCCGGCCACCCTTCCTTCTTGACCTCGGCGGCGAGCTTGGAGATGGGCCGCGCGCGGTCGGGCGAGTGCGGGCCCACGATGGTCGGCTCGAGCTCGGAGAGATCGATCTCGACGATCTCGTCGTAGTACTTCCTGGGATCGGCCAGGACCTCGGGGTCGGACACGAGATGCTCGCGATACTGCTCGGCCAGCCTGGCGATGTCGGCGCGGTCGGTGGCCGCGAGATAGCTCGACATCCGCTCGTCGAAGTGGAAGAGCGAGGTGGTGGCGCCCAGTTCCGCCCCCATGTTACAGATGGTGCCCTTGCCGGTGGCGCTGATGGAGGAGGCGCCCGGCCCGAAGTACTCGACGATCTTGTTGGTGCCGCCCTTGACGGTCAGCACGCCCAGGAGATGCGTGATCACGTCCTTGGCCGAGGTCCACCCCGCGAGCTTGCCGGTGAGTCGCACGCCGATGAGACTCGGATCCAGCACTTCCCACGCCAGCCCCGCCATGGCCTCGCCGCAGTCGGCCCCGCCCACCCCGATGGCGACCATGCCGAGGCCGCCCGAGTTGGGGGTATGCGAGTCCGCGCCGATCATGAGCCCGCCCGGGAAGGCGTAGTTCTCGAGCACGACCTGGTGGATGATGCCCGCTCCCGGCTTCCAGAAGCCGATGCCGTACTTGCGCGAGGCGGAGTGGAGGAACTCGTAGACCTCGTTGTTCTCGGTGATGGCGCGCTTCGTGTCCTCCGAGGCGCCGCTCTGCGCGCGGATCAGGTGATCGCAGTGCACGGTGCTCGGCACCGCGGCCTGCTTCTTGCCCGCCTGCATGAACTGGAGGAGCGCCATCTGGCCTGTGGCGTCCTGGAGCGACACGCGGTCCACGCGCAGGCGGAGCTGGGCCTTGCCTCGACTCCACTCCTGCTTGTCGAAATCGTCGGCGTGAGCGACCAGGATCTTCTCGCTGAGGGTCAGCGCGCGACCGAAGCGCTTGCGGGCCCGGTCCAGCTTGGCGGGCATGGATTCGTAGAGCCGCTTGATCTGGTCTACCGCCATGGCGGGGCCCTCCTCGGTGACCAAAGTATCCGAAATGACGACCGCACACAGACATATCGCCTCCCACCCAGCCAGGCAGGAGGCGACAGGTGAAATCTAAATCAAAACGCTAACATGACGCTTCCCGGAGGTCAAGGCGGCGCACCCCCGGCAACGCCTCAGCGGGGCGGGGAGCCCACGAGCTGGAAGAGGGCGCGGCGCCTGAGGGCGAGGATGGAATCGGTGGGGGAGAGCTGCATGGGACAGACGGCGGTGCAGTTGGCCTGGGTGTGGCAGCGCGTGAGGACGTCCTCGGCGAGGAGCGCCTCGCCGCGCTCGGCATGCGCGCCGTCCCGGCTGTAGGCCTGCAGCGTGAAGACCCGGTTGAGCGCGGCGGGACCGGGAAAGCGCGGATCGTGGGCGACCATGGTGCAGGCCGAGACGCACAGGCCACAGCCGATGCACTCGATGGCGCCGTCCACGGCGCGGCGCTCGCGCGAGCTGCCGCCGACGGCGGCGAATCCCTCGTCGTCCTCGGCGGGCCGACGCGGCACGAACACCGCCTTGCTCTCGAGCATCTTCCGCTTGATCGGCTCCATGTCCACCACGAGGTCTCGGATGAGGGGAAAGTGATAGAGGGGGCGCACGGTCACGGGTCCGCGCTCGAGCCGGCTGAGCAGGGTGCGGCAGGCCCAGCGCTCGCGTCCATTGACGACCATGCCGCAGGAGCCGCACATGCCCACCCGGCAGGCGTAGCGGAAGGCCAGCGTGGGATCCGTGCCACGCTGGACTTCGACGAGGGCGTCGAGCACGGTCATGCCCTGGCGGGCCCGCACCCAGTACTTCTGCAGGCGCTCGCGCGAGCCCGGCGACCAGCGGAAGACCCTCAGTACCATCGCCATCTCCAGAACGCGACGAATCCGGCCAGCGCCACGAGCAGGGCCAGGAAGAAGAGCGCGCGCTGCGCGCGGGCGGGCAGCCCGAAGTCGAGGAGGATGGCGCGAACGCCCAGCAGACCATGCAAGAGGACGAGGGCGAGCACGACGGCCTGCACGGGCCGCACGAAGGGGTTGTGCAGGTGGAGGGCGATCACGGCGAGAAGCCCGAGGGCGGCCAGGCGCTGGATGAGCCAGGCCCACATGCCGGCCCTGGTGCCTCGCCAGGCTTCCGCGGAGCCGAGCCGCCGCTTGAGCACTCGTCTGTCGCGCATGCGCTCAGGGCCCCGCAAATCCTAGAAACCGCATCAGTCGCCGACGTCCACGCCGGCGGGCTGGCGCGCTCCGCTCGGCGAGAGACGCGTGAGCTCCACCGGCTCGGTCCACACGCGCAGCCCCGCGCCGTCATCGGCACCCACGGAGACGCTGTAGAGGTCGGAGCCGGGCACGGGGTAGTCCGAGCGGTAGTGCGAGCCCCGGCTCTCGTTTCGCTCGAGGGCGCTCCGCGCGATCAGCCATGCCGCGGCGGCCTGGCTCTGGAGGTTGAGCCAGTCCTGCCAGGCCAGGTTGTACGTCGGGCCGCCCGGCACGGGCGCGCCCGCCGCTCGCTGGCCGATCTCCTCGATCTCCTTGAGGGCAGACTTGAGCCCGGCCGCCGAGCGGATCAGGCCCACGTGCTCCCACATCACGTCGCGCAGCTGCTGCTGCAGCTTGTAGAGGCTCTCGCCTTCTCCGCGATCGAGGGGCGCGGTGAGGCGCCCCGCGACTGCCTCCAGTTCCTCCATGGACAGACGCGGCAGCCCGCGGCCGACGACCCAGTCCGCCATGACATCGCCGGCCAGGCCGCCGAAAACGGTGGAGTCGGCCACGCCGTTGCCCCCGAGGCGGTTGGCGCCGTGGATGCCGCCGGTGTCCTCGCCCGCCGCGAAGAGGCCCTCGACGCTCGTGCGGCAGGAGGTATCGATCACCACGCCGCCCATCATGAAGTGCGCGGTGGGCCCAACCTCGACCGGCTCGCGCGCAAGATCGCGGCCGAAGTCGCGGCAGCGCCGGACCATGCCGCGGAAATTGGCCTCCACGGTCTTCGCGCCGAGGTGCGAGACATCGATCCAGACTCCGCCGTTGGGGCTGCCCCGTCCTTCTTGGACCTCGGTGAAGCACGCGCGCGCGACGAGATCGCGGGTGGAGCGCTCCATCCGCGTCGGGTCGTAGCGGCCCATGAAGCGCTCGCCCGTGCCATTGAGCAGGCGCCCGCCCGCGCCGCGCAGACCTTCCTCGAGGAGTGCCCCCGTCATGAGCGAGTTGGGCACGACCAGCCCCGTGGGGTGGAACTGCACCATCTCCATGTCCCGGAGGGGTAGCCCCGCCCTGAGGGCGAGCGCGATGCCATCGGCCGCCTTGTCGGCGGAGCACGCGATGACCTTGTACATCGTGGGCCCGCCGCCCATGGCGAGCAGCGTGGCCCGGGCGCGGACGGCGAGAAAGCCGCCGCGCCGGACATCGAGGAGGAGGGCCCCGCCCGCGCGGCCGGCGCCGTCGCGGAGAAGCTCCACCGCGCGGTGCTCCTCGAGAGCCCGGATCGACGGGCGCGTCCACACCTGCTCGGTGAGGCGGTTCATGATCTCGATGCCCGTGAGATCGCCCTTGTGAATCGTGCGGTCGTGGGACTGGCCGGCGAAGGGCTTCTGGTGGATGCGGCCGTCGGGATGACGGTCGAAGAAGCAGCCGTAGCGATTCTCGAGCTCCCGCACGCGTCCAGGAGCCTCCGTGACCAGTGTCCACGCCAGCTCCTGGTCGTTGATCCAGCCGCCGCCCGCCAGGGTGTCGAGGAAGTGGGCGTCGAGCGTGTCGGGCTCGGCGAGCACGGCATTGTAGCCGCCCTGGCCCATGCGGGTGCAGCCCGCGCGTCCGAGGAGACCCTTGACGACCACCGTGACGGAGAGATGGGGAGAATGGTCCGCGGCGTGCAGCGCGGCGCAGAGGCCGGCGCCGCCCGCTCCGAGGATCAGGATGTCCGTCTCGACGAGGTCGATGGTCAGCGCAGCCGCCTAGCTCGCCGGCGCTTTCACGAGGTCGTCCAGCAGGGCCTTCTCCTCACGACGGCCTGACCTCGGCCGTCCCCTCGAAGCGGGAGCCGTGCGTGTCGAAGAAGGTGATCTTGAGGGGGCCGGGCTCGGTGGCGCGGAAGGGAATGGTGAAGGCGGGGTTCTCGCCGATGGACGTCGCGGTGTCCAGCTCCGCGATGTCACGACCGAGGTAGCTGACGACCACGCGATTGATGAAGCGGTAGTTCTTGTCCACCGACTTGCCACTCTGCCGCTCCACGCGCTCGTTGGGATGGATGCAGACCACCCGGACGCGGGCCACGGAGCCACGAGCGATGCCCGCGGGCAGCTTGATCCGGACCTGGCCTAACATTCGGTCCTCAGCTCGAGGAGCGGCGCGCTCATGCCGCGCACCCCGCCACGACGACGCGGACCGATCGCTTCACCATCAAGAGCGCCCCGTCCTGCATCTCGGCCACCGCGCGCACGTCGCCCGTGTCGGCCAGTCGGATATTGGTCGCGACATAGGCCTGGCCGCACGCCGGCGTCAGGTTGACCTTGGCATTCAGGGGCCGGGGGTTCTTGTCCGAGAGGATGTAGATGGCCTTGACGTGGCTCTGCGGCGTCATGGGCGACTTGATCTCGATCGCCACCGGGACGTTGCCGCCGTCCTCGGCAATGAGGGGAGCCTCGAGCGTCATGACCGCGGACCCTTCACGTACCGGGCGACCGGCGAAGAGCCGCTTCATGGTCGCCTCCACGGGCTCCTCGGGGGCGAGGTTGGCGAGAAAGCCCTGGGCCTCCGACTCATTCCGCGGCCACGCGCATGCCATGCCCGCCGCGGCCGCGGCGGCCAGCAGCTCCCGTCGGGTTACCCGGGGATCGACCATGGCTCAATCATGCCGCGCCGGCGCGCCAATTCAAGGGTCACGGCTCCAGACGATACGTCGAGGCGTCGGGCTTGAACGCCCGCGGCAGCCACAGGGGCCGACGGAGCCCGCCGGGGCCCGGCGCGGGACGCGCCATGGCCAGCCATTGCCGGTACACCTCGTGCGCCCGATTGGTGTCGACGAACACGTCGCCATAGCGATCGCCGGCCGCGGGCCGTCCCACGTGCACCTTCTGATGCCAGCAGTGCTGACCGCTCACGGGGTCCGGATGCACGGGAAAGGTCAGGTTCTGGTGGACCCCGGGATCCTCCCACCACACGCGCGCGGAGTCTGGATCCGCGCTCTCGAAGGGCCGGACTCCGTGGACATGGCGCATCCGCCACTGCCCCGGGGCCTGGGGCTGGAGGTCGACGAGGGCCGTCGACCAGCGCTCGCCGCCCATCTCCTCGCGAAGCCGCCACCGGCCGAGGTGATGCGAGCAGGCGACGATCCCGGGGCGGATGGACTCGGTGACCCAGACCTTGTCCACGAAGTAGCCGATCTCCGTCTCGACCTTGAGAAGTTCGCCCGTGGTCACGCCGAACCGCGCCGCATCCTCAGGGTGAAGCCAGAGCGGATTGTTGTGCGAGATCTCGTAGAGCCACTTGGCATTGCCCGAGCGCGAGTGGATGAGCGTGGGCAGCCTGAAGGTCGGGAGCAGGAGCATCTCGCCCCGCGCCCGGTCGATCTGGGACCAGTGGACGTGGCTCCGCGCATAGGTGGGCACGGCGTGCTCGGGCCACTTCCAGTCCTTGAGCGTCGGCGAGTAGAACTCGAGCTTGCGCGACGGCGTGGGGAAGCCGGCGCGGAGCTGGCCGTCGACGAGAACGCCGATTCCCGCCCCGCTCTTCGCGGCCACGCGCGTCACCGGGTCCACCGACGCCCCCTCGCGCTCCGCCTCCGACAGCGGCGTCTCGTGCGTGCGGTAGACGTGGTCGGCGATCAGGAAGGCGCCGTACTTCCGCATGTACGCGAGCGGGGTCAGCCCCTGCTCCTTGGCGGCCTCGGGCAGACCGGGCACGCTGTGTTCGAAGATCCACCGGTAGAGCTCCTCGACCCGCAGCTTCTCGCCGGACTGGTACGGCGACTCGAAGTATTTGCGGATGCCGAGGGCCCCGTCGGGATCGATGCGCCACGAGAGCTCGATCCAGAACTCGTCTTCCTCCCACACTTGCCCCAGCCCCGCCGCCTCGTGCGCCTCCCAGGTCGAGTCGAAGACCTTGCCCTGGCGCTCGAGGGCAACGCGGAGCACGGGCTGGCGGAATCCGATCCAGCGCGCCGCGTGCGTCTCCTGGCTCATGAGGTCGTGCCGCTCCGAGGCATGCCCCATGGGCAAGACGTAGTCGGAGAACCACGCCGTCTCGCTCCAGATCGGAGTGAGGCAGGCGTGACGCTCGACCTTGGCTTCGTCCGTCAGCATCTCGATCCACGACATGCCGTCGGGATTGGTCCACACGGGGTTGTAGACGCGCGTGAAGTACATGGCGAGCTTGCCGCGGCCTTCCTTGAGGAAGTGCGGCAGGAGAAAGCTCATCTCGAAGAAGGCCAGCGGGTACTCGCGCGGCATCAGCAGCTCGCTCCACACCTTGGCGGGGGGCGGCATCATGGGCGGCGCGGGCACGGCCTTGTTCCAGGCGCTCGGCGCGGTGCCGCCCGGCGAGGCGACGGCGCCCATGAGGACGACCACCAGCTCGAGGGCGCGGGCGACCTCCCAGCCGAAGAGGTTGCCCGCCGAGGCGTTGCGCCAGACGTGGCTCGAGAGGGCGCCGCCGCATCGGCCGATCTCATGCGCCACCTCCTCGATGCGGGCGGCGGGCACGCCGGTCTCGGTCTCGGCGAACTGCGGCGTGTAGGGCGCGTAGATCTCCTCGAGCGCCCCCTCGAACTCCTTGAAGTCCACGGGCGCGCCGGGGCGTTCCTGGATCAGGTACTCCTCCCAGTTGACCCAGCGGCGCACGAAGTCGCGGTCCCAGGTGCCGTCGCGGAGAAGGATGTGCACGACGGCCAGGAGCAGCGCGGCTTCTGTTCCGGGCCACGGCGAGAGCCAGTAGTCGGCCATCGAGGCCGTGTTGCTCAGCCGCGTGTCCACCACGCACACCTTGGCGCCCGCCATCTTGCCCTCGATGATCCGCTGCGCGTGCGGGTTGAAGTAGTGCCCCGCCTCGAGGTGGGAGGACAGCAGCAGGATGAAGCGCGCCTTGCCATGATCGGGCGAGGGCCGATCGAAGCCGTGCCAGAAGGCGTAGCCGGCCCGCGCGGAGGCTGAGCAGACGTTGGTGTGGCTGTTGTGGCCATCGATGCCCCAGGCATGGAAGACGCGCTGGAGATAGACGAGCTCGTGCCCGGGCCGGCCCAGGTGGTACATGATCTCCTTCTGCCGGCCCTCGACGAGCGCCTTGCGGATGCGCCCGCCGATGTCGTCGAGGACCTCGCTCCAGGTCACGCGCTCCCACTGCCCTTCACCGCGCTTCCCGGCACGCCTGAGGGGATAGAGAATACGCTCGGGATCCTGGACTTGATTGAGCGTGGCCGGTCCCTTGGCGCAATTGCGCCCGCGGCTGCCCGGATGCTCGGGATTGCCCTCGAACTTCTGGATCTTGAGCGTCTGCTTGTCGACGTAGGCCAGGAGCCCGCAGCCCGCCTCGCAGTTGAAGCAGATGGTGGGAATGAGCGAGTAGCGGCGCGGGACGCGCTTGGGCCAGGCCTTGGCGTCGTATTCCTCCCAGTCGTCCCAGCGCATGACGGGCGGATAGCGGTTGAGCCCCGAGGTCGGCGGGTCGAGGTCGCGCGCGTGGGGGTGAAGCGGATCGGCCGTCTTGTCGGTCATCAGGGCCTCAGGAGAGCGGCAGCGCCTGGCCCGCGCGCACCCAGAGATCTTCCCAGAGCCAGAGCCCGCCCAGGGCGAGCGCCGCCGCCGCCGCCGACGTCACCGGCGACGAGGGAATCAAGAGCAGCGCCCACGGCAGAGCGATTCCGCAGAACGCCACTCCGCCCCAGAGCGGTAGTCGCAACGGACCGCGAGTCAGAATCTTCGTCGCCCGCGCCGAGTCCTGGGTTCCATGGAAGCTGAACAGCTCAGCCGCCAGGGCAATGCCTTCCACGCTGAGAGATACCCACAGGGCCAAGACCAGCCGGTTGTGTGTCACCAGGTCCGGGCTTCCGAGCGCTCTGGCGGCGAGGAGCAAGCTTGCCGCTCCAGCCGTGACCGCGGCCACGAGCAGATGGGGCAACACGAGCGGACTCTGCCAGAAGTCGCGGCCCTCGGCCTGACCGAAGAGAAAGGCGCTGTAGCCTGCCGCCGCCGCGGCCAGTGGAAGCATGGGCCAGGCGAGGGCCTGAAGCGCCGGCGCATTCCCCTGCCAGCCCGCCAGGAGCCAGAGGGTGCCTACCGCTCCTTGGGCGAGGAGGATCCACCCTCCCCATACGAGCCACGATCGCCAGTTGGGCTTGAACAGGAGATAGTGGAAGCGATCGGGACGCTTGAGGTCGAGGACGAGAAGCACAGTGGTGAGTACGAGAAAGACGAGGCCGATCAGCGGCACCTCGCGCGCGGTCAGGCCGCGCCCCGAGGCAAGGCCACCGACGATTCCAAGGGCCGCGAGCAGAAAGACCCCCGCCGCGATGGACTTGGTCCACAGATAGGTCGACACCTTCCAGCCCCAGGGACGCTCGGGATGCGCGACGTCGTAGACGGTGCGGGCCATGCGCAGGAGATCCACGCCCTCGTGGCCGCTCGTGGTCGCGGGCTCGAAGCCGGCGACGTTCGACTGGCCCGGCGTGGGAATGCGGCTGCCCTCCGCGAAGGCGTAGCGCCCGCCGCGCTCCTGCATGGCCGGTGTCAGCGAGGCCTCGTCGGCGCCCAGGTAGAAGAGCTTGGGCTGCGTTCCCTGCTCGGGCTTGCGCACGGCCACCTGCTCAGAGGCCACGAGGCGAGCGATGCGCGAGTTGGGATCGTCCAGATCACCCGGCACGATCGCCTGCACGGGACACACGATGACGCAGGCGGGCTCGAGGTCGACTTCGATACGATGCGCGCAGTAGTGACACTTGGCCGCCGTCTGCGTCTCGGGATCGATGTAGAGCGCGTCGTACGGACAGGCCTGCATGCACGACTTGCAGCCGATGCAGCGGTCGCCGTCGAAGTCCACGATGCCGTCCGGCCGCCGATACAGCGCCACCGTGGGGCAGATGGTCACGCACGGCGCGTTGTCGCAGTGATTGCAGCGCATGACCGAGAAGTAGCGCCGCGTATCCGGGAACGTCCCCTTCTCGATGTACTTGACCCAGGTGCGGTTGACCCCGAGCGGCACCTGGTTCTCTTCCTTGCAGGCCACGGTACAGGCGTGGCAGCCAATGCACTTCCGCTGGTCGATCACGAAACCGTAACGCATCTTATCTCAGCACTCGTCTCGCCGGGTTCGTCGCCTACGGGATTCTCTCAGCACTCGCCTGGGCGGAGCCTCGGCTCGAACTGCGGGCCCCGTCTCAGCTCGAAAAGCCACACAGGCGTGGCAGCCAATGCACTTCCGCTGGTCGATCACGAAGCCGTAGCGCATGCGGGGCAGATGATAGCTCGGTTCGGCGCCGGGCTACAGAGCTTTGATGATGAGCCGAAGCCCGACGAAAGCCAGGGCCAGGATCAGCGCCCGGATGATCCAGGCCCCATGCATGCGCTGGGCGAGTCTGGCTCCGACCTGCGCCCCGACCGCGACGCCCACCGCCAGAGGCACGATGCGCGGGGCCGAGCCGGTGAGCGTGCCCGTGAGCAGGTGGACCGTGGAGCCGACGAAGCTCATCACGGTGAGCGTGAAGTGAGAGGTCGCCGCCGCGACGTGCACGGGGAAGCTGAGCAGGTTGACCATGACGGGTACGTGGATGAACCCGCCCCCGATGCCGAGGAGGCTCGACAGGAAGCCGATGACGACGCTCACCCCCGCGCCCAGGAGCGCGTTATAGCTCCACGTGTGCACGCTCCCGTCCGGGGCGACCATGCGACGGGTGAGGCGAAAGCGCCCACGGTAGTCGCGCGCCGGGCCGGAAGGGCGCACGATGAGAAAGATCGAGATACCGATGAGGATGGCGCCGACGAGAAAATCGAAAGGTCGGCGGGGAATAAGGGCAGTCGTCAGCGCGCCGACAATGGCGCCGGGAATCGTGGCCGCGGACAGGAGCAATCCCGACGCATAGTCCACGCGCTTCAGTCGCGCGTACGCGATCGTGCCCGAGAGGGCATTGACGAAGACGACGGCGAGGGAGACGCTCGCGATCGACTCGGGGCTGTCGCGGGGGTAGAGCAGGAGAAGCAGCGGAAGAAGAATGAAGCCGCCACCGGCGCCGATGATCGTGCCATAGGCGCCGATCACCAGCCCGAGGGGAGCCAGCCAGAGCCATTCGGGCAAGAGTGGGGAGATCCTCCCGCACGATTCTGCCACGGATCGCCGGGCGCGCGGCGACCTCTCTGGCGAGCGGCCTGTGCAAGATTCCCATGTCTTCGCGAGCAAAAATGTTCCGCTTCGAGCGCCGGCGCTGCCGGCGCAACCCGTTTTGGGGGGGAAGCCTCGGAAGGGGGCGGAGCTCCCCTCCGAGCTACCTAGCGGAGCGACGAGTAGTAGGCCGCGAGGTCGGGGAACTGCCCGTCCGGAATCGTCCGCATGAGCGCCTTCTTGGCGGAGAGGAGCGGGTCGCCCGGATCGCGCGTGTCGGCCTTGAAGAGGACCATCTGCTGCGCGAGATAGCCGGGCGGCTGGCCGGCCAGAGCGGGAATCAATCGCGTGGCGTCGCCGCGGCCATTTTCGCCGTGGCAGATCACGCACTGGGCCGCCACCGAGCGCCCTCGGGCCACCGCATCGGGCTGAGGACGAAGGGGCGTGGGCTCGCGCCTCTGGGCGGCGAAGTAGCCCGCGATCCACTCGACGCCGAGGAACTGGACCTGCTTGGCATAGGGCTCCATCTCGGGGGACGGGCGCTTGCCCGTGGCGTAGTTCTCGATCTGCCGCTTGAAGTAGGCGGCGTCGAGGCCGGCGATGATGGGCTGCATGTCCGACTTGCTGTTGCCATTGACCCCGTGGCAGGCCCCGCACGTGATGACCTTGGCGAAGGCGGG
>Ga0137397_10000780_pt1 | contig 22083 bp, 37 predicted proteins | sample czorhiz116metaG_FD_106658 | JGI IMG/M metagenome (GOLD analysis project Ga0137397, IMG submission 106658) | Vadose zone soil microbial communities from Angelo Coast Range Reserve, California, USA - czorhiz1.16 metaG | ecosystem: Environmental > Terrestrial > Soil > Vadose zone | place: USA... | reverse complement strand
GCACATGGAGCTTTGTCTTGCTTCAGATGAATCACGGGTGTTAATAATATACACCGGTGGCACCATCGGAATGCTCGTCGGAGAGCACGGCTACGTACCAGAGCCGTATTTCTTGACTGAAACACTGCGCAGCCAAGCACGCTTCCACGACCCGCTCCAAGACTCGCTCTTCTCTCATTCTAGCTCCGTGGAGGGCTTCAGGCAGTGGTCGTCCAGTGGAAGGACGTCACCTTCGAACAATGCCGACTTGGCCGGACCCGTGTCATCGCAGCAGTCGACCCTGTCCGTGCGCTCCACACGCCCAATGGATTTTTCGCCCACACTATCCCCTGTGCCCGCGCCCCCTACACCTCCTCGGGGCAATGCACCACCACGTTCCATCAAAGTAGCCGACGACGTTTACGAGTCGCGAGTGCCGGCACTCGTCACTCCGCGGAGCGCCATCAGAGGTGGCGTTGGGAAACGGATCCGCTATGCTGTCCTGGAGGTACCTGCCAGTGCCCCTGGTGGTGATGAAACACTTGAAAAAAAATTCTCATCTGTATTCACAGTGGCACCCCCTCCTGGATAGTAGCAATATCGAAATAGAAGGTCGTGCTTGTCCCAAGCCTTGTCCCCAAGCATTCCATCTGATGTAGTATCCAGACTGGATTCGCATAGCTTCCGAGATCGAATTGAACTACTCCCAGTTTGACGCATTTGTGATCCTTCATGGCACGGATACCATGGCATATACCTCCAGTGCTCTTAGCTTCTTACTAGAGGATCTAGGGAAGACCGTCGTAAGGTTTCATACAGGCCATCTCGCCGGTAACTCTAAATGAATGCGACAGATTGTCACGGGAGCACAGATACCACTGTCTCAGCTTCGAAACGATGCGGTGGACAACCTACTAAGCGCCCTGACTATTGCTGGCCACTATATCATTCCAGGTACCCTTCGACGTCGTTTATCTTAATTACCGAAGCACTGATGTATCAAGCGTGTCCACACTAGAGTGCTGTTTGTTCTTCAATCACACACTCTTCCGGGGCAACAGAGTTTCGAAGTCCTCGTCCAACGACTTTAATGCTTTCACAAGCCCTAATTTCTCTCCTCTCGTGAATGGCGAGTTATCCAACTTCTGGTGCCCCTGCGCGTTAAAAGGCTGATCCCTTCGGATAGTGGGGATAGACATAACTGTGAACTGGAACGACGTCATCAGACAAACGAGCCTCCGCAGATTCAGAGCGCATAAGCGTATGTGGTATAATGTATAATTTGGAACATGTCCTCCGCGTTCTAAATATTCAACTGCACAAATCCTAGGGCTGAGCCCGCACGTAGGTAATACTCGCTCTCAGATCCTTACCCGCGTAATTCGGCCTCACAATCCATCCACCCCAGCTACCTTACGCCTCTTTCCAGGTATCACCGCCGCCACAATCCAGGCCTTCCTTACGCCACCCGTCCAAGGCGTCGTTCTCGAGACGTTCGGCGCCGGAAACGCGCCCCAACGCAAAGACCTCATGTCTGCCCTCCGCGAAGCATGCGAGCGAGGCGTGGTCATCGTCGCAATCACCCAATGCGCGAAAGGCTCCGTCTCCAATGCCTACGAGACAGGCCGCACACTCCTCCAAGCGGGGGTAGTTCCAGGTGGCGACATGACGCCCGAGGTGCGCACCCATCCTCGTTCCGCGGCCGCGGCAAAAAAGGAAATTACGAAGGAGCGTTGTCATTCATTCATCCTTTTTTTTTGGCAGTGCGCGCTGACGAAGCTCAGCTACCTCCTCTCCAAACCCGAACTCTCCGCAGAGCAGGTGCGCAGCATGGTTGGCGCACCGCTACGCGGTGAGCTCACTCGCGCAGCACATGCCGCTCCCACGCCGGCCATCGATGCGAACCTGGAGGTGATCGGCGACACGCTCTCGCACGTCGTCCGATTGAGTTCGCCCGCGCGCCACCAAATCCCCAACATCACCATCTCGGACGCACAAGACGAACCACCGGACGCCGGCGCCCCGTGGGCATGGACCGCCGCGGAAGCGGCCACGACTCATTTCGCGCTGCTCTCGTGGCTCGTCCACCTCGCGGCAGCGGCGAACGATGTAGACGCGCTCTTGCATTGTTTGTCCCCGGATGGGGCGCGGGGAGAGGACCAGAGCATGATTCCGGGAGGAATCGTCAATTGGATAAACCCTGCGTCGGGAAGGTCACCTCTCCACGTGGCTGCGATTAATGACAGTGCGCGGTGCGTACATGCGTTGCTCAAAGCGGGGTCGCTGGTACACCTCAGGGATTCTTTGGGCCACACGGCGCTTTACTACGTGAGCGATTCCATCCTTCGACGGTATTATGCGAGGGAGGCCTGACCAGTGTGGCAGGCTGCGCGGCAGGGGAATGATGGAATAGTGAGTACGTTGATATCGGCGGGCGCGAACCTTGGTGGGGCAGACGTCGAGGGGTTCGCCCCTCTTGCCGTAAAGATGGCACTTCTCCGTGAAGATCATGCGGCATTGAATATATGGGAGAAAGCGGGGATCCCTATACCGGGTCGAACAGCAGCAGCAGAGCAAAGAGGAACTGGAGTCGTAGATGTACAAAGATGATGATCGAGAACCGAGAGATAGAATGTGAAAGCGATGGACAACTTAAATTAACCTTCCGTCATGGCCGAGTCATCTGGTTCTTCGGCGAGGGAGGAAAAATGTTCATTCAATGTCTTCAAGAAGAAGTCCATCTGGTCGTAACCGAATGTAAAAGTGTCCGCGAGGAAGTCTAGCCTTTGAATATATTCTTGCGACTCCTTTTCCAATTCCAAAGGGGTATATCGCACCATGTGCTGTAGATCCTCTTTAGCTTTAGGACGAGGCGGCGAATGGCCCGGGACAGGGGAGGGCTTAGGTTGATGCGTAGAGGTGAGTAGAAAGGAGAGGCTCGCTAAGGTAGTGTGTTAGAACGATGGTATAAGGACGTTGAAGGGTGATATTTCACCTGTATTCATGTGGGAGAAGATACACTTGTACGTGATCTCTTCTAGCTCACCCAGGTAAGCGTACGGACTCTCCTGGATCTTGGCACTCAGAACAATAAGATTCGTCAAGTCCTCGTAGAGCCGAATCGTGACTCCGTGTTTAGGGTCATTGATTAGGGTATCCTGACCAGTACGGCCGCGTAGCGCTGATCCTGGGGCCTCTCGCTGAACCTTCGAGTTCTTGCTCTGCAATGATTGCGTGTGAGCAATTTCTGCCTTTAGATCGGCTTGCGTCGTCTCCACTATGGGTGTCGCGTGAGTCGGCAGCGAATGTGCACATGATTATTATCGTTTTCACGTACATTGTTCATTCAGCGCAGCAATGCGAGCATCCTTGTCCTTGGTGATCGCATCCTTTTGCCTGAGCGCCTCCTTGGCTTTTTCAAACCGTTCCTCCAACACGCGTTTCTCCTCATCTGCCGCCTCACGCGTGAGAAAATGAACGGTCGACCCGCGACCTTGCTCGAACATGGGAGTAAGACGGGCAATCTGTGTGGTAAGCTCCTTGATGAGCTCCTCTTGCGCTAGAGCAGATATGAGTGGAAAGGACAATAGTCAAGAGAAGCCACACACCTTTGGAGGCGGCCTCATATTGCGCTTTCATTTCCGCTAGCTGCTCCTCAGGTTCCGTATTCCTCACCTGCATCAGTTGAAGCAAGGTTTCAGACAGTTCCTCGCTCTTGACTTTGTACTGCACAGCAGAGGTCATTCGACATGCCAAACCTTTGATTGAGGCGTGGGGGAGAAACGCACCACATTTTGCTCCTCCCTCGTTCTTGCAAATTCCTCATGGGAAGCGACGATCTCCCCCTCTTCCACAAGGACGGGTGAGACGGTACGCGGTTTCCCTTTCGTTGAGGGTGTTGGAGGCTTTGCCACAGGGGGTTCATCATCATCCAGCTCCTCAACGACAACAAGATCTGAGCCTTTCTTGTGTCCATTAATCGTGGAACCTGCCTTCCCCTTCCCCTTTCCCCTAGATGGGGGTTTTCCGTTGGTCGCCGGAGGTGCAGTAGCCTTGTCTTTGCCTTTATTCCTTGGTTCAGGCTGGACGACTTCCGAAACATCCTCATCATCATCTTCCACAACCATAGGAGACTCTCTTGGCCTTGAAGACTTCCGTTGCCCACTCGTAGTTGTCACGGCTTTCTGTACCTTCGCGGTAGAGGGTCCGGCAGCGGGACGCAAAGTGGCGGCTTTCCTCTTCTTGGAGGCTTTGTATGGGGTTGACGGATCATAACCACCTATTACGAACGGTATTAGCAGGATTGTGCTTATAGCGAACGTGAAGAACGCGCACCGAGCTCGTCTGCGCCGGAGGACATGATCTTGAAAGAAGTTCAACAACGTGCCGCGCGGCGTTAGGTGTGCGGCACGATCAACGATCCCGAATCGGACCGTTGATTCCGGCTTCGGAAGTCACTCCGGTCTTTACTAGCTTTACTTCCGACCCCCAGCCATCCACAGCAACTACAGCCACGGCATTCGACGCAGTCATGAGTGCCCTGGTCTCGGCCCCTTGCCTCGCCCAAGACCACCTCAATCGTCGCCCCATGCACAAAGCCACGATCCTCTCACCGAACCCAGCAGCCATCCAAGCCATAACCAATCTCCAGCCCACGCGGGCCAATTTTTTGCTCGAGAACTAGCAGATCTTCTCTCCTTTTCGGCAAACTAAACTGCACCTCACATGGTGCCCTTCCAAACCAGCTCTCCCAGGGCTAAAGCGTTGCCTTTAGCTTGCCCAAGCCAACGCCACCAACCCCTTTCCTCCGGACCCCCGGGAGCCAAACACCCTGGCCTACCAAACCGAATCTGCCAAGGAACACGCCATCTCCGCCTGGCAGGCCGGATGGCATGAAGCGCCGACGGACCCAAACCTACCTTGCCCTTCCCGCACCCCCAGACGGGAAACCTGTGCCAGTCGTCAAAGGCGCATCGGGAGGCTCAAGGCATGCCGCCGCCACCCTAGTCCGCCTCATCACAGACCACGCATTTGTTGGCTCCTACACAGCCCGTTTGCACCCACGCAAGCAAACCAGCGGCCCGGGATGTGGGGCCAAACCCCAAACTGTCGAGCATGTCATCAAAACCTTCCTGCGCTATGCAAGGGCCAGGGCCGCCACCTCACACCGATAGCCCCCGACTTGTCCCTGTCAGTCCTCTTCGGCATCAAGAAAGGCGGCAAGGCACTTCTAACTTTCCTGAAAGTGACCAAAGCCTGCTTCAAGCTGCTAGAGGAAGCTTTCAACTTTCCCTGGAGTCCGCCATGTTACGCCCCTCCCGCACGCCTGTATCATTAAAACCTTACTGTTCTTTCACTTTATATGTAAATCCCCTTATCATGTACTTACGACACACCCGAGTCACTGTGAGACAAAAGCGGATGCTACGGCGAGCGTCAAAAGGAAACGGGTGAGTACTAACCTCAGTCGCGAATAAAGAGACTGAAGGAGAAGGCTACCATATCAGTATGTCCTTTGGTTGAGGCAATCTACCAAGAAAGGAAACTGTCTGTCCATTTCAAGAGAGTACTCATGCGGAACACGACTGCTTCACGACACGCGGCTGTTTCCCCAACAGTCACCGCCGCCCACAGCGCACTCACACAGATGGCGGCAGATATCCAGCATTACTTTTCCAGGCGTGCTGCCCTCATACGAAGACCGATCTTTACGCCGGGAGAATGCGCTACTTCGGTCTCTGACAGAGGAGTCCATTGCAGACGAGAAGGTCAGACGTATCCGCGCAGAGGAAGAGGTATCGGTCTGGGGCATCGAGCATGACGAGTTTCCGCATACTTTCCCTGGCATAGAATTTCTGATATGTATGTGCCCCACTTAAGGCCGTGTATGCTGTGGCTGACTGTCTCGTAGCGAAAGGCATAATCGATAAGACAAAAATCTTCAAGATCATTTCCAAGGTCTGCGCTTCGTCTCTGTCTAAGTCTTCCTACCCATGTGCAGATGCCGAAAGGCGCACTTCTCCATGTTCATTTAGATGCGACAGTGGATAATGGGTACCTGATAGAGCTTGCACTCAAAGAATCAGCCGTGCATATTCGCACCCCTTGTACTATTACCGCCACCAACTCGACGACTACCTGGCCGGAATTTAGACCCCTCAAAGAAGCGCAGTTGCCTCAATATACAAGCGTCACGGGCGCTGTGTATCCCGGTAACATTTGGGTCCCTTTGCGCCAGGCCAGGTCGTCTTTTGCCCTTGGTGGACCTGAGGGCTTCGATCGATGGGTCATCAGTGCCATGTCCATTAGTTCGACTGAGGCGTATGTCACGTACAACACTGTTCCCAAGCGACTGTTTCTCCTCATGCACTAAACTCACAAACGTTTCAGATATGGCAAAAGTTCGAGAGCACCTTCATGACAAACGGAGTGACTGAGTTTCACGACACGCGCGTGCGACCCCATTGTGCTAATAGTCTACGTTCGTCAGGGCCTATTTCTCTATCGTCCCAATTTTCGGCAGTACATTCGTCGGTTCTTGATGGAGTTGGTCGAAGACGATCTCTTATGCGGAGCCACGAACCAACTTCACCGATAAGTAGTAATTTTTCTCTGTTTTGTCATCCCTGGAAGCTTAATGGACTCGAGATATATGTTCGACGCTGATGGCAATCAAAACGTGCCCCATCGAGAATGGATTTTTGATTTTAAGCAAGCGATCTGCGAGGTGCGAGCGGTGCTCAACGAACAGGGCCGAGGGGAAGAGTTCATCGGTGCCAAGGTCGGTGAACGTACATATTTCTAAACATGTCATGGTAACAAACGTGGTTGATAGATCATGTACACCACCCTCCGTACACTTCTTCCAGGGGAAGTGAATATTACCTGGAAGACTGTATCACCTTGAAGCAAGAGTTTCCTGATCTGATCGCCGGGTTTGATATTGTTGGGGATGAAAATGCAGCGAGGCCGTTGACCGACTATCTCGAACCTCTTCTGGCTTTCAAGCGACGTGCTAACGATCTTGGCATTGATCTACCGCTCATTCTTCGCGCAGGCGAAACGCTTTCGAATGGGGGGCAAAGCTGATAACAATTTGTACGACGCCTTACTCCTCGGCACGAAGCGCATTGGGCACGGGTAAGGGAATCATCGCGACGAGTATGTTCACGTTCTCCTTGGCTGACAGGTCTTAATCCTGGCCAGGTTTTCGATTGTGAAACATCCCAAGCTGATGGAGTTGTGCCGGGAGAATGAGATCGCGCTGGAAGTGTGTCCTATCTCGTGCGTGCGTTTTCCTAATCGGACCCGATCTGCTTCTCTAACGGCCCGAACTGTGATGACTTAGACATGAGATCTTGGTGTGTCGCCAACTGCGCTTGATAGATGCGAGCGCGAAGTGACCCTATCCTAGCGACTTACGTCTTCGATGCCCATGCATCCACTGCCAGCGGTGCTCAATCAGGGTGTGCCCGTAACGCTAAATTCGGACGATCCAGCGGTATTTGGCACGAGGGGGCTATCATACGACTATTTCCAGGTGCTAGTTTCCGGTGAAACCACAGGGCTTATCACCCTTGCACAGATGGCGCGGGACAGCATAGGTGCGTCTAGGCGGAGCGCCCGCCACCACTTAATGACGCTCGTCTTCTTATTTCAGTTTTCCACGCTGGAAGGCACGGAGAAAAACAGGGCGCTGTCACCATGGGAGAAGCGCTGGCACGAGTTCGTTGAACGGTTGGTGTCAGAGTAGAGTAGATTCTTATCGGGTATTGCCGTAAACGGTAGAAAAAAAAAATGAAAATCGGGTCGATTTGTTCGTTCGGTTCGAGAGAGGAACCCTTTGATCACTTCTCCCAAATTCCACCCACTCATCGCACCATCTCCCTAGTCCGTCCGACCGCCCCGTCTGCTCAACTCATCTTTATCTTTCCTATCCACTTCAAGGTACGCACTCTACGAAATGTGTCATTGCTCTCTCCCCTCTACTCTCCCCTCACCGACCACATCCTGTCCCCAGACCTCCCCTCATATTCACTTGACTCCCGCTCCCAAACTCCCTCCTCGTGTACTTTTCCCGTTACCCACTGGCCTTCGCTCCCACACCATATCTGAATCTTAACCGAGCCTTGCACTAAAAAACCCTCCCGGCAATGCCAGAGTCTGACTCCAATAGGAAACGCTCTCGCTCTAGTTCACCGTCCGACAGCGAACAACCGAAGCAACATAAGCGCGCTAACACAGGCGCGCCATCCCATCCTGATGAACAAACAACCGCTCCCACCTCGAGTAATCCTCAGCTTGCTCAAACTTCCCCATCGGCCGCAACCAATGACGTAAACATGACAGATCCCTCTGCAACCACTGCCGCCGATTCTGCAACTTCCGCCACTGCCGACACCGCAAAGGAGGAGAGTACAGAAGCAATCAACGCCATGGCTGCCTCCTCAAACACCGATTCCTCCACCTCTGCGGTTCTCACCTCCCCTTCTGTCGTCACACCCCCTTCTGCCCACATTCATATGCGATGCCTTATCGTCACCCAAGACGCGTCAATCATCATCGGTAAAGGTGGTGCCCACGTCAACGAGATCCGTGAGAAAAGTGGTGCTCGGGTGATGGTCTCCGAAAGCATCCCTGGCAATCCTGAGCGTATCCTCAACGTTAGCGGTCCACTCGACGCCGTCTCAAAGGTTAGTTTTGCCCTAGCTGGCGACCTACCCTTTCTCATCTCGTTGCCACCCTCTCCTTTCCTCCAAAATAGGCCTTCGGGCTCATTGTCCGGCGTATAAACGATGAACCTTTTGACGTTCCATCAGTTCCAGGTAGCCGCGCAGTAACTATCAAATTCATGATACCCAACTCTCGCATGGGTTCCGTCATCGGGAAACAAGGCTCTAAAATCAAGGAAATTCAGGACGCCTCTGGCGCGCGACTCAATGCAAGTGAGGGTATGTTACCCGGATCCACCGAGGTGCGTGTAATCCAGCCCCCTTCTACCTGTTCTTATGCAGACTCACTCCCATCTTCTCTAGCGAGTTCTCAGTGTTGCGGGTGTCGCAGACGCGATCCATATCGCAACCTATTACATCGGCAACATCCTCATCGAGGCACAGGAGCGGATGCCGTCCAGCTCAAACTCATCTTACCGACCGTCGAATAGGCGATCTGGAGGTTATGTTGGCTCTTCCTATGTGCCCGGCGGCTCTAGTTACTCGAATCCGTACCTGCAAGGCGTGAGCAACCCCGCGCAACAGTTGCAAACGCAACAAATCTATATCCCAAATGATCTTGTTGGTTGCATTATTGGGAAAGGTGGGAGCAAAATCAACGAAATTAGGCACATGAGTGCCAGTCAAATCAAGATTATGGAACCCGGTGCGGGCCCAGTCGGATCAGCTCCGGGAGGTAGTGAGGGAGAGCGACTAGTCGTCATCACGGGGCCTCCAGCGAATATACAAATGGCAGTCCAGCTACTTTACCACGTAAGTTGTGTTCTCCCTTCTCTCCCCCCCTGCCATCTCATGCCTATCTTCGTAGCGCTTGGAGCAGGAGAAACAGAAGCAAGTTAGGGCTGTTGGCGGTTATCCTCCATAAGCTCAGCTGCCACCTGAAACTTATTCTTCGTAAAATGCGACCTTCGTTCTTGCCGAAAGATGTTTCGGTTTTATTGCCATTTCTTTTTGGCCATCTTGTACGATAATGCTCTGGTTTCTAGCCGGTTGCCTCGTACCCCGGTTTTCCTACTTTTGAAGTCGACGTCTCCAACATAGTTCCGTAGTTACCTCACACAATCATTCCTCCCCATTTTGTTCATCGTCCACCATGACCCCTCTCCTCCCCTTCATGTTTTCTAGCATGTACTTAGCGTCTTTCTACTTGCCACCTGCCGAAACGATGTCAAACTCATATCCCATCTTGAACGGGTCGTATGACGTAATAATAAATTTTTGGCCGATAACCCAACCCACTTGCGTTTAGACACACTCCTGGACGACTGCTAGCTCTGATATGACTCCAATGCAAAAGACCTATAAACAAGAGGCTTCTGTCCCGGACAAGCGTAAGGGAAAGCGCAAAGCTGACGAGTTGGATGAAGATGGCCAAGGCGACGTGTCTGGCATGGATCTCAAAAAGAAGAGAAACAAGCAGCGCGTATTGCTGCTATCCTCGCGCGGAATCACGCATCGCATGCGGCACCTCATGAACGACCTCGAAGCACTTCTCCCGCACGTGAAAAAAGGTGTGTGTATGCACATTGGCTTTTGCTCGTTCACTCGTGTCATCTATCCATTATCGTCGGTCAAATGCTGACAAGAGAGCGAACGGCGGTCCAGATTCGAAGCTCGACTCGAAGAACCACCTTCACCTGCTGCCCGAACTCGCGGATCTACATTCGTGTAACAACACGCTCTATTTCGAGGCGCGCCGGCACGAGGACCTGTACCTCTGGGCAGCCAAGACGCCGAACGGGCCGAGCATCAAGCTGCACGTACGGAACGTGCACACGATGGACGAGCTCAAGATGACTGGGAACTGTCTCAAGGGCAGTCGCGGGATTTTGAGCTTTGATGCGGCGTTTGAGGAGACAGAGTGGGGACGATTGACGAAAGAGCTGTTCACACACGTGAGTTTTTTTATCTCCTCCCATCTCTTCGTGGGGGTTTTGGGTCATGAAGGAATTACAAAGTGCTCATTATGTGTCTCTTTCTTTGTTGGTTGGATCCGTGCGGTAAAACAGATATTCGGGGTACCTCCCCAGGCTCGAAGAGCCAAGCCGTTCATCGACCACATCCTCACGTTTTCCATCCTCGACTCCAAAATTTGGTTCCGCAATTTTCAGGTCAGGCACGACTTGTTGTTTGCTGTGTAACAGCAGGGAATGGCTTACTGTCATACTTTCTTTGCTTTTTCCGGGTAGATAATTGAGAAGGATCCCCTGCAACCCAATGGCCCTCCGGAGATGTCGCTTATCGAGATAGGTCCCCGCTTCGTGCTTACGCCCATCCGCATCTTCGAAGGTGCCTTTGGAGGTGCGACCGTATTTGCCAATCCAGGTACGTTCATGGTTTCCGTATTGGGTCCTTTGTGATATTCAAAGCATCGCATTTCAAAGAATTTGTATCTCCTGCCCTTGTCAGGTCTGCAGGACGCAAGGAGAAGGGCGAGAGGTACAGGGAACGCAAGCTCGCGCAACAAGAACGTGGCATCCGCCGGACCGAGCGGAAGCGCGAAGAAGATGCGCTTGCCGGCCAAAGGTCTTTGCCTAAAACGCATCGACCTTTGTTTTGCCAATGATCCGAATTTGTCTTTCCCATTCATGCACCCTTCTCCCTTGCCAACAGTAGCCACATCCTCTCTCCCAAACAAATTTTTATCATGAAAAGGCACCTAGCGGTGGCGGCGGTACAATCTTTTGCCGCACTTTTAAACTTGAAAATCACGTAAGGGCATTGAGAAGTGTCTAATCCCATAAATCTTTTCCCCGGCGGCGGTCATCATATGAGAATTAGGTCAAGGAGCCGTCTTCTCTGCGTACGACTCTGTAGCTCACCGGCCGCGGATCTATAGGCGGCGTGTAGTAGAACGCTCCACCGCGGGCTGATGAAGTTGAAATCTTGAAGAACTTGAAGGGCTGGCTTTGTCAGCGACTCTTGTACTTCAAAGGAAAGCCAAAGAAAGGATCGCGAGTTCAAAGAACAAAGGACGTCCGCCCATTGCTCACCATGAATCGTCTGAAGCTGAAAATCTCGTTGCATATTGCGTTAGACTCCGGGCCGTGACACTATACTGAGGAACGGGTCGTCGTTCGGCTGGCTAGCTTTGTTCTCCTTTCGACAATTTTCACCTTTGGCCACGTACAACATGCCATCATCGGTCTACTGTCTCCGTTGCCTATAATAATGCATACCTGAAGGACGCATCCCTACTCAGGTGTCCGGGACGTCTCTCACCATGACCATCAAGTTGGAAATTCATCCCTCATCCACGTCGTTGGACCTGCTCGGTCCGCCTGATCCATCGTAAGTGCATGCCATACACTCTACTGGTACTATCTCAGCGTGTGTGTGCGAACGTAGATCTGCGTACTCCCTTTCGGGCCACATATCGGTTTCCTTAGCCCCTTCTCACACCCTATTTGAACGACGACGCGCTGTCCGCATTCTTCTTCGATCACTCGTTATCACCTTCGAAGGACAGGCCGAGCTTGTCCTGGAGGAAGCCGGTTATGCAGCCGTCCGCCTCTGCTCCATCTCCAAAGAACTCGTCTCAAAAACGAGAGTCGAACTGAGCAACGAAGGCGCCGAGGACGGAGAGCAACCCTGCACGTGGCACGTCATGTTCGATCTCCCCATCCCGGGCTGGCTTCCCGCGAGCGATCGGTACGGGGACTGTCGGCAAGGGTTTTCGGGCACGCAGTACAACCTCTACGCCACAGTGAAATGCACGAACGTGGAAGAGTCGTCGTCGTCACCTTGGGTGTCCGCCCTCTGCAGCCCGTTCTCCTCCAGGAACAAGGTCGTCCACGCGGAGCGATGCGAGATCGCGCTGAACCGCTTCGCGTTCCCGCCTTCCAGCTCGGCGCCGCAATCTCCTGCGTTCTATTCTGTCACGCCGAGCGCGGGAATGCCGCGTCCCGAGGACAATCCGCACCCCATTCCTGAGGACATCATGTCCAAGGTCGAGCTGTTGGCATCCGTCTCCGAGGACGTCAGCCTGGAGGATGAAAAGATTCCGTTCGCCCTCAGCATACGGGCGTCCTCTTTGTCTGAGAGCCAGGCTGCCAAGCTTCGTGTCTCGCGTCTGTCTCTCGAATTGAAGCAAGTCCAGGAATATGGGTACGTCTTTCCCTATATCACGTCCAGGGATTGTGACTAAATTTCTCGATTCGCCCTGTAGCTCATCCGCAAGTGCATATGCGGCACGCTATCCTATCCCCTCCCAAAAGGATCAACCGCCATCTAAGTTCCTCCGTGATCCTCACCCAGTCTCCACTCTCTATGACATCGGCCTACTAGCTCCGCCGGTTTCGTTTTCCTTCGACGAAACTCACTCTCTCCTCCCGGGGTGCGAGCGGGTCGACATCCCGTTCGACTCGGGCGATCACGCGCGCAAGTGCGCCGAAGGCGTGCATCCCAAACGATGGTTGACGATAGAAACGCACGTCCCCGTCGCGCGGTCGCTGTTGTCGCGGCATAAGGAGAACGGCCCGTCGGAGTGGGCGGGGGGGACGCCTCTCCTCCGTGCGAGTTCGCTCGGCCCGTTCTTCGGCGTCAGGCATTCGTTGCGCGTCATCTTGGCGCTTTCGTACGACGGCGATGCAGACGGCCGTGACGACGGGAAGCCAGACCCACCCACCTCGTTCCTCGCGTTTACGCTCCCTCTCAACTTCGTTCGCCACCGTTGCACGGCGCGCACACGTTCCCCTACTCCGCTGTCATCTCCCGAGCGATCGCCCTCGTCCGGTGATGCTCCGGCACTCCCCACCCCCACGTCTATGCAGCCTTCCCAGTCTTACGACATGACTGAGCTCCCTGCATACTCGCAATTATTCTATCCCAATGGCGATGCAAGGCACGATGATTCTATTCCCCTGCCGCTTTACACGCCCTCTCCAGACTCACTCCCGACGTCGGAGGATGTCAGCGAGGATGGGCACTCGACTTGCGAAGATTCGTGTCTCCTCCAAAGCCCTGCTTTCTCGAATCTCCATACCCTTTGATCTCCTTCCCGCGTGTTGTTGTAACGTTTTTGTCTGCATCTATATCCCTGGTTCTCTCCCAACAACGTATATGTAGCATACTACCTCACTGTATCATGGTTACCTCGCGGTCTCTTCTCTCTTTCTTTGGCGCATGTCACCGTGTTATGCGGGCCTTCGTTCCTACTTTCCTTCGGTTCCAGCGCCATCCTTTTACTTTTAGAGTCTTTCATTTAGCACAACACACTACAAGTAGTACGGTATGTCCAAACATCGCTGTTATGCGCAGTGACTTGGCCCCTGGGGACCAATCAACAATCAAAGAACCAGTATCAGCTCTAGGATAGCCCGAGAGCAACAGGTCCCGACATCGCAGCCCAACTTGACATTTCATGTTTGACGACGCTCAGCAAATCTATTTCGCAAGCAGTATCTTATCAAGGACCTTCCACCCTTCTACCGGACCTCCACAGTCCACGATCCATATCTGCGTACACGTGCAGCCCTCGAGCCAACCATCATTTCCGCTCCCGCTCCCGGGCCCGCCCTCGTCCTCAACGCCACCACCGCCACCACCGCCACCATCTCCCGCACACCGCAAAGCAACGCTCAAGCCGTCCGCCGAATGCCTCACGACCTCCTCGCGCTCAAGCTCCTGCAAAAACCGCTCGCGCGTGTGCGCCTCCTCATCCGCTACATAATAAAGCGAGAGATGGGGGAACGCCGGCGGCGAGTCGGGCCCGGTGGGCCCCTTCTGTCCCCGCTGTGCTTTCTGCGCGAGCGCGAGCGCGACGCGCAGCTGTGCCAACTCGGAAGACGGCGCGATCGCGACGTAGATCGAGCGGAAATAGTGGTCGCCCGCGAGCACGCGCGCGAAGCGCACGCGTACGGGGCGCTGTCCGAGAGGAACGGCCTCGCGTAGCGCGAGGAGCATCGTTGGGTCAGGATCCGTATCCATGTTCGGATGCGGATGTGGGTCTGTGCCCTGGTCGTGGGTCGACGTTGCTGCTGCCGCCGCCGGTGGTGGTGACGGTTGATGTGGAGTAACGCCGATGGCCGCGAGGGTGATGTGGGGGTGGAAGTGCGGGAAGGAGTGTGGTGTGCTTGGTTTGGGATGGCGGGACATCAGTTGCTCGAGGAGCGCAGATTCCGGTTCGGAGGGTACGAGCCAGACTGCGATGCCTGCCAGATTTCCAGTAGCGAGTACCACATTGATCATAATTTACCCCGATGATCGAGCAATGAGGGTGTGCGGTTGTAGAGTTTCGATTACGAGACGTACCCATTGTTGTTCTCTATAATCAGTACTATGTGCCAGTGAGAGGGTAAAAGTCTGGCCACTGGTTCAGCGAAGGGTTGAATTTCACTACCGTCACAGTATTGTGGAAGTCGCGACTTCGTGATCAAGGTCCACACTTCATATTAAATTAAAAGAGCACAATGAAATTTCACTCATATTGGCATTTGTCAGGCATGAGCACAAAAAGTGTTATCATACTGTAGCAAAAGTTAAAAGTTGTTGTACAATGACGAAATGACAAACAATCATAAGCAAATAGCAATCATGAAAGACGGTGATTGAGGATAAATTCTGTAAATTGTACGATAGAATATTCCTTAAAAGGTGCAAGAAATTGGCTTATGACTGCATCATGAGTGCTAGAAGCCAGATACTGAGAACATGCCTTATCCAAGGCCTCACTGATAGCTGGCCTAGTCGATGAGGCATAAAACTGGCAGGCATAGTCCATAATGAGAATTGTCACTGCTACAGATGTCAGTAAATGGCTAAGGCAGAGAGCAGAAATGTACCAATCATTGTGTGATGTATATCATCCTCAGATAAAGAGAGAGGTTGCTGAAGGGGCATTAGTAAAAGCAAGATAGAATTGTAAAATGACCATACGTTGGCAACAAATGGGTTTAGTTTGGAGAATAATGACTGCAGTATATAAAAAGAAAGAAGTGAGGGCAGAAAACAGGCAGATACAAGAGAAGAACTCACTATCTGGTAAATACAGGTGAAAGAAACAAGTCAGTAACAGAAACCAAAGTAAGTGATGGTCAACTCCTCACCTGAAGAGCAGAGGGGGGCAAGTAAGTCAGGACACAGAAAGTAGGCAAGCAAGGAACACTCACCAACTTTCGAGCACAGAGGGATAAATCAGGACACCAAAAGATCTGAGCCAGCCACTCACCTTCTGTCGAGCATAGAGGAAAGGACAAATCAGGACAGAAAGAAACCGAGCGAGTGAGGGATACTCACGCCCTGTTGTTGTGCAGAGAGAAGGACAACTTAGGAAACCGAAAGAAACCAAGCGAGTGAGGGACACTCACGTCCTGTCGAGCACAGAGGGGGGGACAACTCAGGACACCAAAAGCAACCGAGGGAGAGAGGGGTACTCACGTCCTGTAGAGCGCAGGGGAAAGGTCAACTCAGGACACCGAATGAAACCAAGCGAGCAAGGGGCACTCACAAACTATCGATTGCAGAGGGAGGGACAAGTTAGGACATTGAGAGAGACCGACCGAGCGAAGGCCACTCACCCACTGTCGAGCACAGAGGGAGGGACAAGTCAGGACACCAAACAAAATCCAGTAGGCAAGGCACACTCACATACTGTGGAGTACAAAGGGAGGGACAAGTCAAGACACCGAATGAAACCGAGGGAGCGATGGGCACTCACATCCTGTCGAGCGCCGAGGGAGAGGCATGTCAGGGCACCGAAAGAAACCGACCACTGGCAAGCGACGGGCACTCACGGACTGCCGAGCGTCGAGAGAGGGATGAGTCAGTACACCGAGAGAAACCGAGCGAGCAAGTACTCACCCACTGTCGCGCAAGGGGAGAGAAAAGTCAGGACACCGAAACGGACCGAGCAAGCGAGGTAAACTCACGGTCTGTTGAGCACAGAGGGAGGGACATGTAAGGACACATAAAGAAACCGAGCGAGCGAGGGGCACTCACCTCCTGTCGAGCACAGAGGGAGGGACGTGTCAGGATACAGAAAGAAACCGAGCGAGCGAGAGGCACTCACGGCCTGTCGAGCACAGAGGGAGGGACATGTCAGGACACCGGACGAAACCGAGCGAGCGAGGGGCACTCACATGCTGTCAAGCGCAGAGGGAGAACAAGTCAGGACACAGCAACAAACCGAGCAAGCGAGGGACACCCACCCACTGTCGGGTGCAGAGCGGGGGACAAATCAGGACATCAGAATAAACAGAGGGAGCAAGGAGCACTCACACCCTGTCGAGCGCGGAGGCAGGAACAAGTCAGGACACAGAATGGAACTGAGGGAGGAAGGGCACTCACGAGCTGTTGAGCACGGAGGAAGGGATAAGTTAGGACAAAGAAAGAGACCGAGGGAGTAAAGGGGCACTCACAGCCTGTCGAGCGCAGAGGGAGGGACACATCAGGACACCGAAAAGAACCGAGGGAGCGAGGGGCACTCACAGCCTGTCGAGCACAGAGGGAGGGACAAGTCAGGTTACCAAAGGAAACTGAGGGAGCGAGGGGTACTCACAAGCTGTAGAGCGCAGAGGGAGGGACAAGTCAAGACACCGAAAGCAAGCGAGGGAGAGAGGGGCACTCACGTCCTGTCGAGCGCAGAGGAAGGGACAAGGTAGGATGCAGAGTGAAACTGAGCGAGCGAGGGGCACTCACGCTCTGTCGAACACAGAGGGATGCCAGTGGTCAAGTCAAGACACCGAAAAAACCGAGCGAGCGGGGGGCACTCACTTCCTGTCGAGGGCAGACGGAGGGGCCAGTCAGGACACCGAAAGAAACCGAGTGGGCGAGGGGAACTCACAAACTGCCGGGCGCAGAGAGTGGGATGAGTCAGGACACCAAGAGAAGCCGAGCGGGCAAGTACTCACCCACTGTCGCGCAAGGGGAGAGAAAAGTCAGGACACAAACGGACCGGGGAAGCGAGGTAAACTCACGGACTGTCGAGCACAGAGGGAGGGACATGTCAGGATACCGGATGAAGCCGAGCGATTAAATGGGCGGAGTGTGATGAGAGCGCAGAATCCGGATTCAGGACACAAGAAACAAACAGAGAAGCAAGGGCGGACTAACTTTGTTCTGCGTAGTAATCTTCTTTCAGCAGCAGGCAATTCGGAACACTGCACTACAACTCACCCAGGTCGATGGAAAGGCCTTCAGGCATGTTTTTATCACCGTTTCCGTACTCTTATGCCCTGTTTCAAATGCTTCATAGGTCCTGTAATGGGACTACACTCCTCTCATTCTGATCCATTATACATAAGCGCTTACCATCGAACGGCATACTTTATGTTGAGCTCCAGATTATTCCTCTGTATAGCCAAGAGAATGAGCGCGACGCCGCTAGAGAGTGTCTGGGCGGTCATTTCGATGAGACCCCTACAATGTTGGCCAGGCTTGTGCATTTCTACAGGACACAAATTAGCGTAATACATGTCCAGTTGGTTAGAGAAATCCTCACTTTCCAAGCGTATACACAGTGGAGAACTCCTAAGGCAGGCCAGATAATGTTGATTGAATATGCCCTCCACCTCGTCGTCAATGTTCGTTCCTGGATCACAATGCCGATCCTCCAACTTCATCCTGACCTCTCGTTTGAACTGATCATACTTTGTGAATACCGCTATCACAGGGACTTTGAAAATGCGCCATATCAATCCAGGTTCATGAAATTGCATTTCGACATACCATTCTTATCCGGGCATATATCCTCAAAGTACTTTAAATCCAGCGATGGCCGATCTTTGTCCATCGGAATGCAGTACCTGGAGAGTAACCTTGTGAATTTGCAAGTGTAGATACGCAAGGAACAAACCATATCGCATGCAATCTATCCTTCAACCGCTTCTCCTGTGACTTACGACGGACAAAATCTTGCACGATCTTCAGCTCGTCTTCGCCACCAGCCTCGAATCCACGGGAGTCGTGGAAAACATAACCTTGATGCTTTGAGAAGACCAGTTCGTCCTCGATGTTATGGAGGCCACGCTGCACAAGCAGGGACCTCACGTTCAGCCGTCGCGCTCACCGACAAGGAAAAGGCCCGCCTAACCTCCATTGAAGGGTCGAGTTGAACCTGGTGAGATGCCTGGTGAGATGGGAGGAGACACTAGGAAGGAGAGCGTACCTGCTCGCGATTTCCGGATTCATGATCAAGCCTGTAGATCTTTGGACTCTCCGTGGTGTCACATACTCGCTGGAGAATGGAGGTCTTCCCTGCATTTGCTCTTCCAATGATGAGGACCCGGAACTTGACGTCGTCGGGGAGTCGGGGGAGATTCTGTTGTGAACCCATAGCACCAAAGTGTTGTATATGAGAGAGAAGTCTGACAGGGTCTGAAGCGCGTGAGATCGCTGGGGATTGTGGCATGAGGCTGGACCCACGGATCGATCCGATTCAACTTGTTAGTCCGTTTGGCATTTGGCTCCGGCTTTTCCATCTCGTTTCCCTAATTCTCGAGGATTTTGGAATACTAGTAGCATGTATTTACTGAAATAAATGGCAATGCTGCGCTGAGTCCTATCGTAGTACGATGTATTTCGAGGCCGTGGCCTGAGCTCCTACCAGCTAGTAGGTCACCTCAGCATACTTACTCTCTTCATCTCTTTGATCGTCTTCTTTTCCTTTAATCTCAAGACCTAGTAAAAGCAACCGATCGCCCCAGCTGTTCTCGAAACGTCCCCGCGTGCTTCCAAGTCTGTACACACTCACGCTTACTGCCTCTTCTACTCGATCTTTCGGCTTTACTTCAGGGCCCTTGCGTCGACCCATAACCTCTTCAGATACTTTAGATTAAAAGTAGTAATGTTTCAATATTGCTTGCAGGTGGTATGAACTTGAGAATGGCAGGATTGCATTTGGTTTATTTCGAGGCCGTTAATCCTGCAAGTCTTCTATCTCCTTTCGAAATGTGCGACGACGGCACTCCCGCGCTGGAGCACTGCACCTACGTGACCCCAACATAACCCATCAGCACTAAACATGAGGAGACACGGCAGCCCAACGCACCGTAGACATTGACGCCAGCCTTCACTCGCGCGATGGCTTCCCTATTCCATTCGACCGCCGCGATCTGCGCATGCTTGAGCGTACCTAGTGCACGTAAAACCACATTCCCATCACTTTCCAAATCCGGGGGGAGAGAGAAAACAAAAATAGGAGCAAAATGCGACGTACCTGAGACATAGATCACATGCGGGATGACCCTGCGTCCCTAGTTTTGTCCTCCTCCACTGACGCCAACTTTATCCAGCAGCATCAGTGCCGCCCAGGTCGTGCTTGTCACGGCACCCCGCGCGACGCGTATGATGCAGAGGTTGGTCATGGGAGAAAAGTACTTGACTGTTCCCCACCCGACAACAACAGCGATAGAAAAAAGAGGAAAGAAACAATACATCAGTCTCGTGTTAAACCCTTTGGTGGACGCAGAGGAATAAAGAAGAAGATCGGGATTGAGAAAAGACTCACTTGCCAGCGACGCGCCGACTTCTCCCCAGCCAACATCTCCAAAATGCAGCAGCACGCCCTGCTTCAGCGCATTAAAAACGTCCTTGCCAGATATCTCCTCTGGGGATTGCGTCCAAGCGGTGAGATCATGGCCGTGACGCGTTGTCGAGTCGGACGCCGCCGCCGCAGATGGATGGGGAATGAATTCGATGAGGAGCCAGCGGTTCTGGTACGTGTGAGTTATTCGTTCGTTTCAATGACCGCCGAGGGTCAGGACTCGAGAAAGGAGGAAGACAAGTACTTTGAATCGAACCATACGTACGGGTGGCGAGGGTGTTTGGAGTGTTGAGTGTTGAGTGAGGGCCGGGATGGCGCCGGGGCCGAGACAATACACATGGCCATCATATGACTGGCCATATGACTGGCCATGAGTACCATCATAGTACAGGTTTTACACGCCAGGCCATTCAAGTGGCAACTGAACTGGCGATCTTCTCCTTCTACCCGTACAGCGTACAGTACCGCACCGTTCTCGTATTCGAAACGTTGTATCGAGGTTTTACCGCCACCCTCTTCCGAGTGCTATTCTCTGAGATGCGACATGTCTCACCACTACTAGTAGCCGAATTGGACTTTCTGGATATGGATCTAATTTCGCATCTGCTATTGGTCCCGATATGAAACTGACTTTGAACGAGACAATAGACGGTCTGGGTACAGGGTCGCACCCTATCTGATGTCAGTGTTGTCTGTCCTTTAAAAAACCCCAATCTGTCTGAACCCAACCCACCCAGGATCCCCTGGACGATTCTCCTGCAGTTATAGGCAACCCAATGACTCGGGCGTTGTCGACCGTATTCTACGTTGGCGCGACAGGCTACATCGGAGGTCTGTTGCGTGGTCACAATGCCGATGTATTCTTCATCTAAAGATTTGTTCGGGTTTCTATCTTTAGGCGCGGTGCTTGCTGACCTCGTCAAGACCTACCCCGACCTCAAGATCACTGCGCTGGTCCGGAACCCCTCTCACGTCGAACCAGTGCGCAACATGGGCGTCGAAGTCGTCAAAGGCAGTTTCAGTGATACCGATCTCATCTCTGAGCGCGCCCGCGCCGCAGACATAACCGTCAATTCGGCCGACAGTGACGACGTGGCGCTCACTTCGGCGATCCTAGCTGGGCAGAGGGCTCGCGTGGTCGATGACGGGAAACCTCCACCCGTCCTTCTCCACACGAGTGGGGTGGCCGTATTCTCGGATGGTGGAAAGGAGGGAAAGCACGATAGCGCCAACAGCAAAATCTGGGATGTGAGCTCTCCCCTCATTTCTGCTTTACATTTTAGGGTGTTCATCAGTGTCTGGCCTGGCTTTACAGGATAGCGTTGAAGCGGACATTCGTTCCATCACTCCTCAGATGCTGCATGGTCCAGTCGACGTGCCGTAGGTCATTCTCGTATATTGCGCACCTGAGTGACACAAACGAGAATGCCCTAGGATTCTGCAGGCATCGGAAGAAGGCAAGACAGAGTCTTACATCGTATGCCCCGCAGCTATCGTTGGGCCACCAACAGGACCGGTACCCGCTGCCTCATTCTTCTTCTCGTTCAATACGCAATTTTTGCTCGCACTGAAGAAGCCCGTTTATGTCGGCGAAGGTGAAAACATCTTCCACATGGTGCGCACCTCACTTTGACGTTATGCGCGAAAGAAGCTCATCGTCATGCCCTGCTACGACCCTAGGTTCATCTAGACGACCTCGTTGATCTGTATAGGCGCATCTTCGCGCGCATACTTAGTGGTGCGGATGCCAATGCGAGTCCGTACTCGAGGTACTATATCGCCGTCAGCACGTCCGTTCCTTGGAAGCGCATCATGGCCGTGAACGGAAGCGTCCTCGCGCGCAAGGGAAAACTGGTGGATGGCACTGCGCAGAGCGTTTCTGCAGATTCG
>Ga0137397_10000778_pt1 | contig 22125 bp, 22 predicted proteins | sample czorhiz116metaG_FD_106658 | JGI IMG/M metagenome (GOLD analysis project Ga0137397, IMG submission 106658) | Vadose zone soil microbial communities from Angelo Coast Range Reserve, California, USA - czorhiz1.16 metaG | ecosystem: Environmental > Terrestrial > Soil > Vadose zone | place: USA... | reverse complement strand
TCCGCGACGATGCGGTCGGCCTCGGCGAGCGAGAGCGCGATCGGCTTTTCCACCAGCACCGCCTTGCCACGCTCGAGCGCCTGCATCACCGCCTGGACGTGCTCGCCTTCGCTGGTCGCCACGATCACCGCGTTCACCTCGGGACGCGAGACCGCGGCGAGGTTGTCTCCCGAGTGGAACTGCGCGCCGACCTGTTGCGCCAGATCGCGCGCGCGCGCCGGGTCGGCGTCGGCGATGGCGATGAAATTCACCGCGGGATATTCGGCGGCGAGACGCGCGCGCAGGGCTCCGATGCGACCCGCTCCTATCACGGCGACTCCGATCGACTTGCGTTCGATCATCTCGCTATTCCGGCCTGATCCCCGCTTCTTGCGCGAGCCGCCTCTTCTTCTCGAATTCCGCCTTGATGTGCTCGGTAAACGCCTCGGGCGAGGCGCTCGCTTTCAGCTCGATGCCGCGCTCGATGAAGCGCTTGTACAGATCCGGCTCGCCCACCGCGCCGGCCACGGCGCGGTTGAGGCGCGCGAGGACCTCGTGCGGCGTTCCGGCCGGCGCAACGAGGCCGTTGAAGGTGATGTCCTCGTAGCCCGCGAGCCCCGATTCGTCCACGGTCGGCACGTCGGGCAGCAGCGGCGAGCGCTTGAGGCTCGTGACCGCGAGCGCTCGCACCTTGCCTCCCTTGATCTGCGGGGCCGATGTGCTGACCTGGTCGAACATCATCGCGACCTGTCCGCCGATCACGTCGACGAGCGCCTGCGAATTGCCCTTGTAGGGCACGTGCAGCATGCTGATGCCCGCCTGGCGGTTGAACAGCTCCGCCGCCATGTGGCCGGTCGAGCCGTTTCCGGAAGAAGCGTAGGAGATTTTCCCCGGCTGGGACCTGGCAAGCGCGATCAGCTCCTTCACCGAATGCGCGGCGAGCGCCGGGTTGACGACCAGAACCTGCGGAACCAGGCAGGTGAGCGTCACGCCGTTGAAGTCCTTCAGCGGATCGTAGCCGGGGCCGGGAACGACGAGGGGAACCGTGGCGAACGTGTTCGCGATCGCAAGCAGCGTGTAGCCGTCGGGCGCGGCTTTCGCGACGAACTGCGTGCCGACGAGGCTGGACGCCCCCGGGCGGTTCTCCACGATGACCGGCTGGCCGAGGCTCTTGGCGATCTGCTCGGCAACCGTGCGCGCCACGATGTCGACGTTGCCGCCGGCCGCGAGCGGCACGATGATGCGCACCGCGCGGGTGGGATAGTCGATGCCCTGTGCGAGCGCCGTGGTCGAGAGACTCGCGAGCAGCGACGCAAGCAGCGCGCGAAGAGCCATGTCAGTCGAGCTGGACCCCCGCGACGCGCACGTACTCGGCGTATTTCGCGGTTTCCTCGGCGAGAAATTTCCGGAACTCCTCGGGCGTGGTATAGGCCGGCGCCACGCCCAGGCCTTCGAACCTTTTCACCACCGCCGGGTCCGCGAGCGCGGTGCGAACTTCGCGGTTGAGCTTTTCGATGACGGCCGGGGGCGTGCCCGCCGGGGCGAACATGCCGAACCAGCCGCCGTCGACCTGGAAGGAGGGCAGGCCCGCTTCGGCCGTGGTCGGAACGTCGGGCAGCGCCGCCGAGCGCTTGCTCGCGGTGTAGGCGAGCACGCGCGCCTTGCCGTTCTTGATGTACTGCATCACCGGCGCGGGCGAGGACAGCATCACCTGCACCTCGCCCGAGGCGAGCGCCGCCGCGGCGAGACCCCCGCCCTTGTAGGGAATGTGCGTGAGGTGCGTGCCCGCGTAGTGGTTGAACACCTCGGTCGCGACGTGCCAGGTGTTGCCGACGCCGGGCGTGCTGTAGGCGAGATGCGAACCGGGCTGCTTGGCGAGGTCGATCAGCTCCTTCAGCGTCTTCGCGGGCACCGCGGGGTTGACCGTGATGTACAAGCCGCCGTTATCGACCAGGTTGGAGATCGGCGCGAAATCGCGGTCGGTGTCGTAAGGCAGCTTCTTGTACAGGCTCTTGTTGCTGATGAGCCCGCTCGAGTACACCATCAGCGTGTAGCCGTCGGGCGCGGCCTTGGCGACCATGTCGGCGCCGACGATGCCGTTCGCGCCCGGATGGTTCTCGACGAAAAAATTCTGCCCGGTCTGCTCGGCGAGCTTGGCGGCGACGATGCGGCCGATGACGTCGGGGCCGCCGGGTCCGGCCGGGACGATGATGCGCACCGGCTTGCTGGGATAGGCCTGTCCCCAGGCGGTGCCCGCGACGAGGAGCGCGGCGACGCCGGGAAGCAATGCGCGAAGAATGCTTGCCATAGACTCCTCCGTTGAGTTTGCGCGGTCTCCCGGCGTCGTCTCCGCCGGAGCGGGAACTGTAGCAGAGTTCAGGGCTTCGTCGCTTCGAACACCAGGAAGAACTGCTGCGGCAGGAACTCGTGCTCCTTCGAAAGCGTATAGCCCGCGCGGGCGAGCTCGGCCTTCACCTGCCCCGGCGGAATGCGTTCCCGCTTCGGCGGCCCCGAGGGCGCGTCCGGGCGGAAGTCGACGATCGCGACGCGCGCTCGGGATTTCAGCGAGGCGCGCATTTTTCCGAAATAGGCCTCGCGGTCCGAGATGTGGTGATAGACGTCGACCATCAGGACGAGGTCGACCTTTGCGGGCAGGTTCGCGTCGCCCGGACGCCCGGCGATCGAGACGAGATTCGCCAGCCCTTCGCGTTTGGCGCGGTCATCGAGGTACTTGACCATGTCGGGCTCGGTGTCGACGCCGTAGACGCGCCCCTTCGGGACGACATGCGCGAGGCGCACGGCGAAATAGCCCGTGCCCGAACCGATGTCGGCGACCACCGCGTCGGGGGCCGGCGAAAGCGCCGCGATCACTTCGTGGGGTTTTTGCCACGCGTCGCGCGCCGGATCGTCGAATACCTTGGCCCAGCGCTCGGCGTCCGAGAAGCGGTGCTCGTGCGAGTGCGGCGATTGCGCGAGCACGGCGACGCAGCAGGCCGACAGCATTGCGGCAAGAAGAGCGCGGAGCACCTTCATGGGCGAATAGCTTACACTACGGCGCCATGGCCAAACCCCGGGCGAAATCCGGAATGAAGCGGGCGCCCGCCAAGCGCATGCCGCGCAAGGCGAAGGCGGGCACGCGCGGCCTGACGCCGGCCGAATCCCGGCTCGATTCGCTGCCCGCGGACGCACAGGAGGCGCGCGAGCGGATCGAGCGCGAGGGCGGCCTGGTGGTCGGCGCGTACAACGATCCGCTGGGCAAGAACGCGCTGCTCATCGCGATCCTGCCGATCGACCGCATCGAGCCGACGCCTTTCCAGCGCGACCTTTCGCAGACTCACCATCGCAAGCTCGCCGACGTCCTGCACCGCACCGGCATGTTCCTCGACCCGGTGATCGCGGTCACCGCGCCCAAGGAAGGCTTCTGGACGCCGAACGGTAGGCACCGGCTGGAAGCGATGAGGAGGCTCGGCGCAAGATCGATCACCGCGCTGGTCGTGCCCAAGCGCGAGATCGCCTGGCAGATCCTTGCGCTCAACACCGAGAAGGCGCACAACCTGCGCGAGCGCTCGCTCGAGGTGATCCGCATCTACCGCGGCCTCATGGACGAGGACGCCAAGCGCGCCGAGAGCGGCTTCGCGTTCTATCTGGAGGAGGCCTCGTTCGTGACGCTCGGCGTGTGCTACGAGAAGAACGCCAAGTTCGCCGGCGGCGCGTACGGCTCCATCGTGAAACGCCTCTCGAAATTCTCCGACGAGCCGCTGTCGAAAGCCATCAAGGAGCACGAAAGGCACGCCGGGATGCTCATGGACCTCGACGAGCGCGTCGCCGAGGTGATGGCGAAGCTCAAGGCGCGCGGCTTCGTCAGCCCCTATCTGCGCGCTTTCGTGGTCGCGCGCATCAACCCCCTGCGTTGGATCCAGGGCGAGCCGCCGTCGCTCGACGAGGTCCTGAAGACCATGCGCGAGCGCGCCGCGAAGTTCAACACCGAGAGGATCAAGCAGGAAGACCTGGCCTCGGCGGGCGGGGCGCCGGACACCGAGGACTAGGGCCCCGCGCTGTATTCGGCGACAAGCTGAGCGAGGTCGTTCAGCTCGTTGCGGGCGAGATCGGACACCAGCCAGTAGTCCATTCCGTTTTTTGCGAAGTGCTCGATGTTGAAGCCGTCGCGCGTCAGGGTCTGGTCCAGCTTCGGCGCCGCGACGGGCCACACGAACACGTCGATCACGTGCTGGCGCCGCTTGTACACGAGCACGGCGACAGGCTGGTCGCCGACGTAATCGAGCCGTCCGCCGACGAGCTCGAAGCCGGAAGCAGAAAGATCGGTGACCGGCGGCGAGAAGGCGAGCCGGGCGCTCAGCCACGGCTTGACGGTGTGCTGGTCGGAGGACGCCACATCGAAAGACCGGTTGGCGAGCATCGACCGCACGTGGCTGGCGAGCACCTCGTGAGCGATGTGGTCGTCTTCCGCCGGGCGCATGTATCCCAGCGCCACCACCCATGTGAAAAGTGCCACCGCGGCGAAGGAGGCCGCGGGGCGCAGCCAGTTCGCGACCGCGAAGCTCGCGGGATTCAGCCACGCTGGCCACGAGGGGCGCGTGGTGGCGCCCCCGGGCTCGGCGGCGATCGCAGCGCGCACGCGCGCTTCCAGCCAGGCCGGAGCGGCGTGGTAGTCGGCCTTGTCGCGGATCGCGACGGACATCTCGCGCAGCCGCTCGCCCGCGGCGCGCAAGGACGGATTTCGGGCGAGATGCGCTTCGAGCTCGAGCGTCTTCGCCACGTCGAGCTCGCCATCGATGTGGGCGTGCAGCAGTCTGCCGGCTTCTTCGAGTGTCATTTGTGCACCTGCGTTCTGGAAAAGTTGTGGATGGCGCGCAGAGAATCGGCGAGCATGCGCCGAGCGCGCGCCAGGCGCGACATCACCGTTCCGATGGGTACCTCGGCGATGCGCGCGATGTCCTTGTACGACAGGTCCTCCAGCTCGCGCAGGATCAGCACCTCGCGGAACGGGACTGCCAGGGTGGCGATCGCGGCGTTGAGCATCTTGCGGTCGCTGTTGCGCACCGCCAGCGCCTCCGGACCCTCGTCCTCGGAGGGAAGCAGCTCGGCCAGGCCCTCGTTGAAGGCGACCGTATCGGCGGGGCGGTTGGCGTGAAGCCAGGTAAAGCAGCAATTGCGCACGATGGCGAGGAGCCAGGGCTTGGGCTCGCCGCGCAGGCCCTCGAAGAAGCGGAAGGCGCGCAGCATCGCGTCCTGGACGATGTCCTGCGCGTCGTGGTCGTTGCGCGTCAGCCAGCGCGCGAGGTTGTACGCGGCGTCCAGGTGCGGAAGCACGACCTGCTCGAATCGTCCCTTGCGCTCGCCCGCGGGCCGGTCCGGGGCCGTGGCTTCGCGCGCCTGAGGCGGGCCGCGGCGGGTCTCATGCTGGAGCATGGGATCGGTGGCGAACATCACTGGAATCCCGGCTTCAGGCGACGACATGGATCTGCCCGGACATTCCCTCGTGGCCGTCGCCGCAGAAGACGTCGCACAGGAAAACGAAGGTACCGGTCTTGTCCGGAACGAGGCGCAGGCGCGAGACCTGGCCCGGGATGATGTCGGTGCGCACGTTGAAGTCGGGCGCCTTGAATCCCATGACGACGTCGGCGCCGACGAATTCGAGCACCACCGGCACGCCTTTCTTGAGCTCGATCTCGCGCGGCAGGAACGCGAACTTGCGCGCCGTCACGCGGACGACTCTCGCCTCTGTCTGGGCGAGGCCGCGGGTGCCGAAGACGGTGCCCGCGACGGTAACGATGGCCGCGGCGAGCAGGCGGCGGCGATCGAGTTTCATTGCTTGCATTGCGGTCTCCTTTGGGAGGAAGCAGTAGTACAAGCTGCAAGACCCGGGGGACTGCCGCTTTATTCCGGAGCTCGCAGCATTTCGTGTTGCGGCGGCACCGACGTGGAGCTCAGCGGAACCGGGATCAAAAGAAAAAGGCGCCGGATACGGCGCCTTTTAAGAGGCAGACTGCGGAGTCGCCGGCAGTTCGTTCAGCCGGGAAAGTCTCTTTCGGTCGGTGCGACGTAGACCGTCACGCTGTGGTCGATGAAGCCCGCGGGGGCGATTTCCGCCAGGTTGAACGGGCGGGGCTGGGCGACGCCGTCGAAGTACCAGGTGAAATCGCGTCCGTTCGAGGTGAATCGGACGACTTCATAGTGGTTCACGTTGACCCACTTGGTGTTGCCGTTGAGGGCGATCGTGCGGTCGGCGACGGCGGTGTAGATCGCGCGCTCGGCGGACGGCATCTGTGCCGCTTCGCCGAGACGATCCGAAGGTTTCATCGAGGCAAACGCGGACAGGCTCGCGGCGGAAAGGGCCAGTACGGCGATGTTGCGGAAGAGCGGCTTCATATGGTTCTCCATTAGGTGGTTGGTGGGTGTCCGATCGGCGCGGCGGTCATGAGCTGCGTCAAAAGGTACAAGCTGCAAGACTCGGGACCATGCCGATTAATTCCAGGATTCGCGGACGGCGTCGCCGGAACACGGAATCCCGGCGGCGGCGTGCCCTTGACGCAAGCAGGGCCGTTTCCCGGGCGGGAAGCGGCCCTGCGGCGCAGCGCAAGCCCGGTCAGAAGAAATACTGGGCGCCAAACTGGACGCGGTACAGGGTTCCGTAGTCCCCGTCGACCACGGTGCGCTTTTCGCCGATCAGCTCCACTCCGAAGTTGACCCGTGGCACCGGGCTGAAGATCAAATTGGCGTGCACCGAGCGGGCCGACTTGTTGAACCCGTCGAATGACCCGCCGTCCGGGGTGTCGGTCGTGGATGCGCCCAGCACGAGCGACGAACGGAGCTCGCGCGACCAGAAGTGCCGATAGGCGACGTAGGCGCTGCGGGCCTGCGCAAGCCGGATTTTCCCCGTCGCGTCGACATATCCGTCCGGGAAGAAGGCGGAGAGCTGGTAGCGTCCGATGGCATTGCCGAAGTTGACGTTGGCGCGGAAGTCGTCGCCGCCGATCGGAACGACCTCCGTGAGAGAGATCGCTCCGCCCCATTTTGCATCGTCTGCCGTCGCGGAATCGATGCGGATATTGCGCGCCATGAGAGCGGCGTTGAACGTTCCGATATCGTCTTTCCACTTCACGCGTCCGATGATGTCGGGATAGTGATCGCGGTCGGAGCGGAAGGCGGTCGCCGATCCCGCGACGAGCGGAGAGCCTGAAACGGCGAAGAGAGACTCGGGATTCTCGAGCGAGATGGACCACTCGCCCGCGGCGTAGGGTTGGGTCCAGCGCATCTGGGCCTGGCGCACGAAAATCTCCCCGACGGTTCCGCCGAAATCGACCGTTTCCGCGTAGGTGTTCTCGTCGAAGAAATTCGTCCAGTACTGGCCCGCGAGGAAATTCCCGAGCGCGCCGTAGGCGTGGCGAATGCGGAATCCGCTCGAATTGCTGGTCGACTCGTTGCCGTCCGCTCCGAAGAAATCGCCCTCGATGTACGTGGTCATGTTTCCGAGGTTCGTCGGCGTGCTCGTCCCGAGGAAGAGCCGCGTCTGGCGGGCGTGAAGGCTCAGTTCCCCGGTCTTGGCGCTCGCCGGGGTTCCGTTGGGTCCCACGGGAATCGCGGTGTCGACCGTCTGCTGGTTCGCCACCGCGTCGACGCCCTGGGTGATGTTGCTGTATACCGCGTCGAACTTGACGTAGCCGCCAAGCTTGATCGAAGTGTTCGAGTCGGGAAGCTTGAACGAGCCCGGGGTGGAGCCGGCGGTGATCGCATTGTCCGGCGCAGTTTTCCTCTGCGCATTTTCGAGCTCGCCCACCTTGCGCTGCAGCGCCTCGGTTTGCTGCTTGAGATCGGAGAGGTCGTCGGCGCGTGCAACGGCACCGGCGCCGGCGAGCGACACCGCGAGCGTCAGGGCGCTCCACCCGCGATGCTTCGACACCAACGGCTTGCTGGATGTGGTCATTTTTTGGAACTCCTCTTTGTGGAATGACCACACGAGACCGCGGCGCTCCATCCGTTTATTCCTGCGCAGACCTCCTTTTTTTGAGACGAGTCCCTGCTTCTGAAATAAATCGACGAGGACCCGGAGATGCGGGAATAGACGTTCGCGGGACCAGGTCTTGCGCTGTGCTTACGGTGCAGATCGAAAGCGCCGAACGCTGTTCCCAACCATCGAAACGGAGATTCACGTGAAAAGGCTCGTGCTTGCAGTCTTGTTGATCATCGGCGTGGCCGGATGCGCGCCGCTTACGGAGCGGCAGAAAGAGGCGATCGACTATCAGAATCACAGGCCGTGGTCCGGCGGTTGAGGAGTGCCGGACGCCGGCTTTGTTGACTGTTCGACCGGCCGTAGTATTCTAGTCGCACTTGCTCCGCCGAACGGCGGGCGCACCCACCAGCGCAAAGGGAAATCATGACCTCCGCGAGCCGACCCGTCGTACGGATTGCCCCCAACAACCCGGTATTCGACCTGCCGGTGATCGTCGGCATCGAGGAAGGACTGTTCGCCAAGGCCGGGCTGGACGTGAGCTTCTCGGCGACCTACGCCGACCGCGAGCGCGACAGCGCGGAAAAGCCCGTCCTCTCGCGACTCAAGGAGCAGATGTTCGAGTGCGGCTCCGCCGACAGCTACAACGTGTGCGAATGGGCGAGCATCGACCGGTTGGAGCGCGGCAAGCGCAGCGGCAGCATCGCGGCGCTGCGCGCGGCCGTCGCGGCCCAGGCTATCCTCAGCTTCGACGACAAGCTCCAGACGCCGCGCGACCTCGCCGACGTTCCGGTGGTGGTGCAGGAGCTGACCGGATCGCATTACACGGCGCTGCAGATGCTGGAGAGCGCGGTCGGGAAGGAGCATGTGAACATCCAGAACGGCGGCCTGCCGCAGCACCGCTGGGCGGGGCTCGCGAACGGCAGCTACCGCGCGGTGGCGGTGATGGAGCCGTTCATCAGCCTCGGCCTGAAGAAGGGCGCGCACATCATCGCCGCCTCGTTCTACCGCGGCGGCGAGGTGGTGGCGGCCGACCTGACTCCTGAACAGCGCAAGGCCTACTACGACGCCGAGAACCAGGCGGTCGACCTGATCAACGCGGATTTCTACAAGTACGCGCACCATGTCGCGGCGGCGACCAAGGGCGAGCTGGCCCCGCAGGAGCTGCTGCGCGCCTTCGTGCACTACAAGCACGTCGATTACTACGACCCCGCCCTGTTCAACCGCGCCTACGATTGGATGAAGGCGCGGGGGATGACCGAAGGGCAGAGCGAGCACGCGGCCCTGGTCGTCGGCTGATCCCCGGCCGCGATTCGCGCGGCGGGTGCCGGGGACGGCGCCCGAAAAACTTACTTAAGCTGGCTCGCGCTCGAGTGCTTCACCGAGCTCGACAGGATGCGCCATCGCCTGGTGCAGCTTGTCCTTGTCGAGCTCGTTTTCCCAGCGGCTGATCACCACCGTGGCGACGCCGTTTCCGATCAGGTTGGTCAGGGCGCGGCATTCGCTCATGAATTTGTCGATGCCGACCAATATGGCGAGCGACTGGATCGGGATGTCGGGGATGATCGACAAGGTTGCCGCCAGCGTGACGAAGCCCGCGCCGGTGACGCCCGATGCACCCTTGGAGGTGAGCATCGCGACCCCGAGAATGGTGAGCTCCTGGCCGAGCGTGAGATGGGTGTTGGTCGCCTGCGCGAGGAACAGCGTCGCCAGCGTCATGTAGATGTTGGTGCCGTCGAGATTGAAGCTGTAGCCCGTCGGGATCACCAAGCCCACGACCGGGCGCGACGCGCCCAGCCGCTCCATCTTCTGCATCATGTGCGGCAGCACGGTTTCGGAGGAGCTCGTCCCGAGCACGATCAAAAGCTCGTCCTTGATGCATCCGATGAAACGGACGATTGAAAATCCCGCGAGGCGCGCGATCGCGCCGAGCACGAGCAATACGAACAACAGCGCCGTCGCGTAGAAGGTGGCGATCAGCTCGCCCAGGTTCACCAGCGCGCCGACCCCGTAGGTGCCGATGGTGAACGCCATGGCGCCGAAAGCGCCGAGCGGCGCGAGGCGCACGATCATGGCGATGATTCGGAACAGCACCTTCCCCGCGATGTCGATGACCCCGAGCACGCGCTCTCCGATCGCCCCCATGCGCGCCACCGCGAAGCCGGTGAGGATCGCCACCAGCAGCACCTGCAATATGTCGCCGTTGGCGAGCGAGCCGACGAAAGTGTTCGGGATGATCGCCATGATATGGGCGACGAAGCCTTCCTCTTTCGCGCGCGTCACGTAGCTCGCGACCGACTTGGGGTCGAGCGTGGCCGGGTCGATATTGAATCCGTGGCCCGGCTGGACCACCTCGGCCACGATCAGGCCGATGACCAGGGCGAACGTGGACACCACCTCAAAATAGACCAGCGTCTTGACCCCGACCCGCCCGATCTTCTTGAGGTCGCTCATCGAGGCGATACCGTGAACCACGGTGCAGAAGATCACGGGCGCGATGATCATCTTGATGAGCTGGATAAAGCCGTCGCCGAGCGGCTTCATCGCCGCGCCCGCGTGCGGGAAGAGATAGCCGACGAGCACGCCGAGCGCGATCGCGACCAGGACCTGTACGTACAGGACCGTGTACCACGGGCGTGCGTGGGGGTGCCGTTCTGGCCGCTTCATGATTCCCCCTTTTCGTGCTTCCGGCCGTCAACATACTTCAGTTTGGTGCGCGAGTCACGCCCCCGGCCGTCGTTCCGGGGCGACGCCGGGGCGCGATCGACGCGCTAGGCCGAAAGTCTTTACGTTTTGTTTCAGAAAACCGTCAACAAGCGACGGTAAAATGCCTTCTTTGAAATAGCGACGCTGCCGTTCATTCCCGCCCTTCCTCGATCCGCATGAAGCCTCAATCCGAATCTGCGACCGTCGAGTTTCTGGCCGCCGGCGCCGATCCGCCGCCGCGGGACCTCTGGGACTACATCCTGATCCTGGCGATTTTCGCCGCGATCGGGGTGCTGGCGTATGCGGCGCTCGCAACGCCGCTGCTTCAGCCGCTCGTCGATGTCGCGCGCCGCGAGCACTGGAGCATGCTTTGGGTGCGCCCGACGGTCATCTGGGTCGGCATGGGCGTGGTGCTGCTGTGCATGCGCACCGTCCTGTGGCTCCTCTATCGACCGTTCGCAGCCATCGGCGAGGAGGACGCACCCCGCCTGACCGTGATCATCCCGGCCTACAACGAGGGCGCGATGGTCGAGGAAACGGTGGCGTCCGTCGCCGTGGCTGCCTATCCGCGCGAGCGCCTACAGATCATCGCCATAGACGACGGCAGCACCGACGACACCTGGCACCACATCCGGCACGCGGCGCTGCGGTTCCCGGGGCTGGTGACGCCGGTTCGCCTCTCCGCCAACCAGGGGAAGCGCGGTGCGCTCGCCGAGGGCTTCCGGCGAGCCACGGGCAAGATCATCGTCACTGTCGATTCCGACAGCATCATCGATCGCGGCGCGCTTCTCGCGATCGCCGGGCCGTTCCGCGATCCGCGCGTCGGCGCGGTCGCGGGGAAGGTCGCCGTGCACAACCGCAGGTCGAGCCTCATTCCGCGCATGCTGCACGTGCGTTTCATTTTGTCCTTCGACTACCTGCGCAGCGCCCAATCCGTGTTTCGCACGGTGTACTGCTGTCCGGGGGCGCTCGCCGCGTATCGCGCCGCGGTCGTGCAGCGCGTGCTCCCCCAATGGGAGCGCCAGCAGTTTCTCGGCATCCAGTGCACCTACGGCGAGGACCGCGCGCTCACCAACGACATTCTCGCGGCGGGGTACGACACCGTGTATCAGCGCAGCGCGGTCGTGCACACCGTCGTGCCCGAGACCTACTCGAAGCTGTGCAGGATGTTCCTGCGCTGGGACCGCAGCTACATCCGCGAGGAATTCCGCTTTGCCAGGATCGTGTGGTCGCGGCCGTTCTGGTCGCGGGTGCTCTCGCTCTACGAGAGCACCATCACCAATCTGCGCTACCCGGTGGGCTACGCGTCGATCGCGCTGTGGGCGATGAACGCGCTGACGGATCCGGGGTCGATCGTGCGCATGCTGCTGGCGATCATGGTGGTGTCGCTGGTCTACGTCCTGTACTACCTGAGAAGCGAGCGCTCCTGGGACTTCGTGTTCGGAATCCTCTACGCCTATTTTTCGTTCTTCGCGCTCACCTGGATCTTCCCTTACGCGGTCCTTACGCTTCGCGCGCGCGGCTGGCTCACTCGCTAGCGGGGCGGCCGGTGGTGCGTTCTGCTTCGAGCAACTCGTCGCGGCCTCTGAACGTGATCGCGTACTTGCCGCCTCTGACCTCGGCGCAGGCGAGTTGCGTCAGCCTGCGCACCACGCTCGTGGGAATATCGGCCGACTGCTGGTTCGCCGCTTTCGCATTGCGAAGCTTGCGAAGCCAGTCGATATCCTCTTGGGTCAGCCTGCCGTCGATCAAGACGCTCTCCTTTGCAAGACTGAAGTTCTATTGGACCACCAAGCGTCATTGCGCAACGTCCGTGCCAACACCGGAGTTTTCGACCAATCAAAGAGTTAGACGAATCCGCGCAGCGATCGAATCTCGAGAGCCGTCTCCTCGGGGCGACGGCCGCTGATGGTCCGGCGCTAAGATTTTGATTTACCGCGGTTCATGGCGTCGGGCCGCAACGACATCGCGGTCGCTCTATGACGACGGCATGTCGCCTCAGCGTGCGAGGCTCGCCAGTGCGGCGAGCGCGGCGATGAGCCCGGCGCCTTTGCGCGCCGTGAAAGGCTCGCGTAACAGCAGGAAGCCGAGAAGCGCGGTGATCACAAATCCCATCTGCGCGATCGGCACGACGACGCTTGCTTCGCCGCCCTTCAACGCTTTCGCAAGGAAGACGAAAGCGGTGACGAGCAGCACGGCAGCGATCGGCGCATGGTTCAGGGCTGCGCGCGAAGGGCGGATCCCGCCGTCGAGTCGCGCCGCAAACGCGGTCGACAGCGTCACGGCGACGGCGCCCTGCGCGACGACCAGGGCGATCGGCACTGCGCCGGCGAGGAGCCCGAGCTTGTAGGTGAAGCTCGCGACGCCCACGGCGACGGTGGCGACCAGCACGCGCGCGAGCGACGCCCGGCCTTGCGGATCGGCGCGAGGCTTCCCGGGAGTCGGCGAGGCGAGCAGCAGCCACACTGCGACGAGCGCCAGCCCCAGCCCGGCGAGCTTGAAGGCCGTGAGCGGCTCCCCGAGGAGCAGCACGGCCAGCGCCGCGGTGAGAGCGAAGCTCAGCCTGAATATCGTCGCGTTCGTGCTGATCGATCCGTGCCGCAGGCTCCAGGCGAAGTTGTAGTAGCCGACGACGACCAGGACTCCCGCCAACGCCCCCCATAGCGCGCCGGGCCCGAACACGAGCGTGCCCGAGGCGAGGCCGTAGAGAAGCGCGAGCGAGCTGAAGAACCAGGTCTGCACCATGAGGAACTGGTGCGGCTGCGCCCCGGCCGCGGCGCCCCGCTTGTAGACGAAATCCGCCAGGCCATACAGCAGCATCGAACCCAGGGCGTATGCGGCGTTTTCGTTCATGAGCGAGCCGGCGAATGCGGGTGCGAGGCCCCGTATACTAGAAAGCGTTCCCGATCGGAGAGACTCGATGAGCGATCGACTCGAGCGCAACAAGCGCAATGCGATGGCGTTCTACGACATGATGTTCAACCAATCCAAGCCCGCCGAGGCCATGGCCAAATACGCGGGTGATCGCTACGTCCAGCACAACCCGCACGTCGGCGACGGCAAGCAGCCGTTTATCGACTACTTCGAGAAAATGGCACGCGAGTATCCGGGCAAGCGCGTTCACTTCAAGAAGGCCATCGCCGAAGGCGACTACGTCGTACTGCATTGCCGCCAGGAGTGGCCGGGCTTCAAGGACAAGGACTGGGCGGGCATCGACATATTCCGGCTCGACGAGAACGGCAAAGTCGTCGAACATTGGGACGTGCTGCAGATCGTTCCGGACAAATCCGCCAACAACAACACCATGTTCTGAGGCGGGCCCAGATATCGTCGGCCGAAGGCCGCGCGGTCTCAGAACTTCAGCGCTCGTTGTATCGCCGGCCGCGCGGCCATCTCCTCCAACCAGCGACCGACGTTGGCGAAACCCTCGACCAGCGCGGGCTGCACGCTTTTCATCCGGCCGATCGCGCCGTAAAGGGCGAAGTCGGCGATCGTGACCTCATTGCCGGCCGCATAGCGCTGCCTGCCGAGCCGGCTGTCCCAGACCGTAACGTAGCTCTTCCACATCGTCTTGAAGACCTCGATCGCGGGCCCGTGCTGGTCCTTGTTGCCGCGGGACAGGGTGAGAATCGCGGTGACCATGGTGCTCATGTCGCTCGCCGCGCTCGTCAACGCCTGCCAGAAGGCCGGCCGCGTGGCCGGGTCCTTAGGAAGGAACTTGCCCGATTTCTCGGCGCAGTACAGGAGTACCGCGACCGATTGCGAAACCGTCACCGGCTTTCCCCCCGGGCCTTCGGAGTCGACGATCACCGGGATTTGCCCGTTCGGATTCATCGAGAGGAACGAGGCCGTTTTCTGCTCCCCCTTCGTAAGATCGACGGGATGGAAAGTGTACGCAAGGCCGCATTCCTCGAGCCCGATCCGGGCGCGCATGCCGTTGGCGGTGCCTGCGGCGTAGAGGTCGATCATGGTTTATCCGTGTCCTTGAAGTTGACGGCGAAGCGCATTATCTCCCGGCTAGCGGGGCCTTGCCTCGCCCGGGCTATCCCTCCTTGGGCAACGCAGGCAGGACGATACGGAAAAGGCTCCCTTTGGATTCCTCGCTCTCCAGCTCGATGCGGCCCCCGTTCGACGCGACCGCCCAGCGTGCGATCGCGAGACCGAGGCCCGCGCCGCCCGATTCTCTGGGTCGGCCTGGATCCGCCCGGTAAAAGCGCTCGAAGATGCGCTCGCGATGCGCGGCCGGGATTCCCGGGCCCGTATCCTCTACCTCGATCGAGGATTCTCCCGACGCGGTCGCCTTGGCACGTACACGGATCGCGCCGCCGCTGGGCGTGTATTTGATGGCGTTGTGAAGGAGGTTCATCAGGCCGAGCCGGAGAATGTCGGGATCGCATACCGCCTCGACGCGCTCGGCGCTATGGACGCTCAGGCTCTGCTGGCGTTCCTCGGCGAGGACGCGCAGGTGCTCGGCGACATTGCCCGCGAGCGCCGCCAGTTCCACGACTTCGCGCGCTGGCGGGGTCGAGCTCGAATCCGCGCGCGTGAGCAGGAGAAGGCTCTCTACCAGCCGGGTGAGCCGGTCGACTTCCTCCAGCATGCTGCCGATGACCTCGCGGTACCTGCCGGAATCGAGCGGAGCCTGGAGCGCGATCTCGCCGACGCTGCGCATCGCGGTCAGCGGCGTGCGCAGCTCGTGCGACGCGTCCGAGGTGAACCGTCGAAGCCGGTCGAACGAATCGTGCAGCCGCGACAAGGTGTCGTTGAAGACCGTCGCCAAACGCCCGAATTCGTCCTGCGGATTCCCGACCGGGAGACGTTCGCCGAGCGAATCCGCGGTGATCTCGCGCGCCTTGTCGGCCATCGCGCCCACCGGCGAGAGGACGCGCCCGGCGAGGAAATAGCCGCCCGCGATCGCCAGGCCGACGGCGAAGGGGGTGCCCATCGCCAGAATCGTGGCGAGCGCCCAGAATGAATCACGGCGGGCGCTTTCCTCGATCGCGGCGGCGATGGTGTAGGAGGGCTCGGCCACGGCCTGAACGCGATACCAGCGCCCGTCCGGCGAGGCCCACGAAGTGGGCGGCATGGCGCCCCGGCTCGGCAGCGCACGCGACAGGCCCGCCAGCTCCCATCCCTCGGTGTGATAGGGCAGGTTTCGGTCCGCGATCAGCTGGAAAAGGGCGATGCCCGATTCGGCCGGCAGATCCCCGATCTCCTCCGGCTCATGGTGATAGACCCAGTCGACGGTCGCCAGCGCGCGGCGCAACTGGCGGTCCACTCCTTCGAGCAGGCTGGCTCTCACGAAAATCAGGATTCCCGCCGAGAAAGCGCAGACGATGAGCGTCAGCACGCCCGCGTGCCACAGCGTCAAACGGGCGCGCACGCTCAAGGGGCGGGGACTCATTCCTGTCTCGCTCCCAGGACGAACCCCATGCCGCGGACCGTGTGCAGGAGCTTCTTCTCGAAAGGATCGTCGATCTTGCGGCGCAACCGCACCATCGTGACGTCGATGACGTTGTCGAGCGGCGTCGCGCGCGCGCCGACGTGCCATACCTCGCGCGCGAGCATTTCGCGCGAAACGATACGGCCCCGGTGGCGCAACAGGCACTCGAGGATCTCGAACTCCTTGCCGGTCAATTCAAGAGATTGTTCCCGCCTTGCCACCTTGCGCGTGGCGATATCCATGTGCAGGTCCTCGTGCTGGAGCTTCCGGACCAGGTCGGTACACCCGCGGCGGAGCAAGGCGCGGATGCGCGCAAACAATTCCGGGAACGTGAACGGCTTGACGAGATAGTCGTCGGCGCCTTTGTCCAGGCCGAGCACGCGATCCTCGATCGCGTCCTTGGCGGTGAGAATGAACACGGGCGTCGGAACACGGCGCATGCGCAAAGTGGTGAGAACGTCGAGGCCGTCGCGCTGCGGGAGCATGAGATCGAGCAGCACCAGGTCGAACGAATCGCTGCTCGCGAGACGGAATCCCTCCTCGCCGTCGGCGGCGACGCGGACTTCATAGCGCTCTGCTTCCAGTCCGTCCCTCAGCGCCTTCGCGAGCTTTTTCTCGTCTTCGATGACCAGGATGCGCACCGCAGGCCTTCCCCGGGAAATTCGTCGACAGTATAGGCGCAGACCGGCGCCGCGATCGAGCGCGCGAGCCCAGGCAATGACAAAGCTCTCGAAGAAATCCGGTCAACTCTTTGTTTTACGGACCGAGTCCCGGACCAGAAATCCAAGCTGTCAGTTTTTTAAGGTGTCATCCCAAAAAAAATTTGGCAGAGTTAATTAGCAGTATCAAGCGGTTCAACGGGTCATCCGAATCCGACCATCAAATACGCACGGCGCAGGAAAAAAGTCGCAAACGCGCGGGGCGCACCACGCCGGCGATGCCAGGTCGGCGAGCGTATTTGAGAGAGCATTGCACCCACCGACAACATAAGGAGGCAGCACATGTCTGCAAGATTCGCTTTCCGAAATTCCATTACCGCGATCCTCGCGGCCCCCGCGCTCGTCGGGGCCGTGTCGCTCGCGGCATCCGGCGCGGCGCAGGCCGCCTGCACCGGCCCGGGCGCGCCGACCAACACCCAGACCAAGTGTGTGGCCGCTGTTCCGATCCCGGGCAATCCGATCCGGTCCTTCGACATCAGTTGGGTCAATCCGGATCGTGGCGAGTACTACCTCGGCGATCGCTCGAACTCCGGCATCGACGTCATCGACACCCGTCACCTGACGTGGAAGCGGACCATCGGCGGCTTCGTTGGCATCAAGCTCAACGGCGCGGGAGCGGTGGACAACAACCACTCCGGGCCCGACGGCGTCACCTCGCACGGCCGGTGGCTGTACGCGGGCGACGGCGACAGCACACTCAAGGTGATCGATCTGGATGCCCCCGATGCATCGGCCATCAAGGATTCGATCTCGACGGGAGGAACGACCCGGGTCGACGAGATGGCGCTGACCTCCGACGGCGGGACGTTGATCGTCGCAAACAACGCCGAGGATCCGCCCTTCGCGACACTGTTTGCGGCCAACGGGGACAATCAGGTCAATACGACCCATATCCTGCGGAAGATCACCGGCGACCCCGCGATCATCCCGGCAGGCGTTGGACTATCGATGGAGCAGCCCGCGTGGGATCCCACGACCAAGCGCTTCTACGTGTCGGTTCCGATCATCGCCAATAACCCGGCCGGCTGCAATTTCGACGGGAGTCTTGGCGACATCACCTGCGACGGCGGCCTGGCGGTCATCGATCCGACGGACGGGAGCACGGTTGTCGGAGCCTTCAACCCGGCGACGAACACCGGCATCGTGCCTCTGCACGCCTGCGGCCCGAACGGCGCCACGGTCGGTCGTCATGACAATATCCTGCTGGGATGCACGCCGGCGAACAACCCGTTCGATGTGACTACCCTCGTGATCAACGCGAAGACGAAGAACTTCGCGAACATCGGCAACATCACGGGCTCGGACGAGGTCTGGTTCAACAGCGGCGATGAGCGCTACTACACCGGCTCCAACAGGAATTGCATCATCGCAGGAAAGCGCTGCGAGAAAGCCTCGCAACAAGCGGCGGTGCTGGGCGTGATCGACAGCACCAGCGTGCTGATCGAGACGATCCCGCAAGGCTCGGGCTCGCACTCGGTGGCGGCCGATTCCCGGCGCAACCTGATCTTCGTCCCCCAAGTGGCGCCGCTCGCCGCAGTGGGCGCAGGCGGCGACACCACGGCCGTGGGCGCCGGCATCTGCGGTACCGCGAACGACAAAACCGGGACCGGCTGCATCGCGGTCTATTCCCATCAGGTCGATCGGGACCGGGACGACCGCGATCACGACGACCACTGAGCGGGACGCAGCTTTGTCCTGACTCGTAACGCGTAGTCGAAATAAGAAGGGCCGGCGGATCGCCGGCCCTTTTTTTTCAACCAAGTCCCGCGGGGTCAGCGCTCGTTGCGCGCCACTTTCTGGGTGAGCTCGGGCCGGAACACGCGCTTGTCCGCGGAAGCACGCTCGAGCGCGGCGACCGGGATAGCGATCTCGGCGCCGGACTGGTCGCGGAAGCGCAGGGCCGGCGCTTCGCCGAGGTAGCCGCCCTTGTTGACAGGGGTCCACTCGGACGGGACCGCCACGGCCACGGGGTTGCCGCCGGAGAGGGTGTAGACGTGCATGCTCTCCCAGCGCGAGTCGTCGGCGCGCGAGAGCGTCGGGGCCGCGACGAAGACCGCTGCCAGCAAGGCGCTTAGTGCAAAACCGTTCTTCATTGGTAGCCTCTGTAAGTTGAGTTGTCGCCGCTTCCTTTTATACGGGCGGCGCTGTTTCCAGCCGAGGAAATAATCATGATTGCCCTCGGAAAAGAGCAAGTTCCGGTTCAGCGGCAAGGAAAGTTGATCGCCGTCAAGACGGCATATTGACCTGCGTCAAGCGCCGGGTTGCCTGCTCGCGCTCCACGAGTCGCGCAGCGAGACCGCGCGATTGAAAGCGGACGGGGTCTCGCGGTCCGCGACGAAGTAACCGTGGCGCTCGAACTGGAAGCGCTCCTCGCCCTTCGCATTTCTGAGCGCCGGCTCGAGCTGCGCGGTGACGACTTTCTTCGACTCGGGATTCAGGTCCTTCAGGAAATCGGTGTCGCCGGCGCCGGGATGGGGGATCCGGAACAGCCGGTCGTACAGCCGCACCTCCGCCCGATGCGAATGCTTCACGCTCAGCCAGTGAATGTTGCCCTTCACCTTGACCTTCTCCGCGCCCGGCGTGCCCGAGCGCGTGTCGGGGTCGTACTTGCAGCGCACGGTGTCGGTGGCCTTGTCGTAGCCGGTGCACTCGACGATATAGCCGTAGCGCAGGCGCACCTTGTTGCCCGGGAAAAGGCGGAAATAACCCTTGGGAGGCCTCTCGGCGAAGTCCTCGCGCTCGATCCACAGCTCGCGCGTGAAGGGCAGCGCGCGCTTGCCCCATTCGGGCTTCTGCGGGTGGTTGGGCGCCTCGCACGCCTCTTCCCCGCCTTGCGGATAGTTCTCGATCACGAGTTTCACCGGATCGAGGACGGCGATGCGCCGCGGGGCGACGTCGTTGAGGTGCTCGCGCATGCAGTCCTCGAGCACCGAGAGCTCGATCCAGGAGTCGGCCTTGGCGATGCCGATGCGCTCGGCGAACAGGCGGAAGCCCTCGGGCGTGAAGCCGCGCCGGCGCGCGCCGACGAGAGTCGGCATGCGCGGATCGTCCCAGCCGTCGACGTGCTTCTCTTCGACGAGCTGGATCAGCTTGCGCTTGGAGAGCACCACGTAGGTGAGGTTGAGCCGCGCGAATTCGACCTGCTGCGGCAGCGGTCGCTGCAGGAGGCCGGGCCGGCGCACGCCGTCGTAGCCGGTCCAGTCCTCGGCGAGCCGCTCGTTGAACCAGTTGTACAGCGGGCGATGATCCTCGAATTCCAGCGTGCAGATCGAGTGGGTGATGTTCTCCAGCGCATCGGACACGCCGTGAGCCCAGTCGTAGATCGGGTAGATGCACCACTTGTCGCCGGTGCGGTGGTGATGCGCCTTGCGGATGCGGTACATCGCCGGATCGCGCATGTTGATGTTGGGCGAGGCCATGTCGATTCTGGCGCGCAGCACGTGCTCGCCGTCCGCGTACTTGCCGGCGCGCATGTCGCGCAGGAGCTTCAGGTTCTCCTCCACGGTGCGCGTGCGGTAGGGGCTTTCCTTGCCGGGCTCGGTCAGCGTGCCGCGCAGCGTGCGCACCTGCTCGGCGGACAGGCTGTCGACGTAGGCGTGGCCGCGGCGCACCAGCTCCTCGGCGAACTCGTACAGGAATTCGAAGTAGTCCGAGGCGTAGTACTCGTTGGGGCTCCAGTCGAAGCCCAGCCACCGCACCGCGTCGCGGATCGAATCGACGTACTCGGTCTCCTCTTTCGCGGGGTTGGTATCGTCGAAGCGCAGGTGGCAGGCGCCGCCGTAATCGCGCGCCAGGCCGAAATTGAGGCAGATCGATTTTGCGTGCCCGTAATGCAGGTAGCCGTTCGGCTCGGGCGGAAAGCGCGTGCGTATCTTCGCGGTGTCGAGCGGTGCGTGCTCCGCCGCCAGCGCGGAGCCCGGCTTGCCGCCCCAGCGGCGCTTGGCGTACTTGCCCGCCATGAGGTCGGCCTCGACGATCTGGCGGATGAAGTTGGAGTGCGAGGCTTCGTGCTGCTTCTTGACGGGGGCGGACATGCGCGATATTTCTGGGTTTTCTCCGGGTTTCGCGCGATTTTACTCTACCGCGGTCCCGGCTCCTTCGAGGTGAACGCCAGAGCCAGGCAGATCGCCGCCGCCGCGGACAATGCCGCGGGCGCCGTGAAGAAGAACAGTCCGCAGAGCACTGTAAACGCGATGTAGCCGAGACACAGCGTGGCGATGAGCGGCCGTGCCCGCACGGGATCGCTGCTCGCGATTGCGCCGAGCTGCCACAGCAGCACCGCGAGCAGCAGCAGCGTCGCGCTGAACAGCAGGCTGAAGCCGCGGTAGAAATCCCAATGCGTCCTGCGGAATCCCATGATGGAGAACGGGAACGCCTGCATCGCCATGAACACCGCCGCTTCCTCGGGGCTGCGCGTCGACGGATTCAGCGCCCCGTAAGTATGGCCGGCGCAGAAGATCAAAGTCAGCACCGAGGCGGTACGCAGCAGGATCATCTGTTTCACGTGTTTCATGGGGCCTCGCCGTGTGAGAAAAGTCTCCGCTCCGGGAATTGTGCCGGGCCGGGCCGCCGACATTATGTGTTAGGATCGACGACCAAGCACGAAACACCGGAAAGGAGTACTCCGGGCCTTGGTTCTGGGCCGTAACCGCAATTCGCGTGCTGGCGAGTCGCGGGGCTGCAGAGGCAACATTGGGAGGTTTGCCACTGTGAGATCGTTTGGGGAGCTGGACGACCCGCGCCGCCGGATATTGGTCCAGGCGCTCGCCGCGGGGTTTTTCTCTTCGGCCGGTAGCGCCGCCGCGCAGATCTTCGGCCGCTCGCCGAGCCCGCTTCCGGCGGGGCAGTCGATTTACCGCTTCTCGGGGGGCGTGAGCGTCAACAGCCAGCCCGCGTCGCTCAAGACCCTCATCAGACCCGGCGACACCGTCGAGACCGCGCCCAACGGAGAGGTCATTTTCGCGGTCGCCGAAGAGGCGTTTCTCCTTCGCGGCGGCAGCCGCATGGTGATCGAGAAGCCGCCGGAGAGATCGGGGCTCGTGACCGCACTGCGCCTGGTGACCGGCAAGGTGCTGTCGGTCTTCGGCAAGGGTAGGCCGACGCGCATCGTCACCGCGACCTCGACCATCGGGATCCGCGGCACCGGCGTGTACGCCGAGACCGATCCGGAGCAGACCTATTTCTGCACCTGCTACGGTGTCGCCGACATCTCCGCCACCACCGACCCCACCAGCAAGGACACGGTGGTGGCGACCCACCACGACAAGCCGCTCTACATCCTCGCGAAGGGCAAGGAGGGCGGGAGAATC
>Ga0137397_10000776_pt1 | contig 22160 bp, 31 predicted proteins | sample czorhiz116metaG_FD_106658 | JGI IMG/M metagenome (GOLD analysis project Ga0137397, IMG submission 106658) | Vadose zone soil microbial communities from Angelo Coast Range Reserve, California, USA - czorhiz1.16 metaG | ecosystem: Environmental > Terrestrial > Soil > Vadose zone | place: USA... | reverse complement strand
CGCACCTAGGCCTGTCATCTCAAATGCCGCTCGCGATGCTGCTCGTTGCGAAGTTTTCTATCAAAACCTTCACAGGGTAAGGGCAGGTCGAGACGCACAGCCTTGGCGGACTCGAATAATTATAAACTCAGTCCTCTCTTTTTTGTTGCGTGCTTGGGATTGATAACTGACCAGTCACAGCAACTTGCTGGGTTATTGCCCGTGCCAGACGGCAATGACGTCGTGTTATCTGGTAAGGACCAAACTAGGGCTAATCGATGGACCGCGTGGGATCTGCCGTGGTTCACGAGAGGGGGGGGGAGCAAGGTGTTCGTGCTCCCAAACACCTAGGTCGAGGAAGAAAAAGGGGAGGGCCGGCAGGATTGCGGGACGACGGCTGTGCAGATTGCAACGTGTGTATATGTGTGTGGTACGTGTGTAAACTCATTTCCGTCTGCTTCCCCTCATTTCCGCCTTCCCCTCCTTTCCACCTCTTTCCCCCAACTCCACTCCACTCCACCCCCTCCATCCTCCCTTTCCACCCTTATATCCACCGCTCCAACCTCCAGGTGATCAGACCTTCTGGGGACACCAAGGAAGAGAGGAGAGGGAGGGAAGTGGTTCGTTTCAGGTCTCTGAGACCAGGACACGTGCCCAGACCCGGCCACATACGGATGAGACACACAACAGGCTCGAAGCCAGTGACGAAGCCACGTACACGGATGTGAAGGGGTACAAGACAATACATCACAAGTTACCACCCCCGCACGACACCACGACTACGACGCGTGGCCAAGTTAGGGATGGAACTGGTCGCGGCCGGAACCGAATCACGAAAGGGGTCGGGCCACAAAAGGTATCCTTTTCTTCTTGATCACACCGTGCAGGGCGAGGCAAGGCAGGCGAGAAGAGGGAAAAACCCTGGTCCACTGCTACCACAGCTCCTGTGCGCCACCTCGGCTGCGTGTTATTTTTGGATGGGCAGTCTCGCATGATCCGCACCCAGAGGCCGCGTGGAGGGATGAGGGGAAAGAGGGTAGGCAGGAGACCTTCCTATTTGTTTTATCTGACGCACGCAATCTAGTACCCCGGTGACCGAACGACTGACAGGGAGAAGGTGAATTTCCACTGATGCCAAACTCATTTGCGCCGCTGCACTGCAGGCCATATCGAGCTTCCGAGGACATACATACGTGTGACTGGGGGAGGGTTGCGTGAGTGCGTATGTTTTTTCCTTCTTTGTTGCCTCTTGTGTCTAGATCTGCTTACTCATCCGGTATTTGGGCAAGAACGCCGGGGGTGGATTGCGGACCCAGAAACTGATCCCAAAGTCGGATCGAGGTGAGAAAGAAAGGTGACGGGTTTTTACGCTAGTCCTAACTGGATTCAGGATGCCCGGTTTTTTTCCCAATTATCAGGGTCGTATGTCTGCGCCGTACAGCCCCATCTTGAATCAGATTCGTTTAGAGGAGCCGAGACATGTGTAGGATATCGATCTTAATCGCGTGGTGTCTCGATGGCGTCGACCCATCGAAATTCGCCTCGTCCCCTCTCTGGCTCGATCGCCAAACTACAATGGGGAGTACGCGAGCTGGCGTGAAACTGGGATGTACAGGTGACCGAGCTCGCGCAGGAAAGATTTGATGTATGGACCTGGAAGGCCGTTCATGGCCGCAAAACATGTCCACAACGCCGTGTAGATCCTTCCCGCCACATGGCAAAGACATCACCGTGTCCCTTTTTTAGGATAGAACGTATGTTGGGGGGAACGGAGAGGGGGGAACGTTGGGAACGGTGAGAGATGCGAGAGCCCGAACGCATGGGACACGCAGGCCGAGTTTCCCTCTCGCGTGCATGTTTTCTCTGTCCGATGTCCGACTAATTCCTGGCACTGGACCTGGACCTTGATATGGAGCTGAAAACGGAAACCCCGAATTCGTCCCTGGGTCCTGAAAGGCCTGAAACCTTGCGCCATAAATTCTGATACGGGGACAAGGAGAACGAGAAAAGAGGGATGAAGCCAAAAACAAAAAAAAAGAATCAGTAATTTTTTTGTAGGAGAAGATGAGAAAACACGGGGATGACGTCACATTTATTTCCATCTCGTGCTGGGTTAATCGTGATACTGTACTACTGCTCCGCCTCACCTGCCAATGTGAGGACTACGGAGACGAGGGTATCAGGCTGGATCAATGAAAAATGAAAAGTGTTGCGCCTCGCAATAACAATAAATCATGGCACTAATGGAGCATTACAGTGATAAGAAAGGTGCGGAACGTATATTGATGGGATTGCGAGTTGGGTGCGATGATCGCGACAGGTCGCGGGAACCGATCGAATGGAAGTCCAATCCTGTGTCCGTGTTACTGGTTACGAGACTCATATGGGTGATTACATGTACGGACGCAGCTACGTAGTGGTATTTGTTGGGCGTGGGCGGTGGGGGGTAATGAAAAAAAAAAATGGCGTTCGAGTGTTGCGGTGTCAGAGAGGGGCGGAAGGTGCATTGCGTTCATGTGCGTGAGGCAGGTAGACTTTATGATGATGCATCGATAAACGGATTGATGACGACGACTGTGGATCCATATAAGAGATATTAAATTTTAGATGAATAGTCGAGTAGCATTGGAGCCAAAAGGGAGTGGTTTTATAGATTTGATGCGAATCGAATGAAAAGGTCAGATCGAAAGGAAGGCACAAAAATGAATTGGATGGGGCGTGTTAGGCGCCCGGCGAGAGTAAAGCAGTTACCATAGTTTTTTTTTTTTGGTTTCGTGCCCTCCATCCGAATATGGTCTCGCAACATTTTGTTGGCACAGTTTGGTGTGCGTCGTTTGGTCGTGCGTACGTGGTGTGTGGGGGTTCAGTGGTCAATGGAGTGGTCAGCGTGTGTTTGTCGTGCCGTGTCGCGTCGAGTGGCTGTTGTTGTCGGCTTGGCTGTGCCGCGGTGAGAAAGTTGGTTCGGGATGTGGGAGGGAGCCAGAGGGAAGGGCCCGGGCGCAGGCGCTGGACTGCGCCAAGAGAGGGGTTTGGAAAGGAAAGAAATGGGAAAAAAAAGAAATGAACTGAATTTATTATCGCCGTTATTCGTTATTCGCGATCGTGGAATCATGAGAGCGAGCGAGAGTGTACTGAGATGAAATCTGGCTTCGGTGTCTTCCTGCAGTCTCTCCGGTTCAGCCCTATAGATATCGCCGAGATTTCTCGGCTACGGGGAAGGGCTACAAATATTTTTGTGTGCGAGTGGTGGCTTCGTAAACCCCGCTTTTTCCATAGGGAGAGGCAGAGCAAGTGGCCATGTGATCTGTTGGTTTCATTCGAGTCAGCTAAGTTATGTCGTCGCTCACGCCTGTTGCCCTAATTGCCGTGCCCTGTTCTGTCACCGTGGCACGGTCCTGGTCCTGTCCTGTCCTGCTTTCCTCTCCTGTCTATCCTATCCGGTGTTCCTGTTTGTGTTTGTTCTCTCCTCGCCTGCCCCATGGCCCCGTCTCGTCTTGGCCACTCTCGGCCGCTTCTACGTTTTGGCAACTCGTGCCCTTGCCGTCGGCGTCCCGAAGCCAAGCCAACACATACATACGTGTATCTTACACACACGGGGGCCCAGATTTAGGATCTCAACTCAAGGGCAATAATCCGTCTCCCGGCCTCCGTCGAGTCCGGGACTAAAACGCTACGTCGTCATTTCTAACTAACTTAACCATACATACCATACAACGTCACACACACGACTGTACCGGCTCGTCGGAGTCGCATCTCCAAGTTCTCGTTCAAGACGCCGCTTTGTCGAAATGAACGACATCCCTCCATGGCGATATCTTTTATATCCTCGCTCCCTCTCCGCCTCTCGCCCTTCCTCGTCTCCTTCTCCTTCGCGTCATGTTCATCTCTCTCCCACTCTTCCAAGACGCAATGGAAGACTGCATCATCTTCTCTCTCGACGACGAGCCTTCATCCTCGCCTCCGCGCTCGCTCCTGCCCCTCATGCTCACATGCCGTCGCTTTTACAGCCTCATCCACCCCTCCAACAACCCCCGCCTCTACCGTCGCATCTTCTACCGCAAGTTCGACACCGCGGCCCTCGCACGCCGTTTCCCCTCATCCTCCGTCGACGTCGCGGCCCACTTCTTTCCAGAGCTTAACAGGCGCTTCCAGGCGATGCGCTGCATAAAGACCCGCGACGTGCACCACCCGAGGCTACAGGACGCTCTCCTCGTCGCCTATCTCATGGTGCTCGAGCACGACGCCCTCAACTATCGCCACCTTCTCGACGCCGGACTCCCGGCACTTCTTGACAAATATATCGCTGAGCGTCTGCATCGCGGCCACAACCTCTGGCCCATCGAGGACACGTGCAATGCCCTCGCCGTTGCACTGTTTTGGCAGATGACTTCACAAGGTGCGTGGACGATCGCACTCCACCTTCTTCCCTTCGGCGAATCCGCCCCTCTTCCCCCGTCAGGCGCCCTCAACGGAGAGTCAAATGATAGCCGCGACAAGATCATGGATATTCTCCTACCGCTCACTTTCGCCTGGTTCCGGGTACGTCTCTTCCTCCCCTCGTCTCCTCTTCCCTTCTTCCAACCCGATCGTCCTTTTCCTCCCACTTCGGCAGTACTCATTTGCAGAGCAAGGCTTCGACCCTTACACGCTTGTATACGGAAGTAACTCTACGCCGCGCCTATCCATCCACGCGCATCCTCCCGTGCCTCCCCCACCCTTGACAGTCCCGATCGACTACATGGGCCACGCTCTTCGCCTGCGGCTTCCCGCGATTGCCCTTAGCGCTTCGCTCGCGTATTTTGCACGGCTTGACGCGTTCCCGCTCTCTCTCCTTTCCCGGGAACAAGGTCAGATCGATGGCCCAACTGTCGAGGACATCGAGCACATCAACCAGTCCTTCCGAACGCGGACGGTGCCTCACGGACCGGACTTTACGGGTGGCGATCTCCCCATTGGCAGCGTCAGTCCGAGCGCAGGCCATGATTGGGACTGGCTGCGCGGCGTAACCGAAGGCTTGTCGGGTCCCCTGCGGCGGTACATCCCTGGCACACTCACGGGAAAGTGGAGAGGGACTGCCCTGGTGCGTCTTTTGCGTGTTCAGTGCTGCGCGCTGAACGTCTCCGTTCCCCCCGTTCCTTGTTTTTGATGCCAAGGTGCCCTTGCTTTAGGCACCGTACGATCGTGACTTTACGCCTTTCGTGACTGGGGAGGCCGGTCCTGCGTCTCTGCCGGATCAATCTCGCCTTCCAATATCTTGTTCGTTGGAGGAGCACGTGCGATATTCCAGTCCCATGTCGTGCCCTTCTGGCGACGAATGGGATGACCCCTCCTATATCCCATTATTTCCCCCGGCGACACGGACTAGAAGAGAGGTGCGGATTTGTTCATATGGGCAAATGGCCCCGCGGCGTGAGACACGCAGCTGACGCACCTTTGTTTTTGACAGGATGGAATCGAAGTCTCTGATGGACAGTCTGGTACAGAGGTATTCTACAGAACATTCAATCGTGAAAGCCTTAGTGAAGAACCAGAAAACTTGCAGAGCGCTTCCGAGTCGGGTGCATACTCGACGACAAGGGTTGATGAGGAGATCATAGATGTGATCTTATCTGGAAATGTCTGTATCACTTACGTTTTCACTCTCCCAACCCGTCACTCTTCCCTTCCCCTGCGTCGGGACGCTTCTAATCAACCATTTCCAGACCGAGGCTCACCTTCAACGTCCATGGGGCAACTTTGAGTTCTCGGGTCGCGTGCGGATCTCCGACGGCCTTGTCGTGTTGGTTAGACAACTTGTGGGTCATCGCCGCGCAGTCTGCTCCTGCCACCAAAGGTTTCTTAACTGTGCTTTGTCTGTAGGTCAACGCGCAAGGGGGTAGACTTCCCCATCTCACGATCTATGCTGGCTACGGTGCGTTTCTACCCTGTTTCAGATGGAAACTTTGAGAGCTGATCGTTGTCCTGCGCGCGTTGCGTCCACAGTGATGTCTTCTCAAAACCTTGTCGGCAAATGGAAGTACTGCTCTCCTGGCGCTCAGTGGGAAGGCATTTGGACCATGTGCAAAACAGTATAGCGTAAATGGGATCCGTGCCCGGAACCGTTTTTTGAAACTTGGGTGAGGTAGTTGCGTGCCCTCCCCTTGCCATCGGGCGTCCTATCCAGGAGACTAGCTCCATTCCATACGTATGCGCTCGTGCGCGCCTGCGCCTGCCCGCGCGAGATCCGATACGATACGGAATCCCTTCTTGTCTTCGCACATCTGGCCAGCTCGCATCTCGATTCAGAACAGAAGCGCAAGCGCTTATGGCCACGCCCCCCTTCCCTTCCCCCGTCCTGCCATTCCCCTCGCCTCTCACTTGTTTGATTGCCGCGGACGTTTTGGACACTAATATTTATACAGTTTTACACGACACGCACCCATACACACATATACGCGCACACTTTACTCATCACTCCACGAGACGTGTTCCTAGATACGGGCAGGACCCCCCACGTATATCTCTCGTTTGTCGGCTTATCTATCGTGTTGTCTTATTTTTTCGCTTCGGGAACGTGCTAAGCTATATTATTGAGGCGTCTATTTTATTTATCATACATACCGCTACTACCACCACTTACGACTTTGCTGCCATTCTTATGGAAGTAACTATGGAACATCCCCCCCTCACCACCACTCATCTTCCCTCCCACAGAAAATAACATCGTGTATTGCTAATGTCGCGCTGCCAAAGGAAAACGGACTGGAATCTGAAGCGAGTACTAAATCGAAATCGGAGGTTGAAATGATGCTTTTGATATGACAAATGCCGAGCCGGGTTCGTTCCGTGTTGATGTTGGTCGTCGTCGAGTTTCGGTGGTCGCCGTGAGCGTCGTCGTTTTGTCTCAGAACCACCATCCACTGCCACTGGAGGAACTCAACAAAGGTGGAAACAAAAAAAACGAAGAAACAAAAAAAGAAATGCGCAACACATTGGACACGATCCCGCACGAGCTCCTCGAGAAGATCGCGCTGTTCACCGTCACGAGCGACCCGCTCGGTCCACCGCATGAGCTGGTCCCGCTCCTGCTCGTCAACAGACGCCTGCACGCGACCCTCGCGAGCGCGTCGAACCCGCACCTCCACGCGCGCATCTTCGCCGCCAAATTCGACACCGCCGCGCTCGTGCGGCGACTCGGCCCGGACGCGAGCGCGCGCACGACGAGCACCGGTACAGGTGCAGGTGGGGCGACGAGTGCGACGAAGCTCGCTGCGGAGTTGAGGAGGAGGTGCGTGCAGCTGAAGCGGTTGAAGGCGGGGGTTGGGTATACGATCGGTGCGTTTGCTGCCCTCGCGGGTGGGAGCGGTGCGGGGGGAGGGTTGACGGAGGAAGGGATGAGGGCGTTGCACGAGATGCTCTGGACGGCGTACCTGATGATGCTGGAGAACGACGGGAAGAACGAGCGGCAGCTGCGCGAGTACGCCCGGCTCGACCGGTGGCTGCGCAAGTTTTGGTTCGCGGAGGACGGGGCGTCGTGCGCGCAGATCGCGATCCGGGACAACGCGTGGCCGCCGAACAACGATCTTTCCGCCCTGACGATGTGGCTCTTTTGGTTCCTCCTCAGACCGGGTGCGTTGCGTTGCGTTCTCTCTCTGGTCCCCCCGTCGCCCTCTTTGGGATCTTTCTTTTCTACTAATCAAGCTAACCTCCTTGTCTGCAACACGCACACCCCAACCAACCTAACCCTCTCGGCAACCCATCACCTCCGATCTCGGACGAACCTTCCTTCACCTTTGCTCTTCCGCCCACCCTTTTTTTTTCTTCTGCGCGTGGTCCCTTTCCACGTGTTGACGGCGCGTTCTCCACATATCACGTACATGCGCATAACAACAAGAGGAATACTTCGTGCTGAACGACGCAGAGTTTCGGGACGTAATTTCCATATTGAAGCTGCTGGCCCTCGGGGCACATCAGGTATGTCGTCCCTGCGTGTCTCATCTTTCGCTTATGATGTTCTATTTTCTCTTGATCCCTTCCTTCCTTCTTCCTTGTGTGATTTATTTTTATTCCCTTCTTAACCCACTTTACTCTATCCTGTTCTCACTCCTTCCTGCACGGAGATCACTCGGTTCCACCGTCCTGGCCACACGCGAAGCCCTGCCAAGAGCCGAGAGAGCTGTTGTAGTAGGGTTTCGGGCTCAAGACGCCCGCGCCTCCCTTTGATGCGTGGATATTGGACGAGGAGACCGCTGCCGTCATTCCGCAACTCTACCACCAGCTCCGTTTCCTCTTTCATTCTCTTCCTTAGCCCGGGTCCCCTTTCCCGCCCCCGTCCGCCCGCGCCATCTTCCCTCGTGCCTTGTTCATTTGTTTGTCCCCGGACTCCTTCCTGCCCTGTCCCTTCCCTCTCTCCCCCCCTTTTTTTCTTCCTTCTTTTTTTACCCCGCGGTTTGATTCCGTGCGTGCCTTCCATTTGTGGCGTCCCGCATCTTGGTGCCACCCAATGGTCCCATAATTGTTCTCGCGCAGTTTGGTTAGCTCTTACTGCGACGGGCGCGGAGGCGCGGCGTCGGCGGCGTCGGCGGCATCGAACGTGGGTGTTGCCTTGTGGGAGATTCCAGTTGTTTGGATTCCCAACGGTCAACTGGTTTCCTCTTGCCAGATGTGGAGCTTAGGTTCCGGCGCAACGCTACGCCTTGAACCCAGACTGTTGCCACGGACCACCAACAGCGGTCAAGAGCGATCCCACGCGGGCTTGCTGACCGCTTTTCGCTTTCCTCATTCTCTGCATCCCCGCTGCTATTACCTTTATTTTTGCCACTCCGCTGACATGCGGATTTTTCTGGCACGGGATCCCCGCAACACACCCTCTCAACTTCCGCGAGGGAAGGAGAAGAAATCAATAATTATATTCTTTTTTTGGTTCTACCTTTTTTTCTCTTTGCTTCTTGGTCAATCCCCTTCTGGGTCGTGGTCCATGATCGAGCTTGATTCGTTTACTCTCTTTTGCATTGTTTTGGAAGGTGAGATCTGAATCTAACGTCCTTGGCCCTTCGTATGCTGTAGTATCCTGTGTGCCGTCCGGCCTGGGTCGACTTTGTGCCGAACCAATCGGTTGGGCGAAGCGCGGCACCACCCGCATATGCCGAATATCCCTCGCTGTCGCCGCCGCCGCTCACAGCCCCTGCCGTGCTTTCCTACCTGAGCCTCGCGCCGCGCCCATCGACGGGCCTGGATGCCCTCAAGCCCGTGGCGCCGCTCGTGCCTTCCTCTGTAGGCCCTCAAGTCCGCATGAGTTCCGAATGGGACTGCGAATGGGAACGATGCAAGCGCCTCGCTGGCGATGACGCGCCAACGCCCATCAGCCCTTCTGGCACGTTCAAGCCAGGCACCATGGAGGGCTTTTGGGAGGGCCTATTCACGGTAAGCTTCCATGCTTCACGTCCATTTTCTCGTTCTGTCTTCTCCCGTGTTTGAGCGCCGCTTATATGCGAGAAAAACCGTTCATCTCATCGCCACGTTGGGGACACGCACCCATCGTTTTTGGTTTCTAGTACACCGAATTCACGGCATACGCGGAATTGCTGTCTGGCGCGCCTCCGCCGACTCTGAACAAGAGCCTCGTTGCGCGGCACAATCAGACCTGGCGCCTGGACGAATACCACCTGTTGCTGCCCGAGGATCTGGGCGAGTCGGCCGAAGCGGCCGAAGCGCTCGAGGATCCGCGATACAAGCCGCTGTCGCCCGGGGACCCGTTGCGCGCGTACCTTCCGCACGGGCTGGCTGTCGAGCAAGACCACGAGAACGACGGCATACGGGTGCACGAGCCGGGCCGCGTGGCAGATACTTTCTATCATCGGTGTCCCGCGCCGGAGCAAATCACGGCAGAATATGCCAAGCGTATTCGCGAGATCCTGATCAAGGGTCAGGTGAGTGTACATCAAACAACCATTCCTTTTTCCTTTTTTTGGGTCTTTCTAAAACGACGGTCCTTTTTTTCATTTCATTTTATTCTCATTCCTCACAGGGACATTCTTCCTGGGGTGAGTTTGAGCTCATTGGCCGTGTTCGCGCTGGCGATGGGTTCGTGACGCTGTCAAAGGAATACGTGAGTGCGCCCCCCTTTTTTTCTGGCTCGGTTCATCGTGACCCCACCGCGCGCTGCGCATCGCAACTGATCTAAACCCGCAATGTCATTTTCGATCCAGCTCGATGGCGACCGCGGCAAGTGGCTGTACCGGGGATACTTTGTTGGAGACGAGTACGGAAACTACACAGGGCGTTGGCGCGACACGCTAAGCCCACCGGAGGTACTCGGCTACGAGGGATGCTTCTTCATGGGTCGCCGGCGGTTATGGTCTCCAAATCGATCGGAGGGATCAAGGGGCTAAGAGGATCGGGACCGGGTTTTCGGATTTTAGTCCGTACGGCGGCGTTTTTCGGAAATGTGTGGCAAATTTTTTTCTCACTGGCACTTGTACAGCAGTCCTCGTTTTCATTTTTGTCATTCTTATGGAGGTTTGAACGAGGGCTGCTGGTCGGAAGGTCTTAGGAGGGATGAATGGGGTAACTGGTAGTTTTTTCATGCACGCCATCTATACACACGATGATTTGTGCGATGATTTGCTTTTTTCATGTTGTCTTTGCTACAGTAGTTGGTTCAATGAGGAGAAACGGAATTCACATGGTTCGTTTATTGGCCGTTGGCCAGAAGAGAAAGATTACGTTCCAAAACGTTTGGGCCGCAACTATCAGCTCGTGTGATGCTGACGGAAAGCCGTCCGTCCTTCTTTTCTGATTGCGCTGTGTAATGATCTAGTTAGCACTGTTGCTTCGTGGCCGGGATACTAGTACCACATTCAGTCGTTGTGGGTACTAGAAGCACGTATGTCATGGGTAACGGAGAGGACCTTGTTGTAAAGCCAAGTTGGGACGTCCGGTGTGTTCTAGCCAGCGGAGGCATGCGAAGAGAAGCACCCTTTGTAAGGTTCAACTTGGATGCGAGAAGCCATCGAAGGCCAAAGTCGATGATGTAATCTATAAAGAAGGAGGAGAGGATGGAAAGGCCGAACGCTCGGTGTTTGCCATCATCTATTATGTGATAGCATACCGTACTGTGTTATACACTACAGTATGAGTGAGAACACAATAAAGAGACGATCAGTCAATCCGTCAGTATCCATCAATCCACATATTGGTGGCGTCGTGGCACGCCAGCGGGACAGACGGAGAGAGTTCCATCCATCATTGTCGTATTTTTCCTGTTCAAAGCAAAGGCAGACGACCGAACGGCGCGACGCGTCCATGTGGCCTAGCGATGCCCAAAAGATGTCACGCCGCGCCGCGCATGTCATCCCATTCCCCATGAAGAAGTGCCCGTTGGTTGAGTGGGAGGGAAGAGAAGGCGCGAGGGATCATTTTACCCGACATCTTCGGGAGGTTCATAACATAGGATAGGACACGACATGATCGCGCTGCTAAAAAAAACTCACAGTTGCTGTATTGTGTTTCGACCGGCCCAGAGGACGCGCGCTGGAGTGCCGCAATGCTTCTGGGAGTATTATCTGGGTCCTCCATGTCCTGGGCGTTGGCTAAACTTCGACATGCGCCAGCATTGCGTCGTCAATCGTCGTCGTTTGTTTTGTACCTTTGGGTTAGACGGTGGGTGCTACCGTATATTATTCATACGTCGAAGTCATTTAGTGGGATGCCCGAGCGGAAGTACAGTGCTCGTACTGGTCTGCGTCGCGGTGACCGAGCTGACGTTGCCCAATATATTTTCAGTACTTCGTTTGATTTGTGCGTTGGGAAGAGTTTTAGAGGAGGGAGGATGAGTGTGAGAAGATAGTCCGAGTCGGGTGGGAGTCATGTCCCGTCTTAAGGCCGCGCGCCAATGTGCTGGGTGTCTTTGTCTCGGCGAATACGAGCACTCTACAGCAGCGATACGACACGGAAGGCAATGGTAGTCGGAGTCTGACGGAGACCGTCGCACAACGGAATCGACCCTGTTTCCTGATTTGGCTCACAGCAGCGATTCAGCGTCCCTCGACCACACTCCGCTTCGTCACTCAGCGCGGCTCAGTAGCTCAGCCAGTATTCGGTCTGTCGGTCTGAAACACCCTCTCTCAAAGCCCCTCGGTCTCCCCGCTTTCCGCTCACGCCACGCATGCCACTATTTCGCTCTAAGCGCGAATCCACCAGCACCGCCGCCGCGTCTTCACCGGACAGCAGTAATACTGGCAGCAGCAGTAGCAGCAGTAGCAGAAGCGGCGTGTTCCAGCCGAGGCGATACTCGGACTTTTCTACCGAGTCGATCCCGCACAGCTGCTTCTGGACGCAGGACTTCGTGCTCGGCGCGAGCATGGTCGTCATCCAGCCGTCCTCGGGCAAGGTCGTCGTCGTGAACAACACCGCCCACCGCTCGTGGTTCCTCCCGCGCGGCCGCAAAGACATCGGCGAGTCGCTCGAACAGTGCGCCCTGCGCGAGGCGTACGAGGAGGTACGTCCGCGTCCCCCCCCCCTGCTCGCCTGCCTCTTCTTCCCTACCTCCGCGTCACTTGACTCGCCACGTGGGATGGAAGCGTGGGTGGAGGGGGGCCGGGGCCACCAGACCGGGCCCAGGCCCCTGAGTGGATGTAAGAAGTGATGGAGGGGGGCATACGCATAGACATGGCTCAGTCCGGTTTGTCCGCCCCCCCCCTTGTTTTTCCTATGTTTTTTTGGCGTTTCTCATGCTCATGCTAGACAGGATATCGTGTCGATTTTCTACCCCTATACCTCCCCTTGCGCGCACCCGCCCCGCCAAGTCGGCCAAACTCGAGGGTCGAACCGACCGTCTCCGAACCCGTCTTCATCACCACGAACGGCTTTGGGCCCTATCGTCGCAGAGATCACGTCGATCAAGGCGGGCAATACATCACTTTTTACTATGCCGGCCAGATCCCCGCCGATGCGGTGCGTCCTTGCGCTTTTTTTCTGTACCGTATCGGTGGAATTCTCCCCCCTCCTGACCCTTTTTTAAATATTTTCATCTTTGGGATGATTAATAGGTTCGCGAGGAAGCGACAGGCATGCCAGACGAAAAGCATTACGTCGGCACGCTGCTCGAGCTCGATGAGGCCCTGCAGCGCCTCCCGCAGATGGAGGCCCACATCACCTCGATAGCTTATCGGAATTGGCGGCGCACCGTCCAGATCGAGGAGCAGCGGAGGGCAGAGGCGGAGGTCAACGAGCACCATCATCGTCGCGCGTCGGTGGGAGAGTCGGTAGTTGACAGTGCGTGAGCGAGGCGAGTATCGTGGAAGAAAGTTGGGACGGAAGAAGGGAATGAGATGCAGATGACAACCGCGTCGTCCGCCGCTGATGATGGCCCTTGCTTGTATTTTTGCTTTGATTGTCTTGCCTATGCTACATGCTAACGTTGCTTTCCTCTCAGCCTTTACCCGCTAGATACAGTAGCTGTATAACGAACACAACAGGCGGTATTCACTCGTGTTACATCTTGTTGCTTCAGTTGACCCCTTACACCTGTAACCTCAACGCTTCTACTGCCTTTGCGGTCGCCGGCGTCTGGGCTACGATATGATCAATTTCAAAAGGCCCGGCCTACTAGTAAACGTCCGATATCTATCTCTGTTCACAAGCACAAGATGTGATCGAGGCGAACATTCGTTCGCATCCTGACTCTGACCATTAAAAAAACGTTTCGTTCGAGACGTTTCGAATGTCACGCCACGCCGCTGATGATGCCAAGCCCACATGTACGTGAAGTAGAAGGGTAGTGAGGTGGCAGGAGATATCAACGAACGAGCGGCTGGTCGATTGATCAGTGATCACTTTGCCCGCATACAGTATCATAAAAATGTAACCTTCGGCATGCGTGTATGCGTGCATGTGTGCGTGCCCTTTACCCTCGAGTTCGTGATGAGTGAGCTTGATCTAACGACCGTTTTCTGTTTCGAGTCGAAAGTGCTACATCAAAAAAAATGAAAGAGAAGTTCCAGACAAACGATGATCCGTTTGCCTATGTTCGTCTTGTAAAGCGTGTATGTACGGGCGCCTTCGCGCGCAATACGATTCAGATACAGATGATACGATATACCGTATAGAGAGCGCGGTTCTATTCTCATCCAGCACGGCACGAGGGATTCGTGCGTCATGCAGCTTGCACCCCTACGTACATACGTTATTAATATGCAATGAATGCAACCATGCACAACCCTATAATCGGGCGACTTGCGCGAACCCATCCCTACTGCTGCGCAAAGGGCTTCGGCGGACTTCTGCTCGGTAGGCGCTCGAGTCTCGGCTCGAAGCGCCGTCAATTCAATTTGTGATTGGTTCGGGTTCGGGTTCTGGCTCCGCACATGGATGCGCAGCAGCGTCCTCGACGTCGACTCTACGCCTGTCTATCTGCCTGCCCATACCACCGACCCCCGTGGCACTCGGACTTTTTGATCTACCACAAATTAAAAGGGCTAGAATGCTGAACCCTGCTGGATTGTGGTCAGAGGGCCAGAATTTTCTTGAGAGAAAAGGGAGAAAGAAAGAAGAACTTCTCGTACGTATACGTGTAGGTGTGCGTTTTCATTCGAGGGTGCATGTGTGTGCATGGACGGTAGAGAGAATGCGTTATCTCTGTGTGTGTACCTGAGCACCGGCCCGAATGGAAAATCTGGGCGTAAACGAAACCAAAAAAAAAGGAAAAAGCGGAAATGGAGCACGCCTCCTCGCTCCCGTTCGTTTCGCGTCTGGGTTTTCACAGCCAGCCCAAGCCTGGGAAACGGAGCCGAGAGATGCTCATACGACATCCCCGTTTGCATCCCCGAGGATGTAACGTAAGCATTACAATTCGCCAGCAGTAAATGGCTGGAAGACGCGGGCTTCTGAGAGAAAGCAGCCCGATGGCTCGAGGCGAATTTGAGAATCGTAAGACAAGCAAGGTTCGTCGCTACTGAACAAAAACCAACCCCGACAATAGCAAATCAGAGTTTTGCTTTCCTGGAAGTGTGCGCGATGAATGTAAAGCTAGGATGTCTGACGCATGGAACAAGCACGGGCAACGGGCGGCAAATTCCGTCCTGTGCCTTCTCGATCGCGATAACGAAAGGAAGAAATTGAAGAGTCACTGAGAGTCTGAGACTAAGGTGCGTTCCTGAAAACATATTCACGGGAAGACGGGCATGCGAGAAGGGGGGAGATAGACGCCAAAGCAGACATGGCATGGGACCTGAAGGCGTGGTTGGGAAGTTTCGCGGACGTGTACTTCTGCAAAAGGGAAAGTATCATTTTCGTATCTTTCCAAAGAGAACTCAAACAAAAATAACTTTGCTCACCGTTCGGCGGCAGGGAGGACGTGCATTTTGTTTCGGTGTACACTCCGCCATTTTCGATCAGTAACAAATCCATTTCGAGACACCGTTCAACCACCAGCTGCTCTGAAATGAGGCCAATGTGCGTACACACCGGATCATGTCGCCGTCGCCGTCACCATCATCGCATTTCGCCTCACGAGGACTACGTGTTGGTCTCCTCCAGGCAGAATGATCCCCTGACATCGTTCTATGATATCCAAGCAAGCGCTCACAGAGTAGCGCCGTATATCATTCTTTTGGGGTGTCCATAGCCCTGCACCATTCATGGGGAAAGGGAAGGGTGGTTTGCATGTGAAAGGTGTGCCGAATCAATCCGGGGTCTGTCGAAACGTGAGCATTGCCATCGAGCAACTCACGATCGGGTAATAACAACGGAAAGGAGTGCCACGCCTGATCATCCTTGTAGATTGTGTGATGACACGGTTGAATAGGGGCTGCCGAGAGGAACTTCGGATGGACCTTAGCCACAGGATTCGGGGGTTCGTTTGAGACATGGCAGACAACGGGGCATATACATGAAGTTGCAAGTGAGAAATTTCCGAGATCGGGATCACGAGTGCCTTGTCTGAGCGTCCATCTTGTTGGCGCCCAATTCATTCTCGGTTGATGACGCTGCGGCGGTCATTCTAGAAGGAAGAATAAAGGGGATACGAAGACTAGGATGGTTCGTGGTGATGGCACGACTTTCCCATGCGACGCCATCTACCCAAGAGAAATGAGGGTCAGATTTGTTTAGCAGACACAAGCGATACTGCAAGTGATAGCGAAAATTAAGGCGATAACGACGGGTGTAGACGATCTACCTTAAGGAAGTGATATCGGCAACGTCTACTGGTTTCACAACCTTAGCGAAAGACTGAGCTCGGAACGCCGCTTCATGACGCGTCTGGCTCCACACCGCAACGTTCAAAGTCGAGTACGGTAGCAATGGTCGAGACGAGGGTGTTGTAGAACCCAACACAACGGGCAGGAGCATTTCGGGGACATTAACACTGTTATCCTACTTTGCGACAGCGGCGGATCTTTCAGGATCTAACTGGTGAGCGATTGTGATTTTAGGTTCTGGGGTACGCGTTACCTGTACAACCCTCCCAGTTGGCGCCAGTCTGCGCCGTGCTAGAGCAGTACAGTCGTTGTTGAAGGAACCTGAAACTTCGAGTGTCTGGCTAGATCGCACTGTGCCCCTCTCAAAAAAAAAGAAGTCAGAGGCTTTGAGATCAACTCACGTAGATTACAAGCCTGAAACGATGGTATTCTAGACCTCACCTGCCTTCCCAGAGACCAGACGTTCACATCGCTAATTGAGGAAATCAGATCGTCAATATTACTTGAATGCATCTGTCTGCGGAATTTGCACTTCTTTTGTTCCAAAAATAACACATACGCATACCTTCAAGCTTCAACACTCATCACCGTGGCGCTGACCACGATATGACAAAGAGAAAGCGGACAAGACACTGACAAGACATCGACATGGCCGTGACAGAATAAACTCAGTAATAACGAATTCCAAAAATAAAAATAAACTCCGAAAAACAACGCGTAAACAACGCGTAAACAAGAGCACAGCCACAGCGCGCCACCACTGACCCTGTCCGCCGTCCGCCGAGCGTCCGCCATTTCAGCGGCTCAACTTGCAATTGCGACCACGCCTGTCACCCTCTTCTTGGGCTCCCACAATACAACTAATGGGGAATACAACGAATGGAGCAAATAAGGGACACTGCGATACTACCGCGACATCATCACAATTCTCTCGTAAACCTGATTGGGAGGTTACCCACTCAGGCGTTAGGAAACCGCCTGAGGCACTGTACGGAGGCTACGCCACCGCACTATAAGGACTCAGTGCCATCACTGCGGGCGCTTCTCGCAGGTGACAGTGGCGACCTTGTTGACCCAAGCTCCCCGAGTTGATCCGTCGGTAGCGCCGGTGCGCACTGTCCCGGGCCGGTGGGGCTGGGGCATGCACAACTTGAATGCATTTTTGATATACTCAAACGTATCAGCGAGGTGCCTTACTGTATGTCGACAATTTCCTTCGATTGCGTGCGGCGGACAACGGAGAGTGATCCGATCTTATCCAGCTACTTGTAAGTTTCCTTGGCGTTCTTGATAACCACGGGGAACGTCGTGAACACCGCCGTGGACTGTGGCTGACCCAAATCCATCATGAGAACAACACGGTGACGGCTGGACGATGTCACGGACGAGCTACTCTCCACTCCGTCGGAGAAAGCCTTCCTCGTGGTGCCTGGAACGAATATCGTAGGTGGTGGCCGCTCTCGGCGCTCTTTGACGGGCCTGGCCGAAGAATCCGTCGACCAGGGTGTCTGGGTACAACATCAGGCCGACGAGCTCGTAGCGAGGCGAGATGTGCTCAGGTGCCAGGACCGGTCGAACGGAATTGATAGCCGTTTCTTTCCTAGGTAATTCATGAAGAGCAGCAGGTGGTAAATGGTGGATGCTGCGGAGAGAGCCACCATCAAAGTTTATCTGTGCGCCAGAAGTTACGTGAATCAAAGTTAAGCGCGCAAATTCATGACCTGGTCTTAGATCGTAGGTACGGATAATGCAAGATTCGTCGTACTTACTCCTCACAACGGTTGATGTTGTGCTTTATCTCAGGTCTCTTTGGCAGGAGCAACGTTGATCTCGGAGGATTTTTTGGTAAGATCGTTGATAGGTTTTCAGCTGATGGGTGTTACTTACCACTCTGTCCCAGCAGCAGGCGACCCACTCGGCTACTATGTCCTGTAATTAGGAGTCATTATTGTGGCGGAGATTCATACGATATTGGCAAGCCTTCGCATTGGCCCTGTTACAGAAACAGCACCCAAGTCGCGCCATGTGTGTACTAGTATGCATATAGGTGATAAGGCTCTTCCCCGTTTATGCGGCGCAAAATGTCAGCAGCCTGGAGGTCAGATGGAGGGAAAGAACGGCGAATGATCCGGGAGCGTGGAACGCCAGTACACCTATCCACGATAGGGAAAACCAGCCGCTACTGATGGAAAGCCCCAAGGGAATAGAAGATAGATGAGCCCAGACAACGCCATAAGCATAAACTAGGCAGGTGAAAAAGGGATCCGCTGTTCCGTGAAGGATGTTAGGTACGGCAGAGAAAGGGCGGCGTGGAGAAAACACGGCATAAGTTACGACTCGGACATCAATTACTTACATGTGCAGATATTTTCTGGCGAGATGTTGGCGGGTTTCACACAAATACAATACGAACAAAGGAGATAACATGACCAAGAAGCGGAGACGAGGACCCTGCATCCATATCGTCCTGTTGCTGTTTCTCTCCGCGGACCACGGACAGGAAGCTGGGGGTACTATAGAGGAAGATCAGAATAGTCATGTCGGAGATCTAGAGCGCAGACGGTCAGATCATTTATTACGGGAGCGTAACTTTGTCCTCTGGACTTTTGTCAATTCTATGCCGTTTGCAAAGAGTCTTCAAAGATTCCAGAATGGCGGATATTTAGTGGGAAGGCTCGGGCTTCTCAGAATTCGAAGTGAGAGGGACGGAGGCGTGCTCACACGGATGTTTCCGAGGGTCTGGATGGGCTTATGTCACGGCACTAGGAACGTGAACGCGTGCATCAGCAAATCGGTACTGTACAGTTGTCGTGAGGCCTCACGAGTTAATACCATGTGTCGAGTTGCTATGAATGGCATAATTCAGTTACCCTCGTATCGGGCTCGCAACGCCTCACAGGCCTCACGAGGATACAATCTGGCTTTGACTGTACGAGTCTGAAGTCGCTTGACGGACGGTGACACTGTGTCGGACTTTGTATACTATAAATACTGTACAAGTGACAGCAACAGTGACAATCGTGCTGTACCTTCTCATTTCGCGCCGCAGAGCGGAACCTTAATGTGGCTACTATTGCTGACCACATTGAAGCTGGTGTTTGTGCCCGAGTTGCTCGACTCGGACTCAGGTACTTTTTTCCGTAATGTGACTGGTACGGTCACTGCCGTCACGGTATGGTCGTTAGAAGGGCGAGGACCAGAAGAACGGAAATTCTAAATAGGCACGTGAATGTTCGTGAGGGGAAGTAGTAAACAAAAGCGGGTAGTATCCGCCTTGAAGCGCTGCGCGGCGTATGGGGGGTAATGTGGCCTGTGGAGCCCTCTAGTAGATTTGACTCACTCTGTGCAAACCTCGGCGGAGTGGCGGTCAGAGAGTTTGATAGGTGGGATAGCAGGAAGCTAGTACGTATCCGGGTGGTTTTTCCGTGTATGTGCTGTAGACGCGCTAGAGAGAGGCTTGCTGGATCTGAAGGCAAATCACCCGTTGCAAGGTCGTGGCCGTCCTTCTTTGCCGCCATGGGATGAACTGGCCACTGCCATCATCTGCTGGGCCAATTTCGTCAGCGTCAGCTTAAGTGTTGAAGCTTGAAGGGTTTGTTAGTTTTTGGGGTTCTTGAGATATGGGATCATTCCACGGCCATGTCCACATGTGTCATACAGCGCGTCTGCGTGCCGCTGCTTTGCCTCGACATCATCACAACACGAGAGTGGGTCTGCGGGCAATCGATATGCCGTATCAGTTGGTACAATGTAACCCTAGCGTTACATTCTGAATGGCTACAAGAAGCAATCTCAACAACGCATACTGCCAATTACAGCACTCACGATTCTCCGTCGTCCGTCTTTGCCTTCTTCGATTGGGATGCCGTCACGACGATGGGTACGGCTTGACCCCTCACTCCCGCGTCGTGTCCTCCGTCGGGTTCCATCGCCCTCTTGCGTTTCTCCCCAGTCTGCTCGTCCCCATCGTTCCGCACCCCTTTGCCACCGTTTCGGCTTTTCTCTACCTGAGAGCCCCGATCTGGCCGTCCGCCACGGCCACCGCGCCCGCGCCGAGTAGCTCCACCCCTACGACCTCCCCGAGCACCTCCGTCCACGTTCCCCAATGCGCGCTTCGCCGCCGCGTTGGCCCGCTCTATCGCAAATGCGTGTTCTTCCTCTTCTAAAAGGTTATGAGCTGGTTGCCTAGCGTTCGAAACGGAGAAGTATGGTGTTGACGTACCTTCAGGTATTTCCCACGTGACCGGTTTCCCATTTAATGTAGGTACTTTTTCTTCGACGAAGGCGATGTCCTCCGTATCTAGTGCCTTGTCAAAGCCGACTAACCCCGTGTCCCCGCCTTTGATGAACTTGACGAATGGCGCGCGGCTAAAGCGCTCTTTCAATGGACGCTTGATATCGTCGTATGATACCTCACCGCCGCAACCGGTGAAGCGCAGTGCGGACCCATGCACGTAAGGGACATCTTCTGGTGCGACGCTGCCACCATTCTCCACCGACACGCGGATTTTCTTTCCGAGAAAAGCGACGAAGATCTCGGACTCTGCCCTCTCCACCTCTCTTTTGCCACCTCTACCCCCGGCTGCCATTCGCATCTCGCGAAAGGCATTGAAGCCCTTGCGCGTAATGTGGTCGCGCTTGACGATGGCGGCCTTGCCCTTGAGGCCCTTTTCCTTGATCTTCATCTCAACATATGCCTCCTTGGACATGATCAAGAGCTCCCCGCCGTCCCATGATGGCTTTGGTTCTGCATTTAGGAACGCCGCGACGCTTTTGTGATCCACGAATTCGGTGAAGACGGAACCCTAGATGCGGTCGAAGATGCGCAGATGTGATGGGTATGGGGGTAAGGACATACCTTGAAAGCTTTGGTACCATCGACACGCCGCATACGGACAGCCGCCACTTTTCCGTACTTGGAAAAGAATCGCTCGAGCTTTTGTTGAAGCCCCGGAAGCTCCTCACCAAAGCCTTTCTGCATGGCGAGTTAGTACCTTGGAATAGTTGGTAGCCCTTTGCGTAGAAGACGTACTGCATACACACTCCTTTCGAATGCACCTTTTGGTTCTTGTACCTCCGTGAGTCGACGCACTCTCGTCCCATCTCCACTCACTTCGAGCTCGGTACTTGTGCGCATCACGGTGGCGAGCCAGTTTGGGCCACGGGATTCCAACTCACGCATACGCTTAAATGAAGCGATGGTGGAGATAGGGACCCAGTGCTCATCGGTAGCGGAGTGAAGCGTCCACATAAATCTGTTTGAGTACCATTAATGCGATTGGACTTTTGGTAATGGATGAGAACTGACTTGTCGAACGGAAGATTCGTATCGGCAAAGTAAAACTCGACTATCAACGCGATGAACTTGGGTGAGTGGTGGTAAAAGAACAAGACAAAAGGAACACACAGACCTTGTGCAAGTGCCCTGGCCTCTGGAGTGTCCTCACTCTCCTCGGCGGAGGCGTTCCCGCCACTAGCAACTGGGTCCGCGGTTGTTGTGTCTTCCATCATGTCGACATCGACAGGAGCAGTCGGCGCTAGACTCCCCTCTCTGCTAACCGAAGGAGAAGAGGCTGCTGTGGCATGATCCATGCCAGTACTCCTGGTTGGTCTGGTAAGAGAACGGAAAGATAACGAGACCAACGGGAAAATCGAAGACAGAAACTCTGGCAACAACTTCAACTCGTAAAACGTAAAACAAACCGGCCCGGTAGTCCCGTCCTATCAGGGGCGAATCGCCTGACTGCAACTCTGAATTCCTTCTGTAACGCACGAGGTCAGGTCGCCTGTACGACCGTGAGTCTCTCCCACAGAAAATACTGTGCCTCCGCAATCGGAGGAAGGACCGAGGACGTTTCAGCGGCCACAGTGAATAACTTGAAGAACGCGTGCCTCACTCCCTCTCACAAACGGCCAACACCTTGCTATCTCGCCTTGTGTTCCCTTTGTTCTTTTGTCTCGAGCCTCGTGCCCGTCCTTCCATGATCTCCCTGCCCTGCCCTG
>Ga0137397_10000775_pt1 | contig 22171 bp, 22 predicted proteins | sample czorhiz116metaG_FD_106658 | JGI IMG/M metagenome (GOLD analysis project Ga0137397, IMG submission 106658) | Vadose zone soil microbial communities from Angelo Coast Range Reserve, California, USA - czorhiz1.16 metaG | ecosystem: Environmental > Terrestrial > Soil > Vadose zone | place: USA... | reverse complement strand
TTGTCTTCAAATTTCTGCTCCTTGTACTACTTACTCACTTACTCCTTCATACGAGCCAACGAGGTATCATAGTCATATGCTTACCTGAGCTTCCTTTTGTGGTGTAGTTGGCCAAATATATTACATTTCACGTTCCACAACTCCAATATATCACATTATTTCCTACAGGCCCATCAGTTGCAGGGTATTTAGAGGTGCTGCTGAGGAGTGGTTGGGTGTAGTCCAGTCCCTGGCACACCCAATGATTCGAGAATCATGACAGTGAACAGGGTACTACGGCAGTACTGCGGGCCGCCAGTACTAGTACTATGTGCGGGGAGAAATGAGTCATGTGACCAGAACGTGTTCATCCAGCATCAACTGACCTCCTTCATCACTTCATCATGACCTCCCTTTTTCCCCAACATTTCAAGAGTCAGTTATATCTTCTCGTCGGAATTCCTTCTTATCGGATGGTCTTGCCTTTTATACCAAATTGTCTTATCGCCTGCATCATTCGTCCTGTCGGTATCACGAATAGTCGACACGTCACGGAGGGAGGCGGCCTTGAACCCATTAGAGATATCGTGACGGTTGGAAGAGCCTGGTATCTGCTCCTGGATGAGCGTGTGGCACTTGATTTACCGGTGCGGCGGAATTGCTACTGCATGTGTCTGGGCGGTCTTTGGGCTCTTTGCGTTGTGGTCAACAACTTGAACTCATCAGATGTACATGCACAGCTCTTTGGCTTGAATCCGACATACTTACAATTTTTTTGTAAAGGATTTCGGCATGTTGAAAAGTACGGCATGCTCGTCAGTGGAATCGATCCACGTCGATTCGACCTCTCGGCCCATGATCATGTTTAAAGACAATCGGATTACATCTAATCGGCCGGTAAGATTTTTCGTGATTCACCTCATCCATCTCGTGATCGCTTCGCACGGCCGCAGGTCACGGTCGATTGCGCGCACGCAAAGAGGGTGGCTTTGCTCTTCGCTTGGATGTCGAAGTGGGGGATGAAGATGAGGCAAACGAAACAATCGCGGCCGCGGCCGACGTCGTCATGCTCGACAACATCGAGAGCAGTGAGTTCGCTTCCGTCGCATGCCGCTTGCGAGTGCTAAGTCCGGGAGGGAAAGAGGTTTCTGCTCGAGACGAGCGGAGCCATTACCGAAAGTAATCTGCGCGAGCGTGCCATGGGTGGTAAGTGAAGCCTCCCGGGTTGCAGTGGTGAGGACAGATAATCATTTTACGCCAATAGAGTTTGATATCTTGAGCACGAGCGCCGTGCACCAGTCCATCCGCACATTAACTTTAGCCTGAAGACCTAGATGTCCCCAAGATGAAGGCTTGTTACGGCAAGTCTGTGTGCAGCGCGCTCCAACGAGCGAAGTCCCGCTGGGAGATGTCACATAGTTATTAACGGTGCGCAGAGGGAAGGTTCACATTGCAAAGATTGACAACGAATTTACGTAAACAATTAGATTATCTATGTGACAGCTCATGGATGACGCCTTACATATTATCAGGACATCCAAGCTCGTCCCAGCCCTCCCAGCCATCAAGTAAGCGGCCAAAATCGAGGCCACCCGTCCAAATGCCGCCCATCCCTGCGCCCTGCGCCAGCTCAGTGGAGAAATGTGTGTTTGGAGGAAGACACAAGGACCGCTCTATTTCCTCGCGAGTTGGGGGAGCGAAAGGGTACTCCTCCCGTCCAGCCTTCACCGCCTGACCATGCTCGATGTCGGGGAATAACTCTAGGGCTGCAGATAGTTCCTCCACGATCGGCTCGAGCACCGCACCGTCTTGTTCCTGAAGAAGAGCAGCTTCAAGAGCTTCCAGCTCTTTATACGTTAGCGTCCCCGCTGATAGCTCTGCCATTGTGGATGGCCCCGGTTCAGGTACCCATGTGGAGCAGTCCATCATGCTCCACACTCCAGGATCGTCTGCGGACTCTTCTGTCCCGAGGGCCACCGTCGTCGGCGCCGTTACAGGGTAATCCATCGGAGGGAACGGTGCGGGCAGCTCGGGCGCACGGAACGGTGCAGGGGGCTGTGGGACTGGAAGTAACTCGGACCTCTCCAGGGGAAGCGCCGGCGCGACTGGTGCTGGAAATTGCGCTGGTCTGGTCTGGCGAGTTTTGGCGCCTGCAGAGTGCCCGGACTTTTTCAAGTAGGCCCTGAATCTCGGCAGGACCTGCTCGATGAGGTCCAGGGGCAGGCTATCCAGCCCACAACGGTGCGAAATTTGGGTAGCCGTGGCAGTTGCCCACGAAAACAGCCCCCAGTCCGGCGTTGACTTGCATCCTCCGTGCTCTCCCTCTCCCCATGATGCAGCAGATGGCTCCGCAACGGCAGATGGTCCAGCATGCATGGAAATCAGTGTCGCCTCAACACGAGGTGCTGCTGCTTGTGCTGCGCTAGTTGGATTGGATGCTCCTTGCGATGCGCTCTGCTCATCGTCTCTCCAGGACGGAGTGGTGGTCGCAGGTTGGTGGGAAAAAACGGTCGTAGTCTTTCTGGATCTAGCTGCTCGGGCGACGCGGCGCGCGCGGGCCTTTACGGGAGGCGGCTGGGGCTGGGCAACCTCAGGTAATTGTGAAACTTGCCTGGGTGCCGGCATCCCCCGGGTGTAGGTGGACGCACTCCCAGCCTTCCACATGTTCGGCTGGGGGTTGAATCGCGCTGTCTTACGCTTTGCCGCCGCAACCGTCTTCGCTGTTCTGACGGGCTGACCAGCAGGGCCGTTGAACGGTCCGGGCGACTGACTCTCCGCCAAGAGAGTCAACGTATTTTGGGGGAGCCTCAGGTCTAGGAAGTCATGGAGATGATGTTGGGAGCTGGGTGGCGGTTCAAGAGAAGGTGGCCCCAGAAGTGACTGCGGGAAGACAAATGCGGGAGTGAAGGTCGTAGGTTGTGACGCGGGGAGGAAAGGTAACGGTTCCATGTGTTAACAAGATACGATGGTGTGCGTGTTTTAGAGGCTTTGCTATTAATGTGCAACGAGTGAGGACTCTGGTCGGGTGAGCTTAAACGGCGTGGGTTTTGAGCAGACACGGCTTTGCGCAAAACGACTTATATATACGGCGCAGGTGTGGACGTGAGCAGTTGTGGACGTGAGGAAAGCTAGGTACAACATGTCCCAGAGAAATGCGTGTCTTTTGTTCTCTGGTTGGGGATGGGCGAGAGCAATGTCTTCATTGTGGCGACGGCGAGAATTGGCCGCAAAAAGCGGGCCCTTTCCACCTTTCCACCTGGGGGCTTCCCCCCCCCTCATTATCTGCAGTGCAGTGCCACGGCTCGGACCAACATATTTCAAAGCTCGGAAAGAGATAGATACCCTGCGCCGCGCCTTCGGCGGAACGCTGTGTTCACATGCATACAATGAAATTCGGCTCTATCCCATCAAGAACGATCGTCAACATTACAGGTATCATCTCAGGCTTCACTTAATTTCGCCTATCGGGGATCTTATCTCTCTTTTTTTCCCCATGCCATTCCGGAGGGAACTTGGAGCATTTTTAAACATGACTCGGGCATATTTCGAGCCCTTGCCCCAAGTGCGATGTAAATCGCCACTCCGTGGGGAGCGGGGAGCGGGAGGTACCAGTAGGTGTCTCCGTCGAGGCGCAAAGTTTGGGATGATCTTGAACGGGGGGGGGGGCTTACAAATCGTGGCAAGAGTTACCGTGCCATTAGATGTGTCCTACCAGTAGATGTCATCTTCACCACCCACAGAGAACGCCCATGTTCATGATCTATTCAATTATTCCCTCTTCCTCACGGCCTCACCTCACGCTGAAATTCCGAGCTCGCTTGGTTCAGTTCCAGCGTCCGGAGCAAACAGTATTACGAAGGGTCGTCAAAAAGAAGGCAAGACTCCTCGCTATTGACGATTGATCCGAGTGCCGTAGGTGACTTCTCCTCCAGAAATCCCGTCTCGCTCAAGTTCGTTCACTTATAGCAGGCGCAGTCTCACCGCCGGGCCTGCCCACCGCAAACGGCGTGCTGCACGCGCCGAATCTCTCGGCGAAACGGAAAAGATGATGGAGAGTCATATGCTGTGTAGGAAATAAAGTGTTATATTGAGGGTGTGGAGCGAGCGTGCGAGGGAGCCGTGCCCGCAGTCTCGGTTTGTTTGTTGTGTTCGTGTTTCCCAGGAGCAGGAGTGTCACTCCACATTCGTAAGTACCGGGCCGGCTGCCTTATCTAAGCTTGGCATCCCCGCGTGTCCGCAGACCGGCCGTATATCCCTGCTACAGTACAGGAAAATTTCTCTTTCTTTGCAGTATATAAGAGCTATGGACTCGTAGTATAGCCCCTCAGTCTTGTGCTTATTGTGCGCGCCAGACTGAGATCGGGCTCTCTACCCTTACAGACATCGCCCGCCCGCGCACTCTTACCTGACTCACACACACAAATTCCCATATCATTTTATTACATGCCGGACAGAAACTTGTGATTAGGTATCTATTAGGGATATCGAAATTAGTAGTGGCCGTAAAGACAACGAATAGTGGCGAAGATTATACGGACGACACCTCGTCTAAGTACTTCAAATGAGTGTCGGCGCATGTAAAACTGCAAAAACTGGGTATGCCTTTGAAATCGGATTCTTCTTCCACCTTTTGAGGTTCCCGCTAATGATGGCGATGCGCAACGCTTTACAGGCTCATATTGCAACGGGAAGTTCGAAGAGAATCTCAACAACTTCTCATACAGCGCGAGTCATCTCTACACGCTGCGCTCCGTGTTGTCATAGAGGATGGATCCGTTCGGTTTCTCGTGCACCTGCTCTTCTATGCTAATGGACGAGTCACTGGCATTGTCTCTACTTTGAGACCTCGAATGCTGCCCGGAGATCCCTACTACCTCCCCCCGGTCGAGCGGAGGTGATAAGGCGTGGGTCCCCTTCGTCTTCGGTACTGGGAGACCGTTGCCTGGTAGACTCTCATTTGCGCAATAACTACATCGGCCTTTGTGAGTGAGAAAAAGCAAGGAAGTAAAAGAGGTCGTACACCTCGGTGGACCCGGAGGCAAAGTCCACCAGAGAGCGATGTATCCTGGTTGCTGCGGTTGCCATCGTGACCCAAGCGAGTGGCTGGAACATCTGAGTTGAAGAGAGTTGTCAGAAGTAATCTCAGTGGTGACGAACCAGAACGCACAATGTTGAACGGTTCTATATTCAGAGTAGAACCGCGCATTCAGTGAACATTCGACATGACCTGGAGAGCATGAATTACCATTCAAGTCTAAATAAAGGAATACCTAAGAGGTAAATGGAGATGAACGAAATGGACGGGCGCGAGAACTTAGACAGACTTACCACCGGCGGAACCTCCGCGGCAGTAGCGATCAAGATCCAAATGACACCCTTGCGAAAGGAAAACATATCAGTGAGTCGAAAGGTAAAAGGTCAGCGGGAACGGCTATGACACCTGTCTCCAGAGGAATTGACTCAGACCAAACGTGCCACCACAGTGACGGCGTATACGAAACAAGCCAAGGAGCATGATTAGGAGTAAGGCGATGTCGGTCGCGAGCACGGAGCTCATAATGAGTGCACTGTTGCGGGCATTGGAAGGTATGCAAGCTGATTGGGCAGGTAACCGCACAGCGCGAAGCTATGTATGGAATAAGCAAAGTGGTCCAAGATGATCCTAGTAGATTTATATACCCGCACGGCACCTGGCGAAGAACCACGTCAGTACACAGTTCCATGTTGCTCGCAGGAGAGGGGAAGAAGACGCTCACCCTGGATGAGGATTGCGGCGTTGATTGCCCACACACTCATTGCTGTAGCCACAGCGATCTTATTTCTGTTCCAAATGGCAATGCTAGCAATCTCAATGAGTGCCGGATTTCGGAAGATCGTATTATCTCGCGATGAAGACGTACATCCGAAGAACAATCAACAGTGACGAGGCCGCGATAGTCGAGAATGAAAAGACCTGGGGAAATGATGATGATAAAGTGATAAGCGCTCCCTCCTCGGAGATGAGAATGCATCAGGGCAGTGCCTTTGCTCACAAGTACGAAAGAGACCACGACCTTTGGAGCGTGGCCAGTCAGATCCCAGTTGCAAGGAAAGAGGCGCGGAACATGGCATGTACCTGACAATTGAATGGGCCCGTACTATCCATCAAGACAAAACCAAGTATTATGGCCAAAAGAGCGGCCACTCGTGCAATTGAATAGATCTATCGGATATCGAAGGAGAAAATCAACTCGACGTGCCTGTGTGGCAGGCGAAGGTGAAAAGCGCATAAGACAACGTACCCATATTGTCCATCGGTAAGGGCGACGTCCCCGAATGACGCTCCATTCATATTCAAGGGTAGTGACGAATTCCCAGCTGTGGATCAGGATCGAGTTATGCAACTATGTTGAGAACAAGAGGTCGATGAAGCCTGAGAAACTCACATGTAGAGACCACTGACTGCGTGCCATACCTTGGCGCTCACCACTTGTGAAAGAGTGGTATAAGTGAGCTTGCCAAGCGGCTGCGAATGTCATACGCACGGGCATCCTGCGCGATTACAGCGGGATCGCGGAAGTTGACCATATCGAGAGACAAGGGCAGATGACGGGGCGGATGGGTAGGGAAGTGATCGCAAGGCAAAGTTGCGTCTTGCAGAATCTGAAGGCGTACGCATATATGGATAGTCCATGCTACAGGCCCTGTCACATCAAAACCATTGCATAAGACGCCACTGCTGCGGGAGCCAGTTGGGAGCCGCGGCGACTGTTGACCCCGACATTTACGTAACGCCTTGAGGCCTTAACTTACTCGGCGCATTGCTGCGTCGCCGTAACGTCGGGAAATTTCTTTACGCTTACCAAAAGGGAACTATGGAATAGAGCCAGGTGTGTGTTTAAACAACTTGGGAGAACGGACTCGACACAGGATTCTCGAGCAGGTGAGGTCCACAGGCACGCTTCGACCCTGGATAAGACTGCGTTTGGATCAGTGAAGTCAAACGTGTACAAAGTGACAAGTCACGGCGTCTAATCCATTCCCGTTTCGGCATCTTGGACAAGTTCGTGTTACGGAGCACAAACAGGTATGATTCAAGCCCTGCTTCATGTGCACCAGGTAAAACCCTAGTAATGTGAAATCACAACAGTGACCGCCGGAGGTCGATGAAATTCTTTATGGCCCTGTAGGACCCTGGGGAGAACATAATGTCCTATTTATCCACCCAAACAGTTCAATATCTGTCGGTTGCGGCAGACAAACCATACAAGGTAGAATGAATCTAGTGCATGAGGAAATTTTTATGTCAGTCCACGCTCTTCATCGATGGGTCTATAAAGAGACACCTACAGGTCTTTGCGATGCTGACAAGGTAGTACAGATACCACGCCTGGGAATGAAAAACACCTCGGTCAATGAAGACCATAGTGGAATGGGAACTACGTCGATACCCCGAGGTCGATGGTGCACGTGATATTCTCTCGTAACGACGGCTCGATCGGCCCGCTCGTCTGCCAACTGAAACTTGTTTCAGCAAGCGAGCCACCTGATGGTGGCAAGAGAAAAATTGCAATGAGAATGTTGAGAGCTAAGATGACATCGGTTACGATCGAAGCGAGGAACTCCTAGCTGGAAGCGGAAGATCGAGTCTGTGAAGCAGAAGAGTGATGCTGGATTACAATGTCAATGAACCCTCAGTTCGAATTCGTTTGGAACTAGGCTTGCTAGATGAAAGGATAGCCCGTGGGTAGCGGCTTAAATGAAGTACTCAATGACCTCAAGTCACCACAATCCAAGACTTGATTTATGGGGCAGGTATTGAAGCCAGCGACGATGGGCAAGGGTGGCTCAGGAAAGCAGCGGAGCACGCCGGGCCGAGGTAAACTTAGCTTATATAAACATGCTTCAAACACGTGCTACTCGTAAGGCGGGTGCACTTTATCGATGGCGCATTGTGAGGCAAGCCAAAACAATGCCAGAAAGCGACTCCTTGAAATAGACCATATCACGTCTGCGCACAGATGAGAAAACTCGATTCCCAGCTGAAAGTCGATAAAGTAGGTAGGAGCAATGGGCAGGAGGGCAAAGGGCGACCGTGATTCCGTGAGCTAGTAAGTGACTTGGTTTCCAAACGAGTCAACTTCATCTGGGGGCAGTGTAAGAGCCAAACCCGCAGGTTTATAGGTGTCCAATTAAAGCTCCTAAGCGGAAAGTCGGAAACAGACGAAGATAACAACGCTAACAAGTTGAGAAACCGCACTTGAAGGTCGCATCTAGGTAGATCACGGACGATAAGGGTATGCAAGCCGAGATCAGTCTGCGATAGCGCCATCTTCAACAGTCGCCGGACAACTGCTGGACAAGCCGAGACAGTACTCGGGGATAGTGATAGAATAGTTAAAACAAGCTATACACTGGCACCTTAACCAGCGTATTGACCGGTGACTTGAAATCGGTGGGATCTGACAGCGTTCAGGGTATAGAAGAAAAGATCGTGCGCACGACGCAGGCTTCCCTTGTCCTTCCACTCTGCATCTGCATCCCAAAGGACGTAGCTGCATCCAGTGGGATGTAAATGCAGCTTCAAAAAGAAAAAGGCAAATCTACGCGGAACGGCGGGGGAAATTTTAGTGTGAGGAACGATCGATAGAAGGAGAACAGGGCAAACCTCAAAGAGTAACAACGGATATGGCCATCGCCACACGTGACCGAAGGCGATTGACCAGTCGTTTGAGGACGGTTTGAACACGTTTTGTCTGACAACGAAGAACATGCCGGACTTCAGGCGTATATCTGAAGTAGACGTGGCCGACACTTGGGCACGCTCTTCAAAGATGGCAATTGCCATACGATGTAACTTTGTGGAGGAGGCCTAGGGAAGCCCACCAGTCGGAGCCTGTCGTCGAAAGGGAAAAATCAAAGTAATAATCACTTAAATTTCAATTTTGGTGATGCGTGGCTGGCTACTCCTTGGCGACGTGCAAGCTTAGAGAGGAAAACCTCTGATGAGCGAGGCCTAATAGACCACAAGACGTCGCACATGCGACATCCCAGTTGTAGGCCCGAGGGTCACTTCACAAAAGAGGGATGGTTCGAACATTTGACTGTATCCAATGCGCTGGAAACGAGAAGCAAGGTCAGTGCGTTACCATTTTACTGCCGCTGACACAGACGGCACATTCCACAAGTCGGGAGCATCGACAAAAGGCGGTGGGGTGTATGCCCAATCAAGAGAAGCGATGTGACAAATGTGTGAGGAGTTTGAGCCCATTATTGGCTCATATACGCTTTGGTTTGACTCCAGCGCGACGTGCACGAAGGTCTGTAGCGGCTGATCTGTTGGCAGAAGGAAGCTTTGCGAGTGGTATCGTAGCCATCGAGCTGCCATGGTACGAGTTGAAGAGATCGGTGAGGACTGAGTAGATGAGGAGGAGGATGTAAACGTGGTCAGAGCTTCAGTACTTCAGTGTTCCTTGATGACTGATCAATGTATCATTAGCCGATACAACCCAGTGCCCTGAGGATGGTGACGAATGGCCTTCAGTTATCACACAAGTGTATGAGTACTTGCCGATCCACCCGTTATTCCTCAGAGTCAACTAAGTCCCAACTTGTGCATTGCGAGCGAGATAATTGAAGACATGAAGTAAACGTAGAACGGCGCAACCCTCGGCGTTGAGACGTCAAGAGGTGCCGGTGGGGGCGTCCATTTCACGAGTTCTTGATACCATAGCAATACTAATGGGAGGGGGAACGGTCGAATGTGTGGCGGAGCCATGCGGGACTCAGCGGGAGAGCGGAGTTGAGTCTCAAAAGTTGAACACCGCCCAGCCATTCCTTTCGAGTCAAGCTGACGCGAAAGTAATCCCAAGCAGCGAGATCTGGGCGCCGTCCTCGGCGGTAATTTGTGCGTACTAGATCCGAGATCCGACCGCGCACGATAAGTTCAAGTTGAACAAGCCGTGTTGTCCCGATCCTACTACCCAGCGGACAGCAGACCTCATCGCTACTTGTAGTCACTGAGCGATTTTCGTCGGGATTGTTGTTCGTCTGACCCTGGGGCTGCTCAGGCTGGATGACCGAACTAGGATAATGCCAAGTTCCGCATAATTCCCACGTTCCCAACATCGCACAAGTTTCCAATTCAACGTTGAATCATATCTCTTTGAAGACCAAACCCATTCCATGAATTATTCCAATACAAGTCGTTACTAATAATGGGGGACTTAAGGTCTATCAACTAACTGCCAACTCAGCACGAATGCTAACAAGCTCATACTGTAGGCAGGTAGGACAAACAATCTCTTTGTTCTTACACGATTCAATCATCTTCACCCCTCTCCAGGTCTTCATCTGAGGACAATCTTTTCGGCTTGAGATTTTCCTGCCTGTCTATGCCAACGTATGAGCGAATATGGCTCGTCGGGGACGACGGATACTGCACATAGGAGATGCGTCCGGTTACTTCTGTTCGGCTAAGCTGACCTGGCGCGGCTCGAGTCTGTACGACCTTCGAGACCGGAGAACCACTTCCCTGGGGGCTGTCTTGTATACTACAAGATCGACCACAGTCAGCGCTAGAAGAGAGAGTAATGGAATATCGCGGTACAAGTCCGTATGCTCGACGACAAAGTCCGCCAGCGAGCGGTACATCCGTGTGGCACAAATTGATATTGTGACAAGCACGGGCAACTGGAACATCTGTGGCCGGGACATGCATAAGAAACTAGCGAACGTTCCACAGTTGTAGCGAACAGGAACGTACGATGCTTAGCATGTCTAGTATTTTGAGAAGAGTGGGGTTCAATCAGCAATTTAATCAATTGGTTGGTGGGAGATAATATAACCGTTCAAATCCAAACTGATGAGGACCTGCGATGTGATATGACGATGTGTGAAAAGAATACCTAGAAAAACTAGTTAGACTTACAGTTTGAGGAACCCCTGCAATGATGGCAAGCAAAAACCAAATGATACCCTTTCGGATGGGAAAGACATCAGCGGTTCAAGATCATCGCATGGAGCGGGAACCACCACTGCACCTGTTTCCATAGGAGGCGTCCTAAATGGAGCGTGCCGCCTCCGTAAATTCGCAGGCGGAGCAAACCAACGAGCATGATGAGAAGCAAGATGACGTCGGAAACAAGGGTGGCGATGAAAGTAGGTTTGTTACTCTGCACATTGTGTGACATACAAGTACCCCGTGAAGGTATCCAAGAGGCACGGAGCTACGGGTGGATACAATAAACCCATATGGTCCAGAATATATGAATTTGATTATTCACTCGCAAGGCACCTAACATCAAACCATGGTTATTAGGGATTCCCGAGTATTGGCAAGGTGGGGGATGGGAAGTTTGGAAACCCACCTAGGAAGAGGAAGGATACATTGACCACCCATACACCAATTGCAATCGCCGTGATAACCGTTTTCCTGTTCCAGATGGCAATGCTAGTGGCAGACATGAGCGCTCATCTGAGTCATTTCCAGGTGCGCATCGGTGGACATACATGCGAAGCACAATTAAGAACGAAGCCGCGGCGATGGCCAGGTAGGCGAAAACCTGAGAATAAGAGAGACATGAACAGGATGCTCTTGTTGATGACCAAGGCATAATAGAGGTGTGCTCACGATGTGCGAAGTGATCAATGCCTTGGGATCGTAATTAGTCAAAGCGGAGGTATTAATGGCGGCGTAGATGCCAGATATCACGCCTACCTGACATCCATGTGTGACTCTGACGTCAAAAACGCCGATGGTAAGTATTATGGCCACCAGAGTCGCCACGCGCGTAAGGGAGTGTATCTACCAGAGGCGCAGATCAATCGAGATTATCCTGGAGCGGGGGAAGCGAAACCCTAAAGAACTGCTTGCAATCACAGACCCATATTGTCCAGCGGTAAGGGCGACGACCCCGAATGACACTCCATTCGTAGTCAAGAGTGGTGAAGAACTCCCAGCTGTGGGCGAGGGTTAGATGATCCAGGTCATGCGGTGAAGACCCTGACCCGGCCGCCGAGCAGACTTACAAGTAGAGGCCAGCGATACCATGCCAGAACTTGACTGTCGCCGCTGTCGAAGGTGGACTTGTTGGATTTCACAAGCTCTAGATCCCAGCTGAGAATCGTACGCACAGAAACACCTTGCGATAACAGCTGGATCGCGGAAGTTGACCATCGACAGATAAGTGGAATGACTCGGAATAGTGTGACTGGGAATTCTGTGGAAGTGGGTCTGGGGTTATAACTCGAAGAGTTTCCCTAATACTCGGCGTACCGTCATGGTTACCGCAAATATATAGCCCGAGATACCTTAGATTTGAACGGTACGACATCTTTGTCCTACGAGTGATACTGGGAGAAGCTAACACGACGCCGATCGCCGCATGGCGGTCAGGACTGGACAGTTATGACTCGGAGATAGCTGAAACATAATACACCTTGAGTCCAACATGGGGATATTATCATGTAACTGGAGACGAGGGAGACAACGCTTCATGCGATTGCAAACTTCGGACGTCCCATGGCGTTACGGGCGTTACGGCAAGGTTGCGACGGATCGGCACTGGCAAGCGGTTCCTTTGACTATATCAGTCAACTTCGCCTTTGATACCGCACAGAGAGCGCCGAGGTCCACCGTTACATACCTTCCCGGCGTTTGTTGATGCTAAATCGTTCTTCCAGCTGCCCGAGTGATTGCTGGTGTCAGCCCTGGTGCTCGGCTAATCTTTATCCGGGTCCTCGCGCCGGTCGCGGCCGCGATGAGAGTACGTAATCATCAACTGCTGATAAAAAAAGCATGAGGACCTGCCCAGCATGATGAAATCACCTCGAGAACTAGAAAAGACACGGCGTATTACTGCAGCAAAGCAAGATTTGATTGGTGTGGTTTGTCGGTGATGGATAAAGCGGCTAGTTCCTGCCGCGATGTGGAAATGTTCCGATGGCCCAAGCCCGCTCTAGCCTTAATTGGACTATGCCGCCATGCGTGCGAAATTCTTCGCAATGGCGCAATGGGGTTTTGGACAGGTGTGAAAAATATGTCATGTTGGACCGTTGCCTCAAATGCATGGAGACATGATTGTGGGGAGGCGGTTTTGATGGAGTTTGGCCTGTAAGTGGCTTTTTCGGGATTGCGACTGCCAGTGGCTGAACGACAGGTCCGGACAACGAGTTATATTCGAGTGCGATGACCTCAGATTAGGCTAATGAACCCATTAATATTAGCACAAGTACCACAAGTCAAGTATCAGTACCCTTAACTACACCCACTGACAATAACTACACGGACAGGATTCAAGTTCATATGGGATTCTCCGAAGGGGCGAATGCATACGAGGAATTTGAAACAAATACATGTTGGTCCCAACGCCTACGCTTGAGTCGAGAACAATCCAATATGCCCCGAAAGCGATTTGTCCGTTCCACCTTATGGCCCGGTATTATCGATGACGACGGCGCGACGCACAGCTTCTCACTAGCCAATATTGAAAAAGTACAAAGCAAAAACTTCCAAGCAGCCGTTCTCCGAATCTCCGTACCAAGCGATTCGTTTCTAGGTGCTGTGCTCCAGGTCATCACGGACGCCCCATCCGTTCCCTTCCTTGTGAGCCCGCTCGTCAACGCTGGTGCACGAGTCACCATACTTTGTCTGTTGTGTTGGGCCCTGCTCGGAGACCATTTGAACTGTCACACCTATCCTATTCAGCGGAATCTGTGTTGTAAGAGGCTGCTTGGTCTTCGGGAATATAAAACCGCTGTCTTTGAGAGTAGATTGTGTACTAAAAGGGCATCAGTCATAGTAAGAGGGGAAAAGAAGGAGAGTAAAAAGTGTGTCGTACACATTGGAAGGCCCAGTGGTAAAGTCTACTAGAGAGCGGTGCATCCGCGTAGCAGCGATTATCATTGTGATCCAAGAAGGGGGCTGGAACATCTGTTGTAGAAAACACCTTAGGGACTGTCGCACCAGCAACAAACAGAGACGTACGACGTTGAAAGGAACTAATATTTAGAGAAGTGTTGTGTTCAACTGGCATCCATCGTAGATGAGCCGCGAGAGGAGTTACCATTCAGATCCAACATGATGAACACCTAGGAGACAAAATGGGCATGAACAATATTGTGAGAGGGAATCTTGTTAGACTTACGACTGGCGGGACCTCAACAACGGTAGCAATCAATAGCCAAATAAGACCCTTACAAAAAACGCGCATCTCAGTGAACTGAAGGAAACATAGCCTACAAGAACACACCTGCCTCAAGAGGAGTTTGGTCAGACCAAGCATGTTACTACCATGATAACGCAGGCGGAGCAAGCCAACGAGCATGATGAGAAGCAAAGAGATGTCAGTGACGAGCATAGCGATGAGGGTGGGTTTGCTGGTCTCGGTTTCAAGAGGTACACAGCTGCGACTCTGAGGTACCCAATCAGAGCGAAGCTACGACTCGGATCGGATAAGTCAGGTCTGTCCAAAATAATCGAAATAATGATTCACCCGCACGGCACCTGGCATCAAACCAAGTCAGTATATGAATTCAAATCGACTACAAGACGGAGAAAGATTGACTTGCCTTGGATTAGGAACCCAAGGTTGGCACCCCATACGACGAGGGACGTCACTACAGCAAACTTCTTTCTGTTCCAGATTGCAATGCTGGCAACAGCATTTGATCCAGGGAGACCACCTTATGAGGGGATGTGGATGAAGACGTACATGCGAAGGACAATCAATAACGAAGCGGCAGCGGTAGATAGGAAGGAAAGACTCTGCGAAATGGGAGGAAATGTGGTAAGTATTCCCCAGGTCTCCACTCTCCTTGAAAATCCGGATGCATTGTAGGAAATGCTCACGATTACGAAAGATATTCCAACCTTGAAATCGTGGCTAGTCAGAGCCCGGGCATAGGCGGAAAACACGAAACATGACACCCACCTGACAATTGATTCGCTTCGTGCTGTCCATGAGGACAAAGCCGAGAGCCACGCCTATGAGGGTAGTGAAGCGGGCAATGAAGTAAACCTATAGAACGAGAAAATCAGGTGAAAGCTTTGGTGTGGCGGAGGAAGCCAAAGTGAGGCGCCTATGGCCACACACCCATATAGTCCACCGGTAAGGGCGACGTCCCCGGAAGACGCTCCATTCATATTCGAGAGTGGTGAAGAACTCCCAGCTGGAGGTAAGAATTGTGTTTGGCGGGCCACAGCCATAAGAAGAAGACAGAGGAGCGGCCAGGCAGCACTCACATCCAGAGGCCAGCCATGGCGTGCCAGAACATGTGGACCACCTCTGTGAAAAGGGCGTTTCAGTGGGCACAGGTGTGGGTGCGTCATTTGTTACGCACTGACATCCTGCGCGATTTCAGCGGGATCGCGGAAGTTGGGCATCTCGACAGGCAAGGAATAAACAGGGACGCAGAGGCGGGTTTGGGGCAACTGAAGGTCGCTCCGGTAAGTTGCACCGTATACCAGTAATAGTGCACGAATATAAATGCTTCGTGTCCACCATCCTCAGGCGCCCTGGTGAGCAAGGCCTTACTAGTAACACACTACTGCTGTGGGTGCTGCAGTGCCATTGATTGTCCAACACGAAAACATGGTACTTTTGAAAATCACCATTGAGTTGACCCTAACGACCATGAGGGTACAGTACGTACAATAGTACCTGCTTAAACTTTGTATGGATCGATGATTATGTAATAAGCTTGATTAGCTTGATTATCAGAGGCGCTTGAACGGTTGCGCCTGAACACCCTTGAATATAACCCCGCTTTGCAATGCTGCGGATTTACTCAAGCTTTCTGTCCATGTAGTATGAAATGTTTGCAGTAGGGTGAGTAATGCGGCGGATGACCTGGTGTTGCTTTGAATATCAGTGACTCAACGGAAGGACTTTAGGGCCTGTGAGGGTCTGAAGTCGAAAATCAAATGATCAAAGACTCGGACTACGGACTACATTGTGTCCCACCCTGAATCCTGGCATCTATGGTAGGTCACTCCCGGCCCCACCCTCAGACAAATACTTTCCAATTTTATACTAAATTATTGATCTAATCAAAGTATAATCGATATCAAAGTGATGGTCCCTATTCATCAAGAAAAACTCACATAGCTTGCGAGGAATAATGCAAGATAGGATGGCCTTGAGAAGACGGGATCATCTGCGCGGCATCCGGATGGGTGGATAGCGAGGCACAATATCAGACAGGAAGACCGAAGATGGCAAGGTGGCGAAGGGTGTTGAGTGTTAGTCTAGTGGCTGGTTGCTTCGACTTGGGGCAGATATCCATCAGGAGGGCCATATTAGCCCTAGACTCTGACGCACACGGTCATTAAAGCACGAAAGAAGAACACATCATCAGTACATCATTACAAGCCCATTATGCTGCCTATATTGTCTAGTGGCTAACGCTATCGAGTTGCATGAAGCTGATGCTGGACGGAGTATAGGCATATACATTTTACGCAGTCACTGTTCTCACATGACTACACCGGACCCTGGAAGGTGTCGTCGTTACTCCAGGAATCGTATCCACCATGCGTCGTGGACCTGGACCAAGCCATTGTGATTTTAGGTGTTGATAGATGGAGTCGACAATTCAGTGACAATGGCAAGGGAGAAGAGTTAAGACGCAGAGCAGCGGAGCGGGCCGGGCCGACGCACAGGGTAGAAAAGTAGCTTATGTAACAGACGCTAAACGCACGCCAGCTGCTGCTTTTGCTCGTGCATGATACATCAATGGGTCAGCGTAGAAATCAAACACTTCCAAGCCGCAGCACCGTTAGACTTGAGAGTCCCCGAAATGCACCAAATTGTGTTGACGTGCAGACTCGCTTCGCAGCTGAAAGTCGATAATGTAGGCGTGACCGCCGCATGAGCAAGGGCAGGAGCCTGAGTCGATAGCGTGCCAGAGCTCAACATGAATACCTTGCGATGATGGCTGAGTTGCCAGGTGGAATGGCCCAGGATAGCGTGGCAGTGAGCAAGTAGGTTTAGGGCAAGAGTGCTCGTAATGGCACCTTTCCGACAAATAATTGGATACCTTAGACTGCAAGTCTGCAACCGTACGTATGTCGACATTGCCATCCTGCTAGGCAAGTTGGAGGCTAACACGACGCTGGCCGCCGCACAGGCAGACAGGGCAGGACAGCCGTGAGACAATTGAAATACGAGGCGATGCGCTTTGAATCCAAATAGGGGTAGTACATGCTACAGGAGACAACTGAGGCCACGTTGTTCTAGGGAATAGTTCCACACGAATCATCTGCAAACTTCTGACTTCCATCAGATGGTGTTGTGTCCTAGAAAAGTTACAACGGATCTGCAACGGCAAGCAGTACCTTTGACCATATCGGCGGCGGTTGACTCCCTTTTGATAGCGTCAGGGAAGTTCGGAGGTCAATATCAAGTTGATGCCAACCATTCTTCTACCTGCCAAGTGATGGTTGGTGATCGGCGTATTGAATCCTGCTTGATCCGGATCCTCGCTGCAGCGAAACTTGAGCGCTTGAGCTTGATCAACTGTACGTAATCGACCATTGTCGTTTCAATTAAAACCAACTATCTGGATAGTAAAAACGCGAAGACCTGACCAGCGTGATGAAATATCCTCGGGGACTAGAAAGGACACGGCGTATTGCTACAGGGAAGACAAGGTTTGATGATGGGGGTGGATGGAGTCCGTCATCCGTCAAGGCAGAGTCGACACGTTTCCTCAGCCTGCCGCGACGTGGAAATGTTCCGATGACCCAACCCCTCTCTAACCAGGCTCGTGTGAAAATCTTCAAAATGGCGCAACAGTATTCCTGAACGGGTGAAATGCGTGTCAAGTTGCAAGTTGAACAGTTGCTCAGGCCGCACCGCTGTGACCACTGGGCTCATCGGATTCTTTGATGCCTTGATGTCAGCCACGGGTATCTCCATAATAGTAACAACTACTGACTACACTGGCAGTACAAGATAATCATGCAGGAAGAATGAACACATAGGAGGAATTCGAAGCAAATACAGGTTAGTCCCAACTGGCACCTCCAGTTGACGCGCAACTTGTCACTGGTCACCAGTCACCGCCCACTGACATATGGAAAAGTCCAAAATATCATATTTAGATACCATGCTCCAAGTCGCGACCGGGGCCCAATCCTCTCGCCTTCTTGTCGGCATGCTCGTCTACGCTGGTGCACGAGTCGTTCGAGTCGTCCTTTGACACGGTTCGCTCGGAGACCACGTGCACGGCCACCTCCGTCCCACTCGGATCCGTCGAAACGGATGCAACGTTGATACACTTTTCGGTACGCGCGACCGGAAGATTGTTGCAGTACACGTTGGTGGAACCGGAGGTAAAATTTTGGCCTCTTTTTTCTCTGGAGGTGAAGTCTACCAGAGACCGATGCATCCGGGTTGCAGCGATTGCCATCGTGGTAAAAGACGGCGGTTGGAACATCTGAGTCGAAGAAAGGTAAGAAACCACACCACCAATCCCACACGAGAACGTACGTTGTTGAAGGGTTCTAAGAATCGAGTTCAACGGACGTTCAACATAAATCGGAATCGGGGAGAGGAAAATTACCATTTAAATTCAAACAAATGAACACCTAGGACGTAACATGGGGGTGAATCAAAAGGATAAGGACGAGGGACGGGTAAGACTCACCACAGGCAGAAGCTCAGCGATAGTAGCGATCAAGAGCCAAATGACACCCTTACAAAAAAAGAAACGTATTTATGAATCGGGGAACCATGGTAAGCGAGAATCATCACCATACCTGCTTCCACATGACTTGGGTCAGACCAAATGCGCCGCGACCGTCCTGGCGCAGGCGAAGCAAGCCGGCGAGCATGATGACAAGTAGAATGACGTCGGTGGCGAGCATGGAGATAAGGGTCGGTTTATTGTCCTGGCCATTGGTAGGAAAACAACCCCGTGCCAGGGGTACCCACGTCGCGCGAAGCTATGAAAGGCATCAGTCAGAAGGTTCGAAACCATTGAAGTTGGTTATTCACCCGCGCGGCACCTGTGACCAATTCACGTTAGCATGGCAAGTCACACGCAAGAAGAAAAGGGAGTGGAGACTTTACCTTGGAGGTAGAACGCAACGTTGACAACCCATATGCCGATTGCCATCACTATAGCGGGCTTCTTTCTGTTCCAAATGGCAATACTGGCAATCTCAATGAGCGCCTGATTCGGGGGGATAGTAGCATCGAAGTGTTGGCGAAGACGTACATGCGAAGAACGATCAAAAGCGAAGAGGCGGACATAGACACGAAGGAAGCCAGCTAGAAACATAGTGATACGGTGTTAAGCTTTCACTCGTCGCAGATGAGAACACGTTATGTGTAGTGGCTGTGCTCACAATTGCGAAGGTGAACGCGACCTTGAGATCCAGTCAGATTCCAGCTGTGCGGAAGCTGGCACGGAACATAGCACCCACCTGACAGTTGATTTCCTTCGTATTATCCAGGAGGAATATCCCTAGTATTACACACACAAGGGCGGACACTCGCGCCAGGGTATAAATCTGTCGATTATCAAGCAACCAAATCAGTCCGAGGGCTCCGGTGTGTATGTCGGGAAGAGGGGATCAAATTGATGCACATATGCGTACGTACCCATATCGTCCTCCGGTAGGGGAGCCGCCCCCGAATGACATCCCATTCATATTGAAAGGTAGTGAAGAATTCCCAGCTTGATGTCAAGGTTGGGTTATGAGTTGTACGGTGACAAGAAGAGGGGATGGGCGGCGCTATAAGCTCACATGTAGAGGCCGCTCACGGTGTGCCACAGCTTGCTCATTACCACTGTCAAAGGAGGAATGGACGATGTTAGTGAGATTTGCTAAAAATATGGCCACAAAAAAGTGTACGCACAACCATCCTGCGCGATTTCAGCGGGATCGTGAAAGTTAGGCATCTTGACAGGCAAGGGATAGGTGAGGGCTTGGAGGCGGGTTTGGGGTGAGGTCCGAGTCGCTCCTACAAGTTGCGCTGTCTGATGGTGCGATTTATAGATACTTCATACTAAGCTTCCATGACCGCCGTTACACCCAGTGCACTAGCAAGGCACTATCACCGTGGGAGCAGCAGCGATCGTCAAACACAGTAGTTTGAAAATGACTATTCAGTCGACCCTAACGATCATGATGAGGGTAAAGTTCTTGTACCTGCATATGCTATATACGGATCAGCGGGTTACATATGACCTTGATTACGGGGTTGCGCGGCGTTACGCCAGTCCAGTACTGCATGGCCGCATGGTACACTCTTGAACCTAACCCTTTCTACCGATTTCCACCATGCGACTCCGAGGACTTATCTAAGCTCCCGCACGTGAACTGCGGGATGATGTGCATAAGGCGAGTAATCTGGCGAATGATCTGATGTTGCATGTGGAAGAGTGGACCCTACGGAAAGGTTGTTTTGGGGAGTTTTTGGGGTCGGTCCGGTCGCATCGCGTCCGAGTCCACACTCCACAGGCACATGTCGAACCTGCTTCTTGATCAAAACCACGTCTCATTGTGCGGTTGTACCCACGATGATAATCACGGTCTCTCAACCAACCCCCGGATCCACTTTGACAGAAGGGTTCTCTATTGTACGCGATCATTGATCTAATCAAAGTATAATTCGAATGAAAATGGTGTCACTCACTCTACGTTCATCGAGAACGACTTGAATAGGCAAGTAAGGTATCTTAAAGATACTGAGATCCTGCACGGTACCCAGACGCTACGGATGGCGTGGCACAGTGACAGTTGGGAAGTCCGATGGCACGGCAAGCCAAGAGAGTCGAGGATCAAGGATCAGTCGAGTTGGTGTCGACTACGCTCGAGCTCGAAGTACTAGTAGCTGCTGAGACATACCTTCACACGCTGTCAGATAAACCGGCCACACAGACAGACTTCAGTACATATGTATCGTGCTCCCGCTGGTCATGCCGTATTTTCCGACTCGACTCAGTAGTATACAGGGTATAAGATCAGTGACATCTGATGCAGGGATGGGGTGAGCATCAAGGCCATCAAACGGTGCTACGTATACTACTATAAGCGGTAATATAATTTCAGTAACTTCCCGGATAATACCGGATCGCGTGACCGTGACCCCACGTGCTCTCACGCACCCCAGGACATGGCGAACTTCATCGAACTTCACTGCATCTGCTCTACGAAGTCTTAGTAACAATTGGACTAGTACTGTAACAGCCTTGAAGACAGAGCCACCTTTTTCTGAGGTCCCAACTTACCGGGTCTTAGCCTACCCGTGATCGATGAGGACTCGGAGGACTTCCGAAGTTCATTTGGAGCGGAGGACATGCCGTTCGACCACAATGCCGAACTCACCAACCTCCTCGTTGTGGAATTGAATTCTGTACCGGATGGGGGTGGACGACTTCTGCCGAGCTGCCTAAGCCACTTGGCTATGCGAAACGTCACGAAGTCAATTCCTTTACCTCACTGGCACCAGCGGAGAATGGCCGCGCGCCAATTGAAGACCAATGTCCGTCTCCTTGCAGAATGATATCTTTCTCCTCTGACAACCGCCAATCCAAGGCATGTGGCTCTGATAGTTTCTCAGTTGTGTTCCACATCGTTGCTATTAGATCACGCCGGGCATCGTCCTAGTTGATACGACTCCCAGCTTCTCAAGATCATCGTCCACCGCACCTCGCGCACGACTTACGGCACGGTACGTACCCGTTGGAACCCTGTTTTGTTTCCTGTCCGTGTTCCAGATCTCCCCAAACCCCATCATCATCACAGTGAGGGAATTAGTTAAAAGTAACAGCAGTCCTGAAAGCCCTCCACTGTGGTACGCTGATATGGACAGATGCTACCAACTCGTCTTCCTCGGGATAAGTCTGCGCGTGACATGTTGATGGGCGGTTGACGGAGCGCCGAGTGCCCGCTGCGGCGCTCAATCGAAGCCCAAAGCTAACATTTGCGGATAGCAACCACAGGCGGTTGTCCCATGGTAGCAAATATGGTCAAGGTGTGCTCGCGGTTGAAATCATTTGCAGATCCCGGAACAATCTCACAAATGAGTCGTAAAAGGGGGTAGACTAATCCACTACGCCGAGTACGCCGAGCCTGAGAAAATGTCACTGGCAGTCAGTTCCGATAGCTGTGCATGGACCGACGACTGAAGGAATCTGGTTTCAGTGGCGTAAACTCTCAGCAGTGAGTCAGCGCTAGTCAGCACTAATTCAGTTAACC
>Ga0137397_10000774_pt1 | contig 22173 bp, 21 predicted proteins | sample czorhiz116metaG_FD_106658 | JGI IMG/M metagenome (GOLD analysis project Ga0137397, IMG submission 106658) | Vadose zone soil microbial communities from Angelo Coast Range Reserve, California, USA - czorhiz1.16 metaG | ecosystem: Environmental > Terrestrial > Soil > Vadose zone | place: USA... | reverse complement strand
CGTGCCGGGTGATCTCCTTCTCGTCGACGTGGTGCTCCCGGAAAGGACGGATCAACGCCTTGCCGATCAACGGCCACTCCGGCGTCCCCCAGGTGTCGGCCATCCAGTGGACGCAGCCAGAGAGAAAGTCGGCGGCCACGAAGCCGAGCATCAGGGCCGAGAGCGCCAGGAACGGACTGGTGGCCATGCGCGGCGCGATCTCCACGAGGAGCCACACCATCACCGCCGCGAAGGCCAGGATGCTGGCGATCTCGAACCGCCGAACCGCCGGGCTGTAGCCCTCCCGCAGGGCATGCCTGTCGCGGTGGCGGATCTGCAGGTCGCTCATCTCCCGGAGCTCCCCTCCGGAGCGCAGTTTGTCACAGGACCGGGCAGGCCGGAAATGAATGGTGACGATCTGCCGCAAGCGGCGAAAGGGCATTGCGACGTGGTCTGTTCGATGACAAGTACCCACATGTGCGCATCCCTCTGTTGGCTCTCGCGCCGCTCCTCGTCCTCTCGTGCAAGCAACAAGCGCAGCCGCCCGCGCAATCCGCGGAGCCCGGAGTGACGGTCGTCGCGGTCACCGAGAAAGGGTTCGAGCCCGACCGGGTCAAGGTGCCCGCGGGCCAGCAGATCACGCTCCGCTTCGTCCGCAAGGTGGCGCAGACCTGCGCGGACGCGGTCGAGGTCCAGGGCGATCCCGTGCGCCACATGCTGCCGCTGAACGCTCCGATCGACGTGAAGGTGAAGGCGCCCGCCTCCGGCCAGCTCGCGTTCGCCTGCCCGATGAACATGTATCGCGGAGCGGTCGTCGTCGCCCAATAGAGGAGGCCACCATGCATCTCGCGCTGCTGCACGACGGCCGCCCTGCGCTGCTGCGCGTGGAAGGGCCGCCCGGGGCGCCCGTGGCCCTCTTCCTTCATCCCTTTCCGCTCCATTCCGACGCCTGGGAAGAGATGCTGGCCGCCTGCGCCGGCGCAGGCCTTTGCGCAGCCGCGGTGGACGCGCCGGGGTTCGGCGGGACGCCGCCCCTCGGCCGTCCGCTGACGATGGAGGCGCTCGCCGATCTCGCCGCCGCGGCGCTCGACGCGCTCGCGGCGCGGCGGGCGGCCGTCGTGGGATGCTCGATGGGCGGCTATGCCGCGATGGCCTTCGCGCAAAGGTTTCCCGAGCGGATGTCGGCGGCGGTGCTGATCTCCACCAAGGCGTCCGCCGACACGGAGCAGGCGAAGCAGAACCGGGAGCGGCAGGCGAAAACGGCGCTGGAGAAAGGCCCGCAGGCGGTGCTGGCGGAGTTCGTGCCGAAGCTTCCCGCCCCCGGCGCGCCGCCCGCGGTCCGCGCGCGCGTGGACGATCTCGCCTCGCGCGCGACCGCCCAGGGCATCGCGGACGCGCTGCGCGGCATGGCGCTGCGGCCCGACTCGACGCCGGATCTGCCGCGCTGGAAGACGCCGACGCTGGTGATCGCGGGAGAGCAGGATCAGCTCATCCCGTGCGCGGAAATGGAGACGATCGCGCGCCTGGTCCCCGGGGCGAAGCTCGAGACAATCGGTGGTACTGGACATTTACCGTTTCTCGAAAATCCGCGCGCCGTCGCGCCGTTGCTCACGGCCCACCTGGTAGCGAGCAAGGCGCGCTGACCCCACCCGCGCCCCTTGTGAACGCACGTCCCCGCGATGGGATGCTCCTCCTCTGATCGCAAGCTCCAGAGGAGGCTTAAACATGTCGTCGTCGAGCTTCACGGACGATCTGAAACACATGGTGCGCGATGCCGCCGGCGGCGCGCGCGAACGGCTCACCGCCATCCAGGGCGGCATGCAGCCCGCGCTCGGCAGGCTGCGCTCGCTTCCGGCGAGCACCAAGAAGAAGATCGCGGTCTGCGGAGCGGCCATCGGCCTGCTCGTCATCGGCCTCGCCATGCGCGGGGAGAGGACGGCGGTGGTGCCGCGCGAGGATCGCGCTCCGGTTCGCACCGCCGATCTAAAGTCCGTGCAGGAGGAGGCGCCGCGTCCGCCGACGCGCTCCGCCCAGCGCAACTACGCGGTGGCCAAGGCGGACTTCAAGCAGGGCGACTACAAGGCCGCGGCCGAGAACTACGCGAACGCCGCGCGCAAGGGCGACAAGCGCGGACTCAGCAAGCTGGTGGCCATGACGCACGCGCCGAAGTGCGAGGCCCGCAGCGAGGCGGCCGATCAGCTCGGCACCTTCCGCAGCAAGAAGGCCACCGCCGCCCTGAAGAAGCTGGCCCGCGGCCGGTTCAAGGACGAGTCGAGGACGCCGGGCATCTTTTCTTGTAGTAGCCGGCGCGCCGCGGAGAAGGCCCTCGAAAAGCAGCGCGGCTAAAAACCAGGGGGTTTTTCTTACTTCCAGCCCGGGAACGGCCAGAGCGCCTTGCCGGTCTGGAACTCCTTGGGCCAGACCGTGACGAACTTCCCGTCCTGGATCTGTTCCACCAGCATCTGGTGTTTGTTCTGGTTGGTGTAGCCGTCGTAGTCTTGGAACTTCACCGGGCCGTCGAGGGTGTCCCAGCTTCCGGACTTGAGCGCCTCGCGCGTCTTGTCGCGGTCGCCGTTGGCCGCCGCCGCGGTCTGGGCCAGGATCCACATCGCCGTGTAGGCGGTGGCCGCGTGGTAGGTGGCCGGCTTGCCGTATCGCTCCTGGTAGGCCTTCGCGAATTCCTTCGCTCCGGGCCAGTTCACGGCCTGCGTCCACTGCGTGCTGGAGAAGATGCCGTTGGAGATCTCCTTCTCCTTGGAGAACTGCACGTTGGAGAAGCCGGCGCCGGCGCCGAGGAACGCCGTCGGCTTGAGGCCGATCTCGCGCGACTGGCGCATGAGCAGGATGGCGTCGGCGACGTACGAGACCATGAACACGATCTCGCCGTTCGCGTTCCTCACGTTGACCAGGGTGGAGCGGTAGTCGGGCGATCCCTTCGAGTACGCCTCGTGGAACACCACCTTGAGGCCCTTCTTCTCTCCATATTCCTGGCCCGAGCGGCCGCCCGAGACGCCGAAGTCGGTGTTCTCGTTGAGGATGGCCATGGTCTTCGGCTGGCCCAGCGAGAGCGCCATGTCGAGCAGCACCTGCGCATAGTCGTTGGTCGTGGCGGAGACCCGGAACACGTACTTGTAGCCCTGCCGGGTGATCTCCTCCTTCGAGGCGACCGGATTGACCAGCGGCACCTTGTAGCGCTCGGCCGTCTTCGCCACCACGCTGGTCACGGCGGAGGTGTACGCGCCGCAGACGCCGGCGACGTTGTCGCGCGTGGCCAGCTTCTCCATCGCGCTGATCCCGACCTGCGGCTTGCCGGTGTCGTCCTCCCAGATCGCCATCACCTCCACGTTCTTCTGCTTCTTGAGGTCCTCGATGGCGAGCTTGTAGCCGTTGCTGAGGTCCTCGCCGATGGGCGCCTCGGGCCCGGTGAGCGAGTTGATGATTCCGATCTTGATGGGCGCGGCGCTGGCGGCCGTCGCGAGCAGGACCGTGGCGGCGAGAGCGAGTCGGGACAAGTGCATGAGGGGCTCCTGAGGTTGGCAGGCTCTAATCACACTGCGCCCCGGTTTTCCAGCGGCAGGCTGCGAGCTCGCGGCCTTGACCCTGCGCATTGCGAAGGATACGACAGCCGCCAACCGCCCTCCCCGGGAGGCTTCGCGTGGCCGCCTCGATCGAGATCCTCTACCTCCGCTTCCCGGTGCACCCGAACATCACCGTGATCCAGATCGGCCCGGGCATCCAGCGGATCGACAAGGAAGGCGACAGCTTCTTCGTGATCGGGACGGAGGACGGCCCGCTCGCCGGCAAGAAGGTGGAGATTCCGGGCGACAACGTGGCCGCCATCCAGTGGGCGCTGGACGGGAGCGCGATCAAGACCGCCTGATGGACAAGACGGAACGCCTGCTGGACCTGGTCGCGCTGCTGCTCGACGCCCGGGAGCCGGTTTCGTTCGCCGAGCTGCGCGAGCTCTTTCCGGACGAGTACGGCGGCTCGCGTCCGGCGGCGGAGCGGAAGCTGGAGAGAGACAAGGCCGAGCTCCTGGAGCTGGGCGTCCCCATCGAGTTCATGGACCCGCGGCAGCTCGACGAGCGCGACCTGGGCGGCTACCGGATCGATCGCAAGTCGTTCTACCTGCCCGACCCGCGGCTCTTGCCGGAGGAATCGGCCGCGCTCTACGCGTCCGGCGCCGCGGCGCTGGCCACCCGCGATTTCCCCTTCGCTCAGGACCTGCAGCACGCGCTGCGGAAGATCTCGCTGGCCGGCGACACGCACGCGGTGGGAAGCGAGGCCGCGCGGCGTCTGGTGGTCGTCCGGCCGGGCGATCCGCAGCGGGCCGGCAAGCTACGCGCGCTCGGCGATGCGGTCACGCGCAGGAAGAGGATCCAGTTCCACTACCAAAAGCCTCCAGCGCTCGACGGGCGGCCTGGAGAGGAGAGCGAGCGCGACGTCGAACCGTGGGGGCTGGCCTTTCGCGGCGGCGCCTGGAGGCTGGTCGCCAACGACCCGGGAAAGGGACAGCGGGTCTTTCTCGTCGACCGGATGTCGCGGATCGAGATCAACCCGCAGAAGCCGCAGACCCCGGACTTCGACGCGCCGGAAGGCTTCGACGCCGCCGACGAGGCGACGCGATCGAGCAAGCCGTGGCGATGGAACCATCATCCGCCCCAGGACGTCCGGCTCGGGTTCGCGGCGGGAAGCGAGGCGATCGCCGAGCGCGTGTTCGAGGCTGCCGACGGCCGGCTGACCACCACCAACCTGGACGGCCTCTTGCCCCAGGTCCTCTCGCTGGGAGATCGCGTCCGGATCGAATCGCCTCCCGAGGCGCGCGAGAAGGTGCGCGAGGCGCTGCGCCGGATCCAGCTGAAGCTGCGGGAGGAGCCGGAGCCGCCGGCGGAGCCCATCGCCCCGGCCCCGCCGGGCGCCCTCGCGCAGCCAGAGCGCGCGGTCGAGCCAAATCTAAAGAAGGAGCGGCTGCGCCGCCTGCTGCTGATCGTCCCCGCCGCGCGCCGCCGTCCGGGGATCGCGCTGTCGGAGCTGGCGCGCGAGCTCGGGCTCGACGTGGAGGAGCTGCGCCAGGACATCGATCTGCTCGGGCTCGTCGGACGGCCGCCCTTCTCGCCCGACGATCTGATCGACATCAGCGTGGACGAGCGGGATCGCGTGACCGTCGCGCTGGACCAGAGCTTCTCCCGTCCGCCGCAGCTCACGCCGCTGGAGGCGCTGGCGCTCGCCGCCGCGGCCGAGGAGATGGCGCCGCTGGACCCCGCGGTGACCGGAGCGCTGGCCAAGCTCACCGGGCAGCTTCCTCCCGCCGCGCGCCAGCTCTACGCGCAGCTCGCGCGACGCCTCGCCGCGGCCACGCCCGCTCCGCGCGGAGCGGAAGCGATCCTCGCGCAGCTCCGGACCGCCGCGGAGCGGCACCGCGAGATCGCGCTGCAGTACGACAAGGAGGGGCGCGGCGCGGCCGGCGAGCGCATCTTCCAGCCGCAGGGTGTGATCGACCACGGTGGCGTCTGGTACACCATCGGCTACGATGCGGGACGCGGCGCGGAGCGCACCTTCCGCGTGGACCGCATCCTCTCGGTCCGGGAGTCAGGACTGGACTTCGCCGATCCGGGTCCGCTCGATCCCGCTCGATTCCAGCGCGAGCAGCTCTACTTCCCGAGCGGCCGCGAGCACGCGATCGCGCTGCGCTTCTCGGCGGGCGCGGCGCAGTGGGCGCTGCACCGGTACGGCTCGCGGGCGCGGCTGCTTCCCGACGGGCGCGCCGACGTCTCGATCGAGAGTGCGGGGACCGGTTACGCCGTCCAGCTCGCTCTCTCGTTTGCGGGCGAGGCGGAGATCGCCGCGCCGCGGCACGCCCGGGAGGCACTGCGCGACGAGGTCGAGCGCGCCCTGAGGCAGCAGGAAACGATCACCGAGGATTGACATGGGATAGAAAGGCCCCTAGAAACGCGCGCCTCGGCGGCAGGCAGTCGTCCCTGCCGTTCGCCGGATCGGAGGAAGATTGGCTGGAAAAGTCGTCAGCGGAGAGCCGCGGACCACGATCTACACGGAGGCGATGGAGGTCTTCCATCGCGCGGCCGACTTGATCGGGCTCGACCGCCGCGTCCGGATGGAGCTCGAAGAGCCGGACTACGAGCACATCTTCTACGTCACCGTGAAGCTGCACACCCGGCTTTCGCCGCTCACCCTGGACGCCGAGAAGTTCAAGGACCTGCCCGACAGCGAGCTGTTGCCCGACGGTCTCGAGCCGCTGCTCGACGGCAGCTTCGTCTTCAAGCGGCGCGCGCTGATCGGCGCGAACCTCCACATGCGCGACGGCGTGGTGCGCCTCAAGGGCAAGGGCCTCTACAAGGTGGTCCCGGGCCGCCCCGAGCGCTTCAAGGCCTACCGCGTGCAGCACAACCAGGCGCGCGGGCCGTACAAGGGAGGCACCCGCTTCCACCAGGACGTCTCGCTCGATCTCTTCAAGGTGCTGGCCGCGGAGATGACCTGGAAGACGGCCATCGCCGACGTCCCGTTCGGCGGCGGCAAGGGCGGCATCAAGGTGGACCCGCGCAGCCTCAGCTCCGAGGAGCTGGAAGCGCTGACGCTGCGCTACATGTACCGGCTCAAGCCGCTGATCGGGCCCGACCTGGACATCCCCGCGCCCGACGTCGGCACCGACGGGACCATCATGGGCCTCTTGCTCCGCCAGTACACCGACGGCGAGCGGGAGCGGCACAAGCTGCGCGGCGTGGTCACCGGCAAGGACACGCGCATCGGCGGGTCCGAAGGCCGCGTCAAGGCCACCGGACAGGGCCTCGCGTACACCATCCAGGAGTGGTTCGCCGAACGCGGGACCACTCCCGCGGGCAGCACGTTCATCCTGCAGGGGTTCGGCAACGTCGGATCCAACGCGGCGGAGATCCTCGGCGGGCTGAGCTCCAAGCTGCTGGCGGTGAACGACGCGGGCGGCACCATCTTCAACCCCACCGGCATCGACGTCGGGGACCTGATCTCGTACGTCTACGACAACCCGCGCAACCTCCGCCGCACCGTGGGCGGGTACCCGAAGGCGCAGCAGATCTCCAAGGCGGACCTCTGGGACGTGGACGCGGACATCGCCATTCCGGCGGCGCTGGGCGGCGAGATCACCGGCCCGGTCGCGGAGCGGCTCAAGGTGAAGCTGGTGGCGGAGGGCGCGAACGGCCCCACCACGCCGGAAGGCGACCGGGTGCTGGCGAAGCGGGGCATCGAGCTGATCCCCGACATCATCGGAAACGCCGGCGGCGTGACCGTCAGCTACTACGAGTGGATCCAGAACAAGCGCATGGAGCACTGGAGCGAGACGGAGGTGAACGGCCGTCTCGAGCAGGCGATCAAGTCGAACTACCGGATCATCCGCGACATCGCGCGGAACATGCCGCGGCGGACCGCCACGCACAACAGCTCGCGCTATACGATCGGCAAGGAGATCGACATGCGCACGGCGGCCATGGTGCTGGCGCTGAAGAGGATCGAGGCGCATTACCAGCTGGAGGGGTTCTCGCAGTAGGCGTGCCGGTTCCCGGTCAGCGCCGGGTCGACACGTCTGCCAACCTTCCGCGCCGCTCGTAGAGCACGACGGTCCAGGTCCGCCATCCCGCATCCGCCGGCGGGCCCGCGGCATGGCAGACGTGCGCTCGCGCATCCGTGGCGCTCGGCAGCGGCTCGTCGCAGGAGAAGCCGTGCTCGCGCATCCATTGCCGCGCGCCGTCGATCTCCCGCCCCTCGGGGATGTAGACCAGCATCCGCGCGCGGGCGTCCTCGATGTTCGAAGGCCAGGAGAACGGCTCGCGCTTGGGACCGCTACAGGCGGCGAGCAGCAGCGCGAGAGACGCGAGGCGGAGCTTCATCCGGCCAAAGTAGACTAGAGTCAGCCGCACTTGCACTGGACCGACGAAGACCACCCGCTCTGGACCTGGCTTCTGGGCGCGTGCGCCGCGGCGACGGTGGTTCCGCTCTGGTCCGCGGATCACCTGCCCTTCACCGACCTTCCCCAGCACGCGGCGGCCATCGGGACGCTGCGCCACTGGTGGGATCCGGAATGGAAGTCGCAGCAGTACTTCACGCTCGCCCTCGGGCAGACCCAATACCTGCTCTACTACCTGGTCGGCGCGGCCCTCGCGTTTCCCTTCGGCACTGCCGAGCGAGCAAATCTGATCCTGCTCTCGGCGCTCGCCGTCGCCTTTCCCTATGCGCTGCGCTCGCTGCTGAAGGCGCTGCGCGCCGACTCCAGGCTGGCCCTGTTCGGCTGCACGCTGTTCTGGAGCCAGTCGCTGCTGATCGGCTTCTTCAACTACGTCGCGGCCATGCCGCTCACGCTCTGGTCGCTCGCGCTGACCTTGCGCCAGACCGAGGCGCCCTCCCGCCGGACGCTGATCGCGCTGGCGGTGGCCGCCACGGCGCTCTTCTACCTGCACCTCTCCGCCTTCCTCTTCTTCGCGCCCGCGGCGGCCCTGGTCTCGGTGGGAATCCCGCGGCTCGCGCCCGCGCGCGAGTGGCCGCATCGGCTGCTGTGGGCCGCGCCGGTCGCGGTCCTCTCCGTCCTGTGGCTCGTCAACAGCCCCGTCGTCCATCCGCAATCCGTCGGCTGGCGGCAGCCGATGTCCGTGGCTTGGGAAGAGCCGGCCACCGCCCTGCGCAACCTGACGGACGCACTGCTCGACATCTGGCGCGGTCCGCAGGACGAGTGGTGCCTGATCGCGCTCCTCGCCGCCGCGGCGTTCCTCGCCTGGCCGCAGCGCCGCGATCCCGAGGAGCACCCGTGGCGGCGCGGCCTGGTCGCCGTCTGGCTGGCGATCGCGGCCGCGCTCTACTTCGCGTTCCCCATCTCCATCGGCTGGATGTGGCAGCTCAACGAGCGCTACGCGCTGCTCTTCGCCTTGCTGGCGCCCGCGCTGCTGCGGCCCGCGCGCGGGCTGTGCGGAGCGGCGCCGCTCTTGCTGCTCGCGGCCACCGGCCTGTTCGCCGCCGCCAACGCCGGGGCCAACATCCGCGCCTTCGATCGCGAGGTCGGACCGTTCGACAGCGTCCTCTCGCGCGCGCAGCCGGGCCGCCGGCTGATCGGGATGATCTTCGATCAGAACTCGCGCTACGCGAAGTTCAGCGCGTTCCTCCATTTCCAGTCATACTACCGGGCGCGGTCGGGCGGCGTCGCTTCGTTCTCGTTTGCCGAGCTGCCGCAGTCCCCGCTGCGCTACCGCGAGGAGAGCGCGCCGCCGCGCCACCCGGCGGGCTGGGAGTGGCACGCGAACGCCTTCCGCAACGACCTGGACGGGCCGTACTACGACTACGTGCTGGTGCACGGCTTCGTCGATCCGTTCGCGCGGCCGCAACCGGGGCCGCGCTGGACGCTGCGCGTGCGCGAAGGGCGCTGGGCGCTCTACGAGAAGGAGCCCTAGGAACCGCCGACCCGCGCGGACCGTATACTCAGTGGGCGGAGCCGCGCACCCCCTTCTGCGCGCCCCCGGGGGGTGACTGTGGAGTAACGAACTTCAGCCCGATCCCCCGCAGCCCGGCGCGGCTGGCGTCCGGGCGGGAAAAGTTGATGTAGCACTGGTACCGGACCTCGCCCTCCAGCGTCATCTCGGCGCCGCCCGGCGGCGAGGAGAAGGTCACGCGCACGCGGGTGCCCAGCGGGAACGGGTCGCGCATCTCGACGAACATCCCGCTATCCGTGATGTTTCTGCCGATGCCCCCCACCACTCCACGGTCCGACTCGAGGTGGACCGGGAAGGCCTTGTCGAACCTCTCCACCCCTGCCGCATGTTTCGAGCGGGGCTGTAATTTTTCCGTCTGACTGGACATTCCCCGCCCCGCTCCCGCTCGGATGGACGGCCGCACGGTAGGTGCGGGGCAGCCCCAGGTCAAGAAAGCGGGTGGCACGTGGTCGCGCTCAGGACAACCTCGGCATACATTGCATGACATGAGGGGTCATCTGGGTGCCGTCCTGACCGCGGGACTCGCTGCCATCGCGCTGGCGCTGGCGATGCTGCAGGCGGCGGTGGTCTCGCACGGCGTGATCAAGCGCGAGGCCTCGACCGCGTCGCGCACCGGCACGACCAATCGCTTCTCGGCGCCGGGCGGACGAGCCGGTGTCCCGTCGTGGTCGCCGGACGGCTCGATGCAGAAGCCGGTACCGCCCGAGAGCCCCGAGGGCCGCACACCCCCGCGCCGGCAGGACGAGCAGCAGCACCGCTCGCCGCCGCCCTCGCGCTTCCGCAACGCGCCGCCGCGGCCCGGGCCGCAGCCGGCTCGCCGGGTGGTCGCGTAGCCGCGGCTTACTTCACCCGGACCGGCACGTACTGCGTCGACTGACCGCGGCGGACGCGGACCAGGGCGGTGTCGCCCTTCTTCACGGCCTTCACCGCGCTCTTGTAGTCCGCCGCCGTGAAGACGGCCTTCCGGTTCAGCTCGACGATCACGTCGCCGGGCTCGAGGCCCGCGTCGCCGGCCGGCGAATCGACCGCCACGTCCACCACCACCACGCCCTTGGTGGAGGGATCCACCTGCGCGCGCCGCGCGAGCTGCGGAGTGATGTCCTGGATCTGGAGCCCGAGCATGTCGCCCTGGTCCTTGCCCTGGTCGTCCTTGCTGGACACGCGCTGGCCGGGCTCCTGCTCGTCGGGGCGCTCCGCGAGCCTGGCTTCCACCGTGCGCTGCTTGCCCTCGCGGATCAGGTCGAGCTTCACGGTGTTGCCCGGCGGGATCACGCCCACGTCGCGGGTGAGCTGGTTGTTGTCGTTGACCGGCTTGCCGTTCAGGCCGACCACCACGTCCCCGGGCTTCACGCCGGCCTTCTCCGCCGGGCTCTCCTTCACCACGTCGGCGATCAGCGCGCCCTTGGTGGACTTGAGGTTCAGGTTGTCGACCATGTCCGAAGTGATCGCCTGCGGCTGCACGCCGAGGAAGCCGCGGGCCACGCGGCCGGTCTTCTGCAGCTGGGGAAGGATCTGCTTCACCACGTTGATGGGGATGGCGAAGCCGATGGTGTTCGCGCCGCTGATGATCGCGGCGTTCACGCCCACCACCTCCCCCTTCATGTTGAAGAGGGGGCCGCCCGAGTTGCCCGGGTTGATGGATGCGTCCGTCTGCAGGTAGTCGGAGTACGGCCCGCCGAACTGCGTGCGCTCCTTGGCGCTGATGATGCCGGCGGTCACGCTGGCCTGCAGGCCGAAGGGCTCGCCGATGGCGAGCACGTAGTCGCCCACCTCGGCCGCGTCGGAGTCACCGAGGGTGGCGTACTTCAGCTTCTCCACGTCCTTGCCCTCGATCTTCAGCAGCGCGATGTCGCTCTTCGGATCGGCCCCGACCACCTTGGCGGAGAACTCGCGGGCGCCGCCCGGAGCGGTTTCGTCGGTGATCACTTTGATCTCGTCCATCGGCCGGTAGCGGCCCGGCCGCGACTCGTCCTGCACCTCGACCACGTGGTTGTTGGTGAGGACCAGGCCCTCGCCGATCAGGAAGCCCGACCCGAGGCCATGGCGCTCCTGCTCCGGACCCGGCTGTCCGCCGAAGTACCGGAAGAACCGCTCCATCGGGTCCTGCGAGTCGTCGTCGCCGTTGTCTTCGTCCGGCGGCTGCTGGCGCAGGCGGGGATGCCCCTGGGGCATCCGCTGCGAGACGCGGCCGCCGGAGCGCGGCTTGATCTTGGAGTTGATGTTGACCACCACGGGACGCAGCTGCTTGACGAGCGGCGCCAGCGACGCCATCGGACCGCCGCCCGGCGGCGCCTGCTTCACCGTCTCGGCGGTCGGGGGAGGCGGGGTCGAGGCGGCCTGGGCGTCCGCGGCGAAAAGGGACGAATCCTGCCCCCGGCGCTGCCACGCGGGGACCAGCGTCAGCGTGACGGCTGCAGCAAAAACGCCGGTGAGCAATGCAACCACTACCGTAAAGCGGCGACGCATGAAACCTCCGAGGGGCCCCTCCGCAACAACAGCGAAGTCGCCCATGTATTTCGACGGTCCGGCGCGCAAGATCTTCGCCGGAAGCCCCGTCTGGAAGGGGCAACCTAACGCGCTTGCCAAGCGGGTCAAGTTGCGACGGTATTTCAGTTCAGTGGGACTCGGGGGTCCCCTGCAGCTCGTCCCGGGAGGACCGCAGGTCCTCCAGCTCCACCCGGCGGCCCCGCCCGTCCAGCACCTCCACCCGGGCGGCGTGCAGCGAGTAGTAGAGCAGCCAGCGCTCCGCGTCGGTCAGGCTGCCGGGCGGCAAGGCTTCGTCGATCTCCTCGACGGTCAAGAAGCCGCGCCGGATGCCCCGGGTGAACAGCGCCTTGCGTGCCTTGTGCGACCGGCCGATCTTCAACGAAGACATTCCCGGCGTCCCCTGGCTCGGTTCCTAAGCGCTCTCACGCTGCTCGCGCTCCGCTTCCGCGCCCGGTCCTTTCTTCTCGACCGGCAACGCGCCCGACTCGGTGAGGATCCGCCGGAGCTCGTCGCCCTCGATCACCTCGTTCTGCAGCAGCCGGGCGGCCACCCGGCCCAGCGCCTCCCGATTGTGCGAGACGAGGTCGCGGGCGCGCTGCATCGCTTCCTCGACCAGGCGGGAGACCTCCTCGTCGATCCGGCGCTGCGTGCGCTCGCTGTAGACCTTGTCCGGCACCCCTCCAAAGCCGGCGGGGCCTTGCAGGAACGGTGAGCGGCCTCTCTCGGCCAGCGAGATCGGTCCCAGCGCCTCGCTCATGCCGTACTCGGTGACCATCAGCCGGGCGATCTCCGTCGCCTGCTTGAAGTCGTTGGAGGCGCCGGTGGAGATGCTGCCCACCACGATCTCCTCGGCCGCCCGCCCTCCCATCAGGCCCGCCATCTTGTCGAGCAGCTCCTCGCGCGACATGAGGTAGCGGTCCTCGAGCGGGAGCTGGAGCGTGTAGCCGAGCGCGGCCAGCCCGCGGGGGATGATGGAGATCTTGTGCACCGGCTCGGAGTGCGCACAGAGGCTGCTGACCAGCGCGTGCCCGGACTCGTGATAGGCGACGATCTCCTTCTCCTTCTCGTTCATCCGGCGGTTCTTCTTCTCCAGGCCCGCCACCACCCGCTCGATGGCCTCCATGAAGTCGGCCATCACCACCTTGTCGCGGTCCTTGCGCGCCGCTAGCAGCGCGGCCTCGTTTACCACGTTGGCCAGGTCCGCGCCCGCGAATCCGGGGGTGCGCGCGGCGATCAGCTTGAGGTCCACGTCCGCCCCCAGCTTCACCTCGCGGGAGTGGATGCGGAGGATCTCCTCGCGGCCCTTCCGGTCCGGGCGATCGACCAGCACCTGCCGGTCGAAGCGGCCGGGCCGCATCAGCGCCGGATCGAGGATCTCGGGGCGGTTGGTGGCGGCCAGGACGATCAGCGCGGTGCGAGAGTCGAAGCCGTCCATCTCCGCCAGCATCTGGTTCAGCGTCTGCTCGCGCTCGTCGTGTCCCCCGAACATGCCCGAGTTGCGGCTCTTGCCGATCGCGTCCAGCTCGTCGATGAAGATGATCGCCGGCGCCTTCGCGGCGGCCTGCTGGAAGAGATCGCGGACGCGCGCGGCGCCGACACCCACGAACATCTCCACGAACTCGGAGCCGGAGAGGCTGAAGAACGGCACGCCGGCCTCGCCCGCCACGGCCCGCGCCAGGAGCGTCTTGCCCGTGCCGGGAGGCCCCACCAGCAGCACGCCCTTGGGGATCCGTCCGCCCAGCCTCCGGAACTTGGAGGGCATCTTGAGGAACTCGACGATCTCCTTGAGCTCGTCGGCCGCCTCGTCCACGCCGGCGACGTCCTTGAAGGTGACGCCGGTGTTCGACTCCATGTAGACGCGGGCCTTGGTCTTGCCGAAGGACATCACCCCGGGAGGGCCGCCGGGCATGCCGCCCGACATCCGCCGCGTGAGCCAGGAGACGAAGAGGAGCCCGATGCCGATCGGCACGATCAGCATCCAGATCATCTCGCTCATCCCGTTCTCGGAGACGGCGTCGTACTCGAGGTGCTTGTCCTGCAGCAGCTTCACCAGCGAGGCGTCGCCGGAGACCCGCACCGCGAACCAGGGCAGATCGCTCTTCGAGCCTTCGGGGCCCTTCGGGTAGCACTTCACCCAGTCGTTGCTCAGGACGACCTTCTGGCACCCGTCGCTCTGGATGCGCTCGACCAGGCGGCTGTACGGCACCCGCTGGAAGCCCGCGTCCTGGAAGAGCGAGCGCAGGAGCAGGAAGCCGACCAGCAGGAGAAGCACGTAGACCAGCGGCGAACCGAACCGCGGACCGGATCCGGGCTGCTTGTCGAGCTTCTTGCCGCGCGGATTCGGCTTCCCGATTGCCATCGAACGGCCCCTCCCCCGAGTGGACGCAACTCCCCCTGAGGAAGGTTAACGACGGTGCGGGGATTCGGCAGGCTGCGTCAGTGCGTCAGATCGAGCAACTGAGCGACCGTCTTCTCGTCTGCCGCGGGGAACTCGTACCGGTCCATCTCCTGCGGCGACACCCAGTGGTGGTCGTGCACTTTCTTGTGGTTGATCTCGCCGCGCACGAGTCTGCAGCGATAGACGCGGAAGTCGATGTCGTAATGCGGATAGCTGTGCTGCACGTGGATCACGCGGTCCCCGACCTCGACGTCGATCTCCATCTCCTCGTTCAGCTCGCGCGCCAGCGCGGCCTCGTCGCTCTCGCCTTCCTCGACCCGGCCGCCGGGGAATTCCCACAACAGAGGCAGCGTTGCCGTAGGACGGCGCTGGGTGATGAGGTACTTGCCATCCCTCTCGATCATGGCGGCAACGACGCGGATCCGATGTGGCATGACCACCGACGATAGACCCCCGTCCCGCAGGCGGCAAGACGGGCAGAGGCTTAGTTGCACGCCTGCGGGGCTGCCTTAACCTTGGAGAGGGAGGTCCGGATGCGGGTGCTCGTCATTGCCCTTTTGCTCGCGAGCGCTTTGCCGGCGGCGGCGAAGAAACCCGTCAAACCCAAGCCTGCTCCGCCCAAACCCGCGGCCGCACAGCCGGAACAGGCCCCGCTCTGCTCGGGCGACTACGCGGACGCGCTGCCCGCCGAGAAGGCGGCGACCATCTTCGACGCGGCGAAGGAGCCGTTCGTCTTCGCCATCCGCAACACCGCCACCTACGAGCACGTCTACTACGGCCGCGACGGCAAGCTCCGTCGCGCCTACCTGCGTTCGGTGGTGCACGGGACGGCGTTCGGGTATCGGGTAGTGAACGGCGAGACGCAGCTCGCGACCAACGAGCACGTCGCCAACCAGCCGGACGTGACCGACGACGAGCACCCGGTGGAGGGCATCCCCACCGGATCGAAGAAAGTGCGCGAGCAGCTCAAGATCGTGCGGGACGAGACCGACGACTACGAGCCGGGGCACGTTCCGCTCACCAAGTTGATGTCCGACCCCCAGGCGGACATCGCCGTGCTCAAGGCCCGCAAGCAGCTCGGCATCCTGCCCTACCGGATCGGCAGATCGGCCGCGCTCCGCCCGGGGAACCTGGTCCAGGTGCGCGGCTTTCCGCTCGGCGCCTTCGCCGCGATGAACACCGGCAAGGTGATCAACCCGCTGATGCACGACATCGAGCGCGGCTGGAACCACGCCGACTTCATGGTGGACGCGCTCCTGGCGGCCGGAAACAGCGGCAGTCCGGTGTTCGGGATCTCCTGCCGGACGTCCGAGCCGGAGCTGGTCGGCATCTACCACGCCGGCTACACCGACGCGGCGGCGCTCAACGCGGTGGTGGCCATCGATCAGCTCCGCGACGAGCTCGACACGCTCAAGGTGCCGAGGCGCGAGGCGACGCTGCACGGCGAGATCACTGCCCAGGACCGCGACAAGCTGGTGAAGCAGCTCTTCGCCGAGCCTACCCACAGCGTCACCTTCCCCTTCGGCGGGCGGGCGGTGGTGGTCGCGCTCCTCGATCCGCAGCTGATGCGCTTCTCCATCCTCGACGACGACTATCCGCTCTCCACGCAGGAGTCGATGGCGCTGATCGATCGCGGGCACAACGGGTTCGGCACGTTGGACTCGATCGCGGTCCCGGTGGATGGCCAGACGGTGGATGCCCCGGCCCAGGCGCTGGAGGGCGACGTCCGCGAGCACTTCGAGAAGCTGTACGAGTCGCTCTGGCGGCAGGTGCTGGGCGTCGCCGACTACCGGACGCGCCTGATGAACGGAAAGAAGAGCGCCGACGCGTTCGCCGAGGCGCAGGCCGCCCGGAGCCGGCTGCGCAAGCGCACCGCGGAGCAGAAGGAGCTACTGAATATCTGCTCGTTCGAGGCGGACCGGGCCAACTTCGGCGCGGCGCGCACGCAGATCGCCGCCCCTTCGCCCACGCCCCCGGCGGTGCCGACCGTTTCCACCGCGGAGATTACGGGAAGCGGTCCCTGAAAACAGGTAGGCTGGGGCATGCTCGCCTGGCTGCTGATTGCGGCCGCGATCGCGCTCCTGTTCGCGCTTGCGGTCCAGCAGTGGAAGCAGTCCCGCCGCCGCCCCGCCCGACGGGCGGCGCAACCGCGGCTGCCCGTGGTCCTCGCGCACGGGTTCCTCGGGTTCGACGAGATCGAGGTGGGAAGAAGCAAGCACGTCTACTTCCGCGGCATCGGGACGCATCTGGAGAAGCTCGGCGCGCGGGTGTACAGCCCCCGCGTGCCTCCCGCGTCGTCGATCGCCGACCGCGCAAAGCGCCTTGCCGATCTGATCCGCGCGCTGCCGGAAGAGCGCGTCAACATCGTGGCGCACAGCATGGGCGGGCTGGATGCGCGGTACGCGATCTCGCAGCTGGGCCTCGCGCCGCGCGTGGCGTCCTTGACCACCATCGGGACCCCGCACGCCGGGACGCCGCTCGCGGACGCCGGCCATGCGCTGTTCGGGAAGATCACCCGCCTGCTGCGCCGGATCGTCGACCTGAGCGCCTTCGGCGATCTCACCACGCAGGGGATGATGAAGTTCAACGCGGCCGTCCCGGACATGGCCGGGGTCGCCTATGCCAGCGTGGTCGGCAAGAGCGGCCGCCTCGGCACCAATCCGCTGCTCTGGCCCTCGCACCTGTATCTCGCCGAGACGGTCGGGCCGAACGACGGCGTGGTCCCGACCGCCTCGCAGGCGCGCGGGGAAGTGGTCCGCGAGATCGAGGCGGACCACTGGGCGCAGATCGGGTGGTGGTCGCGCGGGTTCGACGCCGCCTCGCTCTACGAAGATCTGCTGCGCGAGCTGCGCGGCCGCGGCTTCTGATGGCCAGGCTGACTTTTCTCGGCGCCGCGCAGACCGTCACCGGATCGCGCCATCTGCTCACCACCTCCTCCGGCAAGCGCGTGCTGATCGACGCGGGCCTCTTCCAGGGCCGCAAGGAGCTGCGCCAGCGCAACTGGGCCCCCTGGACGGCCGGCAAGCTCGACGCGGTGATCCTCACGCACGCGCACATCGACCACAGCGGGTACCTGCCGCGGCTCTGCGCTCAGGGGCTGGTCTCCCGCGTGATCTGCACCTGGGGGACGCGCGAGCTGGCGGGGCTGCTCCTGCCGGACAGCGGGCATCTGCAGGAAGAGGACGCCCGGATCGCCAACAAGCGCGGCTACAGCAAGCACGATCCCGCGCTCCCGCTCTACACGGCGGCGGAAGCGGAGGCGGCGGTCCGGAGGCTCGAGCCCTTCGCGTACGGCCATCCGGTGGACGTGACCGACGGCGTCCAGGTCACGTTCCACCAGGCCGGCCACATCCTGGGGAGCGCATTCCTCGACCTGCGCGCCGACGGCAAGCGTGTCTTGTTCTCCGGCGACCTGGGCCGGTACGGCTCTCCCCTTCTGGCCAACCCGGAGGATCCGGTGGCCGCCGATGCGCTCGTGCTCGAGTGCACCTACGGCGACCGGAAGCATCCGGAGGAGCCCGCGGCGGACCAACTCGCGCAGGCGATCCAGGAAGCGATCGCCCGGGGCGGCCCTTTGCTGATCCCGGCGTTCGCCATCGGGCGTGCGCAGGAGATCCTCTTCCTCTGGAGGCGGCTGGAGTTCGAAGGGCGCATCCCCAAGGTCCCGCTCTTCGTAGACAGCCCCATGGCGACCGACGCCACCCCGCTGTATCTCAAGCACCCCGAAGAGCAGTCGGACGAGGTACGCGCGCTCCTGTCCCACAACGTCCGCCCGCTGCATCCTTCCCGCCTGCAGTTCGTCCGCGGCGCCTTCGAATCGGCGAAGCTGCTCGAGCGCGAAGGCTTCTTCGCGGTGATCGCCGCCAGCGGCATGGTCACCGGCGGCCGGATCCTCGCGCACCTCGAGCAGCACCTGCCCAGCCCCGCCACCACGGTGCTGCTGGTCGGCTACCAGGCCGAGGAGACCCGCGGCCGGCGCCTGCTGGACGGCGCCCGGGAGCTGAAGCTGCGCGGCACCCTGGTCCCGGTGCGCGCCCACATCGAGCAGATGTCCGGCTTCTCGGCGCACGCGGACTGGGAGGAGGAGGAGCGCTGGCTGGCCCGCGCCCCCGCTCCTCCCGGGCGCTTCTTCCTCGTGCACGGCGAGCCCCCCGCGCTCGAGGCGCAGCGGGCGCGGCTGGCGGCGAAAGGCTGGAAGGTGGAAGCTCCGCAGCCCGGGGCCGAGGTGGACCTTGCGTGACCTCTTGCGCAGCGGAACGCTCCTGCTCGACGCCGCCATGGGTACGGCGCTGCTCGGGCGCGGGCTGGTCGGGCGCGCGCCGGCCTGGAACCTGACGCATCCCGAGATGGTCCAGGAGGTTCACGCGGCGCACGTGGCGGCCGGCGCGGAAGTCGTGCTCACCAACACGTTCGTGGGCGCCTCGCGCGAGGAAGCCGCGGCGGCGATCCAGCTCGCGCGCGCGAGCGGCGCCCGCTACGTGGGCGGATCGCTCTGGGCAGGAGCGCAGAACCTGGAAACGCAGGTCGCGCAGCTCGCCGGGACGGACTCCATCTGGCTCGAGGCGGCCATCACCGCCCAGCAGGCTCTCGCGGCCGTTCGCGCCGCGCTGCGCGCGACCGGTCTGCCGGTGGTGATCACCTGCGCGATGACCGTCGCGCCCCTGGACGAGCTGCGCGCGGCCGGAGCGGACGCCGCGGGCTACGTCTGCTCTCCCTGGCCCTTGGACGCGGGCGGCGCCGACGTGGTCAAGCCGGCCGCAGACGGCCTCGCGCCGGAGGAGTGGGCGCGGAAGGTCCCAGCGGCCCGGCTGCGCGGAGGCTGCTGCGGCACGGACGAGCGCTATCTGGCCGCGCTGCGGGCCACCGCGCGGTAGTCCACCATCAGGCAGCGATCCTGGACCACCAGCGTGCCCGCGCGCGCCAGCGCTTCCGCCGTGCGGTCGTCGCGGATTCCGCTCTGCAGCCACACGACCTTCGGCTTCTTGGCGAGCAGGTCAGGAAGGTGCGCCGCCACGTCCTTCGAGCGCCGGAAGACGTCCACGATGTCCACGGCCCCCGGGACGTCGGCCAACCTCCGGTATACTTGTTGACCCAGGATCTGCGTGGCCTCGGGGTAATAGACGGGCACCGGCAGGATCTCGAGCCCCATCTGCTGCAGGGCCTGGGGAACGTAGAAGGCGGGCTGCCCGGGCGCCGCTTCCGTCTTGATCCCGAGAACTGCCACGCGGCGTGCCGACCGGAGCAGGTCGAGCAGCCGGTCCTCGTCGTCCTCGATCAGGTTGCGGCGCCAGTCTTCCATGACCGGATTCTATCAACTGTGTCATAGAAGCGCGCATGGTCCAGGCGATTCGCGCTGCGCGCGGCACCGCGCTTTCCTGTCGCGGTTGGGTGCAGGAGGCCGCGCTCCGGATGCTGCAGAACAACCTCGACCCCGAGGTCGCCGAAAAGCCCGACGAGCTGGTGGTCTACGGCGGCAGCGGCAAGGCGGCCCGCGACTGGCCCAGCTTCGAGCGGATCTGCGCCGCGCTGCGGACCCTGGGCGACGAGGAGACCCTGCTGGTCCAGAGCGGGAAGCCAGTGGGGATCCTGCGCACGCACGCCGACGCGCCCCGGGTGCTGCTGGCGAACTCGAACCTGGTGCCGAAGTGGGCCACCTGGGAGAAGTTCCGCGAGCTGGAGCGCGACGGCCTGATCATGTACGGCCAGATGACGGCCGGGTCGTGGATCTACATCGGCACCCAGGGAATCCTGCAGGGGACCTACGAGACGTTCGCGGCGGCGGGACGCCAGCACTTCGGCTCGGACGACCTGTCCGGCCGGCTGGTGGTCAGCGCCGGCCTCGGCGGAATGGGGGGCGCGCAGCCGCTGGCGGCGGCGATGTGCGGCGCGACGTTCCTGGGCGTGGAGGTGGACCCCGCGCGAGCCCGCCGTCGCGTGGACCAGGGCTACCTCGACGAGCTGGCTCCTTCGCTGGACGACGCGCTCCAGCGGGCGCAGCGGGCGATGGAGCGCGGGGAGGGCCGGTCCATCGGCGTGGTGGGCAATGCCGCGGAGGTGCTGCCCGAGTTGGTCGCGAGGGGGCTCAAGCCAGACCTGGTCACCGACCAGACCTCCGCTCACGATCCACTGAATGGATACATCCCGGCCGGCCTCTCCGTCGAAGAGGCGGCAGAGCTGCGGGCGCGCGATCCGGCGGGGTACCAGAAGCGCAGCCTCGCCAGCATGGCGAAGCACGTCGAGGCGATGCTCGAGCTGCGCCGCAGGGGCAGCCACGTCTTCGACTACGGCAACAACCTGCGCGCCTTCGCCCAGGAAGGGGGCGTGCGCGACGCGTTCGCATACCCGGGATTCGTGCCTGCCTACATCCGGCCGCTCTTCTGCGAGGGCCAGGGGCCGTTCCGCTGGGTGGCGCTCTCGGGCGACCCGCAGGACATCTTCACCACCGATCGCGCCATCCTCGACGCGTTTCCCGAGAAGGCCCACCTGCGCCGCTGGCTGGCTCTGGCGCAGAAGCGGGTCAAGTTCCAGGGGCTGCCCGCGCGCATCTGCTGGCTCGGATACGGCGAGCGGGCCAAGGCTGGGCTGATCTTCAACGAGCTCGTCGCGAGCGGGAAGGTGAAGGCGCCCATCGTGATCGGGCGCGACCACCTGGACTGCGGCAGCGTGGCGAGCCCGAACCGCGAGACGGAGGCGATGAAGGACGGCTCCGACGCCATCGCCGACTGGCCCATCCTCAACGCGCTGGTCAACGCCGTGAACGGCGCTTCCTGGGTCTCCTTCCACCACGGCGGTGGCGTGGGGATCGGCTACTCGCTCCATGCCGGGCAGGTGATCGTCGCCGACGGCACGCCGGCGGCAGCGAAGCGGCTGGAGCGCGTGCTGACCGGCGATCCCGCCATGGGCGTGCTGCGCCACGCGGACGCCGGATACGAGCTGGCGATCCAGGTCGCCCGCGAGCGCGGCGTGCAGATCCCGGGGGTAACGCGCTGATGCTGGTGGTGCGCAATGCGCGGGTCGCGACCATGACCGGACCGCAGAACGCGGACGGCGAGGCGCCGCTCGCGATCCTGGAGAACGGCTCGGTCGGCTTCGACGGCGATCGGATCGTGTTCGTGGGGCGCTCGGCCAGCGCGCCTCCCGGCGAGCGCTCCATCGACGCGGAAGGCGCCCTGCTCACGCCCGGGCTCGTCGATCCCCATACGCACCTGGTCTTCGCGGGCGACCGGTCGCAAGAGCATGCGCGGCGGCTGGCCGGAGCCACGTATCTGCAGATCGCGCAGTCCGGCGGGGGAATCCGCAGCACGGTCCAGGCCACGCGCGATGCCACCGACGAGGAGCTCCTCGCCGGCCTGCGCGAGCGCCTCTCCCGCCTGGTGCGCTCCGGGGTGACCACGGTCGAGGTGAAGACCGGCTACGGGCTGTCGGTCGAGCAGGAGCTGCGATTGCTGAAGATCGCGCGCGCCGCCGGCCGCGGCGCGGGTTGCGACGTGGCGGTGACGCTGCTCGCGCTGCACGCGGTTCCTCCCGCGCTCGATCGCGCCGAGTGGGTACGCCAGGTGGTGCAGCAGCTGACGCCGGAGGCGGCTCGGGAGGGCGCGCGCGGGTGCGATGCGTTCTTCGAGAAAGGCGCGTTCGACGCGCGCGAGTGCCGCGCGGCGCTGGAGGCCGGCGCGCAGGCCGGGCTGGTGCCGCATCTGCACGCGGATCAGCTCAGCGCCTCTGGCGGCGCCCAGCTCGCCGCGGAGCTCGAGTGCGCCAGCGCGGACCACCTCGAGCGGATCACCCAGCAGGGCATCGCGGCCCTGGCGCGCGCAGGGACGGCCGCCGTGCTCCTGCCGCTCGCGG
>Ga0137397_10000772_pt1 | contig 22221 bp, 30 predicted proteins | sample czorhiz116metaG_FD_106658 | JGI IMG/M metagenome (GOLD analysis project Ga0137397, IMG submission 106658) | Vadose zone soil microbial communities from Angelo Coast Range Reserve, California, USA - czorhiz1.16 metaG | ecosystem: Environmental > Terrestrial > Soil > Vadose zone | place: USA... | reverse complement strand
TGGTGGTAAGTGTGGAAGGTTGTGAGAAGATCAATGGGCACTGTAGGGAAGCTATTTAAGAAAAAAGTGACCAAAGCACAGTCAATATCGGAGCTGTGTCTAATCGTGACTCATGCAACACAATACACACTCGCTCAAGGGAAACAACCGTTTCTGGCATACTCGCAAAACGTACAATGGCAATACAGAAGAACCTTTCAGAGTCAAGAAATGCTGCGATTTTGCAGTGGGCGATACAATGACGCGTACATTGCCAATATACATACGTAGGCCTATGCAAGGCTCGCACAGCAAACAGGCACGTGCGAGATCGAAAGCCTGGTTGTACATCACCTTGGTGAAGGCATCGCTGACCCTCCAGCGTTTTCATAGATTTCATTCAGCAGGAGCTTCTCTGTGGAGATGGAACTTAGGTAAGGATGTGCGGTCGGGGCTACTAGAAAAAGGCGACTTATTATGTACAGAACGTTGTTGCATCTGAACGAGTCAGAGCATCGGTAAGTCAGTTCAACGTGGAAAAAAGATGCTACGCGATCGTACCGGATGAAAACCTCGCCCAAAGTCCCGTTGGATTCGCCGTTTTGGAACTCCTCGGTGTTGGCCAACTAGAAAGAGGTTCAGAACACGTGGAAAAAAAAGGCAGTGAAGGATCAGACCTGAAGGTTCATGTAGCCATCCGTGCTGACGAGGAACCCCTTGTATTCGAGCCCCCACTTGAGACGAACAAACACAGGCTTCCCGGTCAGCTCCTGCAAGAAAGGCTTTGGGTTGACCGGGGTGACCTACAATGAAAGGATATAAAACATGTTCATCTTTTAAAAAGCATCACATACGGCCGACATGATCGTTGAGGGATGAAAAGCGGACTTCCAAAGATAAGATTATTTATAATATTACGGGTCCAGTTGTGTCCCTCCCCTCCGCCTTGCCCCATCCCGTCACCGCAAATAAGTCATGTCAGACCGCGAGGGTCACTCCGGCCTCCCGCCCGGCGACGACGACCTCTCCCTGCCCAAAGCAACCGTGGCAAAGATGATCACTGGTTCGTTCTCGTCGTCTCGCGGCCCTCCGCCGGCCTTTAAAAGTCCCGCGAGCCCTGACAAAGCCCCCCCGCTGCTGCTCCATGCATGTTTCCCCGCGCGCTCACAACGCACACATACGCACACACATCACACACACACTTGCTCGCAAACCCACGCAATATCGTGCGCGTGAACAGAACTCCTTCCCGGCGATGTCACTTGCGCCAAGGAGACTCGCGACTTGGTGATCGAATGCTGCGTCGGTCCGTGTCAAACCGCCACGCCACTTCTTCTTCCCTCCCAAAGCTGATTGATCAACCCCTTGTCTAGAATTCATCCATCTCATTTCATCCGAAGCGAATGAGATCTGTGAGCAGGACTCGAAGAAAACGATCGCACCCGAGCATATCATCGGTGCTCTCAAGGTCTGCGTTTCCTTTTTTTACCCTATCGCCGGGTCGCGTGATTCAATAATATCAACTGCTGTGATCATATACCAGAGGCTAGGCTTCGAATCGTTCACCGAGGAGGTCGAAGACGTCCTCAAGGACCATAAACAGCAACAGAAGGTATGTGCCTTCATTTCCCATCGCCAGTAATTGATGCGGATCTGGTGATCCCCTGCTCAGGACCGGGAGAAGAAAGTGTCAAAGTTGGAGCAGTCGGGCAAGACAGAAGAAGAGCTCTGGGAGGAACAACAAAAACTTTTCGCGGAGAGCAGAGCCAAGTTCGAATCTCAGCAGCAATGACGCCTTTGCTCCTCTTCCCTCTGACCCCGCGAGACGATTTGTACTATGAGTTATTATTCGCCGTGTCGTTCCCAATGTATCTCTAGTTCTCACGTACACCGCTTTACACCGTTGTACTCTAATGATACTTTACTCCATCATCTGTCCATGCTGGCAAGGCTGGCTCGTGGCAAACCGAGATTTCAGCTCTCGCAACCTAGCCCATGGGGAATTGCCATTCCATTCCTCGCTCCGGACATCATCTGATGACCGAGTGATCTGGGGTAGGCCAAACTGTTCGATGGTATATGAGGAAGATACTGTCGCGTGGAATGCAGCTGATTATTGAACCCCCAATCAACATGAAAATTAGTGTACGTGACCGCACACGCAACTCTGATATTGCTTACCCTCGAAAACATCTCCATTTGTCAATGCGAGGCCGGCGGCAAGGCCACCCAGGAAACTGTTTCCGGCTCCTTTGAGGCGAGGTCAGAAGATGAGCCGATGGTCCATGCTGCGAGATGCCCATGGGGAAATCACCTGTCACATCAACCACCCGTTCGTCGGTTCTCCAATAAGCATCTATCCATGTGCCCGGCTGAGAACGGCTGGCGATATATGCCCCCATGCTGCCGCTACGAATGATAACCCAGTCAGTGCCTCCAGGACCGACGCCGAAATTGAGAAATGCCTTGCAGGCCTGTTCTATCGAAGACCTGGTCGGCGGGAGCGGGACCGAGAGAAGCCCGAGTGCCTCCTCGGCATTAGGACTGTAACGATCAGGCAAGGGCAGATGGGTCAGAAACGAAACGCGTTTCGAAGGAAGGGTACAGGCGGTCCGAGGATCAGGCTGTACCTCAGCACAGATATGCGCGGTAGAACATCGCGGAGTGCGGGAAGCTCTTCCGGAACGCAACTATCCTAAATACTTGCACTCGTCGGCACGGCGTGTAGGTACGGTAGTTGGTGGGAGATTAACGATCACTCGGAACCGTACGTACTGGTACGGGTTCGTATATGGACACGAGGGACCAGCGTTCGACTTCGGCCACCTGAGACATGATAATTGCAGCGCGAGCTGGCGAGCAGATGAAATGCAAAGCCGTCGGACGGAAAAGGGGGGTACCCGTCAGGTCACGAGGAAAGATGCGTATTCTATCAGGCGTAAGGTATTGAAAGCTTGCGAAAACAAAAACAAAAAAAAGAGGTGAGACAAAGGTGCGGCAGAGAGACGAACCACGATGTCCAAGTGGTGGGCGCGCGCGTAAAGCGGGGTTTGTGATGCTGCTGCTATCATAGAACTTTTGAGACCCACTTTTTGTGATCGCCAATGTATGAATTGAGCGCTCGAGCGGTGGTTCGACATGGCTGCTCTCTGAAGAACCACATGCATTCGCCATATTTCCTCAAGGCGGCGTCTATTGTCTGGGGAAAGTCGCAACCCTTATCGACAATCATGCCAAGTTCGCTCGCTGGCAGCCTAGAGGAGCATTCCAATAAATCAAATAAGAAAAAAAAAGAATCAAACGCAGCATCCCCGTTCGTGTAATTACTGTACAGGAGAAACGTCGCGTTTGGAGGGGAAGCGAAACCCTTACCAGATGCGGGCGCCGATGTTGGTATAAGTACCGCCCCCGATCTGAAGTGGAGAAAAGGGAAGGATGTAAGCGGGCGGGCGCGAGCAGATCGGGAGGGTGGACCCTTCCTGAGGGGATAGAGTGTGACCGCCGGTCGGCTTTCCCGCAGCATCCAGAAAGGAGAATTCGTCTATGATGAACATCCCGAGAGTGACAAGTTTCCGCGGTTCTGACATGATGAGGATAGCAAGCCGCAGTGACAGAGCTCAGTATCATTCGCCACTGACAATCATATCTTATTATGACTGGCTTGATCGGTCATTTCCGGCCATGGGCCTCACCCGACCTTTCCCAATGAGTTGCGAGTGCAAGTGCGGCCGCCGCTCTCCCCTGTCGACAGCAAAAAATCGTCTTAGAGTATCAAAACGTCCTGACACTTGCCCGCGGCGTGTCCTTCGCGGAGAGCAGAGCGAAATACGAATCTCAGTAGCGATGACCCTCTTATTCCCCTTCTATCTGACCCTGCGAGATGATTGGTACCAAAGGTTATTATTCGCCGTGTTGCTCTCGATGTATTTCTAGTTCTCACGTACACCGCTTTACACCGTTGTGCTCTGATAACACTTACTCCATCATTTGTCATTGCTGGCTCGGCTGGCTCGTGGCAGACCGAGCTTTCAGTTCCCCCAGCCTTGTCCATGGGGAATCGCCATTCCATTCCTCACCCCGGATATCATCTGATGGCCGAGTGATCTGGGGTAGGCCAAACTGTTCGATGGTGTATGATGAGGATACTGTCGCGTGGAGTGTAGCTGATTGTTGATCCCCATCAGGACGCAGGACGAGAATTAGATGTACGTGACCGCGTACACAATTCAGATATCGCGTACCTTCAAAGACATCTCCATTTGTCAATGCGAGGCCAGCGCCAAGGCCACCCAAGAAACTGTTTCCGGCTCCTTTGAAGCGACGCCGCCAGAAGATAAGCCGGTGGTCCATGCTGCAGCATGAGAAATTTACCTGTCACGTCAACCACCCGTTCGTCGGTTCTCCAATAAGCATCTATCCATGTACCCGGCTGAGAACGGCTGGCGACATATACCCCCATGCTGCCGCTACGAATGATAACCCAGCCAGTGCCTCCAGGACCGACACCGAAATCGAGAAATGCCTTGCAGGCCTGTGCTATCGAAGACTTGGTCGGCGGGAGCGGGACCGAGAGAAGCCCGAGTGCCTCCTCGGCATTAGGACTAATACGATCAGGCAGGGGAAGATATGAGTCAGAACAAAACGCGTTTAGAAGAAAAGGGACGGGTGGTCCGAGAAATAGGCGGTACCTTAGCACAGAAATGCGAGGCAGAACACCGCGGAGTGCGGGAAGCTCTTCCGGAACGCACCTATCCTAAAGACTTGCAATCGTCGGCACGAGGCGGCACGGCAGTCGGGGACTGATGATGATGGTGGTGGTGATGGTGGTGTGGTTGTGATGATAATTGATCGTTCTGGGACTGTACGTACTGGTATGGGTTCGTATATGGACACGGGAGACCAGCCTTCGACTTCGGCCACCTGAGACATGATGACGGCAGCGCGACTTGGTGAGCAGATGAAATGCAAAGCCGTCGGACGAAAAAGGGGGGTATCCGTCAGGTCACGAGGAGTGATACGTATTCTAGGCGTAAGATATTGAAAGCTTGAGAAGAACAAGCGCGTCAGGGAAGAGGAACGCGATGAGAAACGCGCGTAAAGCGGGGTATGCGATGTTTGCTGGGACCCACTTCCTGTGATCGTCAATGTATGAATTAAGCGCTCGAGTGGTGGTTTGGCCCTCCTGCTCCCTAAAGAACCACATGCTTTCGCCGTATTTCCTCAAGGCGGCGTCTATTTCCTGGGGAAAGTCGCCGCCCTTATCGACAATCATGCCAACTTCACTCGCCGGGAGCCTAGAAGAGCAGCTCCAGTAAGAAAAACAAACACGAAACACAAACGCAGCATCCCCGTTCGTGTCGCGTGCGGTCCGTCCTACAGGAGAAACGTCACGCCTCACCAGATGCGGGCGCCGATGTTGGTATAAGTACCGCCTCCCCCAATCTGAATTGGAGAAAGAGTAGGATAAGCGGGCGAATGCGTGCAAATCGGGAGGTGGAACTCTTTTCCTGAGCGGATAAATTGCGACCGGTCGGCTTCCCCGCAGCATCCAGAAAGGAGAATTCGTCTATGATGAACATCCCGAGAGTGACAAGTTTCCGCGGTTCTGACATGATGATGGCTGTAGAGACGGAAGCAGCACACCACGGGACCACACATACAGTATCGCTCGCTTGATCGATCGGTCGTTACCGGCCATGGTTTCGCCTCAACCGCAAGTCTGGCTCGTCGACCACCCAACCTCTCTCGACCAAGTTGCAAGTCGTCCTTCCTCTCTCTTGACGGCAGATCCCACTCAAGAAAAGGCTATTTGACAGCTTTATCAGAACGTCCTGACATTGCTCGACGCGTCCTCGGTCGAGCGCATCCGGCGTTTTTACCACCGAGCGGACGCCTGTCGTGAGTACATCGCCCATATATCCCGTTCGCCCGCGGAGCGCGCGCGCGCTGCTTCTTTGTCCAAGCCAACTCCTTTCTCCCTCTCTCTCAAGGTTGCCTAATCGGCCGTCTCCTACCCCGGGTCCTCCTAAGTGAGCAGCGAGGCGTTTCCGCCGAGAAGATCCACTTGGCCACTACGGAAGCGGGGAAGCCTTACTTTGCACGTATCTCCTATTTTTGTTTCTTCCCTCTTACCCTTTCTTTTTTATTATTTGTTCAACGCCTTGCGGGAGCTATATGTCTCAGTTTATTAATAACCCATGATCTCTGCCCCCTCTGTCAACTTGCAGGTGGCGAACATCGGTCCTCCGCCTATCGGATTTAATGTGTCCCATGACAATGAACTAGTGGCGATGGCGTTCGCGCCCGGGGAGCACGGTCCTCCCGCTTTCCTGATCGGGGTCGACGTGATGAGGGTACGAGTGCCGACACATGCGACAGAAGGCGTCGCGTCGTTTCTGCATGCGGTGGGAGAGACCACGGTTAGCGGCTGTGCAGTTCTAGTCTGTGACCCACACCTTTCGCCGCTGATACATCATTCCCCTTCCCCCGAACCCCCTTTCCCTTATTGAAGTTGACAGATGCTGAGAAGCGCCTTGTCTCAAGTGACGTGCCAGAGAACGAAGCGCTTTCCCGCTTTTATCTCATCTGGACGATCAAGGAAGCGTACATCAAGGCAATTGGATTGGGGCTCGGCTTTGACCCAAGTCGTATAGAGTATGATATACGGCGGAATACGGTCGCGGTAGATGGGGTGGTTGCCACCGACTGGCGGTTTGAGACTTCGCAGGTTAGAGCCGATGAGGAAACCTATCGGGTCACGGTGGCGCAGTTCGTGGGGGGCGGTGATGGCTCGGGTACGGTAGTTGGCCTTGTGCAGGGACAGATTGTGCGCTCCGGTGCTTCTTGCTTCGTCCGGAAGGCTCTCTGTCAATTGAAGGGGTGATAATGAGGCCAGTAGTGCCAATATTGCAACGGTGTGAAACGTAGGTGATAAGATTTGCAATCACTCAGATAGATGCCTAAACCTGAATGCCGATTGAAGGAAATGTGCGGAGAATTGGTCGATGTGTGTGGACGTATGACAAGCATGCGGTAATAATACGATAATAAGTAGCATGACAACAACTAGTAAACCCCAACAGGTGGTCAATAGACAAATCCAAAATCCGATGCAAAGTCCAGGCTGTCCTCCAGATGATGTTCAGGGACCGAGGGAATGGGTGCCGCTTGCCAAATCCGCTTGCAGCCTGCCTCGTTTGCTTGAAAGGAAGAGCCCCAATGCATGCCCGAAAGCTCAAAGTCCAGTAGCTGAGGCATGGAGGTCAACGTGGTTGCGACTTGTTCGTAGAAGGTCTGAATCGGGATGGGGTCAGCTCAGCAGGGAGGACAGAAGAAGACGACGTACATCATCGGACGGTTTTACAGATACATGAAATGGTGCCATGAGGCGAAGGTAGGCCAGGTACGGAAGGTGCCTTGCGAGGGTCTTGAGGAAAGGGACAAGGAGCGCGGACGTGATGGCTCCAAGGACCGCGATGTGACCGGTGGATTGTGCGAGACACGCGACCTCATCCTCTGACAGGTCGCCGTCGTGAATGTGGATACTCTCGAGTGGGCGTCCTGGGACGATGGCCTTGACTGCTTGGCAAGAACCCATAAAGTGCACGAGACGGGGAATGGCAGCGTGTGAGAGTTGGGGAAGGGCCGCGGCGCCGGATACGGGCGCGGTATCCAGTTCGAGCCTCTCCAGCGCTGGGGTGCGTTCGAGGAAGCCGGTTACGTGAGCATCGAATGGGAAGGAGGAGGAGAAGGTGTGCAGCCGGGAATATGTGATGGGGCGCGTGCGCGGCGTGAGCACCCAGCTGGGGTTCGCATTGGCATCGAGGGAGAGATGGAGCGAGGTGAGCTCGGACATAGCCGAGACTGCGTCTCTGAGCGCGCGATAAAATAGACGGAGGACGTGAGCGGAGGGGTCGACGGTTATGCTAAGGGTGCGCACGACACGGGCGAGGCATGGTTTGTTGGAGAGAGTCACGACGGCGGACAGGTTGTGGTTCGCGGAGGAGAGGTCGAGGTCGCGGTAGAGGATGCGCTGCGCGATGGGACAGAAGAGCGAACTGGTGCGAGAGAGCGCAGCGAGGTCGGAAGGACATAGATGAGAGCAGATCAAGTCGAGGAGCTCGATGGGGAGATGAGGGAGGGACATTGTTGAGAGTGGGGGGATGTGGGGATGTCGAGGGAGATGTGAAGAGAAACGAGAGCGTATTTAAGATCTGCTGCATAGCTTGCGCGCTCGTTCCTTCACTCCATGCGCTCATCGCTCTCCATCTCCCTCTCACTGCCACGTTTCCACCCCCCGTCTCCCTTCCGCCTCCCCCGAATCCTCCTCCGACCCGTGCACCACCGTGCAGCAAACGGTTCGTCCCCCTGCGCTCTCCTCGTCCACGTCGACCATCCTCTCACTCGGCCTTTCGGTTGGCTCCACTCCAGCCCCATTTCCGAAGCGTTCTCATACCTGTGGTTCCCTCACCTCTGCGGACGAGGGCTCTCGCGTCGTCCTCGCTGGCTGGCTCCTTCCAGAACGGTATCCCTTCTCCCCGCCTCTCCCTTCCCTCGAGGGCGTCTGTCTGCCACTCACGCCCTACTTCCCATGCCCCATCTAGAAAAGTTTCCAAATCTCTTTCTTTTTTCCCATTGAGGGACTCGTACGGTACAACTCAGCTTGTCGTCCATACCCCAGTCGGTCGTCCTTCTCTTGACGGGGACGTCCAACAAAGCAACCCTGTCACCGACTTGGCACGCATCCCCGTCGAGTCTACTGTACTCATTCAAGGCCATGTCCGTTTAAGGCCAGAGAAGCAGCGCCGTCCCGTAATTGCGCACCTTATTCCTTTAGGCTCACAGACGACTGATTCCCCGATCGGCCTCCTTTCTAGGGCCCCTCTGGTGATGTCGAGGTTTCCGTAAGAGATTTCACGCTCCTCAATCCGGCAGATCGCCATATGCCCTTTCTCCCGTCGGACACTCAAAACATGGTCTGCCCCATTCGCTTTCGCATGCCCGTTTTGCTTCTGATATCTGCTTTTCGTTTTTCCTCGGCCACACTAGGCAAACGATGATTTGAGAAGCCAGTATCGACATCTAGACCTCCGCAGGCCAGAGCTCGCAGACAACTTGCGCAAGAGAAGCCAGGTCGCCAATATCGTGCGCACCGTGCTTAATCAACAAGGTGTCGCGGCTTCTATTCCATCTTCTTTTGTGGTCCTCCGGCACGACGTCCCTTCCACCAGATTTCCTTGAGGTCGAGACGCCCATTCTTCTCAAGTCGTCCCCTGAAGGTGCCCGCGAATTCCTTGTTCCCACTAGAATTGCCCACCCTCGGGGATCAGAAGTGGCCAAACTCCAGGAGCCGCTCTTCTTCGCTCTCCCGCAGTCCCCTCAACAACCCAAGCAGCTTCTCATGTGCTCCGGTGCTATTGACCGATATTATCAGCTCGCCCGGTGCTTTCGGGATGAAGATGGTCGCAAAGATAGGCAGCCCGAGTTTACTCAGATTGATCTAGAGATGGCCTTTGTCTCGTGGGGCAACCCCAATCCGGATGGCGACCCGTGGCAGATTGGCGGCCAGGAAGTCCGTGATATTGTCGAAGATATGATTAGAACTGTATGGGCGCAGGTGGAGAAGATATCTCTACCCGATAGGTTCAAAGTCATGACCTATCGCGAAGCCATGTGCCGAGTAAGCGCGGCGACACTCCCGTGTACGCATGTTACCATTCTAATTCATGCCCTAGTTTGGCAGTGACAAGCCGGACACCCGCTTTGCGTTAGAGGTCTGTGCCATTCGCTGCTGTCATACCTGTCCTTTGTTTCACGGCACTAGTACAGATCGTGGACGTTACCTCATGTCTACCCCCAAGTATCGTTACGGCATTAGGGCATTCCGAGCAAAGCATAGGCTGTCTACCGGTGCGACAATCCGATGATGCTGCATTCCACCCAGTTGCGCGTGAATGTCTCACAGAGGATGGCCTCGTAAGTTCCGCCCGATTCCCGCTTACTCGTATTCACCCCCTTCGCTCGTTTGCTCGTCGAATGAATAGGATCGCATCGAGATAACGTCAGAAAACATATCCTCGTGGCTCGTCGATAGTCCCATTGTCCAGGAAGTCTCTCCACGTAGCTGTAGATGGGCCAAAGGCTCTATTGGCGAACAATTGAAGCTGCAACCCGGTGATCTCGTGTGGATCGGCAAAAACCGCAGTAGACCGGAAGTGCGGGTGTTCTTTCCACTCATTGTTGGCCCGCTGACCTTACAGCCTCATCTTAGGGGGGATCGACCGTACTTGGTCGACAGAGACTTCGTCTGGCTGAGTTGGCTCAGTCGCGTGGTGAGTTGACATGATCTACTGCTACCTTCCTGCGAGTTGACTTGCTGGGGCAGGGACGTACTCCCCAACGCGTACCCCGCATTTTCTCTGGATCATCGAGTTTCCCTTGTTCACACGCGCGGACGCGGAGAAGGACCTCCTTGCGAAAGGAAGATGGAGCAGCACGCACCACCCCTTCACCGCACCAGCTTGGCAAGATGTGCAAGCTCTATCTGATGGTCGAATCTCCGAGGTCAGTAGTTGTGTGCGCAGTCGCAGCCGTAATCGCTGACGTTGTGTTGTACGGGCATCTGCGTGGCTCGCTTTACCAATTCATGCATCATCCAGGTACGTGGCCAGCACTACGATCTGGTTTTAAATGGAGTCGAGATTGGAGGGGGTTCTGTCCGAGTGCATGACGCTATGATGCAGGAATACATATTTTCCGAAGTGTTACAGGTGAGGCCTATCAATCGCCCTTTGGTGCCGTGTCTGGATGGCCAACTTGCGCCATGTATCACAGCTCGATGAACATGAAAGGGCATCGTTCAACCATTTACTTCACGCCCTGAAGTGTGGCGCTCCACCGCATGGCGGAATCGCATTGGGTATGTGCAGGTCCAAAATTTACTACGTTAAATGCAAGTTGATTGGGACTGGCTCACGATGTCCCCAGGCTTTGACCGCCTTGTGGCCATCCTATGCAATGCCTCTTCAATCCGCGACGTCATCGCTTTCCCAAAGACGAGCGTAGGCACAGATGCCCTTTTAAAAAGCCCGACGCCGATACATAGGGACATATTACATCAGTACGGCATTCAGCCTCGATGACGATATCCTACGTAGATCGCTCACGGGTACCCACTACATTTGAAACGAAAAACAAAACAAAAGAATCGCAACCGTAATTGAATCAGAGAGTTCTGCAAAAGTGAATATGCCGAATGAAATCCACGCACGCCCAAGGCGCGCAAGACGTCATGAAGCTACCGGGAGCGTCGTCCTGTCCAATTCAGGAGATTGCCTCCCCTGTGCATCAGCCCGATTTACGTCTTCAGCCGGTGATGCAGGCCTGGATATAGAATGCCGTGGTGTTGTGCTCTGGCTATCGCTTCTAGGATGCTCCCCCTCTCCAAACGGGAAATTGGTCCAGCTCGCGCCAGAGTCCCGCACCCCTGAAGGTCCGTTCGTCGCGGGGGTAATCGCCGTCGCCGCCGCGTCGAATGGCAAAGAATTGTTCGGGTGTGCCTCATCAATGACGGATAAGACGCTGCGAAGCTTCGATTCGGCTCTGTGGGGGTTGGTACCCGGCGGTGATGACGATGTTCGAACGGGGCGTCGCGGCGGAGAAGACGACCGTGGCTTCGTCGGGCTCCGGAGAAGCGAGCTTGACGCTGACGGGAGTGCGTCGGCCCATTCTGACGCAGCATCAGAGAAAAGAATGCCATTACCGTGTGCCCACCCTGCGCTCGTTCCTGTCGCAAACACGTCGCTCGTACCCGTTTTCGGGGTAACTGCCATGGGGCTCGGGGATGCCGCTGGGGCCAGAATGGAGAGAGGGGGCAGAATGCTGAATATTTGATCCTCAGAATGGGTCTGCCCATACGAATCAAATGGGTCCGGGATAGATAGGAGCATGGGTTCGATGACGGGATCGGAACTGCGAATATTATTTATGTCAGTCGTGGCAAAGAAATCGCCTTTCGACGGCTGGTGGAATGGCGTGGGAATTGGAACGTACGCTTTCGAAGTGAACCTGTCAAATACGTCGAGAGTGGAACGTACTACAAGGGAGATCTGAAAAGCGGGTTGTCATTTGGCGATTTAGCACAAGGAAGGTTTGTTATGGAGTACCTTCCCTTGCACGACATCCCACACCTCTTCCTCGTGTTCCATAATTTCGGCATAGTGCCGTGCCTTTAACTGGTCAAGGTCTTCCACCTGTCTCTGCAGCACACTCAACGCTTCTCTGAACGATTGCAGATCTACCCACAAAAAAATATGAGCGCGGGACCGATCTGGCCGAACTGGTGTTTTCGGCTTACTGCGTTCTTTTCGGTTCATGTTCCGCATCTCTGTCTCACGGATAATGTGACTCTTCTCGCGGAGAGCACGTTCATAAGATGATGAGCGTTCCTTGTGAAATTCCGAGGTGTTTCAGTACGGGCCGATCGATAATAATGGGTGCGATGAGAGAAAGTAGAAGATAAAGGACTCACATGTACGATTGCGCGGTAGCTGTCTAGGTGCTGTCGTAGCGGTTTCTCAAACTGCTTATCCAGCGTTTCCGACTGGAGGACGACGCGTAAGCGGGCGCTTTCGCGTCGAGGTCGTGGCATGGAATGGTTTTCCCCTTACCAGGACGTGCCAATGATTACCCATCAGATGGTGTAGCCCCGCTGCGGCCTGCAGACGGGTCCCTTGCTCGTATGAGGGACCCTTCATCCTGTGAGGTGGGGATGAGTATCTCCATGCTCTCGGATGACGTGACGTAGATGGACGGAGAACGTACCCTGCACAGGATTCCATTGCGTCTGCGAGCGCGGCGGTAGCTCGAGACATAGTGAGCATTGCAGTTTGATAATTGGAACATGAATTCAAGAGCTATAGGAGCGGTCGTATGTGTGTACGTGTGTACGGATCGTGAAAGGATGGAGAAGAGAGAGAGGAAGGAAATTTGAGCATTTCATTTGGTTTGTGACTGCGGACCGCCAAGTGCGCGGCGCGGGGAAGCTGAAGGGGATGAAATGGGAGGACTGACGTTCTCATAGGACTGCATGCTAGCCTTTAGGTCTGAACGCGTGATAATCTTTGCGGGACCATGCTCGCCCAGGTTCACGGCGGACACATTGGTCGTTTCCGAGAACGTGGGTGAGGGTGGGCCTGGAGAAGCGTTGCGCTTTCCTTGTGAATTCGTGGTTATCGCAAAGGGTCGAAGGGACCGCGATTTTGGCATTGCTAGAAGTGAGGTTTTGTTTGATCGTTCGTGACAGCGGAGAAAGAGATGAAAAGAGGGTGAGGGGGGATGTGTTTTCCAGCTGGAAGAAGTCTTTTGCCCGCTTGAGGCAGCCTCAGGTCGTCTCCGCTTCCGCTTCCGCGCTACGCCATGACGCTCGTTCGAATATGGTCGATTGCGAAGACCCTCGGTGGTCAGACATCGTTCACACCGTTATTATCACGTTAACCTTGTCACATTAAGCAAAATAGAGGCGCGTTGGGTGCACATCGGATTCTGAGTCCAGTTACCACTGCGTGCGCGTGGGGCGGCGCCACCGGAATCCACATCACATCTCGAGACATGTCATTTTACTCGACTAGCGAATATACGATACTTTAGATTGACCGCCCTGTGGTTACTGAGTCAACGCAGCGAGGTGTCCGACTACGTGGGGTCCGAAACATGAACAAAAAGCGCCAGAATACAGGGAACGGCGAGTGACACACACCTCAAGTCACTAGCCGTATACACGTATCATCGCACACCGGCCGACACGGCGGTCATCCTTTCTGGCGAGTCACGCAGGTAGAACAATTTGGCCTTCTTCAAGCCCTTGTTTTTCTTCTTCCGGTCTGCAGGGCCGCTCCAGCTCCCACCACCGCCAGCCCTCGGGACGACGACGATATCCTTGACGTGCGGCGAGTTGACAAAGAACTGCATCTCGACGCCCGTGCGCTGCACCACGTTCCGGAGGACGAAGGACGTGTCGGGGCCGCGGCGTCGCACCGAGATGAGCACGCCGGAGAATGAAGTCGGCGCGTGCGTGAGGTTGACGGTGAGCACGGAGCCCGGACGGACGCGGTCGGGGTGCGACCTCGAAAAGAGGGTGCAGATTAATTTCTGCTTTTCGGTGGACGGAAGGGTGTGTTGGAGATATGCCATGAGGCCCTTGCCTTGGCGGAGGGCTGGTGGAGGTGAATCGGGAGGAGGCGGGGGTATAATGGCAACTTGGGAGTATGGATAGGACTTGGTGGATGTGGTTAGTGACCGTGATGATACAGCCCTCCAAGCATCGACTGCTCTGAGCAGTGACCTTGCAAACGTCATGATGATACTGATACTATTGTGGACGGAGCAGTGATACAGCAAATGAATGTCTAGTACCCGACATCGGCAGTTGCCGGGTAACACACTCTCGGGGTAAAACAAGTCGAAAGAAAAGCAAGGCATTCATTACAAGGGGACTGTATAACTGAGGCAATGTTGGGTACGACAAGATTCTCAAACCACTCTCAAACCTCCAAGAATTAGTAGCCACGTCCTCGCCCGCTGTCGAGGGTGGCGAATCAGCTCAGCGCATCAAGCTCAAGCTATGGATGAAACACACCGGCCGCGGTGGCCCCTGTACGGACTGTATCCCCCTCCGCCTCGATGACCACCCCTGTAACCGCCTCTGTAAGTGCCTCGCCCCCTTCCTCGTCCTCGGTTGAACCCTGGTATATTGGTCCTTTTCGCCATAACCTTGCAAATACGATATCATCTCGTTAAGCGTCCTGTCATACACTGTTGGTAGGACATACCTTGATTAGCCGGCCATAAAAGAGGGAATTATCCAAAGCCAAAGCTGGGTCAATGAAATCCGGTTCCGCAAACTCGACGTAGGCGAATCTATGTAGGAAATGTATGAGCACATCACGACGGCACTGAGGTCAAGTCGTTTACCCCTTGGGATGACCTGTGAATTTGTCACAGAGGATTGTGATGCGGTTGATGGTGCCACACGCTTGAAAGTGGGCCTGGATGTCTTCGGCCGTCGCACTATAATCAACCTAGGCGTGCAGGGATGTTTAGAGGGAAGGGAGCGGGATAGGGTGAACACGTATGACTGACATTTCCAACGAAAACGCTCCTGCTGTCAATTAATGCCTTGTCATCGTCTGTCTCCATTGCGGCCCCTTCCTCGCCTTCCGGTTGTTCCACACTTGCGGAGCTCTCTGCGGCTGCCTGCAGCTCTCGCAGCTTTTTGGCCTCGCGTTCCATCTCTTCGACGCGCTGTTTCATGAGGAGAATTTCCTGGAGGGTTATGTGATGAGTTGACAACGCAGCGCGAGAGCACGCTCTTAACGAAGGTGTGGTTGGTGAGTGTGGTCTGTTCGCCACGCACCTTTGACTCGTCTTCCTCATTGTCACCAATCACGGTCTCGGCAATGGCTGGATCGGTGGAGGCAACTTCGGCCATTGTAGTGCCGTGGTGAGCGATGTGACCGTCAACCAAAATACGAAATGTGAATCGAGTTCGTCCGTCACACTGTCACGCAAGGGGTGTGAGCGGTTTCATGGGGTCCCTCTTCCGTGGCCTCGCCACACCGATTGCAAGAATGTGTCTTTCTGATGACCAAACCGGAGTCAATGCGGACGCTTTGTGGTCAGGAGGCTTGCTACTGTGCAGTACGGTGACAAAGTGAAAGACCAGTTGTACATAATGCTGTGAAGAGGGGCTTGCCCGGCAGAGCGGGACCCCGAAGAGAGTGATGACCGAAAAGCTGTGCATTGTTTTGACTTCCGGCGACCACCGGGTGTTGCTCGATTTGTTTTTGTGGTCCTTTCGGTCATTTTTATACTGCAGATGGCGCGAAATGACTCGGCACCCGATTCCATGACCCACCAGACCAAGAAGAAACGCGTAGAAGATCAGCCCCTCCCTCACGACGCCGGCCAGCGTCCCATACAGCTTCAGCGAAGGCGAGTATGGAGAGCTTGCGAAAGTTGCCGGTTTGTATCAATCAGACCCCTTATCTCGTTACCCAGTGCCCATAACCTGATTTCTTCCTTTCAACAGTCGCAAGAAGATTAAATGCGATGGGACTGAGCCAACCTGTTCCCAGTGCGCCACCTCGGGATCCCAATGTACATGGTTGCAGACCAAAGACCGAGCTGCACTAAGTAGACAGTATGTCTTGTGCTTATTCTATTCAAATTCTTCAACTTTATTCCTAGTTCACACATCTAACATCCCATTCTCCTTAGCTATGTTCAGGAGCTCGAAGCCCGTCTCCTTCATATGGAGTCCGTCTTTGCACAGATCACGCAGCAGCTAGGTCAGACCCCTAACGGCGAAGGCCCTCTCGCTGGTTCATCCGTATCCGACGAATCCAAGGCCGCCGCCACTGCTCTACTCAGATCAATCATCAATAAAGGCCAGACTGCTCAGCCACCCCCGCCTGATAACCCCTCGACCCCCGATTCATCATCCTCCGTTAAGATCGAGGATGATGTGTTGGATTCGTTCGGCCAACTGACGCTTGACGAGCATGGTCACATGCGCTGGATTGGCGGCTCTTCCACAATGTCGCTCATCCAGTCATTCAGAGCTGCCACTGCTGCACCTCATAGTCGTGCATCTCCTCTGGCTGACGACTCTGGTCAGCCCAACAAGCTTTATTTCCCTGCCGCCATTTTCTTCGGTAAAGTGCGTGCGCTACCTGGTCCGGAAGAGGTCGAATACCCTGAGCGGGACCTTGCCGACAAGTTGGTAGGTTTATCTTTGGTGATCATGTGTGTTGCCAATTTAGTTCATCCTGATTCAGGTTGGAGCATATTTCTCGCGCGTCCACTTCCTGTTGCCCATCATCGACAAGCCTTCGTTCATGAGACAATACACATACTTGATGGACCATAAAGATGACCAGCACTTGGCCCGCACGCAGACCGCTTTTATTGCCATGGTTTTTTCTTTGTTTGCATGTGCTTCACAACTTATTGAGGATCCTCGCCTTAGAGGAGAGAAGGAAGATGATGGAGGAATGGGTATGGTTTACTACGAGCGGTGAGGCTACATTCGGCAATGAATAACAGCTGGCTGATCATCGATGCATAGTGCACTTATCCTCCATTACATCAGCCATGCGTCGATACAGATCGCACATGTGCAGTGTTTCGTTCTGATGTCATCTTTTCTATGCTCGGTCAACTGCCTGCCCCAAGCATGGCTTCTCATTGGTCAAGCAGTACGGGCGGCGCAAGACTTGGGTTTACACGTGCGTTCTTCGAGTCTATCTGATGGCTTAAGGGTCTCACGTGTCTGAATAGCGTTCTCCACAACGCTTGTTTATCCCGGCTATCGAGAAAGAAACTCGCCGAAAGATATGGTGGGGTGTCTATACACTGGATCGCATGCTCGCTCTCGCTCTAGGTCGCCCTATCGGAGCTGAGGACGTCGACTGTGACGTCGAACTCCCTCTTCTCCTCGATGATGAACTCCTGCCGGATTATTTCGATGGTGCACCAATGCCATCAGAGACTCCTTCATTGATGATTGGTTTTACGTCTCTCGTCTCTCTCTATAGTATCGCTGGTCGCGTCATGCGCCAGGTCTACGGTGTCGACATGGCGGAGAGCCACGCTGATCCGGAGAAGCGTACGCAGTTGCAAGTACTCGTCGATAATCTGGACAAGGAACTTACGAAGTGGCTGGACGACCTACCCGCGGCATTCAAGTCGAAGATGAATAGCGACAAGCAAGTGTCCATGGGTGCTGCTCTTTGTAGCCATTATTATTCTGTATTGACCGCTCTGCATCGGAACCTTCTCCCCGTTAGGCAGGGGCAACCCCCTGCTCCCCGATCAAGCGCAAAGGCTGTTTCGTCCGCTCGCACTTGCATCCGTTTGGCACCTTTTATCAAGAACGTCGTTCCGCCTTCACATCACCTCGCGTTTTTCATCCAGCATTTATTCAGCTCTGCTGTCATCATCTTGCTGTATGCAATGCACGTCCCCGACCCCGGCGCCGCCAACTCTGCCATGGAAGAGGTGCAGAGTTGCTTGGTCGCCCTGACGTCGTTTGAAGGACATTGGCCCGGTGCCCAGAAAGTCAAGGAGCTCCTCGTTGAGCTTGTCACTACGGCTCGTGAGGCTGTTTCAAACAACCAGGCTACGATTGCGGCCGCGAGTGGTTCCGGGGGTGGTCCCATAGCACCTATGACCAGTAACGCGAATGTCGCATTCGCCGCGCCATCCGTTCCATTCGACAAAGGCCGAAGACATTCATTCACAGCGTCATCTAGACTTGTGAAGGGCAAGTCCAATCTTAGAAGAAATCTATCACCAGACGCGGGGCGCCCTTCCAGGTCCACACAAGCATCAGCTTCACTTAGGTTCGAATGTGAGTGTCAGCTGACATGTTCATGTTGGCGTTGTTTTTGAAATGCCTGCCTTGTGATTTCTTAGCCCAGCGCGCTCGATCTTCATCAAGGAAACGTGGCCACGACGAGACCGAGGAACCGTCTAACCCATCGGGGTCTTCTAGTGGTGCCTATCGCCTCCAATATCAGCTAGGGTTTGGTCGCACAAATTTAAGTCCACACAGTTCTCCGACGTCTGCAAAAAGCTATCCTTCCCCACCCCTCGCTCGCAATGAGCCATCTTTGGAACGCAGCCCGCCCATCGTGAATGCCCCTTCGTTTGGTTCCTGGAACGGCCCCGTTTCTCCCGTTGGTGGCGTGTCGTCACCGGTTCGCTACGAGTTCGACTTTTCAGCATCACCCGGGCAGGGTCCCTTCGGCCCACAGCAGGCAACTGACCGATGGGCTTACGACGGTGAACCGTTCCCTAGCACCTCGCAGAATATGCTTCCAACTGGTGCATACGAGTCACCCTCGACTGTTGACCCATCATATCTTGCGTATGGCGGTCCCTTGTCCCAACTTAGTCCGGACTTTTTTGGGACCTCGACCGCTCCGCAAACGAATTCGTTGTTCGTTCATGGTGGCTTACCCTTCCACGGCTTGGATTACATTCGGAACTTCGATCCGGATGGTGGCGAACAAGATGCACTCGGGCAAGGTTTCGACGCGGGTGCATTCCAATACGACCCGGAGATACCTTTCACACTGCCTGATCTCGCCACGGAACACACGAACCAGTGATGATAACGAAGATCAATTGACGTGATGCTGCCTACCAATCACGACCAGCTATGAATTGATGTATTAGTATGTAATCTGCCTTCCTCAGGACAAATTTCGTTCGTACCACTAGACGTAATTGTTCAATGTATTTCGCCATGAAGCTGTATTGCGACTGGCATAACCACGGTTTCCTGCTACTCGTCTACGTTTTGACACTGTATTATCTTGTAGCAAGTACTATGTACACATTCTGTGTTTGAATCTATTTACGTTGACATCAATGGCCGGCCATTTCTACTCTCCGGCTAACTATCAAGCCGAAATCACAAAGTCCGGGTTCGCATGCTTGGGAAGCAGCACTGACTACGCATCGGTACTTTTTGGCATTTACAACATTGACCATGGCCTCACATCCAATCGCAGAGCTCACCTCCCCGTCATCATGGTCTATGGTGAGCTAGAGATCAATATCCCGGCCTAGCGGCTGCTAAGCCTCCAACAGATAGAGGACAAATTCTCGCCCTATGCCAAGGAGACTCTTGGGAAGTTGATCACCTTTCTCGAGGTCCGTGATACATTCAGGAGCAGCCGGTATCCCTACTCATACGGCTCCCTCGTCTGAAGGAGGAGGTCAGGCCTGCCGAAAGGCTGGCCAGGGCTCAGCTCCCTAATGATGCAACGCGGTGGCAGACGGTGATCCCTATCATCGAACAACTCAAGGCGAAAGCTCGCAAGCTCGGCCTTTGGAATCTTTTCCTGAGCAAGGCTCATTATCCCGAGCACGGTGTTCCCTTGACTAACCTCGAAGTACGTTCCTCGCTCTCCCATTCTGCTTTGCCGTCCGCTCGCTAACACATTCTGTGTCTGTATTGCAGTATGCGGCCATGGCAGAAATCATGGGACGCTCTGGGCACATGGGTTCCGAGGTGACGAATTGCTCTGCACCAGACACTGGCAACATGGGTAAATGCGCGTCGTGCTTTCTCGTGGTGGTCCGACGGCTGACGGATGCGTGTCTCAAACACTCTATCCATTTATTCAGAGGTTCTGGCTCGCTATGGCAACAGTGAGCAGCAAAAGAAGTGGCTGATTCCCCTGTTGAATGGGGAAATACGTTCGGCATTTGCGATGACAGAGAGGTTTGGTGCGTTTCGGATTACGGACCAAAGAGTTCGGATTGCTGATTTGACCCCTCCACGGGCTTAAGTCGCATCCTCCGATGCCACAAACATTCGCACCTCCATCAGGCAGGAAGGGGATCAAATAGTCATCAATGGACATAAATGGTTCGTTCGGCTTTTTTTCCCTTTCTGCGTTGGCAGTTTGACCACGTCACGCATCCCTTTCCATTTTCCAGGTACATCAGTGGCGCAGGGGACCCGCGGACAAAAGTCCACCTTGTTTTGGGGAAGAGTGACCCTAATAACTCCAACGCGTACAAACAACAGAGCGTCGTGATCGTCCCAGCTGATGCTCCCGGCGTCAAAGTTGTTCGTCATATGATGGTCATGGGGTTCGATGACGCACCTGAGGGTCACTCGGAGGTCATCTACGACAATGTCCGCGTGCCTTTGGGAAACCTGGTTCTTGGCTGGGGCAGAGGATTCGAGGTCCGAATGACTTAGCCATCTCTTTCGAGCATCTGCTGACTCTCCGCAGATCATCCAAGGGCGCCTCGGCCCTGGGCGGATACATCACTGCATGAGATCTATCGGTGCTGCCCAAATGGCATTGGACACAATGATACAGCGTGTCACAGACCCAACTCGAAAGACGTTTGGCAAGTTCCTTCACGAACATGGTAAGCTGGTCCTACCCATAATCCGTCTCATAGTCCCTGGTATATCACATCATTCTTTCAACAGGCACTGTCGTCGCAGACATTGCAAGATCCCGCGCTGAAATTGAATCTGCGCGTCTCCTCGTCCTCAGCGCCGCCTTGCAGGCAAGTTGAATTCCACCGCGTCTATGTTGAAATCCTTATTGAGAGTGGCCTGTAGATCGACAAGTTCAAGGCGAAGGGTGCCATGAAGGAGATTGCCATCGCAAAGGCAAGTTCGATTCGAAGCTGCGCGGGCGTCGGTTGCTGATCGGCTCCCCAGTTCGTGGTACCCTCTATGGCCTTGCAAGTGGTAGATCGTACCATGCAAGCTTTCGGTGCCGAAGGGGTGAGCCAAGACCAAGACCTTGCTTTCGTGTTTGCGAACCTTCGAACGCTCCGCATAGCAGACGTGAGTGGTTCAGAGTTTATCCAACTACACTCATGCTGACTTGTCACTGTCTTTTAGGGTCCTGACGCGGTGCGTCGTGCATCACAGCGAGATGGTCTTTCTGTGCTGATTATTCTTCTTATCAGGTACACATTCAACAGGTTGGACAACGCGAGTTGAAGAGGGCACCCGCTCTGGCTGAAAAAGCTGCCGAGACAAAGAAGAGAGAAGCGGCGCTTTTCGAGAGGTATGGCTTGAAGCTTCCCCAGTAAATCTAGGCGTGTTTCGTATCTATGCATCGAAATATCTCTATTAAAGGAGAGCAGGCAAGACAGATATGATCAATAGTTGTTGAGGCAATGAAACAAATGTTCAGACGAATTCTCACTGGTGCGGGGGGATGACCCTACTAATACTAGTACAGGTATTTACCTGCAGCCATCCATGGACAGCGTTTCTGGTCGTGGTCGTATACTGCATGGCGGTCACTCCATCATCTGTAACAGTCAATATAGATCAGTATTATTGCCAGCGGTGAACGTGGACCTGAACGTCATGTGGATGTCGAAACTTGAAGTAGTGTCCCCGTTTAGAGCTTGCAAAGACGAGTGACCTCCAGACTCCAGTGGCGCCAACGGCCTTCCTGCCATCGTTTAAGTAATCTACAAGCCACACCTGTGTGGACATTGGAATGGTTGTGTGAAGCTGAGAAAATGGGGTTATTCGAGGACATCATATCAGCTTCACACCACTATTTCAACCTGGGTGTCACCGTGCACGGTCACGATGGAGTGGTGATGCCAGTGGCCCCAGAGGTGTGTTGAACCCGGGGCCGGGCCGGATAACACTTGGCTCCCACGAAACCGTCGAGTGTGAGG
>Ga0137397_10000770_pt1 | contig 22266 bp, 18 predicted proteins | sample czorhiz116metaG_FD_106658 | JGI IMG/M metagenome (GOLD analysis project Ga0137397, IMG submission 106658) | Vadose zone soil microbial communities from Angelo Coast Range Reserve, California, USA - czorhiz1.16 metaG | ecosystem: Environmental > Terrestrial > Soil > Vadose zone | place: USA... | reverse complement strand
CGCGTCCGACACGCGGGACCACCCCATCTCGGACACGTGCAGCAAGCCCTGCACGCCGGCACCCAGGTCGACGAACGCGCCGAACTCGCGCACGGAGGTGACGCGCCCGGTCAGCACCGCGCCGGCGACGACCGATTGCCGGATCTCGGCGGCGCCCGCCCGCTGCGCCTCCTCGAGAAGAGCGCGCCGCGAGACGACGAGGTTCTTGCCGCCGTCCTTGTACTCGATGATCCGGAATTCGTAGACATGCCCTTCGTGCGCCGACGGGTCCGTCCGGAGGGTGTCGATCTGGGAGATCGGGCAGAAGGCGCGCTGGCGGGCGATGCGCACCTCGTAGCCGCCCTTCACCGCCCTTTCGACCTTTCCTTCCACCGGAAGACCGGTGTGGAACGCGTCTTCGAGCTGCCGCTGGGTCGCGGCTCCTCGCGCCACCTTCCGGGAGAGTGTCAGCCCTCCCACGGTCGACACCACCATGGCCTGAATACGGTCGCCAACGGCGACCTCGAGATTGCCCTCGGCGTCCTTCAGTTCGTCGATTTCGATCATGGCTTCGCCCTTGCCGCCGACATCGACGAACGCCACCTCCGGGCCGATCGCGACGATCGTGCCCTCGAGGGTCTGACCCTTCGCGAAGCGCTTCGCCTTGAGCGAAGCCTCGAACATCGCGGCGAAATCTTCGTCGGGCTCGCTCACGGCACGCTCCTCATGATGGTTATTTTCTGATCTCCATGGCCCGGCGTGAAGCAGCCGTCGCCGCCTCGAGGCGGGCCGCCACGTCGCGCATGCCGCGCCTTCGAGCCCAGTCTGCCGCGGTTCCGCCGCCTTTGCTCTTCGTCGACGGATTGGCGTCCGCCGCCAGCAGCAGCTCTACGATTTGCATCGCCTTCCCTTCATCATCCGGCAGCCACCACAGCGGAGTGATGCCGTTCTCGTCGACGATCGCTGCGCGGGTCGGATCCTCTGCCAGGATCTCGCGCACGCGATCGACGTAGCCGTTGAAACAGAGCGTCCAGATATCGCGGCTGTGCCGGCTGAGAAACCGGACCATCTCGGTCTTGTCGCCGTGCGCGGCCCACCCAATCGGCGTGCCATCGTAGATCGATTCGCGTGGATCGATCTCCGCTCCGCGTTCGACGAGAAATGCCGCCGCGCGCAGCGCATCGTGGGCGGCGGCCTCGTGCAGCGCGCGTTTGCCGGTTCCGTCGGTGATCTCGAGGGAGAAGCCGAGGTCCATGAGGAGCGCGAGTACGTCGGGCCGATCGCGGTTCGCGGCCTCGAAAGGCGCCACGGGCGAGCGCACGTAGTCAGGGTGCGCGAGCAAAAACGCGCGCGCGCGATCGCGATCGAGCCGGAAGCATGCGTCGATGAACTGCTCCGTCTCGTCGAGCGCAGGAGTCGAGCGCGACGCGCCATGGCGCGCCAGGAGCTCCGCCAACTCCGGAAGGTCTCGAATCAGCGCGAGCTCGTACACGCTGTGCCTGGGAAAACGCTTGTCGCGCGCGGGCGCCGCGTTCGGGTTCGCGCCGCGCTCCAGCAGCCATTCGGCGAGCTGCGCGTCGCGCCGCTTCACCGCCGTCTCCAGCAGAAAGCGCGCCCCGGATCCGTAGTGGCCCATGTCGAACATCGGCCATTCGGGATCGTTCCACGCGGTCGCGAGCGGCGTGCGGATGGTGTGCTCGTAGACGAGCGCAAGCCACCACAAGACGTCGCCGCTGAAGTGCGTGTTGTACAGCACCTGAATGTCGAACGGGTCCGCGCCGCGCTCGAGCAGCAGCTCGAACAACTGCGTTGCGTACGGCTGCCGCGGCGAATCCTGCTCGCCCTCGCCGGGGGCGCCGACGAGGACGCTGTATCGCGCGTCGCCGGCCATGTAGAAGTCGTTCGGGTCCGCGCCGTGGTCGAGCAGCTGCCGCGCGATCGAGAGCGCGTGCTCGATCGTCGGCGGGTGAGTGAATCTGGCGTAGGCGAGGTACAAGATGGGCGTCCACCCGCGGGCCCCCCCGCGCTCCCGCGCGGCGTCCGGGCGTGCGGCAAGGATACGCGCGACTTCCTGAAGATCGCCGCACACGATGGCCGTGTAGATGTCGTGGCGGGCGATCGATGGATCCTGCGCGAGGATCCGCTGCGCCGCCCGGTCGTGCATCCGGTGGTCCCCCTTGCCGTGCACGTGATGGTCCCAGCATGCCGACTGCAGGAAGGCGACGATCTGCTCGGCGCGTTCGATGTCGCCGGGCGTTCGCGTGCCGGCGCCGCGCTCGGTCAGCAGACGGATGGCGTTCGGCTTCTGCTGGCGTGTCGCCCACTCGAGCGGTGTGCACGCCGGATCCGGCCACCACTGCCCTTCCTTCGACCCGCACGACGCGTACGACTTGAACGGCCGGTCGATCGCGCCGGGATCGCGATCGAGAATCTGGCCGATGCGATCGGCCCGGTCGAAGTCGATCGCGTCGAAGAGATCGACGTCCGCATCGAGGATCCGATCCGCAGTTGCCGTATGCCCCGCGTACCGGGCCCAGCCCGCGGGCGTGCCGCAGTACTTGCGTTCGCGCGCGCGCGGATTCGCGCCGTTCTTCAGGAGCACGCTGACCGCTTCGTCGTTGCCATAATACGCCGCCGCATGAAGAGCTGTGTATCCCTGCGCCTGGTCGACTGCCGTCTCGACATCGTCCTCCATGTTGACGATCGTCAAGCCCGCATGATGACGCATGATCGCGCGAAGCAGCGTCTCCAGGACGCGTCCTGACGCACTGCTGCTCGCGTGCACGACGAGCCGCGCCCATCGGCGGTTGTTCGTCGGCGCCAGCACCTCCGGATTCTCGCGGATGAGCCGCTCGACCTCGTCCGGCCGCTCGAGGGCAATCGCGGCTGGCAGCGTGATGGTGGCGCCGGCGTCGATCAACAGCTCCGCCATTTCGTCTTCGCCGTCGAGCGCCGCCTGATCGACGGGCGTCAGCCCGACGGCGTCCTCGAGATTCAGGTCCGCCCCGAAATCGATCAGCGCGGCGAGCGACGCGGGCTGCTTCTTGACGACGGCGAGATGCAGCGCCGTGCGGCGATGATTCGTGCGATCCATCCGCTGGTTCACATCGGCGCCCGATTGCGCCAGCGCGCGAATCACCGCCGCCTCGCCCAGCGCAGCGGCTGAGAAGAGCGTGTACGTCGCGCCGTGGGCAAGGAGATAACGAGCGACTTCGGTATGCATGGCGTAGTCGAAGCACACGGCCCAGCCAACGACATCGAGCTCGTGAGTGGTACCCGCCCCGATCGGATCGGCGCCATGTTCGATGAGCAGCGTGACGACCGGAAGATCGCCGCGCTCGGCAGCAAAGTGAATCGGGTACGCGTTGTCCCCTTCATCGCGGATGTTCGGATCGGCGCCGCGATCGAGCAGCGTCTTCACGACCGCTTCGTGCCCGGCGCCGAAATGCAGCGCCGTCCGAAGTCCCGTGTTGGCCGGCAGCACTCCGCGTTGGTTGATGAGGTCCGGGTGCTCATCGAGGAGCGCGGCGACCGTCGCCGCGTCGCCTTTGCCTGCCGCAGCGAGCAGCGCGGTCAGCGGCGTTTCGGGCCCTACGCGGTCGGCGATCGCCTTTTTGAGAGCGATCCAGCTCTCGTGGCCGCGTTCGCGCGCGAGCGCGTGCTGAACGTCGCGAAGCGTGGGCGGGTCCGGCGCGCCCGGATACGCGCCCAGGAGCCGCGCGCGTGCATCCGCATCGCCGTCGCGCAGCGCCTTCAACCAGCGCTTCGCTGCCTTCCGCAGATTGTCGAGGGTGCTCAAGAGACGCCTCCTTCCGTTCGGTGCCTGCGTCCGCTTACTTCAGGCCGGAAGAAGGTTCGAGTCTGGCGATCGAACCAGATGGGTGGGAGGTGACTCCCTTGCCGCGGACAGGAGGCGCCCCAGTGCGCGCTGCAGTCAGTCTGCGCAACTGGGCGTGGCGCTGTCAAATCGGCCGCAGACATGCCATCGCGCGCTGGTGAGCGCACGGCTTCCCTTCCGCTCAACCGTTCTTACGGGTTCGACGCGAGACCCTTGAGGATCTGGACGATCTCCGGCTGTTTGAAGTGCTCGGCCCAGCCGATTGCGTCGCCGTCGTGCATGCTGTCGCGGATGCTTGGATCGGCGCCGGCGTCGAGCAGCACCCGCACCATCTCGGCGTGGCCGCGAGCCGCCGCCAGATGCAGCGGCGTGACCTCCGCGCCCTGGCTCGACCATCGACCGTTGATGAGCGCGCCATGCGCCAGCAGCCATTTCACCGCTGCGACGTCGTTGCGCTGCGCCATCAGGTGCAGCGTCCCGCCGCCCGAATCGATCAATGCGGGGTTCTCGCGCAACAGGTGCGCGGCCGTGTCCCGGTCGCCAAGCGCGAGCAGCGCCACGAGATCCATGGGACCGCCGCGCGGCGGCCGATGTCCGCGCGCAGCACTGACGAACTCCGCGGACACCATCGCGCGGATCTTTTCCATCACCCATCGATCGGCGTCTGGCGTGCTCGCGTAGAACGCGACCGGCTGACCGGAACCGTCCACCGCCAGCGGATCGGCGCCCAGCTCCAGCAGGAGGGCGATCATCTCCTGGCGGTTCATCAGCAGGGCGAAATGCAGCGGCGTCCGGTGATTCTCATTGCGACTCTGTCGTCTGTTCAACGCAGATGGGTCGCCCGCCACGATGCGGCGGACTTCATCGGCAAGATTCAAGGCGATCGCGGAGAACATGTGGTGCCGCGCACCGCGACTCACGAGAAAATCCGCCACGGCACGATGCGCAGCATCGTCGCATCCCGGCCCGCAGGTGGCCCAGCCGATCACCTCAGCTTGGTGATCGTCACCGTGCCCGACGACGTCACCGCGCGCATCAGCCAGCCGTCGCACGACATCAAGGTGACCGCCCGCCGCCGCCCAGTGCATCGGGTAGGTGTTATCTCCTTTTTCGCGCGTGTTCACGTCCAGGCCGCGCTTCAACAACTCGTCCACCACTGCCAGATGACCGGTCTGCGCCGCAGCGTGCAGCAGCGACCATTCGTACGGGCTCTCGCGCGCGTGCAACTTGTCTGGCTGTCTGTCGAGCAGGGCGGTCAGTCTGGTGATGTCGCCGTTTCGTGCCGCGTCGAACAGCTGCCCGTCCACGGCCAGCGAGTCGATGTGCGCCTTGAGCGCCCGCCAGCTCGAGAACCCGTAGTGCCTGGCGAGCTCGAACTGCGCGTCGGCGAGTTGCGCGGCGGGGTTGGCGGCGCGTAGATCATCCAGGCGGCGCTTCGCCTGCTTCCGGAGCCAATCGAGATCGGGGTTGTCGGGAAGGGACTGTGGAACGCGCGCAGATCCGGGGACCCGTTCGGGCATGAGACACCTTCCTTCCTTGAAAGGGAGCAAGCCCTTTCGCACCCATCGTCCGCGGTTTGGGTGAGGAACGAAGGTTATGTACGAACGGGAGGGCGGGTTGAACCCTTTACGCGGACCGTCGGCCGCCCCCGCGGCACAGGCTGAATGGTAACGCGGGCCCGGGAGTGCGACAAGTGATCGCGTTATTTTCTTGCGCCGCCGCTGCCGGACGGCGCTAGAATGTCGCCGCCGCTCGACATCCCAGCTCAAAGTCGCTCCGAGGCGCAGGAAATCGCAGGAAGACCAACCTGCAATGCAAAAGGAGGGTCGCAATGTCTGGGTTCCGCGTCAGTTCCATTCCACGTCGCCGCCTCCCGTTTCTCAGACGCGGCGTCTTCGTCGGCGTGACAGGGTTAGCCCTGGTGTCGTGTTCCGGCGGCGGGCCGCCTGTGCAGGCGCAGGATGCCTCGATTGGCATCCAGGTGTCCCAGCTCTCGGTCGCCATCGAGAACAAGGTCGGGATGCCGTTGATGAATGTCGATGTGGCGATCGCGCCGGTCGGCGGTGCCACGGAGTTCGTGAAGTTCGTCGGCCGGATGGAAAGCGCAGAGAAGCGCGATTTGTGGCTCGGCGATTTCCCCGGCCGCGACGGCACGCCGTTCAGCCTGCGCGTGGTTCGTCCAAAGACCGTTCGTGTGACGGCCAAGGATCTGAACGACAAGGCCTACAAGATCGAGCAGCCCTGGCAATAGCGACCGGCCCGTTCTCGCGAGCGCGCGCGTCGCCACTCGCGGGCAGCGAGCCTTGCACTTTGCCGCCTGGTCGCGCGGCCCCGGCGTGATGGACCTGAATCGCCAGCTGACGGCTGCCGCGCTCCGTGGCGCCCTGCCGCTCGTCGGACGGCGTTTCCGCGAGCGTCTGTTTCTGATGTGCCGTAATCAGACCTGGGGCTTCCCGCTTCGAACCTCCAGCTTCTCACTTCAGGCGGGCATAGACGTCGCCTGGTCGTCGCTGCGCGGCAGGAGTGCGCAGCGTGGCGAGCACTTCCGACGCATCGAGCCATCGGTCTGACGCGAGCTGATAGGATTCGCCGACCGACCAGTTGAACTGATACTGCCCGAGATCAACGAGCCGCGTCAGGCACACCTGGACTTCGTGAAGCACGCGCGGCAGATATTCGAACGAGAGAGCCGGCACCGGACGCCCGAGGCCTGCGAGGACGGCTGGTTCGCTCCCCTCGACATCGATCTTGATGAACGCCGGGACTCCGAACTGCTCGATCAAACGGTCGAGCGTCGTGGCATCGATCTCGATCCGGCGATTCCACCGCACGCGAGCGAAATCAGGATCTTCGGCGCGGGCATCGCGCCATTCGGTCGCGAGCGTCGTCACGGTTGGCGTGCGCTCGCTGACCGACAGCGATCGTCGCCCGGACGCATCGGCCACCGCCGCCTCGACGACGACGACCCGCGATCGGCCGAAGCGCGCGCGCAGCAGCCGCGCGAAATCCGGCTGTGGCTCGAGGGCCACCACCTGACAACCAAGGGCTGCGAAGGCGCGCACCCGATTACCCGCGTGCGCGCCGATGTCGAACACGAGATCGCCGGCTCCGACGAAGCGGCCATAGAGACGTCGGAGGCGTCGCTGGCGCAGAGGGATGCCGTGATAGATGGCCAGCGATCGCGCGAGGCCCACGCCACGGTCGAAGCGGCTCATCTCACACGCAGTCTATAGCAGCGGCCGCGAGCCCTATGGAACCGCACAGCAGCGCGCGTCTCCCCGGCGACACCTGATACCAGGGACCGTCGCAAGCGGCTACGGTGCTCGACCATGATCAGCCCACGGATCCCCGCCAGTTGGCGCCTTGGCCGGCGGGTGCTGGTCGGGATGAACCGGCACACGAACGAAGAGGGCTGTCGGAAATTGGCGGCGGCGTTAGCCGGTTCAGGAGAAAGGGACGTTCCGTCGAGCGAGAGAAGGGCCCGACTTCGCAGTCCTCGATGCGAACGGGACCGACGGTGAGGCGGCGTTCGAGCTGCCCAACCCGGCTCCCAACGGCGACGGCATGACGGTCTATTCTGTTTTCGCGCGTGCGCTCGGCACGCCTGGAGGCAAGTCGCTGACGACGACGTGTGCCACCGATCCATCCGATGGCTCGCAAGTCTGCTCGATGATCACGCTCACGCTCGACCGCGGGAAGGGCAAGTCAACCTTCGACAATGTGAGTAAGTACCTGCTCTACATCTACGCCGACATCAACGGCGATGGCGTGTTGGATCGAGTGGGACTCTTCGACGGCGGCCTTCAGGGGTATTTCTGGGATTACGACAACCTGGGGCTCAAGCTGGCGCAGCTCCGGTTCTATGACTGCTCGACGACAGTCCCTGTCGCCACTGACCCGAATGGCCCCCAGACGTCGGGTTGTTTCAAGTAATGAGTGTCGACTGGCGGGACGGCGCGCCGGCGCTGTCCCGCTTCTCGCCTTGACGCGAGCGGCTCGGCACAATCTGCATCGCCGCGCTGCGCGTGCTGTCCGACCGCGACCGCCGCCTCCGTCGGTCGCGCCCCCGCCGCAGACGCTGCGGCAGCTGAACTCGCGCGCGGCGGCACGAACAAAATCGACGCCTCTGCGCAGTTCCGTGCAGCCATGCGCACTCATCGGCCACCGGAATCTGCGACAATAAAGTCGTTCAGTGTTCCTTCAAGACCCCTCCAGCACGCCGATGATCGTCCGGCGGAACCGCCGCGCGTACCCGCGTCTGGCAGCCGACCAGCTCGGGTGGCTGAAGGGGGTGCATCTCACCCACGGACCAGCGGTGTCGCTGATCGACCTGTCCGTGCAGGGGGCGTTTTTCGAAGTGGACTTCCGGCTTCGGCTAGGCGATCCGACGGCCTTCGAGCTTGTCGCTGCGGATGAACGGGCAGTGGTGACCGGCCACATCGTGCGCACTGAAATCAGCGGGCTGAGTGCAGATGTCGTGCGGTACCGTGGCGCTTGCGAGTTCGAGCGTCCCCTGCCCTGGGGGCGTCGATTGTCGGCGCCCGAGCCACCTCACGATCCCCCGGTCATCCAGCCGACGGACTATCAGCCGTGGTGCGGGTGGAGCGAGGTTCGTCTGATGTTTCGGCACGGCAACCGTCTGCACGGTTTCGCGCGCGGTTTTCACCCATCGGAGTCGGCCTTGAATCTGTGGCCGTCCTGTGCGGCGTCGGACCGCGATCGGCAGACGGTGCCGCTCTCCCTCCTCCGGACGGTTGTATTCGTACGCGATCTCGATGACGATGGCAGATCCCTGCCAGGCCAGCACCCGGACACTCGATCGCTCCACGCGGTCGAAGTCACATTCAGAAACAACGACTTCGTGCGTGGGGCGACGCCGGGGTACGATCCGGGGCAGATCGGATTCTGGATACTGCCGTCGCATCACCATCAACAGCCCCGCGTGTTTGCCGTCAGCTCGGCCGTCCGGGAAATTTGCTTTGTGCAACTGCCGTAGTCAGACGTTCTGCTTTGCAATCACCTCGACGCTGAACACCGGCGGATCCGCAGCCGCGGCACACCTCCCACGCGCAATCCGTCGTCTCGATTGACAACCATCGACTCGCGCGGCTCTCCGGCGAGCGCGGTTTGCTATCTCTCGGGACGCCCACCCGGCCAGCGAAGCGTCACTTGCGAGGCGGATCGTGCTCGTCGGTGTCGATGCTGTTGATCTGAGACCCTGCGAGCGGTCCGGAGCCGCTTCTCCCGGGATGATCTGGAATCGTGACCGTCACTTCAACCGTGTTGTTCTCGTAATTCGATTCGAACAGCTGGTGAAACACACCGGGATGATTCGGATCCGGGCTCGCGAAGGCGATCGACTCGCCGGCCTCGGGCAGAAATCCCGGATTCACCGTGATGCGGATGACGTAGCCACCCGGCGGCACCACGGGCTGATTGTCACCTCCGTCGAGGATGAAGTATTGGCCGCCGAGGAAGAAGCGGTACGTGTCCGCCCAACCAGCACTGATGCCCTGGTTTCCGGGAATGCCGACCCTGCCGCAGCTCCGGAAACGAGGATTGCGTGGCGGTTGCCCGAAGATCGCCGGATTCGGATCGGTATCGAGCATGCAGAATCCGCGTTTGGCCGCGCGCCAGACGAAGCCCGTTGCCGGATCGATGAGCTCGTACTTGGCATAGTGCCGGAAATGGTAGTGGTTGTGGCAGGTGGCGAATTCGTAGAGGCCGTCTCCGGCGGCGACGTGGACGTTCGGATCGCCCAGATCGATGTCGGTGTCGCCGACGTTCGGCGTCATGACGGTAAAACGAATGAGGCGATGGAGGCCGGGGCTGACGCCGCCCTCCTCGACGCTGCAAGCGCCGGCGGAAAGGTTCTCGTCGCGCACGACCCATTGGCGCGACAGGACGTCGCCACGCACGATCAAGTCCGGGCCAAGGAGCTTTGCGGACTGGGCGCTGGACCGCATCAGCGCGAGCGTCATCAGGACCAGCGACAGCGACGCCAGCAACCTCACACATTTCGCATTCGGCATTCTCATGGGTGGTCCCTCCTGCACGTAGTGGTGGTACGGGCGCAGCGCACTATATCCGAGCTGGAGTGCATTGGCGAGCGCTGGAGCCCATCAATCCTTCACAGCCTCGCCGCGATCTGGTTCCAACTCCGGCAAGTCAGGGTCAGCGTCGGTGCTCGGGCTGTTTCAGAACTGCGCTGTCGGGTGAACTGACACACTTCCACAGTATCTACATTTTTTTGGGGCGGCGATGTCTTCACAGGCCTCCCGGCTCTAACATTGAGTACATGAGCGATCTTCGCTTTGCCGTGCGAATGCTCGCCAAGAGTCCCGGGTTCACGCTGGTTGCCGTCGCACTGCTCGCCATCGGCGTCGGTGCCAATGCGCTGATCTTCAGCGCCTTTGACGCCGTCCTGTGGCGGCCGTTGCCCGTGCGCCATCCCGAAGAATTGGTGCGGGTGGTCCAGCGGATCCCAAGAATCGGAACCTCCAGCTCGTTTCACTACTCCTTCTACCAGGCTCTGCGCGAGCATTCGACAACGCTCTCCGCCGTCTTCGGGGAAGCGCCGATCGATGTCGCCATGAATCGGCCGGCACCAGCCGAGCAGGTTCGGATCCACATGACGACGCCTGAATTCTTCGAGGTGCTCGGCGTTCCGGCGCTGTTTGGCCGCACTCTCACCGACGATGATGCGAAGGCGAATCCAGGAACGCCTCCGGCCGTGCTGAGCTACGGCTTCTGGCGACGCCGCTTCAACGGCGATCCAGATGCCGTAGGGCGGACGATCGTGCTGCACGGTCACCCGTTCGCGATCGTGGGCGTGACGCCACGCGCGTTCAACGGAACCTCGGTGGACACGGCACCTGACGTGCGCGTTCCACTCCACACCTTCCAAGGGCTTTGGACGGGGTTAGAGGCATTCAACGTCGAAGGGGCGAAACTCGATCTCGGGGGTCGTCTCAAATCAGGGGTCACCCGCGCGCAAGCGCAGGCGGAAACCCTGGCCATCTGGCGAGCGTCGATCGAACCGTACTCCACGAGCCGCCTTCCCGGTAGGGGAGTCTACGACCAGCTCCGGTCCGGACTGGAGCTCGATCCGCTCGAGCGTGGCATCTCGATTCTGCGTGAACGTTACGCTGGCGCGCTGAAGTTATTGCTCATCTCCGTTGGTCTGCTTCTGCTGATGGTGTGTGCCAACGTGACCGGGCTCTTGCTGACACGAGTTGCGGGCCGACGCGAGGAAATCGCAGTTCGACTGGCGCTGGGAGCCACGAGAGGACGGCTGGTCAAGCAGATGCTCACGGAAAGTTTCCTCCTGACGGGACTCGGCGCCGCCGGTGGTGTGCTGCTCGCCTTTCTCTTGACCGGCTCGGTGGTACGTGTGTTGCCGCCGCTCCGGGATATCGCCGCGAGACGCCTCGCACTTGCCGTTGACGTTGGGCCGGACTGGCGCGTCCTTCTGTTTGCTCTTGCCGTCTCCGCGCTGACCGCCCTGCTTTCCGGCGCGGCACTCGCACTCACTGTCTCGCGCACGAGCGTCGACAGCGCTCTGCGTGGCGCGCGCTCGAGTGGCGGGTGGCGCGGCCGGCAGGCGGTCGTCGTCTTCCAAATCGCGCTCTGCACGCTGCTGATCACTGGTGCGGGTCTCCTCGTACGAACCTTCGAGCAGTTGCACAGCCTGGACGCTGGCTTCGATCGCGACCGCGTGGTGACGTTTACCGCCGACCCTTCTCTTTCCGGCTACACCGCCCCGCAGGAGCAGGCGCTTCTTTCTGCTCTGACCGGACGCGTGCGCGAGATGCCGGGCGTCGTCACCGTCGCCCTTGCTGGCCTCGGCGTAATGCGCGGACGGGGAATCGGGATGACCGTGGCGCCGGCGGGCCAGAGCCCGTCGAGTGCCGATTTCTTGAATACCAACCTCAACATCGTCTCGCTCGAGTATTTTGCCACCATGGGCATGCGTCTTGTGGCCGGCCGCGACTTCACGAGCGCCGACGATCCCAAGGCCAAGCCGGGGAAGGTCGTGGTCAATCAGGCATTCGTGCGGCGCTTCTCTCCGAACGCCAACCCTCTTGGTCAACGATTCGGCGCAGGTCCACCGCAGCGGGTCGTAGACCCGATGTTTGAAATCATTGGTGTGGTGAGCGATGCCAAGTACCGCTCCATGCGCGAGCCAATGATGCCGACGATGTATCAGTTTTCGCACGAATTCGAGTCGTTTGTCCTGCATGTGCGAACGCGCGGGCGACCAGAATCGATCATCCAGTCGGTACGGCAGGCGCTGACCGCGCTCGACCCGGCCGTACCGTTTGTCGAAATCAGCACGCTGGCCGAGGAGGTAGACGCGAGCACGGCGGGCGAACGGCTCACGGCGGTGCTGGCCTCGATCTTCGGAACCATCGCAGCGCTGCTCACCGCCGTGGGCCTCTATGGACTGCTGGCCTACGTGGTGGCGCAGCGGCGACGCGAGATCGGCATAAGGATGGCCCTCGGCGCACAGACTGTGGATATTGGAGTCTTGGTGGGAAGGCAGGCGCTCGCGATGGTGGCCGGCGGTCTGGTGCTCGGGCTCGGCGCGGCGGCGGCGGCCGCTCAGTGGATGCGCTCGCTGCTCTACGGCGTCGCGCCGTCGGATCCGAGATCGCTCGCTGCCGCTGCTGTATTCGTGGCGCTCGTGGCCGCCGTGGCCATAGCAATTCCCGTTGCGCGCGCCACGCACATCGAACCTGCCGCAGCCCTGCGGCAGGAGAATTAACCCTTTCAGCTTCTCGCCCGCATAAGTTACAACCGAGCAGGTTCAACTGGAAATCCACACTTGCTCCGCTGGTTTCGTCGAATCGGCATATGATTGCCGCGAACGGAGGGTCGAGGTGAGAGCCAGCCTTTTACCGATCGCTGCGGCATCGCTGCTGTGCATGTTGTCCGCGCCCGCCGCTGCACAGTGGATCGATTATCCGACCCCGGGGATTCCCCGCTTGCCGGACGGCAAGCCGAATCTTTCCGCGCCAACACCTCGGACACCGGAAGGCAAACCAGACCTGTCCGGCATTTGGCGTGGTGGGCGGGCCGGTGGGTATGGGTACGACTACAACGTCGCCCAAAACCTGAAGCCAGAGGACGTTCAGCCCTGGGCCAGAGCCTTGCGCCTGCAGCGCGTACAGGACTTCAGGAAGGACAGCCCGCTCGCGCGCTGTCTGCCTGTCAGCATCCCGTTCCTCAATTTCCGCGGTCTGTCCAGGATCGTGCAGACGCCCGGACTGATCGTGATGCTCTATGAGTCTCCCAACAGTCCGCATCGAACCATCTTCACCGATGGCCGGGAGCTTCCGAAGGATCCCAATCCCACCTGGTTGGGGTACTCGGTTGGGCACTGGGAACAGGACACGCTGGTGGTCAATTCCGCAGGCTTCAACGACAGTGGGTGGCTCGACGTTGGCGGGCATCCTCAGACCGAGACCCTTCGGATTACTGAACGCTTCCGGCGCCGTGACTTCGGACACCTGGAACTGGAAATGACCTTCGACGATCCGAAGACCTTTACACGATCGTTTACTCTCCGCATCGATAAGCCTTTGGCGCCGGATACCGAACTGCTGGAGGACGTCTGCGAGAATGAGCGCAGTAATACACACCTGACCGGCGGGGTCAGGTTAGCTCCGGAAGTGCTCTCGAAGTACGCTGGGACTTATGTGTTTGCGGCGGGACGGGAGGCTGTTGTCACAGTCGCCGGCGATCAGTTGTCAATACAGGACCGCGCAAATCCTCTGGACAGTCTCTTCGTGGCTCGTTCGGAGACCGCATTCCTGTCAAGCGTGAGCCAGGTAGCTATCGAGTTCGTCAAGGATGCCCAGGGTGCCGTCACGCATTTCATCCGGACGGGCGCAGGGAAGGATGAAAAGGCCGTCAGAAAAGGCGACGCTGTTCAGAGCCTGAAGAAGTGAGAGCACGCAGCGCGCGCGGCCGCAAGGAAACGCGAATCGCTGACCTCCGATGACGCCGCTGCGAATCAAGTTGCGTCCCGAGCGCGTCGGCGTCAATGGTGCCCTTGCAGCCGAGCCGCGACATCAGTGGCGATCGCGTGAGCGGCGCGCGCGTTCGGATGCCGGTCCCAGGGCAGGCGCCAGGCGGTGTTGATCTCGACCAGCAAGTAAGGCAACCCGGTCTCGTCGAGGATCCGGCGCCGCAACGCCTGGTCGGCCGGCGCCTCGGGGCCGAAGTGCGGCACCAGGATGAGTGGCATCGCCCCACGCGCGCGCGCCAGATCAACAGTGGCGCGCAGCACCTCGCGCGTGACCGTGATGCCGCGCTCGATGGCTTCATCGCTGCGGAAGGGCACCATCAGCTGCGCGATCGACGACAGCCGTGAGCCCTGTTCCGGTGGCAGCCACACAAGCCCCGGTCCGAGATGCGGTCGATCGTCGTCGAGATTCCGGCCGAAGAGCGCCGTCAGGAACAGCGAAACCACTGCCACCGGCCGGCGAAAACGGGGCAGCTCCATCTGGAGCCTCAGGTACGCCTGGTCGCTGCCAAAGCCGTGGACGGCCAGGTTCGCGCTCTGCATCCCCATCAGCGCGCCGACCTGCGCCGGCACGCTCTCCGCCCACGTCAGGCCCTCGCCGAACATCACCGACTCACCCGTGAACAGGATCGTGGGACGCCCGGGATCCACGGGCTCATCGACACGGCGGACGCGATAGCCCGCGGCGTCGAACGCGTAGTCGACCTTGCGGCCGGCGACGGTGGCGTGCCCGGTGCGCGCTGGCACGAAGGTCCAGCCGAGCCGCGGATCGCGGCGGCGGCCGGGTTCTTCGTCGTGCACCAGCCACTCCGTCGCGCGCAGATGCACGCGGCGGAGCACAAGCTCGCTCGCACCGAGCGCCAGAACCGCCGCGATCACGGCGTGGAGCGCAAGCGCCGGCGTTTGCGCGACGAGGCGTCCGACACGCGGCCGCGCGAAGAGCGCGAGCGACGCTCCGAGTGCGGCCATCACGAGGCGGACACACGTCTCGATCAGCACGTACCAATGACGCGGCAGAAACCAGGACGGCAGGAAATGCGTGTCGAGCCAGCGCTGATTGGCGGCGAGGGCGCCGACCAGGAGCGCGCCGCCGATCGAGACGACCGCGATCTCGGCAATTGCACGTGCCCGGCGATCGGACCCGCCGTCTGGACAGACTGGAGGCGCAGACAGATTCAACACTCCTGAGGATATGTTAACGAGCATATGTTAAGGTGTCGTCGCGATGGCCGTGCGAGAAGGCGCGCGCGTGGACCGGATGCTGCGGCGGGTTCACCGCTGGGTGTGGGCCGATTCCGATCGGCGTGTGCGTAAGCTGCTCGCGTTCGCCGAAGTCGAAGGCGACGGCGGACGCGATATCCTGCGCGCCGCGGAAGTCACCTCGGATCCGCTCCTGCGGCGCCTGTACCTGGAACACGCGATCGACGAGCTGCGCCATGCCGATCTGTTCCGTCGGCGCGGCGCTGCGCTCCTGCAGCTGCGCTCGACGCGCTCCAGGGGGCTCTTCAGCACGAGCCCCCTTCCCGGCGGCCACGGGCTCGACGACCTGTCCATCGAAGGAGAACCCGACCATCGTCTGCTCGCCTTCCTGCATGTGGCAGAAAAGGCCGCCGCCGGCCGTTTCGCGATTTATCGCGACGTCGTCGGCGACGATCCGCCGACGCGCGCGATCTTCGAAGAGATCCTCCGCGATGAAGTGTTCCACATGAACTACACGTACACGCAGCTCGCGCGCGTCCTGCCGAAGTCTTACCGCCGGCAGGTGTGGCAGGCGCGCGCGAGTCGTTTGTGGAAGCGGTATCTGCGTGCGGCGGCAGCGGTGGCGGGCGTGCTGGGCACCGCCATCCTCACCATCGTGTATTTCGTCGTGCTCGCGCCCTTTGCGTGCCTGGCCAGACGCGCCGAACGCCGCGAGCCGGTCGGCTGGATTCCGATCGCACCAGCGGACCACGATTCGCCGACGAGCCAGTATTGACATGAAGGTCCTCGGCATCTCCGCGCACTACCACGATTCCGCGGCCGCGCTCGTGGTCGATGGCGTGCCGGTCTGTGCCGTGCAGGAGGAGCGTCTGTCGCGCCGCAAGAACGACGCCGCCTTTCCGACTGGGGCGATTGAATGGTGCCTGAATCACGCCGCACTCGATCCGGGGGATCTCGACGCGGTCGTCTTCTACGAACGCAGCATGCTGAAGTTCGAGCGGATCCTGACCTGCGCGCTCCGGTCGTTCCCGCACTCCTGGCGGTCCTTTCCCAACGCGATGAAGAACTCGCTCGGTGAAAAGGTCTGGGTCCGCGGAATCATCTCGTCGTACCTCGGCGTGCCGCGCCGCAAGATCTTGTTCGCCGGGCACCATCAGTCGCACGCGGCCGCCGCCTTCCTCACTGCTCCGACGCGGCGCGCCGCGATCTTGACCGCGGACGGCGTGGGCGAGTGGGCCACGGTCACGGTCGGCCACGGCGAGCGGCGCCCGGACCGCCGCGGCACGGCGATCACACTCCTTCGCGAAATCAGATTCCCACATTCGCTCGGGATGCTGTACTCGACGTTCACCGCATATCTCGGCTTCGCGGTCAACGAGGACGAGTACAAGGTCATGGGGCTCGCCGCCTACGGCCGTCCAAACATGGCCGCGCAGGTCCGTAAGTTGATCCGGCGCACGCCGGATGGTGCGTTCGTGCTCGACATGGATTACTTCGAGTACCACACGACGGCCACGCGATCGTATTCGCCGCGGTTCGTCGAGCTGTTCGGCCCGCCGCGCAACGCGTACGAGCCGATCGACCTCGAGACCACAGAGGGCCAGCGGTTCGCCGATTGCGCCGCCAGCGTTCAGCGGGTTCTCGAGGACACGCTGGTGGACATGGCGCGCGCGCTGCATCAGGAGAGCGGTTTGACGGACCTGTGCCTGGGCGGTGGTGTGGCGCTCAACGGCGTCGCCAACGCCCGGATTCTCGCAGAATCCGGCTTCGAGCGCGTGTTCGTCCCGCCAGCTCCTGGTGATGCGGGCTGCGCGCTGGGTGCGGCGCTGTATGCGGACCGCACCTACCTGGGCAACCCCGACCGGGACGTACCCGATCATCCCTTCTGGGGCCCGCCGGTGGACCCGGAGGAGCTGGCGCGCGTGGCGCGCGAGGATGGCCAGGCGGGCGAAGAGCTCGACGAGACGGCGCGGAGCGAACGGGTGGCGGATCAACTCGCCGCCGGCCGCGTCGTCGGCTGGATGGATGGCGCCTGCGAATTCGGCCCGCGTGCCCTCGGCCATCGCAGCATTCTGGCAGCGCCGCATTCCTCCGAGATGCGCGACCGGCTCAATCGCGACATCAAGTATCGCGAGGAATTCCGGCCGTTCGCTCCGGTGACGCTCATCGAGGCGGCCGACCGCTACTTCGAGCTGCCCCCGGGCGGCGCGCGGCTGGCGCGTTTCATGTCGGGCGTCTTTCCGGTGCGGCCCGAGTGGCGAACCCGGCTCGCCGCGATCACACACGTGGACGGTACGGCGCGGCTCCAGACGCTCGAACGCGGCATGGCGCCGCGGCTGTATGCCCTGCTCGAGGCCTACGGGCGTCGGACCGGAATTCCAGTGCTGCTCAATACGTCGTTCAATGTGGCTGGAGAACCCATCGTCAATCGCGCGCTCGAGGGGTATTCGACGTTCCGGCGCTGCGGAATCGATGCGCTCGTCGCAGGGCCGACCCTGGTCACGAAGCGCGCGTCGGCGCCGGCAAGACGGCTCAAGGAGGAAGTCGCATGATCAAGAAACGTGGCAGGATGCGGCGCCGGCTGATCATGCTCGGGAGCGCGGGCGGGTCGATCGCGGATCTCACGCGGGGGTTGTGGCGAAGCGACGCCGGCAAGCGTTGGCTCGTGCCGCTGGCAGTCTTTCTCTGCTTGTTTGGTTTGATACTGATCCTCGCGACGACCGTCGAGGCGCTGGCTCCGTTCATCTACGCGATCTTCTGACGGATGGACGATTTCCGGGAGCTGCTCGCCTGTCCGGCGTGTCGAGGTCCACTCGCGGCGGATTGGTCGTGTGGCGGCTGCGGCGCGCGGTTCGACGCGTCAGACGCGATTCCCAACCTTCGACTTCCCGGCGACGAGCGCACCGACGCCGTGCGCCGCTTCTACGAGCGCGCGCCGTTCCCCGGCTACCCGCCGCGCGATAGCCTGCAGGCGCTTCACGCGCGCGCCGAGCGGAGCCTGTTCGCGCGGCTCGTCAATCAGGCGATCGCCGGCGATGCGCGGATCGCGGAGATCGGATGCGGGACCGGCCAGATGTGCCTGTACCTGGCCCGCGCGGATCGCATGGTCATCGGCGCCGATCTGACGCGCGCCGCGCTGCTGCTCGGCGCCGCGGCGGCGCGGCGGTTCGGACTCGATCGAGTGCGATTCGTGGAGACCGATCTGCGGTCGCCTGGTTTACGGGCGGGCTCGTTTGACGTGGTCTACTCGTCGGGCGTCTTGCACCACACGCCGAACCCGCGTGCGTCCTTCGCGCGTCTGGCGCAACTCGTGCGACCGGGCGGGACGATCGTGGTCGGGGTCTACAACGCGTTCGCACGCGTCCCGCTGCGGCTTCGGCGTCTCGTGGCCCGGTTGTCGGGGTTCCGCCTGATCCCGTTCGATCCGGTGCTGCGAGATCGACACAATGAGCCGGCGCGGCGGGAGGCGTGGCTCCGCGATCAGTATCAACATCCCGAAGAGCACCGTCATACACTCGCCGAGGTGCAAGGCTGGTTTGCCGAGAATCACGTCGAGTACCTGCGGGCATATCCGAGCGCAGTACTGGGCGAGGAACCGGAAGAGTTGTTCGCCCGCGCGGCCGACAACTGGCGGCCCGAGGGCTGGCTGGCGCAACTGGGTTGGATGCGTGCGCTCGGGCGCGAGGGCGGGCTATTCTTCACCGTCGGCCGGCGCATGTAGGGCGCCGCGCCGCCCGCGCGTCCATTTTGGGCGAACCGGACGCGTGGATGCGTGAACCGAGGTATGTTACCGATAACGCGCGCACAGCGCGCGGATTGGCCGAAAGGAGCAGCTTCGATGAGTGGTGACGCACGCGCGCATGATGGCGAGCCGCTGGTCCTCGTGGGCGAGGAGGACGGCGTGACCTGGCTGACGCTCAACCGCGGCGATCGGTTCAACCCGCTGTCGTCCGACATGATCGCCGCAATCGACGCCGTGCTCGAGGGCACAGCCGCGGACCCGTCGGTGCGCGCCATCGTCCTGGCCGCCAACGGGCGGGGGTTCTGCGCGGGCCACGACCTGAAGGAGATGCGGGCCCACGCGGGCGACAAGGCATGGCAGCGCCGGCTGTTCGACGACTGCAGCCGGATGATGACGCGGCTCACGCGAGTCCCGCAGCCGGTCATCGCGCGCGTGCACGGCATCGCCACCGCCGCGGGCTGCCAGCTCGTGTCCATGTGCGATCTCGCGGTTGCGTCCGACAGCGCGTCGTTCGCGATGCCTGGCGTCAACATCGGCGTCTTCTGCTCGACGCCGGCCGTCGGCGTTGCGCGCAATGTGGGCCGCAAGCGCGCCATGGAGATGCTGCTCACCGGCCAGCTCGTGGACGCGAAGACCGCGCTCGCCTGGGGACTCGTCAACCGCGTCGTGCCCGCTGGCGAGCTCAACGCGGCAATCCGCGGCTACACGGACCTGATCCTCGCGCGCAGCGCCGCCACGATCCGCATGGGCAAGGCGGCGTTCTACACGCAGATCGATCGCCCGCTCGCCGAAGCGTACGACATCGCCAGCGAGACGATGGCGGGCAACATGCTGATCGAAGATGCGGCGGAGGGCATCGACGCGTTCCTGGAGAAGCGTCCCGCCGTCTGGTCCCGTCCGACCGCTGGCTGACGTACTGATGGCTCGAGACTGGCGTGACGTGTGTTCACGCGTCGGTCACAAGAGCATCGCCTATTCTGCCACCTTCTTGATCCACACGGACAGGAGCGCACGCGCGAACGCACTCCTTTGATGTTTCATCTCGCGATGGAAGTCACATGGCGAAAATGGACACATCGGCGCCGCAGATATAACATGGCGCCCCTTCGGCGTATCAGAATTGGACAATGCCAACGAAAGCCCGATTGAAAGGCGCCTTCGACCCCAATTCGATTCGGATCGTGCCGCTGCATGCTCCTGCGATACTGGCGGAAGCCGCGGCGGCAGCGGCGCAGCTCACGTATCGGCAGGGTCCGCTGATTCCGAACGTTGAGGTATTCACGATTTTCTGGGGCGACCTCTGGAAGAAAGCACCACAAGCCTCAATGATCGGCAAGGTCAACAGTTTTTTCGACTTCGTGTTGACCAGCGCGCTCATCGATCAGCTCGGCGAGTACAGCGTCGCGACTTACCCGATCGCTCACGGCCGACGCACGGGATCGGCGACGATCACGACAGCATCGCCGCGCAAGTCGGTCACCGACGCCGCCATCCAGACGTTTCTGCGCCAGCAGATCAAAAACGGAGCGCTGCCGAAAACCACCGCGAACACCCTCTATTTCCTCTACGTGCCACCCGGCGTCCGCGTCGTCATGGGCGGGGCGGCGTCATGCCAGGCGTTCTGCGGCTACCACAGCTCGATCGGGACGAGGACGTTTTATGCCGTCATGCCATATGCGAGTTGCGCAGGATGCACTGCGGGTCTTCAGCCATTCGATGCGGTGACATCGATCAGCTCGCACGAACTCTGCGAAGCGATCACCGATCCGATACCCGGTCAGGGCTGGTATGACGATACGAATGGCGAGATCGGCGACATCTGCGCCTGGCAGACCAAGAAGATCGGCCCTTACACAGTCCAGCTGGAGTGGTCGAATAAGGCGAATCGCTGCGTGTAACTCTATGGCCTCACGCAGGTGATTTGCGCGACGCCGCAACGCGAAGGGCTTCCCTCTTCGCTGAAGCTCCGGGACCGCCGAAGCCTCGGGGAGGCTGGTCGGCCGGGCGAACGACGCTCGCCTGAAGGGCTTCGCGCTACGCGCGCGTGCAAAACGCGCTTAGCCTTTCGACGGACACGGCTCCTCGGGATGACAGGTGCAGCGTTCCCGATGGCAGTAGACCTTGCAGTCCTGTGACTCGGTTTCGATCGCGTTGCCGTTCTCGTCGAGATGACAGAAATACTGGCAGTGACATTCATGCGCCCGCGTTTCATTCTTCCGAGGCGCATGGTTCATGCAGTAGTGGCTCTCCGGCAAGGTCGTTTCCTGCGCAGCGACGCTGAGAACCGCCAACACTATCAGCAACAGGCGCTTCACATTGAACCTCTCAATCCGACGTCACTGGACCGCTGGGCCGACCGGCTTACCTGCTAGCAGGCATGGCATGCCAGCATGTATCGGAGCAACAACGGTTCCATCTCGCCGTGGCCGGATTGGTCGATGAATTCGGTGGAGGATGGAGAGGACAGCGGAATTTCTGCCTCGGGCGCGAGAAAAGGCGCTGTCCGGCTAAACGTCGGCTAAACGTGCAATCGTGACGGCTCGGAGGCGGTCCCCGCGACTCACGGCGCCGGCGGCTTCAGCACACCCCGATAGGTGATCCGGCGGCCTGCCGCGATGCGGACGTCGACGACGAGTGGCTCGTAGCCGGGCGCCCGGAACTCCACGCGATGCACGCCCGCCGCGATCATGAGGCCAGCCGCGGACTGGAAATCCTCGACGGTCCCTACGTACTCGCCGTCCACGAAGATCTGCGCGAACGCCGGTTGCACCTCCAGCCGCACGCTGCCGCTTCCGTCCTCTGGCGGCGCCGCTTCGTATTGCGGCACGTCGACAGCGCCACTCACGGGGATGAGGCCGCAATCAACCATCGTCTCGCACAAGAGCGGGTGATCGTAGCCGAGGCCGTAATAGGCGGGCCCATATCCGTAGCCGAGATGGCGGATACCGAACCCGAAGCCGAGGCCGGTAAAGTGCGGGCGAAAAAACTGTGGCGCGTAGATCGACGGGGTGACCACGAACATATCGCGCGGACCCGACGATCGCGGAATCGCGGTGCCGACGACAGGCCGGCCGTCGCGCGGACGTGAGTACCCTGGTGTGGGCGATGTGGGGACGGGAGCCATCGGCGTCGCGCCAGCCTTCGGCGCGGGCGAGGGGCCACGGTTCGCCTGGCCGCCACCAGCGTGGTTGCCGCCAGCATGTCCGCCGCCGGATTGTCCCCCGCTGGATTGTCCACCGCTGGCATGTCCGCCGCCGGACTGTCCGCCGCCGGAGTGCCCACCGCCGGAGTGTCCACCGCCGGAGTGCCCGCCGCCATGTCCTTGCGCGGCAACGGCGCACGGCATCGAAAGGCCGAAGAGGAGCGCGATCGCCGTCGCGGTGATCCGGTGCTTCATGGCAACCCTCTCGGCTCCAGTCTACTCCTCTCGCCGAGCACCCGGGCATCAACGTGTCCAACTCGGCGGATGCCAGCGGG
>Ga0137397_10000769_pt1 | contig 22295 bp, 20 predicted proteins | sample czorhiz116metaG_FD_106658 | JGI IMG/M metagenome (GOLD analysis project Ga0137397, IMG submission 106658) | Vadose zone soil microbial communities from Angelo Coast Range Reserve, California, USA - czorhiz1.16 metaG | ecosystem: Environmental > Terrestrial > Soil > Vadose zone | place: USA... | reverse complement strand
GGACATGCGGCGGCAGCGGCTCAACGTCTACCGGATGGAGCTGATGGGGGCGAAGGTCGTCCCGGTCACATCCGGCACGCGCACGCTGAAGGACGCAACCAACGAGGCGCTGCGCGATTGGGTTACGAACGTGACGACGACGCACTACATCATTGGCTCGGTAGTCGGACCTGACCCATTTCCGCGGCTTGTGCGCGACTTCCAGTCGGTGATCGGGCGGGAGGCGCGGGCGCAAATGCTCGAGCAGGTCGGTCGCTTGCCCAGCACCGTCGTGGCCTGTGTCGGTGGGGGCTCGAACGCCATGGGCATATTTGCGGGATTTCTCGAAGACAAGGCTGTACAGCTCGTGGGAGTCGAAGCAGCCGGGGAAGGGGTAACGAGCCGCAGACATGCCGCGACTCTGGGTGCGGGACGGCCGGGCGTCTTCCATGGAAGCATGAGCTACTTGCTCCAGGACGCCGACGGACAAGTCCAACCGGCGCACAGCGTTTCGGCCGGTCTCGACTATCCGGGTGTCGGCCCCGAGCATGCTTACCTGAAAGACACGGGTCGCGTATTGTATGAAGCCGTGACGGACCAGGAGGCTCTGGACGCCTTCGCCGCCCTGTCGCGACTGGAAGGTATTCTTCCGGCTCTCGAGAGCGCCCACGCTATCGCCTGGGTGATGAAGACGAGGCGAGCCTCTCACGAACTCATCCTGATCAACCTGAGTGGCCGTGGCGACAAGGACGTCGCCATGGTTGCCGAGCTGACGGGAGCAGCGCTCTGACGAATCCGCAGGCCCAGATCCCCGAGCTGGCGCTCCCGCCATCACAGGTCGAGGAGCTGATGCAGGTCGTCAGCAAGGGGATGCGGGCGACGCAGCTGTACCTCCCGAACAATCCCGTCTATCAGCGCGCCGTCGACAACATCCGCAGCGCGTTCCGCCAGATCTGGCAGGCCACCGACGATCTGATCTTCGACATTGGCGAGACGGAAATGCGCTGGGAAGATCACGCCATCTACACCCAGGAACAGCGCAACGAGAGTATCGCCTGGACGCTCTACAAGGACGGCGTCCGCTCGCTCTCGTTCAAGCCGGGCGTCGAAGAGGCGGAGATCGTGCGCTTTCTCGCCGTGCTGCAGCAGGCGAAGAACCTCCAGGCAGACGCGGCCGACGATCTCTTGACGCTACTCTGGGCCGAAGATTTCCAGTTCGTCGCCTACACATTCCGCGAGCTCGCCAGCGAGAACGCGGTCCCGATCGATCGCACCGAGAAGGGAGCGCCGACGATCGGTGGCGGCGGCGGGACGCCCGGCGGCGACGCCGGCTCGGCGGATCCGACGACGGTGCGCCGGCAGGTAGAAGAAGAAGCGCCACCCAAGCGCGAAGGTCTCGTGTCGATCGACGACTTCGACACGACGCTCTACTTCCTGGACGACAAGGAGATCGAGTATCTCCACAAGGAGGTCGAGCGGGAATACAGCCAGGACTTGCGCGGCAACGTGCTCGCGATGCTGTTCGATCTGTTGGAGCTGCAGACGTACGGCACGGTGCGCGCCGAGCTGATCTCCATCATCGAAAACTTCATCCCGTATCTGCTGGGGGCAGGGGACTTCCGTTCGGTCGCCTTCATCCTGCGCGAATGCAAGGTGATTCTGCAGCGCGCCCGCGAGCTCATCCCCGAGCATCGTCAGGTGCTGGAGGCGCTGCCGACCCGGCTCTCACAGGCCGACGCGTTGTCGCAACTGCTGCAGTCGCTCGATGAAGCGACGAGCCATCCCACCGAAGAGGAGCTGAGCGAGCTATTCAGCGAGCTGCGCGCCGAAGCCCTCGGGACGCTCATGGGATGGCTGCCCAAGTTGACCAACGAGCGCGTGAAGTTTCTCGTTCAGACATCGGCCGAGCGGTTGGCGCAGACGCATGCCGCGGAAGTGCTCAAGGCACTCGCGAGCGCCGACCCTGCCGTACAACTCGAGATGGTCAGGTTGGCGGGCCGGCTCAAACTCCCAGGAGCGCCCGACGGCATGGGCCCGCTGCTGGAGCGCGGCGAACGCGACCTGAAGCTGGCCGTCGTGGAGGCGCTGACGACCATCGGCAGCCCGAGCGCGACGCGCCTGCTCGAGAAGGCCATCGACGACGCGGAGCGGGACGTGCGCATCACGGCCGTCAAGTTCCTCGGCCAGCGTGGTCACCGCAATGCATTTTCGCGCATCGAAGCCGCGGTCGTCGGCAACAAGCTCAAGGATGCCGACCTGACGGAAAAAATGGCGTTCTTCGAAGCGTACGGCGCGATGGCCGGCGAGTCCGGGATCCCGACGCTCGAGAAGCTGCTCGTGCCGAAAGGCGGGCTGCTCTCGCGGAAAGAGGATCCCGAGACGCGCGCCTGCGCCGCGATGGCACTCGGGAAGATCCGCACGCCGAAAGCCCGGGACGTGCTCCAGAAAGTCTCACAGGACAAGGAGGCGTTGGTGCGGAACGCCGTCAGCCGGGCGCTGCGCGACATCGGGACGGGAGCGGTATGACGACGCCCGCAGGGAAGCGCCCCTCGATGATGGAGACCGCCCAGACGACGGACGGTTTCCTCCGTCATGCCGGGCGCGACTTCCTCATCGTGCTCTACACGGCGTTTCGCTCGCTCAAGCTCTACCCGATCGAGAATACGCAGGTGCAGAAGGCCCTCGATGACCTCGCGGCGACGACCACGCACTTGTTGGACGTGGAGAAGGAGCTCGAGATCCGGCTCCAGGGCGAATTCATCTTCGTCAACTCGACACGTCTGCGCCTCGATCTCGATAACTACGCGTCGTTCTCCCACATCCTGAACGTGCTCCAGCAGTGCGGCATCGGCGCCGTGCGCATCGACGAGGGCGTGGACCGGCGGCAGCTGCAGGTCTTCGTGTCGCTCTTGCTCGCGTATGCGGCGAAGGAAGCGAATCCCAACAAGCTGTTCGAGGTGTCGCAGAAATTGGCCGACGGCGGCGTCTCGCACGTGAGCGTCGAGCCGCCGCTCGAGGCGGAAGAGGACGTCGAAGAAGAAGAGCGGGTGAAGGAAGCCGCCAAGCGCACGTACGCGCGCTCGGTGGCAGTGACGAAGGAGGTCATCAACAGCATTCGCATGGGCCGCACCGCGAACGTGAAGAAGGTGAAGCGCGCGGTGCAGGCGATCGTGGACCAGGTGATCAACAACGAGTCGTCGCTCGTCGGGCTGACGACGCTGCGTGACTACGACGAATACACATTCACGCATTCGGTCAACGTCTGCATCTTCTCGGTCGCGCTGGGACGCAAGCTGGGACTCACCAAGCTGCAGCTGTACGATCTCGGCATGGCGGCACTGTTCCACGATGTGGGCAAGTCGCGCGTGCCGCTCGAGGTACTGAATAAGGAAGGGGGACTCAGCGAAGAGGAGTGGCGCATCATGCAGGCGCACCCCTGGCTCGGGGTCCTGACGCTCTTCGGGCTGCGCGGCTACGGCGAGATCCCCTACCGCGGCATGGTGGTCGCCTACGAGCACCACATGAAGATCGACCTGACCGGATATCCGAAGTCGATCCGCGGCCGCACCTTGTCCATCTACTCCAAGGTCATCGCGGTCGCCGACGGCTTCGACGCGGCAACTAGCCGGCGCGTCTACCAGACGGTGCCGATTCAGCCGGATCAGGTCCTCAAAGAGATGTGGGAGAATCCGCGGCGCGGCTACGACTCCGTCGTCGTGAAGGCGTTCATCAATCTGATCGGGATCTATCCCGTGGGCACTTGCGTGATTCTCGACACCTACGAGGTCGCGCTGGTGCACAGCGCGAATCCCGACGTCGCTCACGTCCATCGACCCGTGGTCCGTCTGGTCACGACGCCGGACGGCGGGCTCTTGAACCCCGGTACGGTCGTCGATCTTTCACAGAAGGACGCGAACGGCAACTTCCCGCGCACCATCGTCAAGGTCACCGACCCGGTTAAGTACGGTATCAACGTCAGCGATTACTTTGTCTGAGAGCGCCCCCCCCATCGCAGCGCGGTGGCGGGCGCTCGGCAAATCGCGGGCGCTGATTCCGTACCTCACCGCCGGCTTTCCCACACCGGTCGTCGCCCTCGAAGCGTTGCGCCGCGTCGTTGACGCGGGGGCGGACTTCGTCGAGGTCGGTGTGCCGTTCTCGGACCCGCTCGCCGACGGACCAACGATTCAACGCACGACCCAGACCGCCCTGGAGCAGGGAATGACGGTGCCGCGCGTCCTGGAGCTGATCTCTCAGGCCGCGCTCCGCGTGCCCGTCATCATCATGACGTACCTCAATCCCGTGCTGGCGTATGGCGTGCAGCGCTTCGCCAAGGAAGCGCACGAAGCGGGGGCAGCCGGGGTGTTGCTCACCGATCTTCCCGCGGGTGCCGATCCGGCAGTCGAGACAACCGTGACGAGCAGCTCGCTCGCCCTGATTCGCCTCGTCGCGCCGACGACGGACGACGCGCGACTCAAGACGGCCCTCACCGGTGCGAGCGGTTTCGTCTATTTGATTTCGCGACTCGGCGTCACGGGGGCACGGGCCGATGTCCCGCCCGATCTCGACGCCCAGGTGCAGCGTATACGGGCTGCCGCACCTGCCCGCCTGCCGGTCGCGGTCGGCTTTGGCATCGGAACGCCGGCGCAAGCGGCGGCCGCGTCGCGCTCGGCGGACGGCGTGGTCGTCGGCAGCGCGCTGATGGACGCGCTCGCCAAGGGTGGGGTCGCCGCGCTGGAGCGGCTCACCCGCGATCTAGCCGCGGCGGTGCACACATGAGGATCTCGCGGTTCGTCGGACTCTACAGTCAGGCACTCGCGTGGGTGGGCGGGGCACTGCTGATCGCGGTGCTCGCCGTCGATTACCGCTGGCTGGGCCAAATCCCCGAGATCGTCGTGCTGTTCGGCGCCTCGGTGGCGCTGCGTGGGCTCTCCGTTCCGCTCAGCAAATACTCGTACTTGACGCAGACCGCGCTCGTCGGACTGGCGGGCAGTCTGCTGGTTGGGGTACCGGCAACCGCGCTCGCGATCGCCGGCGCGACCGTGGTCACAGACTGGCTATGGCAACGAAAGCCGCTGCGCGTTGCCTGGATCAACCTGGGTCGCGAAGTCATCACGCTGGCCGCCGCCTTCGGCGTGTACGCGGCAGCGCTGCACTGGCTCGACATGCCGAACGGCGCTCCCGTCCTGAGCATCGAGCTGCTACCCGCCCTCGCGGGCTATGCCCTCGCCTATTTCGTGTTCGGTCGCGTGCTGTTCTACCTCAGCCTCATCATCCGCGCCAAGCTGGAGCCGGCGGAACGATTGATGATCGTGCGCTACGAAGTGATCACCTACGCGGCGACGCTGCTCGCGGCGACGATTTTCGTCGGCGCCGTCGTCTCGTGGTCTTTCGGGGCCTGGATCCTCGTCGGCCTCGTCCTCACGTTCCTCGGCCTGCTCCTCAAACAAATGATCGAAGAGGCCATCTCGGCCGAGGAGCTCAACAAGATCCACGCGATGGAAGCGGTCATGACGGCGAACATCAGTCTCCAGGATTCCTTCCAGCGCATCGAGCGGTTGGCCAACCGGCTCGTGGACTGGGGCGACTTCCGGATCTACCGCTTGCACGACGGCGTGATGTCGCTGGTGCACCGCTCCGAGCGCGGCCGCAGCAACCGCGGCGAGCCATCCGCGGACACGACGGCGCTGCGCCACGCCGTGGCGGCGAGCGGCGAAACGGTGGTCATCGACGACGTCACGCGTGACGAGCGCGTCGCCGATGCGCCGCTCGAGGTGCAAAGCCTCGTGATCGTGCCCCTCAAGTTCGGCGATCAGGTGATCGGGACACTGGAGATCGAGCACCACAAGAAGCACTGCTACCGCCGCCAGGACATCCTGACGATCACGACGTTCGCCAGCCAGCTTGCGACCGCGGTGCACATCACCGACCTGCGCCGGCCGCTCGTCGAGACGGTCGAGCGCATGACGCGCCAGCTCGCCACGATCGCCCAGACCGCCGAGGCTTTGAAGGGCGCGGCGTCCGCGGTGGCGCAGTCCACAGGCGTGATTCGCGAGGGCGTGCGCCGCGAAGAGGGCGAAGTGTCGGGCGGGCTCGAGGCGACGGAAAGCCTGGCCCAGGTCTCGCGCCGCGTCTCCGACGACGGCGCCGGCGCCGCGCGCGCATCGACGGCGGCCAGCGACGTCGCCACCCGTAACCGCACCCAGATCCGCGAAGCGATCGAGCGCCTGGTCGCCCTGAAGGCGTTCGTGGGAGAGAGCTCAAGCAAGGTCCAGCAGCTCGGGCAGACGAGCCGCCGCATCACCGGCTTCATCGCGTCGATCCGCGAGCTGGCCGACATGACGAATCTGCTCTCGCTCAACGCCGCCATCGAGGCGGCGCGCGCCGGAAAACACGGCAAGGGCTTCGCCGTCGTCGCCGACGAGGTGCGCCGCCTGGCCGAGCAGAGCGCGACCGCCGCGGCGGAAGCGGGCGATCTCGTGCAGGACATCCATACGCAGGTCGGCGAGGTCGTCGAGCAGATGCGCCGCGGGCAGGTCAACGTCGGCGGCGTGGAGGAGCTTTCGGCCGCGGCGCTCGAAGCGCTCGATGCCATCGTCGCCGCGACCGCGGAAGCGACGGCGCACGCGGGCCGCATCACGGCGGCGGCTGGAGAACAGAATCAGGCGTTCGCCCGCCTGCGCGAGCGCATCAACGCCGTGGCGAGCATTGCGGGCCAAAACCGCATCGAGGCCGACGATGTGGCGACCCGCGCCATCCAAGCGGCCGAAGGTCTCACCAACCTCGAGCGGGCGACCCGCGACCTGGAACAGGTGGCCACCATGCTGCGCGACTTGACTCGCGGGTTCGCCAACGTCAATTGAACGAGCCTTCGTGGCCCTCGGCTCCAACGTGGGCGATCGCGCGGCGCACTTGGCGCATGCGCGCCAGCGCCTGGGCGCGCTCCCCGGCACCCGTCTGGTCGCCGTGTCGCGGGTCGAGGAGACGGCACCGCTAGGGGGGGGGCCGGTTGCGCAGCCGTCGTATTTGAACCAAATGGTCCTGCTCGAAACCTCGTTGGAGCCGGCGGCGCTCCTCGAACACTGCCGGCGCATCGAGGCGGAGCGCGGCCGAGAACGACGCGAGCGCTGGGGACCGCGGACGCTCGACCTCGATATCGTGCGGTACGGCGACAGAACGGTGCGGCAACCCGACCTGACAATTCCGCATCCGGAGCTTCCGAACCGCGATTTCTGGCAGCGCGAAATCGCCGAGCTGGAAGGAGAACATGTCTAGCGTCACCACGCGCGCGTTGCTCGAGATGAAGGAGAAGGGCGACCGCATCGTCGCACTCACATGCTACGATGCCTTGTTCGCGCGCCTGTTGGATGCCAGCGGCGTCGACATCCTGCTCGTCGGTGACTCGCTGAATCAGGTGCTCGCGGGCGCGCCGTCCACACTGTCGGCGACGCTCGATCAGATGATCTATCACACGAAGATGGTTCGGCGCGGAACGGAGCGCGCCATGGTCGTCTGCGACATGCCGTTCCTGAGCTACCAGATCTCGCCCGAAGACGCGCTGCGAAACTGCGGCCGGGCAATGAAGGAAACGGGTTGCAACGCTGTGAAGATCGAGGGCGGTCAGCCGATGGCGGCAACCGTGCGGCGGCTCGTGGACATCGGCATCCCCGTCATCGGACACCTCGGCCTCACGCCGCAATCCGTGCACGCCCTGGGCGGCTACCGCGTGCAGGGCCGTGACGACGCGGAGGCGGGACGGCTCAAGGCCGACGCGACCGCGCTCCAAGACGCGGGCGCGTTCGCGGTGGTGCTGGAGCTCGTGCCGGCGCCGCTCGCGTCGCAGATCACGAAGTCGCTCTCGATCCCGACCATCGGCATCGGCGCCGGGCCGGCGTGCGACGGGCAGGTCCTGGTCCTGCACGACATGCTCGGACTGAACGACCAGTTCTCGGCCAAGTTCGTCAAGAAATACGCGGCATTGGCCGAGGACGTGCGGGAGGCGGCCCGGGTCTTCGGGGCGGAGGTGCGGGAGGGTCGCTACCCGGGACCGGAGCATTCCTTTGGAAAATGATCAATTATCAATGATCAATGTCGAATGATCGTGATCCCTCATCGATCCTTGATCATTGATCACTGATTATTGATAATTGTTCATTCCGACCGGAGGGCGGCTGTGTCCAAGACGGAAGACGAAAAGCTCGCAAAGCTGATCAAGAAGAACATGGCCAAGGCGGCGAAGGCCAAACCCAAAGCGCGCAAGCGCTATGACCCGACGCTCCCGCCCGACAGTTCGGACGATGACATCGAGCGTCGCGACTTCTTTTCGGAGATGAAGAAGCGCGAGTTCTAGTTGCGCGAGCTATCCAGCCTGCCCGAGATGCGCACCTGGTCTCGCGCCGAGCGCTCTCGTCGTCACACCATCAGCTTCGTTCCCACCATGGGATTTCTCCACGAAGGCCATCTGCGCCTCGTGGATCGGGCGCGCGAGCTCGCCGAGCGCGTCGTCGTCAGCATCTTCGTCAATCCACTCCAGTTCGGCCCCAGCGAAGACCTCGCCCGCTATCCGCGTGACTTGCCGCGCGACCGGCAGCTCGCGGAGGCGCGCGGAGTCGACTGCCTGTTCGTGCCGGACGCGGGGTCGATGTATCCCGGCGAGCCGGTCGTCCGTATGATCCCCGGGCCGGTTGCGGACACACTCGAGGGCGCGGCCCGACCGGGCCATTTCAGCGGTGTGCTCACCGTCGTCGCCAAGTTGTTTCACCTCGTCGAGCCGGACGTCGCGGTGTTCGGGCGCAAAGACTTCCAGCAGGCGATGCTGGTGAAGCGGCTGGTACAGGATCTCGACTTCCCGCTGGCGATCGACATTGCGGCCACGGTACGTGAGCTGGACGGCCTCGCGCTGTCATCGCGCAACACCTATCTGAGTCCGGACGAGCGGCGATCGGCGCTCGCGCTGTCGCGCGCGCTCAGGACCCTCGAGCAGACCTGGCGGGGCGGCGAAGCCGACCCGGCAAGACTGCAGCGCGCCGGCCTCGAGGCAATGCGGGTACCCAACGTCACCCCGGAGTACTGCGCGCTCGTCGACGAAACCGTGCAGCCCGTCAGCCGCATCACGGCCCACACCGTCGCCGTCGTGGCGGCGCGCGTCGGGAAGACGCGTCTCCTCGACAACGTTGTCCTGGGCGAAGGCATAGGCGCGGATCCGCGAGTCACGCCGTGAGCTTGCCAGCATGGGCGCAGGTGTCACCCGAGCGTCGCGCCCATATCGAGCGGGTCGTCGCGCTCTTGAACAGCTGGGCCGACGCGATGCACGTCGGCGGCAACGAGCGGGACCGTTGGCTGCGCGCCGGCTGGCTGCATGACGCGCTGCGGGACGCGCCGTTTCCCGATCCCCTGGCGCATGGGCCGGCAGCCGCGGATCGTGCCGCGGCGAATGGGGAGCGGGATCGCGGGGTGCTGGACGCGGTTCGGTTCCACACCGTCGGCTCGCCCGATTGGGACGACGTGGGGCCGATGCTGTATCTGGCGGATTTCCTGGAGCCCGGGCGCGACCGCATCGCCCCTGATCGCGCCGACTTGGCGCGACGTGTTCCGGTCGAGCGGGATGCCATCCTGCGGGAAGTAGCACGTCGCAGAATCGAGTGGCTCCTTCGCTCCGGCTGGCCGTTGCCGGTGTCGACGATCGGATTCTGGAATCAACTGGTCGGACGGTCGGACGGTCGGACGGCCGGACAGCCGTGAAGATCCTCGCGGTCGTGAGCGTTGCGGTCATGGTCGCTGGCTGCGGTGGCGATTCGACGCAGACTCGTCCCATACCGGGCGATCGCGGTCCCGCAATCACCGTCGAGGTCCTGAACGCCAACGGGCGGGCTGGTGACGCGCGCATCGGCACGCGGCGGCTGCGTCAGGCGGGAATGGACGTGGTCTACTTCGGGAACGCGAGCGAAAACGGGCTGGATTCGACGCGCATCATCGTGCGACGCGGCGCGGAGAAGGTGGGCGACCGTGTGCGGGCAGCGCTGGGGCAGGGGCGCGTCGAAGTTCAGCTCGACAGCGCGAAGCTACTCGATGTGAGCGTGCTCCTCGGCCTCGACTTCCACCCGTAGCTGACCGCAGGCCGCGCTGATATCCAGGCCGCGACTGCGCCGCAACACCGCTTCTACGCCCCGCTGCCTCAGGCGCCGCTCGAACGCGAGCATCTGCGCCCGCGTGCTGGGCGTGAGGTCCGGCGCGCCGCCGGGATGCAGCGGCAGCAGGTTCACCAGTGCCTCAAGCGGCTGCGCGAGCCTCGCCAGTTGATCTGCGGTCTCGAGTGAGTCGTTCTTCCCCCCGATCAGCACGTACTCGAGGGTTACTCTGCGCCGGAACTGTTTCAGCGCCTCCATCAACTCGGGGAGCCCGTACTTCTTTTCGATCGGCATCAGCTCGCGGCGCAGCGCCGGGGCGGGCGCATGCAGCGACACCGCCAGCCGGAATTGCTCGCTCCGCCGCGCGAACTTCGCGAGGTTGGGAAGAATCCCTACCGTCGATACGGTGATGTGGCGGGCGCCGATGCCGAGTCCTTCCGGCCGATTGAGGATCGTGAGCGTCGCGTCCACCGCATCCCAGTTGAGCAGCGGCTCGCCCATCCCCATGAAGACGACGTTCGTCGGCTTGAGAGCGGGATCGCGCAACACCAGCTCGCGCGCCTGCCCGGCGATTTCACCCGCCGAGAGATTGCGCCGAAATCCCATACGTCCCGTGGCGCAGAATACGCACCCCAGCGCGCACCCGGCTTGCGACGAAATGCACAACGTACGGCGTTTGCCCTCTGGGATCAGGACCGATTCGATCGCTTCACCGTCATCCAGCGCCCAGAGAAACTTCTGGGTGCCGTCGCTCGACACCTGGTGGGTGCGCAGCGTCAGACGCTTCAGCGGGAATGCTTCGTCGAGAGCGGCGCGCAGCGGCGCGGGAAGCTCGGTGGCCTCGGCCCAGCTGGCCACCGGCCGCTGCCACAGACGCGGTACCACCTGGCGCACGCGATACGGCGGCTCGCCGCGTTGCGCCAGCCACTCCGCCAGCACGGTGCCCGCCGCGTCCGGCGTCAGGCTCAAGAGATCGACGCTCACCGAAACCGCATGTCCACGCCGACCCGATAGGTCGACCCGAGGTCGTTCACGCCCGTGTCGCGCGCCAGCGTGACGCGATACTTGCCGATCACCAGCCGCAAGCCGGCAACGGGCCGCCAATGCGCGCCATCGCTGTAACCGCCTTCCCGAGCCAGCATGAGATCGAGTGCTACCGTCTTCGCGACCTCGGCGCCCACGCCAAACTGGTGGTCAGCGCCGAATCCATGCGCAAACGAGACCCCGTAGCGCCCGCGGATGACGACGCGGTCGCTCGACAGCGGACCCTTCCAGATCCGACCCTCGATACCGGCATAGATGTCCTGTGCGGGATCATTGGTCTTGAGTGATGAGAAGAAGTGCGTGGCGGCGGCCACGCGCAGCCGGTCTCCGGCAAACGGCCGGCTCGCGCCGATGTCGATCGTCCACCGGTCCGCGCGAACGAGGTCGAGACGCGTCTCGTGAAACGCGAGTGTCGCGCCCACACTCGTCGCGCCAACAAGGCGCGACCACGTAGCACCTATCGCGAACGTATAGACAGGCACCACACTCCCCGTGGGATCGGGGCTATCGACGGTTTGGGCAATGTCACTCAGACCGACGCGGCCGTAGAGCAGTCCCAGCTGTCCAATCGAGCCGGCAGGAATGCGAACCGCCGCGATGAGGCCCGTGGCATCGACTGCGGCGGGCGTCTGAATCGCCTCCAAAGCGAGCTGGAGCCGCGCGCTGTCCTGCGTCTGCGCGGGATTCCACATGACGGCGGCGGGACCCAGCGTGAGGGCAGGGGGAACCGGAAGAGTCGTCGCGGCAACGCGCCAGAGCGTGGTCCCCATCGCCTGCTGTCCGGGCGCTCGCGCGGGGGCGAGCAGCAGCAGTCCAACAAACAGCAGGCCAATGCGTTGCATGCCGAACGTTTACTCAAGGCTGTGGCGCAGTCAACTCAAGTCAACTATCTTCAACCGGTTACGGCACTTGGACATACTCCATTGCGGCTTTCCGAACTGCTAACCCCCGACCGCATCCGGGTCCCTATCAGGGCCCAGAGCAAGGAGGGTGTGCTACGGGAGTTGGTCGACCTCCTGGTGGGGGGCAACGGGGCGGCCCCTGATGTTCTGCAGGCCGTGATGGAGCGGGAGCGGCAGTTCCCGACTGGCATTGGCTACGGCGTAGCGGTTCCGCATGGCAAGACCCCAGCCCTCGCCAATCTCGTAGCGGTCGCCGGCACAGCGCGCACTCCCGTGCCTTATGAAACGGTGGATGGTGAACCGGTACGGTTGTTCTTCTTGCTCGCCGGTCCCGAGTCGCAGGCGGGCGCACACGTAAAAGCATTGAGCCGAATTTCGCGGCTCGTGCGGCGCGAGCCGATCCGCACCCGGCTGCTCGAGGCTCGCGATGCGCAAGAGTTCTATCGCATCCTAGTTGATGCAGAGAGGGGAGGCGCATAAACGCTAGCGTGACTCAGACAACCCTGCGAACCCACCGCTGCGGCGCGCTGCGGAACGAGCACGTGGGGCAGCGGGTTCGGCTGGGGGGCTGGGTCCACCGCCGCCGCGACCTCGGAGGAATCGTCTTTCTCGATCTCCGCGATCGCGACGGTCTGGTACAGGTCGCGCTCGGGCCGAGTTGGGCGTCGCCCGATCTCGTCGCTCGCGCCCAGACGGTGGGGACGGAGACCGTCGTGCTCGTAGAGGGCGAGGTCGTCGCCCGTCCTCCTGCCATGCGCAACACTGAGCTCGCGACCGGCGCTGTCGAAGTACACGCCACATCGCTCCGCATCGTCGGGCCGGCGGAGACACCTGCCATTCCGGTCGCGCGTGGCAAAGGCGAAGAGCTGCCCGCCGAGGAGCTGCGCCTCAAGTGCCGCCACCTCGATCTGCGGCGCCCCGAGCTCCAGGCCAATCTGATCCTGCGCCACCGGCTCCTGCAGCGCGCGCGTCGCGCGCTCAGCGAGCTCGACTTCCTCGAGATCGAGACGCCGATCCTCACCAAGCCGACGCCCGAGGGCGCGCGCGACTATCTCGTGCCGTCGCGCGTGCATCCGGGCGAGTTCTACGCGCTCCCGCAATCGCCGCAGATCTACAAGCAGCTGCTGATGGTGTCGGGGTTCGATCGCTATTTCCAGATCGCACGCTGCTTCCGGGACGAGGACCTGCGGTTCGATCGCCAGCCAGAGTTCTCGCAGATCGACATCGAGGCGTCGTTTGTCGGGCAGGAGGACGTAATCGGGTTCGTCGAGACCGTGCTCGTCGCGCTCTGGGACGAAGCCGGCCACAAGATCGAGCGGCCGTTCCCGCGGCTGACGTGGCGTGAATCGATGGAACGCTACGGGACGGACAAACCCGATCTGCGCTTCGATTTTCCGATCACCGACTGGACCGCGCAAGTCCAGCCGCTCGGCGTGCCGTTCTTCCAGGGCGCGACCAACGGGTCCCGGGTGCGCGGCATCGCGGTGCGGGGTGGTGGTACGCTATCCCGCAAAGACGTGGACCAGCTCGCAGAAACCGCGAAGACCAACGGCGCACCGGGGCTCGCGTGGGTGAAGCGCCAGGGCGAGCAGTTGTCCGGCTCCGTCGGCAAGCACTTCACCGCGGAAGCCCTGGGACGGATCGGCATCGGCGATGGCGACGTGGCGTTGATGACCGTCGGGCCCGATCGCGTGACGTCGCCCGCGCTCGACAAGGTGCGGCAGGAAGTGATCCGGCGGCTGGCGCCGCAGCCGAAGGTCGCGCACGCGTTCTGTTGGGTGGTCGACTTCCCGCTGTTCGAGCCGGATTCGGAAACGGGGAAGCCGGTGTTTGCCCACCATCCGTTCACGTCCCCGCATCCGGACGATGTGGGCAAGCTCGACAGCGACCCGTTCGCCTGCCGCGCGCTGCACTACGACGCCGTGTACAATGGGAACGAGCTCGGCTCGGGCTCGATCCGGATCACCGATCCGGCGATCCAGCGGAAGGTCTTCGCGCACCTCGGGCTGTCGCCCGCCGACATCGACGCCCGCTTCGGCTTCCTGTTGACCGCCCTCGCCGCCGGCGCGCCGCCACATGGCGGCTTCGCGGTAGGGTTCGACCGCACAGCGATGCTGCTCGCGGGCGCCGGGTCGTTGCGTGACGTGATTGCATTCCCGAAGACAACCGCCGCGCGCGCCTTGTTCGAGGGCGCGCCCACGCCGGCGCGGCCCGAGGATCTCGCCGCACTTCATATAAGGGTGGTGCCATGAGCGATGACGTCGTCCACCGGCTATCCGTGGAGGGGGTAGATCCGCTGGCGTTGGCCGGCGTGAACGATGCCAACCTGCTCGAGCTCGCGCGCCGTTTGGGTGTGCGGGTCTCGCTGCGCGGCGACAACCTCTCGCTCGCCGGACCTGCGGCCGCGATCGAGCGCGCCGGCCCTGTGGCCCAGGCGTTGATCGACCTCGCGCGCATCGGCGAGAATCTCGACGTGCACGACGTGGAGCGCCTGGTGTCCGACGAGGCACACGGGGAGCTCGGGCGTCAGGGCACGTCCGCGGATCCGGTAAAGATCATTCTGCCGGGGTTGCGCCGCGTCATTCAGCCCAAGACCGCCGGGCAGCGTGAATACCTGCGGTCGATCGCCGAGCACGACATCGTCATCGGCATCGGCCCGGCCGGCACCGGCAAGACCTATCTCGCCGTGGCGGCCGCGGTCGACGCACTTGCCCGCAAGCGGGTGCGCCGCATCATCCTGGCCCGGCCCGCCGTAGAGGCCGGCGAGAACCTCGGCTTCCTCCCCGGCGATCTACAGGAAAAGGTCGATCCCTACCTGCGGCCGCTGTACGACGCGCTCGAGGACATGATGCCGCGTGAGCGGGTGCAAAAGGCGCTCGAGACGCGCACCATCGAGATTGCCCCGCTCGCCTACATGCGCGGGCGCACCTTGAGCGATGCGTTCGTAATTCTCGACGAAGCACAGAACGCGACCGGCATGCAGATGAAGATGTTCCTCACGCGTCTGGGCGTGAATTCGCGCGCCGTGATCACCGGCGACAAGACGCAGATCGATCTCCCCAACCGCGAGGACTCCGGGCTCCTTCAGGTCGAGCGGATCCTCCCGGGGATCGAGGGAATCGGCTTCTGCTACCTCGGCGATGCCGACGTCGTCCGCCACCGGCTGGTGCGCGACATCATCCGCGCCTATGCCGAGGACGCGCAGGGTTGAGATGAAAGCGCCGACACAGGAGAAGGTGCGCTATCACCTGGTGCGCTGGGTGTGGGTCCCGGCGCTCGCGCTGGTCGCGCATATCGCCTTCCCGTCGGGCGGCGCCGATGTCGCGCCGCTGCTCGAGCCGGGCGCCCGCAGCGACAAGGACATCGTCGCGCCGTTCAACTTTGTCGTCAACAAGTCGGAAGACGAGCTGCAGCGCGAGGCCGAGGAGCTCGCCGCCTCGGCAAAACCGATCTACGAGTTCCGCCAGCGCGCCTACGACAGCTCGGCGTCGACGATGGCGGCGTTCTTCAGCGCCGTCGATGCGGTCAGCGACCAGGGTCCACAAGCCATCATTCACGCCGCCGCCGAGTACGGGATTCCTCTCTCGCTGCAGGAAGCCGCATACCTGAGTAAGGGGGGGAAGCGGCGCGCGCTGCAACAGGCGCTCCAAAAGCTGTTTGATCGCACACTGGCACGGGGTGTGACTGGCCCTGGCGTCCTCCAGGGCGAGCAGTCGCGCGAGCTGATCGTGCGGCGCGGATCCACGGAATCCTCAGTGCAGCGGGATCAGGTGCTGGCCTTCGCGCAGTACCTGAACCGCGCCAAGCAGTTGCACCCCGATCCCGGCTCGAGTGTGGGTGACGTGTTGTACATCAAGCTCCAGCGCCAGTTCTTCCGGCCGACCCTGATTCCCAAACCGCTGGAAACGGAGCGGCGCCGCAACGAGCTGCGGGGGAGCGTCGATCCGAGCAAATACATCGTGCGCGCCGGCGATCGGATCGTGGGCGCGAACGAGATCGTGACCAACGAGGCCCACGAGCGGCTCGTCACGCTTCATCAGGAGCTGCTGCGCCGCGGTGCGGCGACCACCTACTCGATCCGCGGCGTCATCGGCCCGCTGCTCCGCGACTCGCTGATCATCGCGATCTTCTGGGTGCTGCTGGTGTTCTACCGGCGCGAGACGTACCGCGATCTGCGCCAGGTCGCGCTGATCGGCGGGCTGTTCGCGGTGCTGCTCACGCAGGCGGGACTCGTCGCGCGGTTTTATCCGGCGCACCCCGAAGTCATCTTCCTGCCGTTCCTCGCGATGATGATGACGGTGCTGTTCAATGGCCGGGTTTCGATGATTGCCGCGATGATTCTGTCCGTTGTGATCGGGCAGCAACCGGTACTGCATGACGTGCCCGCGACGTTTTTGTGCATCGTCGGCGGCGTCACTGCCGCCCTTTCGGTGAAGACGCTGCGCAGCCGCAGCAACTTCTACGCGCCGGTGCTGATCATCGCCGGAGGATACCTCACCGGCGCCCTCGCTCTTGGGCTCTCGAGCGGCTGGCCGATCGCGGAAATCGGAGTCCGCGGCCTGGGGGGCGCCCTGAACGGCCTGGTCTCGGCGGGACTCACGTTCTTCCTGCTGCCCGTGGCCGAGTCGATCACGCACATCACGACCGATCTGACCTTGCTGGAGTTGTCCGACCCCAGCCGCCCACTGCTGCGCCGCTTGTCGCTCGAGGCGCCAGGGACATACGCCCACAGCGTGGCGATGGCGAATCTCGTCGAGGCAGCCTGCAACCGCATCGGCGCCAACGGCCTCCTGGGGCGCGTCGGGTGCTATTACCACGACATCGGGAAGGTCAAGAATCCACTGTACTTCGTGGAGAACCAGATCCCGGGCAACAATCCCCACGACCGGCTGAAGCCGCTGCAATCCGCGCAGATCATCAAGGCGCACGTCACCGACGGGATCGCGCTCGCCGCCGAGGCCAAGCTTCCCGACTCGGTGTCGGCGTTCATCCCCGAGCATCATGGGACCACGGAGATCACCTACTTCCTCGACAAGGCGAAGAAATCCGACGGCGGCCAGACGCGCAATCCCGAGGACTTCACCTATCCGGGTCCGAAGCCGCGGTCGATGGAGACCGCGATTTCGATGATCGCCGACTCGGTTGAAGCCGCGCTGCGCGTCCTCGAGGACCTGACCCCGCAGAAGATCGAGGAAGCGATCGACCACATCGTGCGCACCAAGGTCAACGCCGGCCAGCTCGATGAAGCCCCGCTCACGCTGCAGCAGATGGAGCAGGTCAAGGCCGCGTTCCTCAGAGTCCTGAGCGGGATGTACCACAATCGCATCGATTACCCGGAGTCCAGTGGCGGCATCAGTGCGGCCTGGCACCCGGCGACCGCGCGCTGAGGAGTTGATGCGCGTCGCGGAGCGGGTGATGGCGTGGGAGCGCGCGCCCGCCGGGTCGCACGTCGAGATCACGCTGTTGCCGGCCACCGCGATGCGACGCGCCAACCGCCGCGCCACCGGCCGGCGCGGCTTGACCGATGTGATCGCGTACACGCTGCCGCAGCCTGATGGACGACTGCTGGGCGACGTCTACATCTGCCCGGCGGCGGCGGCGGCCGCGGGCACAGCGCCGGGCGGTGCCGGATTGCGGGAAGAGCTCGTCCGGCTGGCCGTCCACGGGACCCTGCACGTGTTGGGATACGACCATCCCGAAGGCGCTGGGCGCACTCGGTCGCGCATGTGGCAGCTGCAGGAGCGCTACGTCAAACGACTCCACCGCTAATGCTGACCGAAGCCGCGTTGCGCCTCATTGGGTTGGTTGTCGCCATCACCGCGGGCGTCTGGGCCGCGCTGCTCGCCCTGGCCGAAGAAGCCGCCGTGGGCGAGGCGCTCCACACCCTGGGTGACGCGCCGCCGATAGCTGCCGAGCGGCGCGTGCCGCTGCATCGCGCGCTGCACGTCGCGCGTCTGGCGTTGCTCGTGTTGGGCGCCGTCGCCACGGCCAACGCGGTGGCGTGGTGGACCAGACCGTGGGCGGAAGCGCTCCTGACGTTGGTGGTCGGAACCATGCTCCTCTTCATTTTGGGCGACGCGCTGCCGCGCAGTGTGGCGCGGATCGCCCCCGAGCTGTCCGACGCCGCCCTGCCGCTCGCGCGCCGCACGCTCGCGCCGTTCGGCCCGCTGCTCTGGCTGCTCGCGTGGGCGGATCGCGGCTTGCACGCCCTCGTCCACACGCCGCGCCCGCTGCAACCCGATCTTGGCGTTGCCCAGCGCGACATGCTCCTCGGGGTCTTCACCCTGGCCGACACCACGGTGGTCGAGGTCATGACGCCGCGCCTGGACATGACCGGCGTGGACGTGTCGGCGACCACCGAGGAGGTCCTCGAAGCCTTCCGGCAAAGCCAGCACAGCCGGTTGCCCGTGTTGGATGGCTCACCCGACAACGTCGGCGGCGTGGTGTTCGCGAAGGACCTCGTGCCCATTGCGATGGGGTTCGCGGAACCGGGCACGCGCTGGCACACGCTCCTGCGCCCCGCGGCGTTCGTTCCCGAGACCAAGACACTCGACAATCAGCTCCGCGACTTTCAAGGAACGCCCGCGCATATCGCGATCGTCGTCGACGAGTTCGGCGGAACATCGGGATTGATCACCCGCGAAGACATTCTCGAGGAAATCGTGGGCGAGATCCGCGACGAGCACGACACCGAAACGACGCCGGCGATTCGCCAGGACGGCGGGCGGCTCTGGGTGGATGGACGCACCAGTCTCGACGACCTCTCGGCGGCGCTGGGCACCACCATCACGCATGCCGAAGTCTCCACCGTCGGGGGGCTCGTGTACTCCGTGCTGGGGCGCGTTCCCCGGCCCGGGGACGAGTTGACGCTGGACGGCTACCGTGTGGTCGTGGAGCGCGTCGAACAGCGCCGCGTCACCCAAGTGTCGTTCGAAAAGCGATGAGCGTCGCGCTCGCTGTCGTGCTGGTCGGGCTCCTGATGGCCGGCGTGTCGGCGGCGATCGGTGTCGCCGCGGCCGCCGTGAGCCAGCACGAGCTGACGCGGTGGGTGGCATACAAGCTGCGTGGCTCGGCGGCCACCGTGAACGTGCTGCAAAACCCGGGGCGGACGCTCGCGACCGCCAACATGCTGACGACGCTCGGCGTGCTGCTCGCGGCCGGTGCGATTCCGGCGTTGCTGGCCGCGACGACGCCGACATTCCTCGGGATCTTCACGATCATGGTCGGCGTCCCGTTGTTCATCAGTGCGGCGTACCTCGTACCGCGCGTGCTGGGGCGGCGCTGGGCCGGACCGCTCGTCGGGCACGCCGTGCCGCTGATGGAGCGCGTCGGAACAGTGCTGTCGCCGTTCATCCCCCGGCGTGAGGGATCGACGCGCACCACCCTCGCCGCGCTGCTGACGGGCGCGGATACCGACGCCCTGGCCACGACCGACGAGATGGCGGTCGTCTCCGGTGTGCTCGCGTTCGCCGATCGTCCGGTGCGTGAGCTGATGACGCCGCGGACCGCCATCGTCGCGTTTCCGGAAGGCATTCTGACCGCCGAGGCGGCACACGTGCTGCAGCAATCGGGGTACAGCCGCTATCCCGTCTACCGTGGATCCCTGGATGAAGTGGTGGGCGTCGCGCACACCCTCGACCTGCTCGGTCGCCAGCCGGAGGATCCCATCTTGGTGCGGCCGCCACTCACGGTTCCGGGGACGATACGCGCCGCGGACCTGATGCTCGAAATGCAGCGCGGTGGGCGCCACCTGGCCGTCGTGCTGGATGAGTTCGGCGGCACCGCGGGACTCGTCACGTTCGAGGATCTGCTCAACGATCTCGTCAGTGAGCTGTTCGAGCCTTCGTCGTCGCCCCCCGATACGACCCGGGTCGTCGAAGTCGAGGGCAGCACGCCGACCACCGAGCTCGCCGAGAAGCTCGGCATGCCGCTGGGAAGTGGGGGGAGCGCGCAGAGCGTGGGCGGATTGCTGATGCAGGCATTGGGCCGCATTCCCCGCGCGGGAGAGCGGTTCACGTACAAGGGTCTCGAGTTCGACATCCTGGCGGCGAGCGCGACTCGCGTCGAGCGCGTGGCCGTGCGTCCGGGTCCCGTCCGCACGATTGCGCTGGGCGCAGGATCGCCGTGACCGCGCGTGAAGCACCCGACCTGCGGCTCGATGAGCTGAAGGAGCTCGCCGAGCACGACGATCTCCGTCCGTTTCTGCAGCGCGTGCGCCACGTCCATCCGTCGGATTTGGCCGACGTACTCTCAGCGCTGGAAGAATCCATCCGTGTGCGCGTGATCTCCGAGCTGCCGATTGACGTGGCCTCGAGTGCTCTTGCCGAGATGGAAGCAACGGAGCACCCGGAAGAGATGCTCCTCGCGGTGGGACCGGAGTACGCCGCGGAGCTGGTCGAGGAGATGTCGACGGACGATGCCGCCGACCTCGTCGCGGAGCTCTCGCCCGGCCAGCGCGAGGCGGTCCTTGCGGAGGTCAGCGATCGCGCCGACGTCGAGCGGCTGCTCACGTATCCGGAGGATTCGGCCGGCGGGTTGATGACCACAGGCGTGGTCACCGTCCGGGAAGACGCGACCGTCGGCGAGGCCATCGAGGCGATTCGCCAACAGAGCGACGAGGACGAGAGCCAGCTGTACCAGGTGTACTCTGTGGACGCGCACGGGCATCTGCGCGGTATCGTGCCGATCGCCCGGCTGATCGTCACGTCCCCGGCGCGCCTGGTGCACGACGTGATGGAGCAGCCCGTCGTTCAGGTGCAACCGGAACAGGACCAGGAGGAAGTCGCCCGGCTCATGGCGCGCTACAACGTGGCCGCCGTCCCCGTCGTCGACGCGAACGGCCGGCTGCTCGGGCGCATCACGTTCGACGACGTCATCGACGTCGTCGAAGCAGAGAGCACCGAGGACCTCCTGAAGTTCGGTGGTATGGAGGCGCTGGACGCGCCGTATCTGAAGGTCGCGTTCGGGCGCATGGTCCGAAAACGCGCCGGGTGGCTGGCCGCGCTGTTCCTCGGCGAGATGCTCACCGCTACGGCGATGGCGTTTTTCGAGGAGGAGATCGCAAAAGCCGTCATCCTCGCCCTCTTCGTGCCGCTCATCATCTCGAGCGGCGGCAACTCCGGCTCGCAGGCCTCCACACTGGTGATCCGTGCGATGGCGCTGGGCGAAGTGACGTTGCGCGACTGGTGGCGCGTCATCCGCCGCGAGATCGCGACCGGTCTGGTGCTAGGCCTGGTGCTGGGGGCGATAGGGTTTCTGCGGATCACATTGTGGCACGCGGTCACCGGGATCTATGGTGAGCACTACTTGCTCGTCGCGCTCACCGTGTTCGGTAGCCTGATCGGCGTCGTGACATTCGGAACGATGGCGGGATCCCTTTTGCCCTTTATCCTGCGCCGGCTCGGATTCGACCCGGCCAGCGCGTCCGCGCCGTTCGTCGCGACGCTGGTCGACGTCACAGGATTGGTCATCTACTTCAGCGTGGCGAGCGTGATCCTGCGGGGAACCCTCCTATGACGGCCACCCCGCCGTTATCCTTAGAGCGTATGCGACTCGACGCGGTGCTCGAAGGGTTGACGCGCGGCGACACCGCGGCGCTCGCTCGTGCGATCAGTCTGGTCGAGAACCAGCGCGAAGGCTTTGAGCGCGTGTTGGCGGCGCTGCACAAGAGGATCGGGAAGGGAAGCACGCATCGCATCGGCATCACCGGGCCACCCGGCGCGGGCAAGAGCACCCTCACCGAACAGCTGGTCCACGCCTATCGCGAGCGCGGCCTCAAAGTGGCGGTCATCGCCGTCGATCCCACCAGCCCCTTCACCGGCGGCGCTCTGCTCGGCGATCGGATTCGCATGGAGTCGGTGAGCCTCGATCCCGGCGTGTTCATTCGATCGATGGCCACGCGAGGCGCACAGGGCGGTCTCGCCACGACCACCGAAGAGGTCGCGGATGTGCTCGAGGCGTTCGGGTTCGACCGCATCCTGATCGAGACCGTCGGCGTCGGCCAAACCGAGCTCGACATCGCCGCGACCGCCGAAACCACCGTACTCGTGCTCGTCCCCGAATCGGGCGATGGCATCCAGACGCTGAAGGCCGGCGTCATGGAAATCGCCGAGCTGTATGTGATCAACAAGAGCGACCGGCCGGGGGCGGATAAGCTGAAGCAGGAAGTGGAAGTCATGCTCGGCATCCGGAAGGGGAATGCGTTTGCGCACATCACGCCGCACCATAACCCAGGGGCGGTAAAGGG
>Ga0137397_10000766_pt1 | contig 22337 bp, 36 predicted proteins | sample czorhiz116metaG_FD_106658 | JGI IMG/M metagenome (GOLD analysis project Ga0137397, IMG submission 106658) | Vadose zone soil microbial communities from Angelo Coast Range Reserve, California, USA - czorhiz1.16 metaG | ecosystem: Environmental > Terrestrial > Soil > Vadose zone | place: USA... | reverse complement strand
AGGAACTTGTCCTCGTATCCAAACATCGGGCCAGGTCGAACGATCGTGGCAGATGGGAATACCTCGCGGACTGCAGTCTCACCGGCGGCTTTGGAACGATAAAACTGGGATGTGGAGGTCGGCGATGCGTTGAGGTGCGATACGTGGATCAGCCGAGGGACGCCAACGCTCGCGGAGACTTTGGCGATGAGCCCGGCACCTTTGACGTGTACGTCATCAAAAGTGAAGTTTCTTAGGGAGAGGGAGGGGGAGGGGAAGCACTATCGGCGCTGCGGTTGGCTTGAAAGGAAAAAGAAGGGGACGCACTTTGTCTCGTAATCACGGCCGACGAGATTGTACACGATATCGGAGTGCCGGACGCATTCCGCGATTTGTTCCTCGTTGCGAATGTCCCATTCCTGCCAAGACATTTAACGGCAAGGCTCTTTCTTCTTCGAAATGACAGTCGAACGGAGGATGGTACGGACCATTGAGACGATCTGTCCGAGGTCGCCGGTAACCTTCAGATGCCGCTTGTCGTCCTCATCGCGGTAGGGGATGATGACCTGAGTGCCCGCCTTGGCTATACGCCCGCATCATTGACAGTTAGCATCTCAACCAGAGCGAGGAGAACGAAGAATCGCACCGAGCTTGGAGACGAGATAACGTCCGAGAAAACCCGAGCAGCCAAAGACAGTCGCAACGTGTCCTGTGACTGCGCTGCGCCCAGCAGGGCCACGAGAGACGATCGGTGGTCGGTCGGGCAAGGCGAGTAAATCGTGCACAGCGCGCTGAACCCAACCCACGACAACGGGTCAGCGTTGGCTATCTAGCGGGTCAGGGAAAGGAGAATTATACCCTGCCTGTAGGTACTGCAACACGCGGCAGGCGCACGAATGTGGCGGAGGCAAGGAGCATGGGGAAGGTGAGGTGTGTGTGGCTCGTGGTTCGTGCGTGGGTTCGCTGTTTGCCCAGGGGTCTCCATAACCTTAACCCCAATACTGTCGTGTGGTATCCACGTGGTCTTATCACTGTCTTATCTTCGCTCTTGACTTGACAGTCTTGCGCACGGTGCAACAAAAACGATGGTCCAAGGAACCACTAAAGGCCTGCAAGCAGCAAAGCCGACCAACAACAAGCGACGTGCCCACAAGGCAGCTGCCAATACGAAGAAAGGCCGTCGCGCGGTCGCACCCAAAAAGGTTGCTGTCATCAAGCAGGCATCCATGCACAAGGCAAGTCTGTCTTCCCCCCTTCTTTTTGATCCCTACGTGCCCCTCGTTCTCTCGCCATGCAACCCGACTGAATGATGATGCAGGCACTCAGCGCCAAAATAAACCAGTCTGTCGAACAACAGATGGTGAACGCCGCATCATCAGGCAAGCTCACGATCATGAAATCAGCAGGCACGGAAGGGTGAGCACCACCAACATGCGGTCGTGTCTTTTTATTTTTATTCTTTTTGTTTCCTATCTTTACCTCTTCCGATATATTATTGAATACGGTGGAGCGAAGGGGCTCTGCGCAGCTCCCACTCTTGTTCCGCTCGCTTTTCCCTCCGGGCGCCGTACAGTATTGGTATGATATTGTGCCACTGTACTGTGCCTCATGGTCCTCCGCATGCTTCTTGCCATACTTGGCCACGCTAACACGTGTTGATTTCCCGATGTTTTCCAGCGCCAACGACCCTGCCGCCAAGTCTAAAAGAAAACAGCCTCCGTGATGCCTGAAAGGCGGCCGCACCGCTGGACGCCCTGGACCTTGACTGATTGGAGAGCGCACGGAGTCTCCCGCGCGTCCTGTTCCGCGTTTTTTGTCGTCTTTTTTTTTTGTTATTTGGGCGCTTTGCTTGGCAAGTTTAAAACGACCGATTGGATTGAGTTGAATTGGGAATTCCGCGAAGGGAGGGGGCGTCGTGTGAGAGGTTAAGCCAGGTGGGAAAAAAAGGTACGACAAGTTACGATGCGTTGCTTGTCTGTGGCGCCACGCAGTTGGGGCGCGGCCTGGGGCGGCGAATGACGACGAATGGTATTGGCGAGCGCCACGTCGTTTCTGTTCCCGCGAACGCGTGTGTCCAGCGCGCGTGGCCCCGCCCGCTCTGCCTAATCCCCGAGGCTCGAGACGTCCTCGCTCTTCGGCGATTCGATTCGTATCACACAGTTTAGTTAGTCGCCATGCGTATCATTGCCTCCTTTGGCCATCAAAGCTGAGTGAGCTATCGTACCTGCCATACCTCTCCCACGTGTTTTCTAGGGGGAACAAACGAGACAAGCTCCACGTGCTGAGTCTGCCTGCGATGGACACGAATCGTGCCCCGTTCCTCCGTTCTCCCAGTCGCATGGCATGCAAGATTACGTGTGGGACGAACGCCGCGATTTATTGCACTCACGGTCAAACGCAGGGGCGTGAGGGAAGAACAGGTGGTGTACCAAGACGGCTACGTAAAGTGCAGTGCGGGGTATCGAAAGAGGCAAAAGGTGAAGATGCAAAGCATGAGAGGGGCGAGGAGAGCGTTCAATGCATGGTAAACTGGTGGAGGAGGGGCCATGAGCGACAGGCAAGGATGCCGAGACAAGCCGACGCTGCGTTTCCCCACTGGCAGGAGAAAGTGGAAGGAGCAAAAAAAAAAAAAGTGGCATGGGCGTGGCAACAATGAGATTGGGGCATGAGAATGAGTACAAGAATTGCATGATGACGATAGCTGTGGACGTGCTTGCTGGATTGAATTGAACACAAAGTGAAAGAAAGCAGATATGATGCAGAGAGATGGACCCAGGACGAAGAGGAAAAAAAAAAAAAGAGAGGCAGGAGAAAGGGAGAAAGGACGAAGCGAAAAAAGGACGAGAAAGAGAATGGACAGGGAAAGGGGAAAATGTAAACCACTCCCCGGGCGCGGAGTGTCCGAGTCCGTATTCTTTTGTTTTTGTTAGAGTTCGTGGCGAGCAGCATCCTCGGCAGAAGACAACGGTTGTTTCAACTCGGTGATCTTCATATGAATATGCAGGAGCGTCCGACGCTGAAACTCTGACAACGCGTCTTCCTCTTTGTACTGCGAGTCCATGAAATGCATGACCTTCTCCACCGCGTCGAGAGCATCTGCCGCAGTGGGGGTCGGCGGGGGGAAGCCCTCCGTGTAGCAGTCAAAGACGTGCATGCGCTGCTGCCGCTGGCGGGGCAAGGGCAGCGGGTACTCCTGATTCGTTGACGCCACGTGGTCTGGGACGCCAGGGTTGTACCTACCGGCGAGGTCCGCCGGGGGGTGATCGGAGGACGCGGAGGAGAGCGAGGTCAGCACGGACGAGGGTGCCCCGTCCGAGCCGGCAGTCTGGATGCCGGATGGGGGGTGCGATGCCAGCGGCACGCCACGGGTGGGGGACTCCACGCGCACCGGGGACGGCAGGCTGCAGTCGGCAGTCCTGGTCGTGGTCGTGCTGCTGCCGGTGCCGGTGCCGCCGCTGGCCCCCTGAGACGAGCCACCGGAATCGACGGCGGACACGTTTCCCGGCCGTGGCGTCGCGGACCTCCTCAACGTGTCCTCGACCGTGTAAAGGTCGTTCTGGACGAGATAGTCCGCGATCGACGATGACAGCCCCCCAAAGTGCGGCGTCGAGTCCCCCACACCCACGCCGTGCAGGCGACCTAACCGTGCGTTCCTCCCGTTCCCGTGGAATTGGCCCCGACGGATGCCGTGTCTATGCTTGAAGTTCTCGACCCACCCGGAGCTCGCTTTGAATTTATCTTCGGGGATCTGGAGCTGTTTCGCGACCTCCTTGGCCTTGTTCCGGATCACCGAGTCGGTCAGCTGCACCTTCTTATCACGGCACTCGTACAACCATTTGGCAAGCTCGGACTCGATCTCCGGGAACTTTGACGGCCTGAAAGGAGCGGGAAAAGTGTTTAGGCTAATACCTAGAGCAGGAATGTAGCGGAAGGCACGCATACCTGTGTTTAGCGGTGTGAGGCTCCTCTCCGTCCGGCACGTTGAGCCATTTGCTCTTCTGTTTCAGAATCTTCGATACCGTGCTGCGTTCCACGCCCCACTTATTTGCAATGTCCTCTTGCCGAATACCGGGGTTTTCCTGGTGGTAGAGACATATTTCTTTGCGCTGGTGATTGAAGAGCCTCTGTTTGCGCGGTTTACCGATGAGCTTTTGAAGAACTTCTCCCGTGGGGTATTTGAAGAGCGGCCGATCGAAGTCGGACCTTATGCTGGTCCCCTCTGTGAGACTTGTAATGGCAGAGGCGACGCTATGCGCGGGAGAGACGGCGCGAGGACTGAAGGCCGGACCGGGGAATAAGGGGAAGGGATACTCGGAAGGAACCGAGGGGGCGGCGTATAAGGACGGCAGTGGCGGCACAGATAGAGGGTCTTGATGCGCAGATATGGGGGTATGCGTATGCTCAGAGGGTTCCCCTGAAGGCATGCCGTTAACCGGCGTCTGCGAACGCGACGGCGAAAGCTGGGTGAGTTGTACCTGCGCGGAAGTAGTTAGGCGGAAAGAAATATTAAGGAGACGAAATGGAACCAATGCCACGCACGTCTTGTGTTTCACTCGGAGACGTCGACTCCGTACCGTCCTGCTGACCGGTGGGAGGTTGAGGCGTTCCGCGCAACTGCGCGGCGCGTGCATGGCGGCGTGCCAGGATGCCGCGATGGGGGCCAACGCTGCTCTCGATTTGAGGGCTTGTAAAATTCAGCGGGACCGGCGTGCTGAGTTGCATGCGGGGGTGTTGCTGAGGATTATTATGAGGGTGGTGATTATAGAAGAGTGCGGGTGAGGGTGAAGAATAAGAAGGAAGGGTATGTATAGGTTGGTGCATCAAAGAGTACATTCGGGCGTGGTCGGTTTGCGAGCTAGACATTAGGGCATGGGTCGGAGGCGACCACGGCGAAGTAGGCATGGGCGGGTGGAAAGAGGGACGGTGGTGGTGAGCAGGATCGGTGTACTGAGGAGAGAACACGAGTGTCTGAGCATCGGAATACGGGTGAACGGCGTTCATTGTCGAGAGACGTGGGGCATCCGCAGGAGGGTATGGAAGTGAGGAAGAGAGGGCTGATATAAGGGAAAAGCCCTGAGCAGGGCCGTTGAGAGGGGAAAGAAGAGGGCTGCCCCGAAGAGGGAATGGAGGCAGGGTAGGGGTACACACACTCGCTCAGTCCGACTGACCGAGATTGAGTGCTAAATGTAAGTATTTGCAACCCCGGCCCGGGCCCGGGAAACGGGAAATCGGTTTCAGTCAACTCTCGTTAGTCTCCCATGGCGATATCATCTTGTGGACGTCTGCCCATGTCCAATCGCGTCACTCCCACCGCAACGGCGCCTTTCTTCTACTTTCTTTCTCCCGCTTGCGGTCCACTCCGGCTATCGTATCCCACCATTCCAGTGGCGCTCTTCCGCGCCACCACCTTGGTCCCCCCATCTTCTCTCCCCCTCTCCCCTCCCCCCCTTCCCCCCTTCCCCCCTCTCGCCTCTCGCGCATCCCATCTATGAGATACGCGTGCGCGCTTACAAAGAAGCAATGTCCAACCGAAAAAAATTCCAATTAGCCCGGATATTTCCGATCCCTCTCTGGTACACGCGGTTTCAGGCTGTTTCCACTCAATTACAGACCAACTGACAAAAACACCTCTGCGTGGCGTCGTGTAACCACGAAGCTCCCTGTCAGCAAGAATTTTCTCGTTGGAAGCCTGGCTGTCGTAACCAATATGCCCCAGGAATATCTCATGTCCACCACTAGATCGCCCGGAGCCATCGCGGACCTCCGTGTTGATGCGTATCGCACGGCCCTCAGGGTCTTGGGCGTTTCCAGACCGGACGATGGTCCAATATCTCAGAGTCAGCTAATCTACTCCGGTGTGACTTTGTGCCCCCGTTCGGACGGGGAGGGCCCTCAAATGTCACCACCCTCACGGTAATGTCCCGAGATGGCTTTTTCGGTCCTGCAGGATGTCAGCTGTCTCTTCTCCTCCCATCCTGGGCGCAAATGAACGCCTCATGCCTCAAGGCATTTTTATCGCCCTAATCGCGCTTCCACTGAACTTTGCTCCTCATCGATAGGGCAGGTGCGGTCCCAGACCGTCTCGGCTTTGCGTGTCATGCCCTTTTTGTCACCATACTGCTATCTTTGGGAGTCACCCACGGTCCTATCCGCTTGTCCGGGCCCACGGTTCTAGGTGGCGAATGAGGCTACTTCGACCCGGCGTTATGATACCTAGCCTAAACAAGGTTCGTCGTGACCGTATCTTTGACATGAGCGTTTGTTGGGCACTCTCCTCCGTTTCCGCGACTTCCTTACACTCCACGATATACAGTCAGCAATCGCAACCCTGAGATCACCGTTACGACCCGCACTTTATGAATGTCAGCAATCGTCGTTCACTGGTTGCACTTATCCCGTTTCGTGATCTCTATGGATCTCGACTCCAGCTGGGCTGTTCTCCTGACCCCTCTATATCCAGCCTGTCGGATCCAATAAGCTTCTCTTCTGAATCCCCTCTTTCTCCTCCTTCCTGATGGAAATATTCGTTCATCTGCGCCTCTTGTGCATTGCGTCGTCTTCTTCTAGCGCCCCCCTTGCAACATTAACCCACCCCCGATAGCGGCTAGTTCGATGGCAAGACTCGCGTAACGTCAGTCAGGTTATATGGATGGACAGCGCACGTAGGGTACTACCCCACATTTTATTGTAATGTTCCCCGTGTCGTTCTAGGTCATCCACTCTCCCTCTTTTTCTTTTTCATTTACGACCTCCAGAGATGACCGGCGCAGAGCCCCTCGATCATTTTGTCTAGATTAGGTTGTTTTAGCCTTCATCCGTTGGCGTCACAACTTCCGACAGGGCCTCAGCTTCTCCCAAACGAAGACTCTGCAGATATCTATAGCCTGAAAACTTACCCCCTTGGCCGTTTCCAGCAAGCCCTTCCAGATCGATGACCAGGGTTGTTTGTTCCCCCATAGCCCAGTTCTCCACCGTTCTCCCATCCATTACAAACGTTCGCCACGGTGAAAGTGCGTAGACGACGTCTACGTTGCGTAAATGGTCCCATGGGGAACCCAACAGCCGGGTACACCAACGGCGGATTCGGGCCTAGTCCAATTGTTTTTTCCCGTGACCATTTGAATATCGAGCATGTGCAGGGTCGTGGGAGGAAAGTCGAAATGACGCGCGACGCGCGTCGTCTAGAGTCAATCGCGCCACCATGGATGCACTCGTGTTGCTGATGCCCCTATCACAGCGTCCTTACGGGGCTGTGCCTCCCGACCCGTGACAAGTTCCGGTATTCTTTTTCTTTCTCTCTCACGGGGTTCGATGTCCCTGCTAGGACTTGCTGCACGGTACTTCTGCTTCCTCCCCCGGGAGTTGATCGCGAGCGTGTACTTCGTTTGGATTCTTCTCGAGCCGGAGTTTTTCTCCGCTGTGTAATAGGGTTTCTCCGTTATATCTCCCAAATTGCGAGGGGAGCCAACTCGATTCATCGGTATCTGGTGGGGCTGGTAAACAATGGATATGCGACAGATACAGGGTCCGAGGAGCCCGACTATACGTACCGTTGTAAGGACCCGAGATGGGAGATAGCATTGACCTCATATTCCTCATGGTGCTTCCATACGTGCCTGTTTGATGTGTCAGATAGACGTACAAAGCTAAGAGTGTCCCCAGCATAACATACACGTTACGCCCAATGTTTTCTCTGCGCAGCCTCACCTCGGCCTCGAGCCTGGTGCATCACGTGTTAGAGATAGTGCACGTGCCATAATCGACAGGTCACGCGCCACCTCCGAATGCGACGCTTTCATTCCACGTACGACGGAAGCCATTCCGCGAAATGTCTCCCATACGAGAGGTATGGGCGCCCAACCTCGACATCGAAATGCGAAACATCAGGGATCTCATAGACAAATATCCGTTCGTTGCTCTGGTATGAACTCCCCCTCGCGCGGAACACGCACACGCCGCCATGCACTAACCGTACGGCTCCCATGCACCTCCCCCGTCCATCCAGGACACCGAGTTTCCAGGTGTCGTCGCACGCCCAATAGGAACGTTCAAGACGTCGTCAGACTACCACTATCAGACGATGCGCTGTAACGTGGACCTGCTCAAGATCATCCAGATCGGCCTCACGCTTTCCGACGAAGACGGCAACTACCCACAGGACGTGTCGACATGGCAGTTCAATTTTCATTTCAGCATCAAGTGTGTGTTTTCTTTCCATTTTGGATTGCTTCTCGCGGAGAATTCTGCGCCCCCCCCTCCCTCCAAGGAGACGGGGGTGGTTACTGATCGCCGGTCCAGCGAAGACATGTTCGCGCCGGAATCCGTCGAGCTCTTGCAGAAGTCTGGCATCGACTTTCAACGACACGAGGAAATTGGGATAATACCGAACGATTTCGCGGAGCTCATGATCACGTCGGGCCTGGTGCTCACGGACGAGACGAGGTGGATTTCCTTCCATAGGTGTGTGTCATAGAGCGACCATTGCTGGTGAAATTCTGCAAACTGAGTATGGCCGGTCAGTGGCTACGATTTTGGTTATTTCCTCAAACTGCTCACCGCCTTGTCCCTCCCTACGACCGAAGAAGCCTTTTTCGAACGGCTGAGAAAATGGTTCCCCATCAGCTACGACATGAAAACCATGATGCGAGTGGCCAAGGGACTGCGGGGGGGCTTACAGGAGGTTGCTGATGACCTTGGAGTGAGTGCTCCCTCCCTCCCTCTGCCCAAGAGTCCAGCACAACTCACACGTGTTCTCCATCTTAAAAAAAAACACAAATCTACACGCTGCTCTGCTAGGTGATGCGAATCGGACCTTCCCACCAGGCCGGCTCAGATTCGCTCCTCACGGCGTCCACGTTCTTCAAAATGTGCGAGCTCTACTTCCTCGACCAGGTGGACTACTCGGAGTTCAACGGCAAGCTGTACGGGCTCGGCGACACCTTCTCGCAGATGAACGGCCTGCCGGATCCAGGGCGTGGCGGCGCGACGCTCGCCGAGCGCGAGGATCGCCGCGCAGATGGCGGGCCCTCGGCTGCGTCGGCCTCAGGGCCCAGCGTCCAGGTTCCCGCACAAATGCCACCGGGAGCAGGGTACGGGCCCATGGCGACGAACGGAGCGTTCATTCGGGCGGGTTTGGGGGTCGGCAGCGGAGGCAGGTAGCTTTGTCGAATTTTTTTGGCCAATGCGTCTGCATCCTTTTCCCACTTATTCTCTATCTTCCCGTGGTCTGATTTGTAGCCGATCCAGAAAGAACCCCCCTCCCCCCCCTGTGTGACTGCTTGTACCTATTCGCTATGTATCCATCAAAACTTCCATCTATCCTCCAATGGCTCGAACCCCTATCTGTTCCTTTCTGTTCGAGTCTGTTCGAGCCACCCAATGGCAAGTAATGCTGGCTTACCCGCTCTGGTGTCTATTCTTCTTTCGGCGGCGCATGATTGAGTTTAAAGTGAGGTTCTTTTTCGTCCCGTCAGTCAGAAAAGGTTTTGCCATGCGGTTCACCTTGTTGGATTCCCACGAGCTTCTTGAGCGCGTTCCTTGGAGAGCTCTCTCGCGCAAGCTTGCGATTTCATAACAAAGGAGCAGAAAATACTTCTTCTCGCGTTATGGAAATGCCCCAAGTTAACTTCGGAAGAGGGGCAGGGGGGGAGGGCCAAGAGACCGTCTATGTCCATGAGGATACACAACGTAAATCTGGAAGATCCCGATGGGATTTGGCCACGGTATGGGGACGCGAGAACCTGTTTGTTGCGTCGTCGTCGTCCCACCTAGCGCGCATGATCTCGGTTCCTGATGTGGTGAGATGTTCCCCCAGAGACGCCGGGACGAACGAGCCAAGTTTGTTTTTAATACTGGGCGGCTGTATCGGCGATACGCTCGCAGACTCAAAAAGTGATTGGATTGGATTGATCGACCGACTCGGCAGGGAACAAACAAAAACAAGCTCGCTCCTTCGCTCCTTCTCCCATCAAATGAAAATTCGAGGGGGCTCGAGAAAAAAAAGAAGGGGGCAAGAGGGGCACTTATGGAAAGAAGAAGGGAAAGGAAATGGAGGGGAATGAATGAAAGGAAGGGAACGAAAGAACGGTTAACTCCCCCCTCCTTCCCCCCCCACCCACCAAAGATAAGAGTGATTGGTGGTGGTGAATGGATGATGACTCCCATACGACTGGGGAGTCGAGAGCTGCTTCCGATGAGAAGGAAGAAAAAATATGATTCCTATTGTGTGTCCGCAGCAGCTGTATTCGATTCGCCTTCGGCGGTTTCAGGTGCGAGACTCCATCATCAGTGGAGCTTGGCCATCGATGCACAGCCTTCCTCTTTCAGGCCCTGCCCACTCTGCCCACTCTCTTCGTTCAGTTCCCTCATGGTCATGGAAGGCCGAGGCGAAGGCTCGCTCCATCTGCCCGCAAGACCGCCGACCGCCCCGAACGAGCAGCCCGAGCGAGGCACAACAACCTTGACCGAATTGGTGATAAAGGCTTGGCTGCCACGGCGGCCATCACGAACGATGAGTAGGGGATAGCGCGAGACTTTCCTGGTGCTTGCGCAGCCACCCATCAAACGCACAGGGTACCACCACCACCACCACCAATATCATTCCTTTGTGCTCCTTACCATTTGCAGGTGCGCTGACGCAGCCCTCAGCGTCAGTCTGTGCACCGCTCCACAGGGCGAGCACATTAGCGGAGGGGTCCTACGCACGTTTGATAGAACTAAGTCGCCCGTCGTGGGAGAGAGGGACCACCCTTCCCTCCGATGGATGGATAACAAATCCAAAAAGGGTATGAGGATGGAGGTGTTTCACCTTGTCAGCCGTGACCCTCACTGACACCACCCTCTTCAGTTACTAGCCAATGGCCTAGACCAATGACAGAGGAGATGTATTCAAGTGAAGTTCCCACGGCTACATCGCAGCCCGCTCAGCTCACTGTGTTGCTCTCTCCGCGCTAAAAGTGTACTGTATGTGTTGCGCCCTCGTAGGCTCGTACGTCATAAGTACGTGGGAGGCCCCATAGGGTTTCGCCCTTCACCGGGTGCATGTGTGTGGGTGTGTTCTATGCGTGCGTTGGGTGCATGCGATAAGCATCAGTATGAATATCATATTGGAACCTAACAGAAGTCAGTGAGTGTCATGTCAGGAGCCACCAAAGAGCTTCTCCGACAGCCAGCGCTGCGAGGGGGTGGGGTGGGTAGTGGGGGGAGAAACTGTTTTTGTCATGATAAATCGGGCAAGTAAGTCGCACATTAATAAAAGAAAGTAGGTTTAATCTTTACCCAATCAAGCACTGAAGCGTCCACACGCAGCAGCACACCTCAGAACCGGCTCATTCATAAGACAAAATAGTGGGCAAGGTTTGGGGTTGAACATCGTTCGGACGCTATAGAGGGTGTATAGAGATCAGGGCCGGGACGGGTGCAGTAGAGTAGTAAATACACTATATGCCAGACGTACCCCGGACAATACAAACGGCGCTTGGCTGACCTGGGCCACGTGGTCCGAATGGGAAACTGAACGCTAAACACGCGTAGACCCTGATGCTAGGCTAGTTTTGCTTCATACGTACGTACGCTGCACGGCGCAGCGGGGAAGTCTTCAAGTCGCGTAGCTGCGCACGAGCACAGAGTCGCAGCCATGCATCGTTTCTTTGATTAGTGCAGCGAAAACCTCGGTTTGCGCCAGTCATAGAGGTACGAAGTCACAACTGACTGCTCGCGCGCGCCTATGATAAAAAGCAAAACAAGTGCAAAGGACCCCACGCCCATGATTGGACTCAGTCCAGCCCCTTCTGGTGATCGTACTACCCCCGGGCCCCTCCCCTCCCCCGCCGCAGAGGTAGGGCCAAACCCGGTCAAATTGAGGGGTAGTGTCTATATTACATTCCACCCACTAAATAAGTTCGACCTGCATCATGTCAGCCGTCTAGCCTGATGAAAGTAAATGGGCGCCCACATAGTTGCTAGGGAAAATACCCTTCCTTCCAAGCGCATCAATACCTGAGAAAGACACTTAGATTAGTATGGAACGACTCGAAACGGGAGTGGTGCTTCAGCTGACCCTCCCACCATCCTTCGGCGTAATTCTGCCCGCCGGAGGGCCCACTCGTCAGCTCGATACGAGCACCCTCTGAAACGTCCAACTCGTCTGGACCCTGGGAGTGGTAATCATACAGTCCACGAACTTCCGACAGTATGAACGCCAAGCTGCCGGCAGAGATGCTGGGGCCACTCACCGAATTGACCAGACTCGGAGCCAAGAGGGCCCGGGCTCGTCACCTGTGCTTGATCCGCCGACTCTACGTACGATGCGGGTACAAGTCCTCGGTCACCGTCTTCGTCAACCACCTTTACCCATCCGGAACCATCATCTTCCTCAATGACACGCACGAATGCCCCCTCTAGAATGGACGGGGTCAATGCGGAAGGACGGTAGCGCGGTCCAAACGCATGCAGACTGACCGTGCACGGCAAGCTCAAAAGGGGACGTAGGAGTAAAATCGTAGATGACACGAACAACGGGGAATTCCGTCTCCGAATCGGTGAGGGGGCTGGGTTGCGTGAAGAACGAGGCAGTGGGCGCTACCATTGAGGACGCTGGAGAAACACGTGAGGGGCGAGATCTTCGATCCGATTTGGTCACAAGTCGAGCCTCACCTCTTGAACTGCTTCTAGAAAGAGCGGTTGAAGAGCTCGGAGTATATTCAGAGTCTGCTGTTTTCTGCCGCACGCCGCGAGCACCCGAGCAGTCGGCTGCGACCTGGGGTTGTTTGCTATCCAATAAATCGTCGAGATCCCATGTCAAAATCATGAAAAACGCACCTTGAGCTCGCACTTTGAATGAACAGAGAGACCGCACGCTCTGCACGTTTTTCCCTGCTTGCTGAGACCCCAAATAGACGTCTGCGCAGAAGACGTTAGTCAAACCAGAGATGGCTGGCCAATATCCCACGTACGGCACAGTATCCACACTCCGTGGGTATTGTGAAAGAGGAACTCTTGAACGAATGCGGGCTCTGGGAGCCCTCATCACCTAAAACGGACCTGGAAATTAAAAGCCTTCTTTATTACGATTTCGTCTCAGCGCTTACCGCCAAGAGCTGCCTCGATAATGCGAATTTCCGTCTCAAGAATCGAATGCGAGGTCTCGTACAGTGCCACCTGGTGCTGCGCGTCTAGCAGACCCTGCAAAAATCGCCGGTGGTCAGGTGGATTCACACATTGTTATGAGGGGAACGGTGACGTACATCAATGGCGTCAACACTCCCAGACGCGGGATTTCCACTTCCTGCATTTACAAATGACATGGCTTGTTCCGCTTCTTTTCCTAACTCACCAGGGAAGCGTGGGTTTGGGGAGGTCCTATCAGCATGCTCTCCGCGAGAGGTCACAAAATTCGCCCACTTACTCTTGGCCTCAAGCAGCGGCTTCAGCTCACGTAGTTTTCCACGGGACCTCGAAAGCTTGTTCTGCAGAAAGATCTTGGCGCCACCTTCGACATTGAGTTCTGCCTATGAGGATTCGCGTCATGCATGCCTATGGCTAGACCAAGGAGAAGCCGGATTTGCTCACAGTATCGTAGTGACTGGCGCAGGGCTCAAAAGTCCAATCGGTCGGTGAGTCGAAAGGGCGGAGATTGTGTTCAATGAACAGTTCCTGATCCTTCTTTGGGTCGACCGAGCTTATCGCGGCGTCGACGGCCGAGACTTGGTTCTTCAGAGAATCGTAATGGGTCAACTGGAGCGCCTGCGCGAGATGAAGCACGGTCGCGACGCTGGTGATGTAGCTGGACTGGAGGTGTTCTGCATTGCGTCAGTGGCCAATCATCGACTAACAGAAATTCCCTGACGATGTTGCTTATTCGGAAGTCAGGCTGCACCCCAAAGGAAGTAAAAAGGGTGAGTCTTACGTTTTCTATTGAGGAGAGGGCCTCCGTGTACAATCTATCCTTCACGTTATTGGCGACGGCGGTGGAGATGATATATGTGCTTTTCCAGTGAAATTGGAGCGTGTTCTCCCGTAGCAAAATGCAAAGCCGGCTCACTTCTTGGCATTGCACATGTCCACGACCTGTTGCTGGTACTGTCTGGCCGCTCGACCAGAATGCTTGTCGTCCTGGGCGCGTTCCTGATATAGAACTATGAACGTCGTCCAATTGGGGCCAGAGTGGTGTTAAAGGATACCTGCTTCTGACGATAGGTCTCGACCTCGGCGCATTCTTCATCGTACTGGCCCCTGATAGGCTTCACCGACGACATGCCCCATTTAAAAAGAGAATACCTTGAGTTTACTCTACACGGGGTTCCAATGTGGGTCACCGGGCAATACAGTTGACAGATACGATGTTCGCACTTTTGAACGGTCACCGTAGACACGGTCCCTATCTGTCAGGACCTTCTGGTAGAATTGCGCTTGCTGGATGTGGTTGTGTCAGATGAGATAGCATAAATCCGCAGTAAAGAAATATACGTGACTTGCCTTCTTCCTATGGCCTTCGTTTTTCCGCGCCAACGATACCAATACGCCTACGACCTGCACGCTTAGGGAATCCGCGAGGTTCAGATGCTCCTGTTGTGCGTTTACGAGGGACGCGATGATCTTGGAGTACGCGTTCTCCAATGTACTAGGTGCATTGCCAACGTGTCAGACTGACTACAGCATGCGCGCAAGGAGAAGGGGCGAAAACACTGTAGAAGTGACTCACCTTTGCAGGAGGGTCTCGTCGTTCCACGGCTTAAACGGCTCGCCGCCCACTACGGCCCGCGCCATCTTCTTGTTATTCTTGTCGACGGCCTTCTGCGCAAGGGCGGACAACCTCGCCGCATAGTCGCGTTCAACAGCCGCGCGCTCGCGGTACAGCTCTCGGATCTGACCGGTGAAGAGTCTCGCACGAAAACAACGAGGGTTTGCTCATAGATGTAGTAAGGGGCTTACGTACTTCGGTAAGGATGTCTGCCTGGGCATCCGATAGGTTTGCCACACGATCCACCTGATCCTGGAAGCTGAGCGTCAGCTCCTAAATCCCCGTATGGATACATGAGGGAGGATACTATACCGGAAGACTGTCGCCGTACGACATGACCGCACACTGTAAGTGCCCTTCTTATCGTGTGTTGATGCTACCTTCCAAATGAAGAAATAGTTTCGATTCGAGTCAGCATCAGCGGTGCATCGCGCAGCCAAGCTTCTATCAGGATCAGGAAGAGACGTACCGGTGTCAATGAGAACACCAGTGCTGTTGTAAGGTAAGTGAGTAATTGGACTTGTGCAGCGCCGGATCACCTGAAATCCGGGTACCTGCATAAGCCGAATTAGATCATCTCAACCCGGCTTCAGGCACGCTCCAAGGTACACGGATCTGTCATCCCAACCCCAAAGTCCTCAAGTGAGGCCGAGAGCAAGATCGATGGCTTTTGTAGTCTAACTTTTTACAGGCCAAGTGCAACAGCAGGCCCTCCCCTGCGCCGGGAAGCCGGAACAACCACAGCATCATGGTTATCTGCGCGATCATGTCCTTATCTTGGAATCATATCACTGTCATCGACCGAATGATGTGACACTATGAAGGGTGTTGTACCAGCTCAAAACGGGACTCAAGGATGGCATATTTGTGTACAAGCATTGTGTCCCAGTGTGGCCAAGTTGTGCCAGAGAGCAAGCGAACAAGATCTCGTGGGGTTGGCTGTTATGATTGTGATCAGATAAGCTTCCCCAACACGTTGCTCACATGTGTGTACACAAACAAAGAATGTCAAATGAATTTCTAGACTATCAGATGCTGCCAAGACTGCATTGTCAGATGGGAGAAGGCGAGGGTTCACGTTTTTATATTTATCTTCACAGTAACAATGCGTGCCATGTTTACCCTTGGACATGCGATAGGGTCGCCGATGAGTCGGACTGGATTTCCCACACAATTCATATGCGGGGCCTGCAGGGACGAGTGCATTGACACCGGGGATTTCATTTACGGTGCACGAGTTTTCACCGACTGCCTGCAGTGCATGCCGAAAAATTCGGTCAGAACACCGCCAACAAGATCCTGTAACAATGACTGTCGCGCCGGCGCAGTAAACGGTACAACCCAACGTGTGGCTGTTGCTTGTCAACGCGGAGACACACATTTCCAAGACCTCGAGTCAAAAATAGCCTCGGCTCACACAAAAGCCGTCTCTTCTCCGTGACCACAAAAAGCATGCAGATCGCTCAGCAAGCGAACATCGCTTAAAGTGTTTGCGCGGGGATAAAAAGGGGAAGCCACGAGGGAACAGGACGGGATACTGCAACACCTACACCTACACCTTGGGCGCGGAACACGGGAAAGGTGATGAGTGACGAGACGAAGAGAGAACAGTAAAGGAGAGAACAAACGAGAATAATGAAAATAAGACGCCCGAGGAGGGACGTGCAAGGAAGGGACTTCAGAAGAATCAAAAAGAAAAACCAGTATAAAACAGCGCCGTGGCACGTTGCAATAAGGGTTGTATCTTGGAAAGAGAATCACGGGAAATGTCCAACGTATGTATGTCATCGTGAGCACCTACCAGAGCATGTTCGATCGCAGGGGCCACAGGAACGAGCTCATGCTTTGACCACCATCGCACTCTGCGAGCGCGCAGGCATGCTGCACAACATGTACACATCAAGAATTAGGAAAATCCCGTTGAGCACCCTAAAAATGCAGCGGCGTGGCTTGGTACGGGGGAGGTGGGAGAGGCTGGGACTGGAAGGAAAAGTTCCAGGTCCGGGAACATGAATGGTGAACGCATGGACGGACCATCCACAGTAACAAAATTTCGCGAGAATTGCGGCGAACGCGCCTCTGACATCCTTCCAAAGGCGTGCAAAGTGCGTGCGAGTGAATTGATTAGTGGCACAAGGCCACTGGCCATGGACAAAGCGCGCCTTTCAAAAATACCGAGATTGCTCGAAAATGGGAACATGGAAAACCCTACATATATCCCCGACTGGGGACTGTTTTTTTTTTTACCTTTTAGCTACGATCTGCAGGCCAATGGCGTTTCCAAACGTAGCAGGGACCACGAAGAGCCGGGACATCGATGGCAACGGCAAAGGTGATTGTTGCTTCACAAGCCCCGGGTACTGTGGCACAGAACAAGCGATAAACGGGAAATGCCGAGATAAGATTACCATTCTTTGTATCCGGGAATGGTTCATCCAATCCATTCAAACCTCGCGCAACGCGAAGCCCCAATTGGCTGCCCAAAGTCCCCAACAAATGGGCGGGTTTCTCACGGAAGAGAGCTCTAAAAACGCCACGTGCCGCCGGGTGTCCACGACTACTGTAGGCTACAGTAGGCCCTGCCAGATAACCTCGAGGCAACCGGCGGTCTCTCTAGAAACTCCATCTTTGACTGGTGAAACACGGGGCTGCTATGATGTGAACAAGTAGTAGAAACGAATGAATTGAACTGAATGAATGGTGTGTACGCGCGTTATTCGCCAAATTGAACGCTCGTCTTACTGCACCATGACGCATTTTGGTGCAGAGCGAACGCTTCGCCCATGCCGCAGGCGATTCCCGTCAGTCCCGACCCTCTTTTTTTTTTCTTTTCCTTTTTCTTCTCTTTCAACCGACAGGGGGCGCCAATGACGTTTACTACGTTGCTCATCATCACGGCATCACCCTTACTGTACTGACATCCATGGTTACAGCACTTGGACCCCTCGTACCTTACTCCCTCTCCCCAAAAGACTAGTCCGGAGACCAGTCTCTGAGGTCCGCTGCCTTTTTTTTTTCTGTCCCTTTTCATCGCGCGTACGGCATCGCGCGTGTACAGGTCCCCGTTTTCGCCGCGCCTCGTCCGAATTGCACAACTCCCTGGCCAGCCTGGGGGAAATCTACTATGCTGTGACGCGCGCGCCCTTGCACACACATGGGGTTCACATCATGTAAGGACCCTCTCCTCGTATAAAAGCGACCCTTGTTCCCGCCTATGTTCCTTCGTCAAACGACCGCGTCCCTCCTCACACCCACCGGCATCCCTAATCCCTATTCTTTCTCCCGCAGAAACCTCTTGGGACCTTTCTCGCTTTTACGAATCCCTCTGCCTCACGATGTACCGACTCACCTTGATACTGTTTGCCTTGCTCTCCCTCATCCTTCTTATCCTTGCTGCACCTGTACCAGTACCTGAAGAAATGGGCGAGCTGGATATACGCGCCTCGCTCTCTGGTAATGGCAGGGTACGTGTCTCTTTCGGTCACACTCTGCTAACGACGTTGACATTTCGGATCATAGGGAACTTGGTACGAACCTGGCCTTGGTAGCTGTGGTAAAACAAATAACCGCAACCAACTGGTCGTCGCTCTGTCTGAGAGTATCATGAAGAGCTCCTACTGCGGCAAGGTATGGCAGCTCATTTCCTTCAACATTTCCTCTCCCTGACGTCTTATTTGCAGACGGTTCAGATAACAAGCAATGGCAAGACTGCTAACGCACTGGTCGTTGACACTTGCCCTGGCTGTGGCAGCGGTGACCTTGGTGGGTGTCATGACATTGATGGATTAGCTGGATTGGACTTACGAGTTCTTCCCGCCAGACATGTCGCCCGGCCTGTTCAAACACTTTGCTGGGCTCGGTAAAGGGGTAATCCAAATTAAATGGCACTCGGTGTAGTGGTGATGCGCCCTTTTCCGAACCTCCGCTGGCGGGAGATGCGCGCGAGGCAGGACCACCCACGACTTGGACGACTCGGCGCCACCATATGCATTTCACGGCCTTTTGATCACCATATCTCGCGATTGCTGTCCATGCGTTTGACTACGTAGATGATGAATCTCTCACCCAGCCTCTGGTCAGGCGACCGCTGCGCCGGCTATTATTTATTATGTCTGTTTGATACGATTTCTTCCTGGTTACTTGCTATGTGTGGGAAATGACGTACAGTAGTTGTAGTACAGTAGACGAACGATTGGCATAGAAGAAGTCTAAATGAGAAAGAGAATTGGCTTGTAAACTCGCTTTGTTCGCCAGAGACCCTTTTTCGGGGCATCGTGCAACCTTTTACGGCATAAGAACCTCATGTTTCCATTTTAGCAAGCGCTCCGTCACGCACAATGCCGGCTGTTGGTTCCCACCGGGGCAGGTTTCCTGCTCCTTTCCATCCTTTGACCCACCTGTCAACGCCTGTCTTACCCCCATCGACTCACGCCTTTCCTTGCGCCATATTCAATTACGTGCCAGTGTCCCCACAAGTACTGCATCTCCGTACACAGAGATCTGCATACTCATGCTGCGCGGTATCAATTCAGTTCACCACTTTGCCCCATGACCTACCGTCCTTACCCTTACCCGACAATTTATTTTTTCTCTTGGCTGCTTCGCGGCACCTTTCTCCAACAAATAATCCTGGCGGCTCGGATCGCTGTCACGAGGGAGCAGTGCTCATTTTTGACTTGCTCCCAAATGCTGTCCGTCAACGGCATGCGCCACTCGCGAGCATCTCCATCACTCCTCAAGTCACAACTTTTTTTTTTTCTTTTCTTCCCTAACGTTTTCCTAGAAGCGCGGACTCCGAATCCGTCCTTGCGAGGTCCGGCTTGAGCTGCAGTTCCATCAAATTGATCCCGTCGTCCGTAATATGAACCTCGATGTAGCGGTCGAACGCGACTAGAACCGCCGCGTGCTGCCTCCACAGTCAATTTTATTCATTTCGATACCATCATGGCTTCCTCCCAGATTTCTAACAGATCTCGGCATGCTCTGCGTCCGGGGAGCCCTACTTCTCTAAAGAATCCACTTAAAGCGTTTTCAGAAGGCATTCGACTTGATGAGCGTCAACAATACCTCCGGCTTGATGTAAAAAAACCGCTCAGCCGCTCAAGGAAAAGAATTTAGTACTTGGCGCTCTGTTTTCACCGCGAATTGGTCTCTGCCTACAGTAGAAAGTTATTCGCCAAGGCGAATCGAAACGTTTGTGTGTCCTTGTGATAAGATGCCATCATTTTCGGTGGCACGTGGCTCATCCAGTGATTCTTCCTCACGACCATGATCCTTCTCAAGTTCTTTTTTTTTCTTGTGCCCGGGACTTCCTCGAGGACTGAATTTATGAAGGTCTAGGTTGCCGACGCATACACCGAATCGCTTGGAGTTTGTTTTTATGTGCATTGTTCGGGCGCGCTTTGTATGTACAAGCGAGCGCTGCGCTCCACGGATTACACTCGTTCGCTCCCCCCCGCAGCAATCTTCGGTTCGAAGGTTCGTTTTTGCGCGATGAGAGCAGCGGCTCTCCGAACTTTCCGGGCCATCGTCTGCCTTCTACACACGGATGATCTACGTTGACACCAGTCGCTGGGCGAGGTGGGGATAGGTTCTCCACTCTCTGCGGAGCATGACGAACTTATTCCTCACTCGTCGGTCGCTTTTCGGCCCACAGTGCCTGACCTTTCCAAGTACTCCGGCGTATGGAGCTAGTGAACAATCGTGTGCGGGCCCACCCCAAAACTCACTATTTTGAATGCAAGTGAGGGCTTTGGAATGCTGGGAAGACTACTGGGCTGGCTGAGATTGCTTGTCTTCCTCTCTTTTCAGCGCCTTCTTGTTCCACGAAGTTGTGTGCGCTGGCGAGGCAACCACGTGACTATGCTCGTGTCCGATGACTTCGTGGCACTGCGTAGCCGAGTTGGAGCTAGGGGCTGTATGCAGTACTGTGTACAGCAGAGCAGAATCACGCGGTACTTTGGGTAAAATCGCATGTACGTACACATTCTGTAAGCAAGCTCTCCCGCTCGAGATTAGTGACATTGATTGGAAGCCTTGGCATTTCTCGTCTCGGACATAAGCCTGTTCCACATTAATAGCTCAGTGGGCGGAAGGGGCGATGGCGGACGGGGGCGTTTAAACGCGTTGAGAATCATTAATCATTGGTCGTTGTCTAGGAAGCAAAGAACAGTTACGACTGCATTCTACGAGGCTAGTAGTGTCATGGATGGTAGCGACAATGCGACTATCTTGATCGCCGCTCGATGGGTACCCAAAGTGGAGAGTGTGAATATGTGACGAGGATGATTGACTCCGAGCAGAAGGTTTTCTCTTTCTAAACGTATCCTGTTCTGCATCTAGCTGCATAACTTACTTGTGTATATTTGCTATATGTCTAAATGCGAGTGATGGACCAAGACTAGAACAGAAACACCCCCAAACAATGGAAAGAGATCCACGATTGATACATACAGTGGATGGACGTATATTGCAGAGATCAGAATCAAAGAGATCAAATCATTCACAAGAAACGCCCGCCTGAACCGGAGAAACACGGCTGGCACGGGACACCACAACACACTTATACTGTATATGCACAAGTATGGATCATGCATTCATGCCTTGTCGTGTGCGGCGGAAAAGCGGGGACAACATGCGGCGGTGAGAACATGTCATGCGGCGTGACCCATCCAAGAGACCAAGACCATGACCAAGGATCGAGACCGAGACCGGGACCGAGACCGAGAAGACGGACGTCATCATCCATCGGATTCGCACGACGGCGGCGCCGCACCGCCCAGAAGGTCCATCTCCGTGCCCATCATGGCATACAATCATCCACGACATGACGATCGTCAGCGCGCAAAGCGCGGTCTATCTATCAGCCGTGAAATGACCAAGACCAAGGATATGCAGTGGGGGAAGGAGAGAGAGACTTTCAAGTTGGAGAGACTCTCTTACTTACTGCTGCCGAAAGGAACCGGAACCTTCATTCACTGTGAATGACGCCGAGATGATGGGGGACTCGGGACGTCAGACGACAAATCCGCAGTCGCGAAGACGATGGGCCAGTGCTTGATCCGTCCGTCCATCGCCCGACTCCGCGCCGCACCGCACAGGCGCTTCTTCTGCCTTCGCGGCCGTCTTGGCTCATGAATAGCGACGGCCATCCTCTGCCGTCCTTCCTGCCCTCTGTTAGGGGCATTTCCCATGCATGGACAAGCCCTGAGGTCACACGACGGGGAAATTCCCACGCTCATGACGCCAACAAAAACGACTTGACTTGGGCACGTCGGCGCGGTCGCGGGTTGCGGCGCACCGCCGAACCAGAACAAGACGGCCGCGTGCAGGTTTCTTCGCCAGATCAGATGCTCGATGCGGTCAGCTGCGGGCTTGTTGTCCCAATGCGAGCTTGCGTAGCGGCGCCGCGGCTCGGGTCCTGCTGCGGGGAATGGATTGTCGTTGAGGCTTGGTGGCGATGGGGAATTCGAATTCAAGTTCGACGTCGTCCACGAACACGCTTTTCCGTTTGCGTTTGCGTTTGCGCCTGCGGTGTACTAGTGTGATATCATCGGCCTCAAGTCCGCGTCACTGTCGTCCTCCTCCGTGACGGAACAACTGCGCCATCGGCTGGCGT
>Ga0137397_10000765_pt1 | contig 22349 bp, 17 predicted proteins | sample czorhiz116metaG_FD_106658 | JGI IMG/M metagenome (GOLD analysis project Ga0137397, IMG submission 106658) | Vadose zone soil microbial communities from Angelo Coast Range Reserve, California, USA - czorhiz1.16 metaG | ecosystem: Environmental > Terrestrial > Soil > Vadose zone | place: USA... | reverse complement strand
GCCTCTGGCCTTCGACGGTGCCGGGGCTGAAGCGGCCCGGCGCGAAGAACACGTGGTCCTTCACCGTCACCGCCTCGGCGTTGAACCGGTGCGTGACCTCGGCGGCGCCGGGGCCGGTGTGGATCCGGACGCCGGAGAAATCGCCGCCCAGGTACGACTCCATCCGCGAGAGCGTGGACACGTCGAGGCGGCGCGGCTCGTCGAAGACGGACCCGACCGCGACCCGTTCGGGCGCGAGCCGGCCGTCCACGCCGTCGCCGCCCTTCGAGGCGCGGAAGAGGTTGACGAGCGAGCCGAACCTGCCGTGCGCCGCTTCGCCGAACATGCCCGACGCCACCTCGGCGCCGTGGCCGACCTCGTCGGCCGCATGCTTGCCCTTGCCCATCCACGCGTCGGCCGTCTTCAAGCCGCCGTGGACGGTCTCGGACTCCTCGTCCACCCAGCCCGCGGCTCCGCCCACCTTGCCCGCGACTGTGGCGAGCCGATGGAGGCCCATCCTGTCCAAAAGCTTTTCGGCCCGCCCGGCGTACCCCTGTACCGACCCGGCCGCGCCCTCGATCCGCGAGAGGCCGTGCATGCCCGTCTCGGCGGAGTGCATGCCCTTGCCGAGCAGGCTCGAGCCTCGCTTCGCCCAGCCACCGATCCGGTCGGCGAATCCCTCCAGCCGGCCGAACAGCTTCGCGAAGAACCCCTGCGGCGCCGCCACGCCTTCAGCGGGAAGGAACTCGGCGAACACCACCGGGAAGGGCATCGCGCCCTCTCCCGAGCCGATCCAGGTGTCGATGGCCGCCGGATCGACGTCCTGCAGATCCTGGACGTCCACCTCCCCGCTCACGCCAGAGCGATCGGCGTGGACGCGCCCGCCGGCGACGTGGAGGATGTGCTCGATGAGCTGATCGATCCCCGGCTTCGCGGGCCGGTCCTTGGCCTCGAGCTCGGCGCCGCCCGGGCCGTGCAGGCCCTCGACGAAGTCAGCGAAGTGGCTGCGCAGCTCCAGGTAGTGCTTCTGCGCGGAGCTGGCCTGGGCCGCGAGCTTCGGGTCTTGCGCCGCGGCCTCGACGGCGGCCGCGATCTCGGCGCGCACCTGATCGGCCAGGGCGTTCATCGCCTGGATACGGCTGCCGGCGTCCTGCGCGCGGCCACCCTGCATCAGGGACTCGATCTCCTGGATCGCGGCGGCGACCTCCTGACCGAACGACGTCACCCACTGGAGCGCGTTCTGGACCGCCTCCGCCGCCCCGCGGGCGTCCGGCTTCGGGGCCTCCGTCTTCCCGCCGCCGATCAATCCCTTGATCAGCTCCCATCCGGTGCGCAGGACCTCCTCGGCCGTCTTCGCGTGGTGCCCCTCCGCAACCTCCAGCCCGCGGTGGAGGATCTCGCGTCCCTTCTCGAGAAAGCCCTTCCCCTTCTCCGCGGCGCCGAGCGCGTCGTGCAGCTTCTCGTGTCCCTTGCCGGCTCCCTGGCCGATCTGGTGCGCCAGGTGCCCCAGCGGAGAATCCTCGCCGAGCATTCCGCTCACCTGTTCCGCCAGCCCCGCCAGCTTCTCCAGCCCCGAGTCGACCTTGCTGCCGATCCGGATCCCCGTCCCCAGGCCCTTGTCGAGCTTCTCCAGGCCCGACTCGACGCGCGGGCCGGCCTCGACCGCCTTCTGCCGGAGCTTCTCGACTGCCTCGAGCCCGCTCTCGACCCGCTTGGCGAACCCGGGCTTCGGCGCGGCCTCCTTCGCCGGCTCCTCCTTCTTCGCCGGGCCTTCGAGCTTCGCCAGCACCTCGTCGATCAGCTTGTCCTGCGTGCCGCCGCCCGTGAGGAAGGCGTGCGCGGCCGGGTCCTTGCCGTACTTCGCCTTCAACGCCTCGAGGTCCCGCTTCGCCTGCCGGGCCTCGGCGAGGACCTTCTCCACCTGCCCCTTCGCGTCCTCGTCGTGCAGCGCCGCGCCGAAGCTCTGCACCTTGGTGCGCACGGCGTAGATCGCGCGGGTGTTCTCGAAGATGTCCTTGTGCGTTCTCTCTTCGATCCCGAATCCGGAGACGGCGACCTGCCCGCCCAGCCCCTTGGCGGCGGCGATCGCCTCGTGCAGCTTCGCGCGGGTCTGCTGTTGCCAGCCCTGGTAGAAGGCGACCTCCTTCTCGTACGGCTCGTGGCCCTTGGAGAGCTCCTTGGCCTCGCGGATCGCGCGGTCGATCGAGTCGCACCAGGAGCCGAGACCCATCAGCGCGATGCCGGCCTCGTTGGCCGAGCCCTTCTGCAAAAGCTCCTGCACGTGCCGCTGCGTCTTCCCCGACTCGAGCTCGAACTTCTGCACCTGCCGCGAGATGGAGCCGATCCGCTCCCAGGCCTTGGAGAGCCGCGCGGCCTTCTGCTCCGCGGTCTCGGGCGTCGCCGCCGGCGCCGGAGCCTTCTCGGCAGGCCCCTCGGCATGCGCCGGCTTCTTCGGCGCTGCTCCCTCGAGGAAGACGGCTTCTTCCTCCTTCTCGCCCTCCTTGCGGACCCCGGGGATCTTCTCCAGCCCAGAGTGCACGGCGCCGACCTTTTCGTTGATCTTCTGCGCGACCTCCAGGCCCGACTGGATGCGGCCGTGGATCTGCTCCGCCCGATCGGCGACGTGAGCGAGGTACTGCCCGAGCTCGCTGTCCCCGCCGAAAATCTCCGCGCCTTGACGGGCGAGCTTGGTGGCCTGCTCCAGTCCCGACTGCACCTTCCCGGCGCCAGCGAGCCCCTTCTCCGCGACGTCGTGGACCTTGCCCAGCTTGTCGTGCACGCCCTGCGCCACGCGCTGGCCCTGCTTCGCCAGCCCCCTTCCGCGCGCGAGCGCCTTCGCCAGCGCGTTGGGATCCGGCTCGGGCCGCTTGCGCGCGACCGGATGGTCTTCTTCGTGCGCGGTCCGCGTCGGCTCCTGTCTGGCCTCGGCCGGGTGCAGCTCGGGGTGCTTCTGCCGGTGCTCCTCGAGCTTCAGCTCCGCCACGCGCTCGAGGGCGCCCTTCTTCCCGGCCACCAGATCGCGGCGGGCGGACATCTTCTCGTAGGCCTTCGCCGGGTCGCGCACGCCCGCGTAGCCGAGGGCCTTGTCGAGAGTACCGCGCGCCTGCGTCAGCTTGTCGGACGCGGTGTGCCCGTACTCCAGGGCCTTCTTCAGCCGCTCGTCGCCCGCTCCCGCCCATTCGCCGGCGCGACCCACCGCGTGGCCAAAGGCGTTGTCGCCCAGGGCCTGCGAAAGGCCCGGGGCGAGGTCGTGGATCTGCTCGAGCGCCCCGTGCACCCTCTCGCCCGTGCCCACCACCTTGTCGAGCACGTGCTGGGCGCGCGCGGCCTTCCCGCTCACCCAGATGCCGCCCCGCCTTCCCTTCTGCGAGATCTGCTCCAGGGCGCCCATCACCTTGCGCGCGGCCTTTCCTTCCAGGGCCTTCTCCAGCGCGCGCACCGGTCCGCTCGCACCTTGCAGCCTCTTGCCTTTGAGCAGCTTCCCGGCGGCCTTGAAGGCTCCCAGGTTCTTGAGCGCGTGGAAGGCGCCGGGCTCGAACGCGTCGATCACGCCGCCGCCCGCGCCCTTGAGCGCATCCTTGAGCGAGCCTCCGGAGGCAAGCGCAGTGATCCCGCCCTGGAGCGCCCCGACGCCGACCTTCGCCAGCGGGCCCATCTTGAGGAAGGGGATCGCCCCGGTCAGCGCGCCGCCGGCGGCGGACGCGAGCGCCGCCTTCCAGTCCTTCCCCTCGCTGATGGCCTGGATCGCGCCGATGCCCGCGCCGATCGCCGCCTTCACCAGGATGCCGCCGGGAACGAAGCTCGCCGCCAGCGAGAGGCCGGTGACCAGCAGCTTTCCCGCCGGAGATTGCAGGAAGGTGGAGGTGGCAGCCGCGGCCGACTTGAGGCCGCCCCAGGCCGCGCCCGCGCCGTGCTTCGCGGCGTTCCAGGCGCGGACCAGCCCGCCCGACTTCACGAATCCGTACCCCTTGCGCACGGCGAGGCCGAGCGGCGAATTCTCAACCGCGCCCTTCACGAAGCTGAGGCCCCTGCGCAGGCCGGTCCCGATGGCTCCGGCCACGCCCGTCTTGTGGGCCCACTCCAGCCCCGAATGCACCTTCTCCGCCAGCCAGTGCGGTCCGCCAGACGCCTCGCGCTCCGCCCAGCGGGCCGCCGCGCCCGCCTTGTGCTCCGCCCAGCTCGCGCCGGACTGCACCGCCTGCAGTCCGCCCCTGCTCACCCGGGCGAGCGCGTGCGCTCCGAGATTGATCTCGCCGATGACGGAGTCGATCCCCTTCTTGACGACCCTGTCCACTCCGCGCGCTGTCCGCTTCACGGTGTCGACGGCGGAGCGGCCGATGTTGCGCAGCTCCCCTCCCGCGGCGCGGCCCAGGCTGCTGATGCCTTCCCCGACTCCGGTGGCCACGTCGGAGAGCGTGTGGGTGGCGCCGCGGGCCGTTCGGGAGACCGCTTCCAGCGCGCCGGAGGCGTGATCGGAGACGTTCTTCTTCAGCCAGCTCCCGAAGCTGAAGCGCGGCACGTGGCCCTGGCCGGTGAGCGTATTGAAGGTGGCCACCGCATTCCAGAGGTGGCTGCTGCCGCGCGTGGCCAGGTAGTGCTGCGCCGCCTGACCGATGGGAAGCCCGTGCCCGCGCTGCGCCGTCTCGCACAAAGCCCGCAGCGGACCTCCCGGGGCGAGATGCGCGGCGAAGGCGCTGTGTTTCGGATGGGCCTGGACCGCGTCGTGCAGCGCGGCCGCGGGGCTCGAGCCGTGCTCCGCAAGCACCGCCCCGAAGCTCGCGTTGGAGGCCTTGCGGGGCCGCGAAGGATCGAGAAGGAGCTTCAGGGCGGTCGAGCTCTCCTGCGCGATGGTCCCGAGCGACCGCGTGATCCGTGTTCCGCCCAGGGCCGGGAGCCCGGCTGGAGACGGCTTCACCAGCGCCACCGAAAGCTGCGCCTGGGCGATCCGGTGCAGCTGCCCCTTGCGCTCCTCGATCAGCTTGCCGAACGTCGCGGCCTGTGCCTTGCGGACGCGGGTCATCAGGACGCTGATCCGCAAGAGGATCGCGCCCACCGAGCGGGCGCCCTGGGCGAGCTCGTCGCCGCCCTTGCCGGAGAGCCGCGCGAGGATGGAATCCATCCGCGCCAGCTGGGCGCGAATCTCCGCCGCGCTCGGGTCGGGCAGCGCCCGGTGCTCGGCCGTGGCGAGCTGCGAGATCGTGCGCTCGAAGCGGTCGGCGACCCCGCTGCGCCCGGCTTCACGAGCCACCAGCTGGTGGAGCGCCTTCGGCGCCACCGGCAAGGGGACCGGAGGCAGGCGCAGCACCACGTGCTCCTCGGCCCCCGGAACCGCCGCCTTCTGCTTCTGGGCGGCCTCGAAGTCGCGCTGCGCCACCAGGTACGCCTGGCGCAGCCGCTCGTACTTCTCCCGCGCGCGGTCGCGCTGCTGGCGCAGCTCGGCGAGCTTGCGCCCTTGCCCGGGATGCCCGCCGTCCTCGCGGGCCTGCGAGAGCATCGCGGCCGAGCGGTCGATGGCGGGCTTGTGCCGCTCGAGCAGGCGGACCAGGGCGTCGCCCTCGCGCCCCGAGAGCTGTCCAAGCTCCATTCCGACGCCGTTCCAGGATTCGACGCACGCGTACAGGTCGTCGTCGAGCGAGAACTGCCGCGCCTTCTTGCGCACGAACGAGAGACGCTCGCGGATGCGGGAGATCTGCTCCTTCGGGCTTCCGTCCCGGACCAGCGTGGAGTGGGCGCGCGCCACCGCTTCTTCCAAGGCCTCGGCGGCCTCGGACCAGGGAAGCAGCGCCGGTTCCAGGCCGTCCGCCTCGCGCGCCGCGTCGAAGGCCCCGTCGAGGCGCTGGGCTTCCGCCGAGGCTTGGGTCACCAAGCGGTGGAGATGCTCCACCTCGAGTCGGCTCGGCGCGCTGGCCAAATCCCTCCCCCGTTCCACTGCAGGCCGTAGGCCATGTTAGTTTACCCGAACGCAGGTAAGCCTTCAAGGCCCTACCTGGACATCCCGGTGCCCTGCAGAAAGACGAGGATTTGCGCCCGCTGCTCCTCCGTGAGCCGCGTCTTCCGCTCCGCCTGCATCTTGTCGATCACCTGGGGCCAGTCCTTCCGCTCCCCCGGCTCGTACGCGCGGTGGCAGGAGGTGCACTTGGACCGGTAGAGGCGCTCCTCCTGCGAGAGCGGGTGCGACGGCGCCGAGCTGCAGGCCGCCGCAAGCAGCAGGAGGAGCGCCGCGCGGATCACAGGTTGATCCCCAGGACCGACCGCACGAAGGTGGCGCCGGAGCTCTGGTCGCCCAGCCCGAAGCCGGCGCCGAGCTGCAGCCAGAACTTGCCGGTGGCCCAGGAGACGGAGGGACCGAGGAAATACGTCGCCTCGGTATTGCCGGCCACCGTCTCGCGGATGGTCCAGAACTCCGCGCCCATGCGGAGCTGCGGAACCACTTCGTACCGCGCTCCCAGGTCGAATTCCCACGCGTAGCCCTGGTTGGCATGCCCCGGCCTCTGCTCGCCGATGATGTTTCCCACCAGCGCGAATCGGCCGAAGGTCTTCTCCAGGATCAGCTTCTCCTCGAGCTCCCAGGGGGCGGTGAAGTCGACGGGACGTTCCGCCTCCAGATAGAGAACGATATCCACCGGCAGCACGTTCTGCTCGAACAGGCGGTACCGGGTCTCCAGCCGCCAGGAGTCGAACTTGTACGATGCCCCGGGCTCCTGGACGAACACGTGGTAGAGCGCGAAGTCCCAGTGATCGGTGATGCCGTACTCCAGCTCGATGCGGGTCGTGACCACGGCAGCATCGAACCCGCCGTCCTTGGGAGCCGCGACGTCGTTCCAGATCTCCAATTCAAGATTACCCTCCGGCTGGGTCATGTACTCGTAGGCGCGGATCATCGTGCGCCGGTCGGCGCGCGCGGCCGGCGCGAACAGCGCGGCGGCCAGGAGCGCGTTGAGAGAGATTGTGATTCTCATTCTCAACCATCGATCGCAGGACATGAGAGGGTCTTTCGTGGGTAGGTGCTAACGCTGCCGGTTGGGGTGGGACTGCTGCTGCTTGCACGCGGAGCAGAGACCGTACAGCTCGAGCTTGTGGTGGGTGACGGTGAAGTCATGCTCCTCGGCCACCCGGTCCTGGAGCTCCTCGATCCGCTCGTTCTCGAACTCGACGATGTTCCCGCAGGAGGTGCAGATCAGGTGGTCGTGGTGGTGCCGGTCGAGCGCGGCCTCGTAGCGCGTCTGCCCTCCTTCGAAGTGGCGGGCGGAGGCGAGGCCGGCGTCGGCGAGGATCTTCATCGTCCGGTAGACGGTGGCGGCGCCGATGCTCGGGTCGCGCTGCTTGGCCTTCTCCACCAGCTCGTCCACCGAGAGGTGGCCGGTCTGGGAGAAGAAGGTATCGACGATCAGGTCGCGCTGGCGGGTGGCCTTGAGCCCGCGGGCGGCGATCCAGCTCGCGAGGCGCTCGCGGGCGGCGGCGGCGGTGGACGGCTTGCGGGGGGCGGCGGTTCGCTTCATTTTGAAATTGATTCTCAGTCTCGAAACGAGAATCTACCGGGGGCCGCCTGAAGCGTCAAGGCGCGTCAGTTCAACGCGTCCAGCCCCGTTGCCGGGCCAGCGCGCGCCAGGCTTCCGGCTCCAGCCCCGCATCGGTCCCGGTCAGGCGGACCAACGCCACGTGCGCCTTCGCCCGCACCGCCGCGTCCGCGTCGTCGAGCCGCCCGATCAGGTCGGAGACGTACCGCGAGTCCCGGCGATAGCCCGCGACCTCCACGGCGAGGGCGCGCACCCGCGCGTCGGGCGAGCCCATCAACACGGGCACCTCGTCGGCCGCGGAGGGCGGCGCGATCTTCTGCCGGGTCGAGGGCAAGAGGAGCACCCAGATCAGCGCGCCGAGCCCGACCTGGAAGAGGCCGATGGCCGCCGGGTACTTCTTCGCCCGCATCAGCGCGAACCGGTAGAAGGCGAAGATGGCGAGGAAGACGGCGAAGATGGTCGGGGCGACGCTCTGGGTCCAGCGCGGCAAGGAGCGCCCCGCCACCGCCCCGCCCGACCAGAAGGTGAAGAGAGCCGACAGGACCAGGAGCACGTAGAGGGCGGGCCGCAGGAACTGCACGAACCCCAGCCCGGAACGGACCCGGAGCCGGTGGGGATCTGCGGCGCCCTCGCTCACGTGGGGTCGTTTACCCCGAGGCGGTGCTCGCGTCCAGGATGACCGCGATGCGGTTCAGCCCCTTGTTCGCCTGTTCGTAGCGTCCGTCGGAGAACGCGGAGGTCACGTCCTTGAGCAGCTTCTCGATCTCGCCCCGCTGCATGTCGGAGAGCCTGGCGGTGCCGCGCGCCCCCTGCAGCCGGGTGATCTTCCCTTCCACGAAGCGCTGATCGACCCGGAGCTTGGCGACCGCCTTGGTGAGATCGTTGATCAGATCCATCGCCCGGGCGAAGTCGCGCTGCCTGCGCGCGGAGAAGATCTCCGCGTTGAGCGGCTGCTCCTCGGCCGGCAGATCGGTGATCAGGATCCCGCGCGCGTCCAGGTCGCCGAGCAGCTTCTTGTGCTTCTGCTCCACCATCGCTGCCTTCGGTACCTGCTTGCGATCCCGGTACTCGGGCGGTGGCCCCTGCCGCTCGAACGCTGCGACCGCCTTCTCGCGCAGCGCGACGTCCTTGTACCGCTGCGAGAGATCGCGCTCGTACACCGCGAGCTGCCCCTCCCGCTCCGCCACCTTCGCCTCCCGGGCCGCGACCGCGGCCGAGCGCGCGTCGAGGGCGGCCTGCGCCGCGCGCTGCAGGTCCGCGTCCACCGCGCGCTTCTTCGCCTCCACCTCGATCTTCTGCGCCTGCAGCGCCGAGACGCGCACGCCGAGCTGCCCTTCCAGGGCGTGGGACTGGCGCAGCTCCTCCTCGAGCCTGCGCCGCTGCTCCGCGTCCGCCGCCGCCTTCAGGCCGCGCGCGAGCTCAGCGATCCGCGAGTCGAGCTGCTCCTTGTCGCGCTTGAGCGATTCCTCGCGCTCGCGGACCGACTTCTCCAGCTGCTCCACCTCGCGGCGGTCGCCCTGCACCACGATGGTCAGCTCGTCGGGCGCGGTCACCTTGTCGTCGTCGCACGCGGCCACCGGCAAGAGCAGCAGCAGCGACGCCGCGAACAGCCGCTTCACGCGGCCTCCGTGGCGGCGACCTTGACCCGTCGGATCTCCCAGAGCGGCACCGGCTTGGACTTGCCCTTCAGCTTCACCGGGTCGCGGGGGAGCGCCTCGACCTCGGAGGCGACCTTCTCGTAGACGCGCTGCGAGACCAGCACCTCGCCCGCGCGCGCCTGCGACTCGAGGCGCTGGGCCAGGTTCACCGCGTCGCCGATCACCGTGTACTCGAGGCGCTTGGCGGCGCCCAGGTTGCCGGCCACCGCCTCGCCCGCGTTGATGCCGATCCCGAAGCCCACGGTGGTGAGTCCGCGCCGCTTGCGCTCGGCGGACAGCTGCGCCGCGCGCGCCTGGATCTCCAGGGCGCAGAGGACCGCGGAGCGCTCCGCCTGGTCGGCCGGCTTGGGCGCGCCCCAGATGCACATCGCGGCGTCGCCGATGAACTTGTTGACGGTTCCGCCGTGAGCGCCGACCCGGTCGACCACCACGTCGAAGTACTCGTTGAGCAACGCCACCACCTCGGCGGGCGTGAGCTTCTCGGAGATGGTGGTGAAGCCGCGCACGTCGAGGAACAGCACCGACACGTGGCGGACTTCCCCGCGCAGCGCCAGGTCGTCGTCCTCGGAGAGGATCCGTTCCGCCACGTCGCCGGAGACATAGCGGCCCAACGTGCCGTGCAAGCGCTCGCGCTCCTTGAGCCCGTGTGCCATCTCGTCGAAGGAGCGGGCCAGGTCCCCGATCTCGTCGTTGGTGCGCGCGCTGGGGGCGGCGGTGATCTCGAAATCGCCCTCGCGCACCCGGCCCATGGCCGCCGACAGGTCGGTGAGCGGCTGGGCGATGCGGCGGGCCATCCAGAGCGCGCTCCAGACGCCGAAGAACAGGGTGCCTGCGAGCACGAAGGCGTCGCGGATCAGGGTGCGCCGCAGCTCGGAGTCGATGGCCACCGTGGAGAGGCCTAGATCGAGCCGGCCGATGGTCGCATGCCCCTCGTCCGTGGCGAGCTTGATGGGCAGCCGCCGGATGCCGGGCTGCTTGCGGCCCAGCGCGAGCACCTCCAGGGCGCGGGCGCGGTCGCGCAAGTAGAGCTGGGCCAGCGGCTCCGATGCCTTCTGGAGAAGCTGCGCGTTCACCGACGAGGCGGCCTGGTCGAGATGACCCTTGTCGTCCCAGAGCAACGCGTAGACAATTTCCACACCTTGTACGCGGCTCGAGTTCGCCACCAGCGCGTGCACGCGCGCCGGGTCGAAATGAGCGCCGTCCGCCCGGAGATCGATCGACGGCGGCAGCGCCGTCTTCGCCAGCGACGAGGCGATGTGCTCCTGCCACTTCAGCTTCGCCCGCCATGGAAAGATGACCGTGAACAGCGCCACCAGACCGGTCGCGAGCAGGACCAATCCGGCCGCAAACCCGGCGATCTTCAGGCGGAGCGGAAACCGGCGCATGGGGGCAACAAGCATCCGTCCGAGCGGTGGGTCCAGGCAAGTATTCGAGTTGACTTGTACGGCAGTTTTCGTGAAGTTGCGCGCCCCCATGCCGCGGGACCCGGCCAGAGTAGAGGACGCGCTGGTCGCTGCAGTCCGTGCAGTTACGGAACGCGCCAAGGACGCTGAGATCCGCGCTGCCTTGGCCACCCTCACCTCCGCGGAGGAAAAGAACCTCCGGCAGCTCCTGCGACATCCGCCAAAGCCCGGTCTGGGCCCGTATGGATGGGCCGATCTGGCCCGCGGGACGGACCCGCAAGTGGCCGCAGCCCGTGAGCTTTCCGGTTACTACCAGCTGCTCAACGAGCGCGACGCGCTCGCCGCGATGGTCGGCGGACACCGGAGCGGAGCCAAGGTTAAGCCGAAGGTCGCTCCGGCTGCCGCGCCCAGGCGACGCCGCCGGGCCACGGATGCCGAGCGCGTGGAGTATCTGCTGGGGCTGTTCGCGTATCACCGCGACGGGCCGTCCGTGGCGCGGGCGTTGCATGTTCCGCTGGAGGAGCTCGACGAGGAGCTGGAGGCACTGGGGATCCGGCGCCGGGCATATCGCATCGCCCGCGGCACCGACGCGCAGATGCCGGTAGCCCGCGCGGTGGCAGGCCACAGCGGCCCACCCGTGCGGCGCCGTCCCGCGAGGGCCGCTTCCGCCCCGGCCCCTCCGGGGGGCGCCGCGGTGTCCGAGCAGGATCTGTTGAAGGCCGTGCTCGCCGAGCTCGGTCCGCGGCGGACGGCGCTCGCGGAGCGGCTCGACGTCTCGGGCGGGGCGCTGCTCGCGCGGTTCCGCGCCGCGGGTCTGGAGCGCGAGTTTGCCCTGCGCGAGCGCGACCTGATCCGCGGGCTCTGGTCCATGCACCGCGGGTCGCAGTCGAAGGTGGCCGCCGAGCTGCGCATCACCCCCGAGGCGTTGCGGGAGATCGCCCTCGAGCGCGGCGTCGCGCGCGAGCTGGACTCCACCCGCGACCGCTTCCGCCGCGAGGCGCTGCGCCGGCGCTGGCCCCGGGAGCGCATCGAGCAGGTGCTGCACCGCCGGGACGAGCTGGCCGATCTGGGTGTCCTGGAGGGGCTCGAGCGCGAGGTGGCCGTGCGGGCCGGCGTGATCTGGACCAGCCTCTCGGGGAAGCGGGACGCGCTGGAATTGTTCGCGAAGAAGCTGCGTCTGAACCGGGACGACGCGGTCCGGCTGCAGAAGCTATTGAGCCTGGGTTAATCTATTCCCGATGCCGATCTACGAATTCGTCTGCGAGAACTGCGGCCGCATCGTCGAGCGCCTCCAGAAGGTCAGCGACCCTCCCCCGGACGCCTGTCCGGAATGCGGCGGCAAGATGGCCAAGATCATGAGCCGGAACTCGTTCCAGCTCAAAGGCGGCGGTTGGTACAAGGACCTCTACAGCTCCAGCAGCAAGGCCGACGCGGGCACCAGCAAACCCTCCAGCGACGCCCCCGCGGCGGCCACGCCGTCGCCCTCGACCGGCGGCGCTCCGCCCAGCCACAATCCGTCGAAGAGCTCGAACCCGGGGAAGAAGTCCGAGTGAGCACGGTTTCGGTTCACAAGTGAGCAGTCGGTTCAAACCGGATGGCGTCTCTCTGCCTCTCGATAAGGTCCGCCGTGACGGCGGCGGGACCAGCATGGCCGGCCGCCGCTTCGGACATGCAAAAACCGCGAACGCGGCGCCACAACTTCCCTTCCCTGGCGACCCGGCGGTTTTTGAACTTGCGGCGGCCCGGCCACGCTGGTCCCGCCGCCTGTGCGCGCGCTAATTCTGGGTCGGCTGCCTCACGTCGCGCGATCCCTGTCGAAGCTCCCCGAATTTCTCATCAGCTGAGCATCGCCTGCTCGCCAACCTGTGACTCGGCACGCAGCAACGTTGCTAGCCTCAGGGCGCGGTCGAAGGCGCGCCCTTTGCGGTCGTGCTTGAGGAACGCGTACACGTCGATCCCGCGACGGGTCAAAAGCCCCAGGCGCTCCGCCCACGCGTCGATCAGATCGGGGCGATCGTCGTCCCGGCGGACCCTCAGGTAGGTGAAGCCGGCGGTCAACTCCAGCCGCGGCAAACCCCGCCCGTCGTCGGTGAGCACCAGCGCGGCCTCGCGCGCCGACAGCATCCGCAGGGTGGCGTTGTCGTGCCACGACGGGTGCTTGAACTCGAATGCCACGCGCAGGCCTTCGGGGAGCGAAGAGAGGAACGAGCCGAGCGCGTGGCGATCGGCGGTGCGCGACCCGGGCACCTGGATGAGCACGGGGCCGAGCGCGTCGCCGAGCCTTGCCGCGATGTCGAAGAAGGCCGCGAACGCGCGCGCGCCGCCCTTGCCCGACGCCAGCTCGCTGGCGACGCGGGCCGGGGCCTTGAGCGCGAACTGGAACCCCGGAGGGACCGCCGCGCTCCACGACTCGGCGAGCTCCGGAGGCAGCGACCCGATCTCCACGCCCGACAGCCGCTCCGCGTACAGCGGCAGGAGCTGCCCCTGTCCCGCCTCCGGCGGGTACACCGATCCGACCCACTCCCGGTACGCGAACCCGCTCGTCCCCACCCGTGCTTCCGCCAGCATGGGCGGAAGATAGGCATCCGCCGGAAGGCGCGCTCCGGCTGACCGTGCGAGCGCCCGCCCGGCCGGCCGCGGTGAAATCAGGCGCGCGCGGTCGGGGCGGGCGGCGGAGAGGACGGCGCGGCGGCGGTGGCCTCGGGCGCGCGAGGCGGAGGCGGCAGCGGCGGGTTCTTCTTCACGTGCGCCGGCTTCCGCGGCAACGGCTTGCCGCCGTTCGCCTTGACCGCTTCCTTGATCCGCTTCATCCGCCCCTTCCAGTGCTTGCGGCGCTGCATGATGGTGCGGATGTGCTTGCTCTTCGAACGGGCCATCTCGTCTCCACTGAAAGGTACGACCCCACGGGTCAAACGGGTCGCGCACTCTACATCAAAACGCCGCCGCTGAGCCGCCTTCGGCGGCCGGGCCGGTCACGAGCCGGTCCCCGGCTCCTTTGGCAGCGGCACCGTCATCATGCCCTCCGCGCCGCGGGCGGCGCTGGGCGGCGCCTCCGAGACCCGCGGCGCTTCCGGCGGTGCCTTGGGCACGTCCTTCGCCGGCGGGGGCGGTCGCGTCCGCGGCCTGAGCGCCGAGCGCTGCAAGAGGTCGCGGACCTCGTCCAGCGGCAGCGCGGGCGCGAAGTTGTTGTTCACGCCCTCCATCTCCCGCGCCATGCACAGCGAGTTGAGGATCGCCTCTTCCGTGGCCTCGATCGCGGCTTCGTAGAGCGGGTTGAGCCGCTGATCGAGCAGGATCTTCATGTGGTAGATCATCTTCTGCGTGGTCCGCGGGATCTTGTTCGCCGTGGAGAACGCGAGCACCATCTCTCCCGAACCGTGCGCGGCGATGCTGCCGGCGCGCCCGATCCCGAGCGCGACGCGCTTGGAGATGCGCCCCAGTTGGTGGCTGGAGAGCGGCGCATCGGTCGCGAAGACCGCGATGATGCTCCCGTAGCTCGAGGCCCGCTTGTGCAGGTGCCGGTAGCGCTGCTCGAGCAACGGCCCGAGCGGAAGTCCGGCGATGCGCAAGTCGCGCATGTGGCCGAAGTTGCTCATCACCAGGACGCCCGCCGTGTAGCCGCCCAGCGCCGGGGGGAGCTTGCGCGACGAAGTGCCGATCCCCGCCTTGAAGTCGAGGCAGATCATCCCGGTGCCGCCACCGACCGAGCCCTCCGCGACCGGACCGCTGGTGGCCGTCTCCAGCGCCTCGCGGACGTTTTCCGCCTTGACGTGCCGGCCGGCGACGTCGTTCAGCCAGGAGTCGTCGCACTCCCCCACCAGCGGGATCAGGACGTCGTGCTCGTCGCCGATCCCGGGGAACTGCTCGATCATCCAATGGACGGCGGCGTCGCTGACCGCGCCGACGCTCAAGGTGTTGGTGAGAAAGATGGGCGTCTCGACCAGTCCCCATTCGAGGAGCTGCGTGAGGCCCGAGACCTCTCCAGCGCCGTTGAGGACGAACCCGCCGCCGGTGACCCGCTGCTCGAAGATGTTCCGCTGGTTGGGCAGGATGGCGGTGACGCCCGTGCGCACCGGGCCCCGCCCGCGCCGCAGCGGACCGGCCGCGCCGCGGATGATCGTGGAATGCCCCACCAGGACGCCTTCCACGTCGGTGATGGCGTTCCACTTGCCCGGCTTGAAGCGCCCGAGGGCGACTCCCAGCTCTCTCGCGCGCGCCCGCTGCTCCACGCCCGTGCTCTATCCCGACTTCCGTCGGAACGCCATCCAGTCGATCACTTCCCGGACTCTGCCACGGCCTCCAGAGCCGGTGGGGGCGGAAACGACACGGCGGCAGTCCCGTTGGCGGACTTCGCCGGCTCCCCGGGCCGCGTCTCGCTGCGCCGCGCGCGCTCCCGCTCCTTGTACCGGCGGATCGCCCCCGAGAGGATCTCCGCGATCAGCGCGTTGTACTCGATGCCGGCCGCCTTCGCGATCAGCACCAGGTCGCTCCAGCCCGGCGTGAGGCCAGGCAGCGGGTTGCATTCGAGGAAATAGATCTTCCCCTGCTCGTCCATGCGGAAGTCGACGCGGGCCACGTCCCGGCAGCCGAGCGCGATGAAGCACTCCCGGGCCGCGCGCTCCAGGGTCTTCACCTGCGCGGGCTCCAGCCGGGCGGGCACGTCGTAGCGGATCTTCGACGACCAGTCCTGCTTGAACTCGAACGAGTACACGGGCCGCGTCTCGCTCTCGTCCAGGAAGACCACCTCCATGGGCGGCAGCACCTTGGGCCTGCGCTCCCCCAGCATCCCCACCGTGAACTCGCGGCCGCCGATGTAGTCCTCGACCAGCGCCGGCTGGTCGTACTTGGCGATCATCTTCTGCGCGGCCTCGCGCAGCTCAGCCTCGTTCTCCACCACGCTGGTCGCGTGCACGCCCTTGGAGCTGCCCTCGGCGACGGGCTTCACGATGGTCGGGAACCGGAGGTCCTTCGGCAGGCGCTCCTTGCCGGTGGTCATGGTGAAGAAGTTCGGGGTGAGGATGCCGTGCTGGCGGACGATCTTCTTCGCCAGCGCCTTGTCCAACGCGATGTTGAGCGCCGCGGGATCGGAGCCGCTGTAGGGAATGTCGAGCAGCTCCAAGAGCGACGGGACCTGCGACTCGCGGGTGCGTCCCTTGATCCCCTCCGCCATGTTGAAGACCAGGTCCGGCTTGGTGGTCTCGATCAGCGAGGGCAGATCCGCGGTCGCCTCCAGGTCGATCACCTCGTGACCTGTCGCCGCGATCGCCTCGCGCACCGCCTGGATCGTGGCGGGAGCGTCGTACTCGGCTTCCTCGTCCCGGGTGCCGTCCAGCGCCGGCTTCACCCGCTTCACGTTGTAGGTGAACCCGACCCGCAGCGGTCCCCGCCGCGGCGGCCGGCTGCGGGAGTGGCGTGGATCCTTGAGCCCCCAGCGCGCGACCGCGCTCTCCACCACCTTCCCCAGCGCCGCGTCGGTGTGGAGCCCTTCCAGCGCCGCGGCCGCGTAGATCCCCGCGCCGGGCTCCAGGGACGGCAGCGCGTTGATCTCGATGAAGTACACCTGCCCGTCGTCGGCCACCCGGAAGTCGATGCGCCCCAGGTCGCGCACCCCGAGCGCCTTGTACGCGCGCCGGGCCATCTCCTGCGCGCGCTCCAGCACCCAGGCCGGGAACTCCGCCGGGCAGCGCACGTTCACCGCGTCGAAGTGCACCGACTTGAGGTCGTAGTCGTAGATGCAGTAGCGGCGCTTGGCGAGCTCCGCGTCGTCGATCACGTACTCGACCGGCGTCAGCACGCCCTCGCGCTCGGGGGCGCACTTCTCCAGGAAGGCCACGGTGAGGTCCTTGCCGGGGATGTATTCCTCGACCAGCACTCCCGCGGGGAACCGCGCGAGCTGCTTCTCGACCAAGGCGCGCAGCCGGATCCGATCCTCCACCACCGAGTCCTGGGTGATGCCCTTCGAGCTGCCCTCGAAGTTGGGCTTCACGATCACCGGGAACCGCCAGCCGTCCGCCTTCAGCTCGGAGGCGTTCTCGATGAACTGGCCCTTCGGCGAGACCACTCCGTGCTCGCGCAGCACCAGCTTGGTGAGCGTCTTGTCCAGCGTGACCGCGAGCACCCACGCGTCGGACCCCGTATAAGGGAAGCCCAGCTCGTCGAAGAGCGCCGGGTAGAACGCCTCGCGGAAGCGGCCGCGCCGCCCCTCGGCCGTGTTGAACACCAGGTCGGGCGCGTACGCCTCCAGCCGGGCGGCGGTGCGGCTCGCGGGGCCGCTGACCTCGATGCGCTCGACGCGGTGGCCGAGCCGTTCCAGGGCGGAGGAGAGCGCCTCGATGGTCTCGCGGGTGTCGAACTCTGCCTCGTCTTCGGAATCGCTCAGGCGGAGATTGTGCGTCAGGGCGATGCGCATTCGTTGCCTTCCTCTTGGCGGGCAGCGCGGGAGGCGAGTGGAGCGGTGGTGGGCGCGGGGTTGGTCACTGGCCGGGTGGAGAGGCCAAGGGCGACCCTGCCGTCGATCACCTGCGTGCCGGCGATCAGGTCGCCCAGGCGCCGCTGGCCCAGGTCGCGGGTCAGCGGCCGGAGCGCGACGCCCGCCTCGAGGACGATCACGCAGGCCAGAGCGGCGGCGGGAAGGGGCGAGGGAGCGCCGGCGAAGGCCGGCGCCAGCCCCAGGACGAAAAGCCCGTTGCGCAGCACCGACTCGCGCACGCCGGCGGGACGCAGCGTGGACAGCACCATCACCCGGAGGCCGGCCAGCCGCTTTCCCAGCGAACGTCCCGCGCCGAACAGCGAATCGCCGAAGAGCAGCACCGAGCTGGAGAGCAGCGCCACCGCCACCGGGTGGCCCGCGGGAACCAGCAGGAGCGGCGCGAGCGCGACGATCAGATCCATGGTGCGGGCGATCGCGCGCCGGCGGAAGTCGGCCGGCGGATACGAAGGGCGCGGGCCGGAAGGCTCGGCCTTGTCCATCGAGCCCCCGCTCAATCCTGAAGCCATCGGGCCGCTTCGACTGCGGAGTACGTGAGGATGAGGTCGGCACCCGCGCGCTTCATCCCCGTGAGGATCTCCAGGCAGACCCGCTTCTCGTCGATCCACCCGGCCTTCGCCGCCGCCTTGAGCATGGCGAACTCGCCGGACACGTTGTAGGCGGCGACCGGCAGGTTGGTCGCGCGCTTCACCTCGGCGAGCACGTCGAGGTACGCGAGAGCCGGCTTGACCATCAGCATGTCCGCGCCCTCGGCCACGTCCAGGAGCGCCTCCCGCCGCGCCTCGCGCAGGTTGGCTGGATCCATCTGGTACCCGCGCCGGTCCCCTTCCTTCGGCGCGCTCTGGGCGGCCTCGCGGAAGGGGCCGTAGAAGCCGCTGGCGTACTTGACCGCGTAGCTGAGGATCGCGATGTCGTGCAGGCCCTTCTCGTCCAGGCCCTTGCGGATGGCGGCGACCCGGCCATCCATCATGTCGCTCGGGGCGACGATGTCCGCCCCGGCCTCGGCGTACGCGGCGGCGGCGCGGGCCAGGAGCGGCAACGTGCGGTCGTTGGCCACGGCGATGTGCCCGCGGGCGTCCCGCTCGAGCGGGCCGCAATGGCCGTGGTCGGTGTACTCGCACATGCAGACGTCCGCGACGCAGACCATGTCCGGCAGCGCGTCCTTGAGCGCCTTGAGGGCCGTGCAGACCGGTCCCTTCGGATCCCAGGCGCTGGTGCCCTCGGCGTCCTTCTTGTCCGGAATGCCGAAGAGGATCACGGAGCGGACGCCGGCGTTCCAGGCGCCGCGCGCTTCTTCCACCACGTTGTCCACCGAGAGCTGCGCCACGCCGGGCATCGAGGTGATCGGCTTGCGCACGCCCTTCCCCGAGACCGCGAAGAGCGGGAGCATGAAGTCGCCGGGACGCAGGCGGGTCTCGCGGACCAGGCCGCGAAGCGTCTCGGTCCTGCGCAGGCGGCGGGGCCGGTCGGCGGGAAAGGCCATGATGCCGCACCGTAACTCCCGCGCCCGTCCCATTCAAGGCTTCCAGCGGATTCCCACCGTGATCGCGTGCTCGCGGTCCTCCAGGAGCAGCGCCTTGTCCGCCGGGCCGGTGGGATCGAGGACGCTGGAGTTGGTGAATGCAGCATGCCAGCGGGTGAAGTCGTACCCCAGGTCCACCGCGGTGGAGGACGTGACCTCCAGCGAGAACTGCAGGCGGGCGCGGAACTCGCTCGCGTCGGAGAGGTTCCCCAGATTCGGCTGCGCGTTGTAGGGAAACGGGGTCAGCGCCCACTCCAAGTAGCCCGAGACCGAGAGCAGTGGCGCAATGCGATACTCGAGCTCGAGGTTCGAGCTCGCGCCAAAGAGCCCGAACCGCGTTGCGCCGGACTGGGGCTCGGTTCCCCATTGGTAACGGGTGATCACCCCGGCGCTCGCCGACACCACGAAACCCGGCGAGATCCGGGTCGCCGCGCCGCCGAGAAGCCGCGCCGTCAGGTCCACCCCCTTCGAGCCGAGCGCGATCGGGGTGTCGCTCTGGAACTGCCCGCCCTCGATCTCGGCGCGAATCATCAGCCGATCGTCGAAGGCCGTGCTGGTCCATCGCCCCAGGGCGCGCAAGAGCGACCACTTGTCCGACCCGAACTCCGACCCGGCTCCGCTGTCCACACGAACGGAGAGGAGGGTCGGCTTCCACGCCACCAGAAACCCCACCGGGATGGGCGGCGGCACCGAGATGGGCGTCTCGGCGGGCTCTTCGGACTGGGCGAGGGCGGGCAGCGGCGCGGCGAGGCAGAGCGTGAGAGCGAGGAAGCGCACGCCGCGACGATATCAGCGGTAGGTTCCGGCGTCGCGAATGGCTTCGAGCACCGCGCGGGGGACGAGGCGGGAGCCATCGCCGCCCGATTGCAACAGCGCCCTCACCTGGGTGGAGGAGACCTCGGGCAAGGTCACCCCGCCCTCGCCGTACCCGCCGCGGCGGACGGTGACGATGCGCGCGAGCTGCTGGATGCGATCGAACTGCTTCCACTGCGGCTTCTCCGCGTCGAGATCGGTCCCCAGCACCAGCGCCCAGCGCACGCCCGGATGCTTGCGCTGGAGCCACTCCAGCAGATCCACCGTCCGCGTCTGCCCGGACTCCTCTTCCGCCCGCGAGACCTTCGCCCCGCGCAGCTCCCGCGCGAGCTGCTCGCAGAGGGACACGCGGTGGTCGTAGGAGCCGACCAGGGGCTTTGCGAACGGATGCTGCAGGACCGGCACGAACCAGAGCTCATCCACCGGCTCGGTGGCGAGCACGTAGGAGGCGGCGAGCAGGTGCCCGACGTGCGGGGGGTCGAAGCTGCCGCCGAAGAGCGCGATCTCAGGCATAGAGCAGGAACCTCTCCCGCTCCCGGGTGAACGCCGCGCGCTCCGCGTCCCAGAGTCCGCAGAGCTCCGCGACCGATGCGCCCTGCTCGACCCGCCCGCGGAAGGCGGAGCCTCCGGTGAGCAGGTCGATCGCGGGCTTGTCGTCCACGAACTCGTACTTCTCGGTGCGCCAGCGGAACTTCGCCGGATCCTGGGCGCGGGCGTGCACGATGGCCGCGACGCCGAGCCGGACGGCCTCCACCGACCGCCGCTCGCCGAGGTGGATCTGCACTCCGTGGCAGCGCTGCCCCTTGTGCTTGTCCCAGGTGGGGGTGAACGAGCAGGGCCGGAAGCGCACCCCCGCCATCCGCTCCGCGGTCAGATCGTCCGCGAGGCGCTGCCCGTCCAGCCAGGGAGCGCCGAACTGCTCGAACGGGCGCGTGGTCCCGCGGCCCTCGGACAGGTTGGTCCCCTCGAGCAGGCACATCCCTGGATAGACCAGCGCGGTGTCCGGCGTGGGCATGTTGGGCGAGGGGATCACCCACGGCAGGCCCGTCTCGTTGAAGTAGAGCTCCCGGCTCCATCCCTGCATGGCGATGACCCGGAGGTCGCAGCGAATGGTCTGGTTGACGAAGCGCGCGTATTCGCCGGCCGTGAGGCCGTGGCGCGCGCAGACGGGCCAGAGGCCGACGAAGGATTCGAAGCCCTTCTGGATCACGCCGCCTTCGACCGCCATCCCACCGATCGGATTGGGCCGGTCGAGGATCACGAAGCGCAGCTTGTGGCGCGCGGCGGCCTGCATCGCGAGGCCCATGGTGGCGAGGTACGTGTAGTAGCGGCTGCCGACGTCCTGCACGTCGAAGACCAGCGCGTCGAGGCCGCGCAGGTGCTCGTCGCGCGGCGTCAGTGAATCGAAGTCCTTGCCGTAGAGCGAATGCTCGGGCACGCCGGTCCGGGAATCCACGGCGTCGCCCACCTCCTCCAGGTACTGTGCGTCTCCGCGCACGCCGTGCTCGGGCCCGAACAGCGCCGCCAGCGCGTTCTTCTCGTGAAGCACGTCGGCGAGGTGCCGCAGCTCCGGCGTGACGCTGGTCGGGTTGAGGATCGCGCCAACCCGCAGGCCCTTCACCGCCTCGAGCAGCTCGGGGATGCCCAGCATCAGTACGCGTTCCTCGAGAGGAAGCCGAAGGCCACGGTGCGGGCGAGGATCTTGAGGTCGAGCAGCAGCGACCAGTGCTCGATGTAGTAGAGGTCGTACTCGACCCGTTTCTGGATGCTGGTGTTGCCGCGCAGCCCGTGGATCTGTGCCCACCCGGTCATGCCGCTCTTCACCATGTGGCGGAGCTGGTAGCGCGGGATGCGCCTGCGGAATTGATCGATGAAGACCGGCCGCTCCGGGCGCGGTCCGACCAGGCTCATGTCGCCGAGAAGCACGTTCCAGAGCTGCGGCAGCTCGTCGAGCGAAGTGCGGCGCAGCCACGATCCGACGGCGGTGACGCGCGGGTCGCGGTCCTTCGCGAACTGCGGGCCGTCCGCCTCGGCATCGGCGCGCATGGTGCGGAACTTGAGCATCCGGAAGGGCCGCCCATCCAGTCCGACCCGTTCCTGGCCGTAGAGCACCGGACCGCGGCTGGTCAGCTTCACGGCGATGGCGATCGCCAGCAAGAGCGGCGACAAGAGCAGCAGGAACAGCGCGGAGAAGACCAGGTCGAACGCGCGCTTGGCGAGCGCGTTGATCCCGAGCACGCCGGTGGACTGGAGATTCACGATCGGCAGCCCGCCGAACTCCTCCAGGCCGCCGAAGAGGGTCGCGTACTGGTACACGTCGGGCACCAGCTTCACGTCCACGGTGGTGTCGCCGCACACCTCCATGATCCGCGGGAGGTGGTGCATCGACCGGGAAGGCAGCGCGACCAGCACCTGGTCCACCCCGCCCCTCGTCAGCACCTGCCGGAGCTCGCGCAGCGTGCCGATCACCTCCACTCCCCCGACGCTGGTGCCGACGCGCTTGCGGGCGAGGCTCAGGCACCCCACGGGGCGGAAGCCGAGCTCGCGATGCAGATCGATCTGCTCCATCACCTGCCGCGCCAGCCTCCCCGCGCCCAGCACCAGGACGTAGCGGAGGTTGTAGCCGCGGCGCCGCAGCCCCTGGAGCACCTCCTTGAAGAACACCCGCTCGAGGGAGATGCCGATGAAGCTCAGGACCGTGAAGAGCGCCAGCGTGCCTCGCGAGTACCGCGTCTCGCGGACGAAGTACGCGCTGGCGACCAGGAGCAGGCCGGCCGCGAGCGTGGCCTTGAAGACCCCGAAGACCTCGTCGAGCGGCGTCTTCTGCCGCTGCGGCCGGTAGAGTCCGACCGCCTGGAGGGAGAGGGGCCAGAGGATCAGGGCGGCCAACGCGACGATCAGCGTCTCACGGGGCTGCGGTAGCTCCGGGTACGGCCAGGTGCGCGGCGAGCCGAACCGGAGCGCGTAGGC
>Ga0137397_10000764_pt1 | contig 22360 bp, 24 predicted proteins | sample czorhiz116metaG_FD_106658 | JGI IMG/M metagenome (GOLD analysis project Ga0137397, IMG submission 106658) | Vadose zone soil microbial communities from Angelo Coast Range Reserve, California, USA - czorhiz1.16 metaG | ecosystem: Environmental > Terrestrial > Soil > Vadose zone | place: USA... | reverse complement strand
TTCCTTAACCGGGACGAAGACCGCTCGTGATTCTTCCTGGACGAGCAAGCGATCGGGAAGAGACTTTTCGCGCTGCAGCTGTTCCAGCATCGACCCCAGGCGGGAAGCAAATCCGTCCACCGATTGTTCGCGCTGAATTCTTGCCCTTCCGAGAGCTTCGCGGAATCGCTCTTCGCTCACGGGTTTGAGCAGGTAATCGAAAGCGTGTACCTCGAAGGCGCGCAGCGCAAACCGATCGTGTGCCGTGATGAAAACGACGCGCGGCAATGCAATTTTCGCTGCGTCGAGCGATTGAATTACCCCAAAACCATCCAACCCCGGCATTTGCACATCGAGGAAAACCAGATCGGGGCGATGTTTTCTTATTGCCGCGACGGCCGCCTCACCGCTATCGGCTTCGCCAGCAATCTCCACCGCGGACTCTTCGCGGAGCAGGCGGATAATCTTGCGCCGCGCCGGCGCTTCGTCGTCGACGACCAGGACGCGGAGTGAGTACTGCGAGCTCATTCGGAAGCTTGGGAAATGTGTGCCGCGGTGTGCAGGGGAACGCGCAGCGTCACCTCCGCTCCACCACTTGGCCGGTTGGAGATCGAGAATTGCTGGCCGTCGCCATAGAGATGCGTCAGGCGGTCGCGGATATTCGAAAGTCCCACGCCGCGGCCGAATGCTCCCGAGGGATCTATCTCTCCGAGACCGGAGCCGGTATCAGAAACCTGCAGGATCAGGCTGCCGTTTTCGCGATGAGCCGCGATCGATAGATCCATCGCGCTGCTTCCCGGTTTCATTCCATGCCGAAGCGAATTCTCCAGCAGCGGCTGCAGGATGAGTTGCGGCACAAGCGAACTATGCAAGGACGGATCGACGGAATAGGTGACGCGCAACTTGTTTTCGAATCGCTTCTGCATCAGGTCGAGATAGAGCCGCGTGATTTCCAGTTCTTCAGCGAGCGGAATCTGATGCGCGCGCGAAGCCTGCAGCGTGAGGCGCAGCAGGTCGCTGAGCTGCGTGATCATGGCGTCGGCCGCTCGCACATCCTCGTACATCACCGAAGAAATCGTGTTCAATGTGTTGAAGAGAAAGTGCGGCTGTAACTGCAGGCGCAGATTCTCTAGCTGCGCTTGCACCAGCTTGGTCTGGAGTTCAGCGGCGGCAAGTTGCTGCGCCTGCGCGATGCGCAGGCGTTGGTAGAAAGAATACAAGCCCACGATAACCGTGAAGCCGATCAGGTCGTTCGAGAATTCCATGGGGTAGCGATAAGTCATGATGCCGTAGTCGTACGGACCGAGACCCATGAGGGGCGCGAGGAAGTGACGGCTGATGGCCATCATCGTGGTGTGGACTGCGGAGAAGAGAACGGCAGCAGCCAGGTGGAAGAGGCCGAGCTTCAACCAGCCTTTGCGCTCAAAGAGGTAGACTCGCGCGAAGCGGAAGACAAAAGGCAGCAGAAGAAAAACGGAGTACACACCGGTGCCTTCCTCCAGAACCCGCATGTAGAAAGTGCCGGGATGCTGCCGGGTAAGATCGTCGAGATATTTGTAGCCGGTCAGGAGCACCGCGATGAACGTGTACACCAGAAAGAGAACAACCCAGGCGAATGCGCGCCGTGGTCGCGTTGGAGGCGTCGCGATTGCGTTGGGGTCCGTGCCAGCCATATTCTGGCTGTGATTATGCTTTAAGCGAGGCTCCGGCGGGAAGAGTTCTTGCGCGATAACTGTTAATGGTGAGCCGTGATTCTCCCTGAAAGGGGATTAGTGGCGGCGGGTCTTGGAGAAATCGATTGAACTGATAAATGTGACCGCTACCAGAACAGCTAGTGCGACTACAATAGCGAAGATGATCACAACACTCTCCCGAAACACCAGGAAAGGGAAGTGCAAGTCGGACGCCAAAGATACGCCAATGCCACGTCATTTGTTTTCAATGGGTTGCAATACAACGCGTGTGCAAAGAAGTCACCAAATAGGGACAGCTGTAGGCTGTCTTTTGACAGCAACCCAGTACTGGGACTACGGTGAACCGACGGGCTCTCGTTTCCCCTTCGCGGGGTGAGCTGCCTCAGCTCTTGCTCAGCCGGATCGAGCCATCACCTGTGTGAATGGTCAGTGGCTGGCCGCCGCCGTTCATCTTCCCGTGAATCTGCGAGTTGCTGAAGGTTCCTTCCACCGTAACAGGTATACCCAAGCTGATGTGGCCGTCGCCGGTGCTGGCATCGATATTCGTCTGGAAATCAGACGGGAGCACCAGGTCCACGCTGCCGTCACCCGTTCGAATCGTCCAGCTCGAAACCATCTTGGAACCGGGCAGAACCCGCGTGTCCACGCTGCCGTCGCCCGTCTTGACGTTGAGCGCATCGAATCGGCCGGCAATGCGGATATGGCCATCGCCTGAGTCTGCTTCCACCTTGCCATCCAGGTCGCGGGCTTCTATGGAGCCGTCTCCTGTGCGGAGGCGTATTTCACCTTTGAGGTTCTCAACAGTAATGCTGCCGTCGTTGGTGTGGAGATCGATCGTGCCGTTCAGCGAGTTGGCCTTCACCGACCCATCGCCGGTATGCACATTTACCGTCCCATTGATGGATTCGGCCAGTACGGATCCGTCGCCGGTTTCGACCTGAAGGTCGGCTTCGCGAGGCATGCGGACCTCAATGTGAAGGTGCCGCGAATTGCGGCCAAAGGAGAAGCCCCAGTTGCCGGTGACACGCGCGCTCAGCTCGACCTTGTCTCCATTTTGACGGGAGTCGACGCGGAGGTTCTTTCCCAACTCGTAGCCATGGTATTCGACGCGAAATTCCACTTGTTTCGAATCGCCCGAGGTAACCCGCACGCTGCCGTCATTGGTTTCCACGCGCACGTTGGCGCGCCCAGTCACGGCAAAAGACTTGGTGACTTCTTCGGCGCGGGCCGCGACCGCAGAAGCAGCCAAAAGGGCCGTGCAGGCAATTCCCAGCCGAATCGTGGCCAAGCGGTGGGGAAGCGGGTTCATGGCAAAGACCCTCCCTAAAAGATGGCGTACTGTTACAAGATACGATAGTCCGAGTAGAAATGTTCCCCAGTAGCCCATGGCTTCTTTGCGGAAGTGTCTACGGGGCAGTGTCGTCGCTACCGGACGGCAGAACCTTCACTGCCACGTCGCGGTCGAGCTGCTCATCACGGGCGCGGTAAACCACACCCATTCCTCCGGCGGCTACTTTCTCCAAGACGCGGTAGTGGCCGAGTGTCTGGCCAATCATGAGGGGGGACCTGCTTTGTGGGGACCATGTTAGGTCGGCAGGACTGGCAAGTCAACGCGCCGGCTCAGGGCGGCCATTTCCTACTCCGCTTGTCTCGTCCTTTGGGACATAGGACGACAGCGACACCCACGGACCGGCGACGATTACGTCTTTTGAGAAGACCTTATTCGCGTTGACGAATTTCAGGAAACCCTGGGGGTCTTGGAAAAATTTTAGATATTCAGCGTCGGATACTCGCAGAACAGAGACTTGAGGGTACAATTTCTCACCCTCCAGTTGCCAAACCCTTAGCACCTGCACGCCGTCTGGTAGTTTTTCCCACTCCAGCGGAGCCAGTTTCTTTTCCTCCGCCTGCTGCGCGTTGGTTGGTCTGCTTGGGAGCAAGAACGAGACACAAAGCACCAGTAGAGCTGCGAATACGATTCGTTTCATGGTTTTTTCCCCTTTAGTTAAATTGACGGGAGTCGGGAGGGACCTTTGGCTACCTTCTATATTACCCGAACGGCAAAGTCAACAATCTAGCGGTTCGCTTTGGCCGCATGCCTTTTGTGCGCGGCTCCTGTCCTTGGACGGAGGGCCTGAAGGAATTCGGCAGTCGGCAGGGTATTGATTACATCTTTCTTCTCGAGCCAGCCGCGGCGGGCCATGGTGACGCCGTAGCGAATAAAAGAGAGGTTGGCGGTGTTGTGGGAGTCGGTCGAGATAACCACTTTTACGCTGCGCTCCTTGCACATCCGGAGATAGACGTCTTTCAGGTCGAGGCGGTCAGGATATGAATTGCACTCCATGGCCACGCCGTGTTTGGCGCAAGCTTCCAGCACCTTTTCCATATCGTAGTCGAGGGGATCGCGCCGGAGCAGCAGGCGGCCAGTGGGATGAGCAATGATCTGGGTGTAGGGGTTTTCGATCGCGGCGAGCATGCGCTCCGTCATGGCCGCACGGTCGACGCTGAAATAGGAGTGGATGGAGCAGACCACGACGTCGAGCTGCGCTAGGATTTCATCGGAGTAGTCGAGCGATCCGTCTTTGAGGATGTCCACTTCCGCGCCGGCCAGAACGCGGATGCCCAGGTTTTTGTCATTGGCTGCGTGGATTTTCTTGATGTGCGCGGCCATGCGCTTTTCGTCCAGGCCGTTGGCGACCGTGACGGCTTTCGAATGGTCGGTGATGGCGATGTACTGGTGGCCGAGGTCGCGCGCCGCTTCAGCCATTTCTTCAATCGAGTTCTTTCCGTCGCTGGCCGTGCTGTGCATCTGGAGGTCGCCCTTCATGTCTTTCAGTGTGACCAGATGCGGCAGTTTGTGATTTTCAGCGGCGGCTATTTCGCCGGTGTTTTCGCGCAACTCGGGCGGGATGAAATCCAGCTTCAGTTTCGAATAGATCTCTTCTTCGGTGCGCCCGGCCACGCGCTTCTCACCCTTCAGAGTAGCCAAAGCGTATTCATTAAGGGTGAGCCCCATGTCATTGGCGCGGCCGCGGAGGGTCACGTTGTGCTCTTTCGACCCGGTAAAATAAAGCAGCGCAGCGCCAAAATTTTCTTTTTCGAGTAACCGCACATCCACCTGCAACCCATCTTGCAGCGTGAAACTGACCTTGTTTTCCCCATGCGCCAATGTCTGATCGATGCCCGGAAATGTAAGGATGTGCTTGGCCAGCGCGTCGACGTGCTTCTGCGATGTCTGGCCGTCAGCAAGAGTGACCAGTAAATCCAGATCGCCGACTGTCTCTTTGCCGCGTCGCAGCGAGCCTGCTGGTGTGACGGAATCCGCGGCTTTGCCTGCTGCTTTGATGTGCGCCGCAATGGCGAGCGCCGCAGCTTCGGCTCTGTCCAAATGAAAGCGGCCCGACGATTTCTTGAACACTTCCACGGCTTTCAGAATGTTTTGCTCGCTCTTTTCGCCAAAGCCCGGAAGGTCGCGGAGTTTCCCTTCTTTTGCAAGCTTTTCCACATCTGCCACCGTGCCGGCCTTGAAGTTGGACCACAGGAAGGCGGCCTTCTTCGGCCCAAGGGACTGGAGTTGCAGCAGATCCAGAATGCTCGCCGGATATTTTTTCAGCAGCTTCTTGCGCAGCGCGTAGTCGCCGGTCTTCACAATTTCCTGCAGATGTTCGACCATGCGGTCGCCGATGCCAGGAAGTTCTTTTAGCTTTTCCGGTTCCTTGACGAGTTGCTCGATCGATTCGGGCAGGCCGTCGATCAGTTCCGCGGCCTTTTCATAGCTGCGGTACCGGCCGATGATGGCGCCGTCGATTTCCAGGAGTTGCGCGGTTTCACGGAGAATGCGGGCGATCTGTTTGTTGTCCATGCCCGGAGATTATAGAGCCATCCCTCGCTCCAAGAAAGGCGAAGGGATCCACATTCGCTCCGTCCCATGGGTGATGTCGCAGGGCCACGTTCCCCCTCCCCAGAAAGAGGCTCTGGACATCCCGACAGTAATCTTTTAGGTCACCTGTTTATAGCGCTGTAGTACCTTAGAGGGCATTCCGCAACACACCCGGTGCGAAGCCCTACCTGGCTTCCCAGGCAACGTCAAAGAACGACACTTTCTCAGCGCAGGCGATTGTCGTTCCTTGTCGCTTGCCCTGCCATAGCAAGCTCCGTAGGCTTCACACCGGGTTCAGGTTTAAACCCACAAAAAAGGAGGATGTTCACTATGAGAAGCCTTGTTAGATTCCGTAGGTTGTTATTCATACTCGGTACTGTAGTCGTTCTCGCTGCAGCACTGGTTGGCACGAAACTCGCCACCAGTCCAGTGATGGCGCAAGTGGTGACACCAATAGACGTGTTCGTGTTTCACTGCGCCCTGATACCGAACCAGACGCTAGAGACTTCCAACCTTGGGTCCTTTAACCTCACTTTCATCGGCCCTGGCAATGTGTTCACAAGTCCCAGTGACTGCTCCAAGGTGATGGCGGATGCTCTCAAAGCGGGCTATCGCCTCAAGTCTGCGCTTGCTCTTCCCAACGGTGAGCCTGAAGGCACGGGCGCCACAGAGTACGTGTTTGTCCGCGGTGGAAACCAGTAAAGAGCCAGTCGCTTCTTTAGGAAGAAGAAACAATTAAGCGATGGCTCGATCGGGAGTTAGGGTTCTGGGCGAATGCAGCAAACGGGGAAACCGTAATTGAGTTGCAGCAATCGCCCACTTCTCCCCAATTTAGTGGCAAAGGAGTTTTCGGTGAAAGACAGCGGCGGAAGTAATCACATTGAAGTGCAGGCCTTCCTGATTCTCGAGAGAGTAGCGGACTCGAAGGAGTTCATTGTATCGGTTCTTCTTCAAGCGGATGGGCAATTCATCGGGAGAACTTCTCTCGGAACTGTGGCTGAGGGGCAACAAATATTGCTTTCCTTACGCTGGGACCAGCCGAAGCAGCATTTCGTGGCCAGTTCGCAGGCAGGGGAGGGCGTGCCAATCCTGTCCTTCATCCCGTTTGCATCGCCTGTGGCGGCCAACGCCATCGTTCCCCCGGATTTCTCGATGTTGAAGAACTTCCTGGTGAACTCGGGTGTGAGCAACAAAACCGAAGCCCATAAAGACAAGACCTGAAGACCGGTTTGCTCGGCACGCCCAGTTCGTTAAGACGATTCCTGATTGGTGTATGTAAAAAGGAGAGAGGTCTGAATATGCGCAATGCTGCGTTGGTGTGTTTTCTGATTCTGATTCCGTGCCTAAATATAAAAATGGCCGGCAAAGGGCGCTCTCTGCCGGCCAAATGAGTGCTCCCTGCTTCAGCCACCGGCCTTTGAGACGTTGGCCGCCTGGGGACCTTTTGGTCCCTGAACAATTTCGAATTCGACCGGGTCTCCTTCTTGCAGGGTGCGATAGCCATCGCCGGCGATGGCGGAATAATGTACGAAGACGTCGGGGCCATCATCGCGCCCGATGAAGCCGTATCCCTTGGAATTGTTAAACCACTTCACGGTTCCTTGCACTTCGCTTGCCCTCCTGACAGGGACTTCGAGATTTTGCACCACGACGCCAGGCGAATTACCCTAACGTCGTTAAAGATACGAATGGCGCGGAGTGTACCAGAATCGAATGACCAGTCAATAGAACAATCGTCTTCCTCTGCTAGAAAAAAGTAGGCTTATGCCAATAAATTAATTTATTAAAGAAAATTTATCTTCTGACTCGGTTTTGCGGGGAAAGGAACCGGAAATAATAGAGAATCCCGGCGATGGTTTTGGCGTCTCGAAGCTTTCCGCCACGGATCATCTCCACCAGTTGCTTACGGCTGTAGGCACGGGAAATTATTTTCTCATCTTCTTCAGGTTTCGCTTCGCCTGCGGTCAGGCCTTCCGCGAGGAGAATGAACATGCGTTCTTCCAGGAAACCGGGGGTTGGGAAAACGTCCAGGAAGACTCGAAAGCGCTTTGCGCGAAAGCCTGTTTCCTCAATGAGTTCGCGGGCCGCGGCCTTTTTCGGAGTTTCGCCGGGATCCATGCGGCCGGCGACCAACTCCCATAGATACTGCCGTGCGGCGTAACGGTACTGCTGGATGAGCACGATTCTCCCGTCGGGGAGAACGGGAAGGACCACGACCGAACCCGGATGGGTAATGACTTCCCGTGTCGTTCGAACACAGCTCGGCTCGATAACCTCGTCGCGGCGAATCCCGAAGACCGGGCCTTCATAAATTATGGTGCTGCTGAGAACTTTTGCCTTCTTCGCGCGCGGCGTACCTAAAAATTTGTTCATCTTTATTTTCCTTGCTCTGTTCCTCGTGCCACATGATACCGGGAAACCGGAATTTCGCCACCTCCAGAGGGCGCCGGTCCTGTTTGCTTGGGGAGACGCGGTGCGCCTATACTCGGCGATTGGGATCACCGTGGAAGGGTGTACAGGCTGAAGCCTGCGCTACTGGATGGCGATAAACACGATCATTGTGGATGACGAGAAACCGGCGCGGGACGAGCTGGCTTTCCTGCTGAGGGGATTCCCTGAGATCAATGTGATCGGGCAGGGCAAGAACGGCGTGGAAGCCGTCTCACTGATCAAGGAGTACTCCCCGGACCTCGTGTTTCTGGACGTGAAGATGCCCGGGCTGGACGGGTTCGGCGTGTTGAAAAAGATCGTCGAACGGAAGATGAAAATGCCGCACGTGGTATTTGCGACTGCGTTTGACGAATACGCCGTGCAGGCATTTGACGTGAACGCCGTGGACTACGTGCTGAAGCCGTTCGACAAGGCGCGCATCGCCAAGGCGATTGCGCGGGCGCGAAAGATGCTGGAGACGCAGACTTCGGCCACGGAGCGGCTGGAGCAACTGGTCAGCCAGCTAGGCGCGGTGAAACAGAATTCGTCGCCGCCGGTAAGGCTGCTGGTGAAGTCGCAACAGAAGTTGTTGCTGGTGGACGGGGAAGATTTGGTGTTTGCATCGATTGAGGATGGGATCATCTCGATGATGTCGCGGGACGCCGAGGGAACGTCGAATTACCGGACGCTCGAAGAGTTGAACGCGGCGCTGGATTCGGACTCGTTCTGGCGGCCGCACCGCTCGTACCTGGTGAACATCCACCACATCAAGGAAGTTGTGCCGTGGTTCAAATCCAGCTACATGCTGAAAATGAACGACAAAAAGCACACCGAAATCCCGGTGAGCCGCTCGCAGATCAGACGCATGCGCGAATTGTTCAATCTGTAGAGCGGAAATCGCCTCATGAATTTGCTCGGCACTATTCTTATTTACGCCGCTCTTCTTGCGTTGTTCTGCCGAGGATGTGCTGGGCTAAGTCCGAAGTGATTTCACGAATTGGAGTTGAGAACTTCGCTGACTTTGCGGGCAAGGGAGTTCAGTTCAAAAGGCTTTTCGAGGTAATGGTCGCGATTTTCGGAAACCCCGCGGCGAATGGCGGCATCGTCGGTGTAACCGGACATGAATAGAATCGGAGTAGCCGGACGGGAGAGTTTCAGTCGGTCGGCCATCTCCCGGCCGCCCATAACCGGCATAATGACATCGCTAATTACGAGATGAATTGGGCCCTTATGAGACTTGGCTTTCGCTAGGCCTTCGGCGCCATTCGCGGCCGTGATAATGGCAAACCCGGCGACGCCGAGATAATCCGAGATGAGTTCCCTCAAACTGGGTTCGTCTTCAACCAATAGAATGGTGCCGCACGCAGGCTTCAGCGGCAGAACCCGGTTCTCTATCGGGGAAGCAGACACTGGTTCATCTGTCGCCGGAAAGTAAATCTTGAACGTCGTGCCTTTGCCCGGCGCTGAATCGACTTCGATTTGTCCGCCGCTCTGCGAAACCGTTCCATAGACCATGGCGAGTCCAAGTCCGGTTCCTTTGCCGCGTTCCTTGGTTGTGAAGAAAGGCTCAAAAATCCGCGCAAGGAGTTCCGGAGGGATGCCGCTTCCCGTATCGCTGACAGTCAACAGAACACCTTCGGTGATTTTGTCAAATTTCGAGGTAAGCGGCAGGGTTTCATTTTCCGTCTGGAAGCGGAGTGTTCCTCCTGCGGGCATCGCGTCGCGCGCATTCACCGCCAGATTCAGCAAAATCTGCTGCATTTGATTGGGGTCCGCCATGATCCTGCGGAGATCTCGACCGGACCGAACCTCAATATGAATGTCCTCACCGATGAGACGGGGAAGGAGATCGGATATTTCCCTAACGACCTGGTTAAGGTCGAGGACCGAAGGCTTGAGCATCTGCTTGCGGCTGAAAGCGAGCAATTGGCTAACGAGGGCTTGCGCGCGGTCCGAGCCCTTCATGATTTCCGTTATTTTGCGGTGGAGACCGTCATCGCCGGGCTTGGCCGGAAGGGCCAACTCCGCATAGCCGCGGATGACCGTCAAAAGATTGTTGAAATCGTGCGCGATACCGCCGGCAAGCCGGCCGAGCGACTCCATTTTTTGCGCCTGACGGAGCTGCTCTTCGAGCGAGGAGACTTCCGCTTCGGAGCGTTCGTGTTCGGAACGGATGCGCAGGGTCGAAATGCCGAAGGCAAGATTACTGGCCAGTTCCCGGAGCAGAGTCACTTCTTCAGCGTCAAAGACATCTTCTTCTTCTGAATAAATTGCCAAGCAGCCGATCACGCCCTGTTCTCCGGAAAGAGGAAGAGCAATTACGGATAAAAACTTCTCCTCCGCGGCTCGGCCGGCCCAGGATGCGAAGCGCGAGTCCTTCAGAGTGCTGTGAATGATGCAAATCTCGCCGGTCCTGATAGCGACCCCGGCGGGGCCGCGGCCTTCCGGTGTGTCCGCCCAAGACCCGAGCACGGAAGCAAGATAGCCACCGGTGTCGCCGAACTGCGCGGCAACACGAACAGAATTGGTTTGGTCCTGCTCGGGCAATCCAACCCAGGTCATGCGATAGCCGCCCGTATTGACGATGATCTGGCAAACGCGTTCGAGGAGTTCCGGTTCGTTCGCTGCGCGGACGAGCTCCTGGTTGCAGCGGCTGAGTGCGAGAAGCGCCCGGTTAAGGCGCTTGAGTTCACTGGTATCGCGAAAGATGGCGAGAATGACGAGCCGGCGCGGACTATCGAGCTCGATGAGGCGAACGCTGACGTCAACTTCAACGGAACGCCCGTCGCCCCTCCGGATTTTGAGTTGCATGCTGTGCGACTCGCGGCCCGAAAGCCCCGCCCGGAAGATTCTGGCGTAGTGCTGACCTTCACCATCAGGAAAGAGAGAAGATTCCGAGACGAATGCCAGGCGCTCGGACGGAATTCCGAAGAGAACGGCGCCCCGCGCGTTCGCTTCCAGGACGATACCTGCCTCGTAATCTACAATCAGAATGGCGTCACTGGCGGAATCGAAAAGGCGGCGATATTTCTCCTCGGAGCGGCGAACGTTGCTGAGCAGGTGCCGTGAAGTCCCTATGCCTAAGACCAGGAGAAGGGCGCTGGTCCCCACGGTGAGCAAGTTGAGCAAATTACGGGTCCAGCGATCACCCTCTGCCAGCGTCGAAGAGAAGTGATTTTCCGTAAGAGTGAGGCGCGAGTCGCACGCTTCGATTTCCTCGAGGACGTGCCGCACCGTTAACGAATTTGGGTGGTCTGAAAATGTCTCCGCATGGAGCTGATCCGCGAGCTCCGTGAGATTGTCGATCTCTTGATCCGCGGCGGTCCAATCAGCGATTGCGACTCGCATGAAGCTGAAATCGTGAAACCAGCGAAACAAGCGGACCATGCCGGAGATATCTTCCGGATCGATCTGGCCCCTCGTAAACCCTTGATACACGATGGTCATATCCGGAGTGGGTTTTTCAAGCTCGATGCGGGCAAATTTATCTCCAAGGGGCGCCCGGATAGCATTTAGGTACGCTTGAAAGTCCGCTTGGGAACTCGAGCTAGCGTATTGCATCAGACTGATAACCGCTTCTTTTTGTCCTTTGGACCAATAATCCTCACCCTGGATGTAGGCGCGCACCGACGACAGAATCATGGAGCGGAAGGCGCCGAGGAGAAAAACAAATAGGACGATGCAGACAAAGAGAGACACGACAACAAAGAGCTTTCGGCCCAGGGTCGATTGACGATGATCGCTGCGGAATGCCATTTTGCGTGCCGTCTGCAAAGGATTGCGAAGACTTGGGCTTTCTTTAATTCTGCTTCATCTTTGTTGTGGCTCGCGGACCTGTGTTCAGATCGGCATATCTGATTGCGACACATCTCCGGAAGTGCGCTTCAAGCAGCAATCGGGGAGACTTACTCGCTTCTGGCGGTCGACGGACACAATGGATTTTTCGCTTAACGACCGCCAAAAACTGATACGGGATACGGTTCGCCAATTCATGGAGGCGGAGGTGCGCCCGTTCGTCAAAGGTGGAATGGCTTATTCAGCTTCAGAGACTAGAGCGCCGGAGCCCCACTTTCGTTTAGGGCAGCATGGACAAAGAGACCTCCCCCATGCCTTGTGAGGCACTGGGGGAGATCCAGGACTGAGTTTCCGCATCAGCCTCAAGAACAATCGTTATGCAGCGAGCTAGGCGCTGGGGGACCCGTGATGCAGGGGATGGCGCTGAGATATTCGTAGATGGCGCGGAGGTCGTGATCCGTCATGTTTTTATAAACGGGCCACGGCATGATTTGGAGCAGATCCCCGTTGAATGGAAACGGCACGCAGCCGGAGTTTGGCGTTCCTGTACAGGTCGGGTGCAGGTGATCAAAATCTTTGCCTGTCCTGATGATCTGCACAAACTCTGCAAACGTGTTACCCCCTTCAGGCAGACCGATCCTGTCGGGTGTTAAGTTGCGGGAAATAATGTGCAGGGGAGAATTTGGCGCTGGGAACGGACCAAAATCCCTGCCGCCATCCAGGTAGGTTGCCGGATTGATCTTCTCCGGCTGGCCAAAGAAGGGGTTTCCGCCCGGAAGGAATTCGGTAGCGGGACCGGCGTTGTGGCAGCCATTGCAATCTCCCTGTCCGTTGACGATATAGCTTCCTAGTCCGACCAACGCCCGGTTTGCACTGGGAGTGTACACCCGGCTGCTGTGTTTGGAAACACGCAGGACTTTTTTTTCTTCAAACTGAGTTGCGTGCACACAATGGATGACAAAAAACAAACGAAGATTGCTGTAACCTGGGCCAAAACGAAACGTCTGCTCGAGCCGTTTAAGACGTAACGCGGCATTCGACTCATGAACTTAGTCGGCATAATTCTTGCTTACGCCGGTCTTCTGGCGTTGTTCCTTGGGCTTGTTTCGCTCGTTCGGCCACTCTCATTTCTCGGGATTGCCGGCCGGCCGCGCGCGATCGTCGTCCTCCTGTGCGGAGTCGTGGTTTTTTTGATCGGAGCGAATTTGCCGGCAAGCGAGGAGAGAATCGCGGCGCGGCAATTTGATCTCGACGATTTCATCTCGGTTTATCAATTTCATGAGTTTCATAAGATACGCGTTCATGCGCGCAGAGAAGATGTGTTCAAGGCCGTCAAAGAAGTGCGAGCGAACGAAATTTTTCTATTCCGGACGCTGACCTGGATCCGGCGCGGTGGCCGCTCCGGTCCGCCGAGCATTCTGAATGCGCCGGAGAATATGCCGCTGCTGGAAGTGGCGACGCGGACGAGTTTCCTCCGGCTGGCGGAGGAGCCAAACCGCGAAATCGTGTTGGGAACTTTGGTGGCGGCCCCTCGCGGCTGGCGGCCGAAAAAAGATCCCGCGCCGGAAGATTTCAAGGCGCTGCGGGCGCCCGGATTTGCGTTGGCGGCCATGGATTTTCGGATTGAAGATTCTGGTTCAGGCGATGTGCTGGTGACGACTGAGACTCGCGTCTATGCCACGGATGCGCCGACGCGAAGGAAATTCGCGGCGTACTGGCGCATGATTTATCCGGGGAGCGCGCTGATCCGGACGATGTGGCTGCGCGCTATCAAGCAGCGCGCGGAGAAGTCGCCGGGCTGAGGCCCGGCGCTACGTGAGACGAGCAATCGTGTGTTAGCATCGCGTGTACACTTCTTGCACTGAGTCCACCGGGGCGAACGTGTACAGGTTGAAAGCGCACAGCCAGGAGTGGCTGGGCCACCACGGACACGATGGATTTTTCGCTTAACGACCACCAAAAACTGATACGGGATACGGTTCGCCAATTCATGGAGGCGGAGGTGCGCCCGTCCGTCAAGGAGATGGAGAAGGAAGGAAAATTTCCGGCGGAGGCCATCAAGAAACTTGGTGAGATGGGCTGTTGCGGGATGCTGGTGCCGGAAGAATGGGGCGGGCCGGGACTGGATACCGTTTCGTACGTGCTGATGCTGGAAGAAGTTGCGCGGGTTTTCACGGCCATGTCCACCGCACTTGGAGTGACAAATTCGGCCGTGCAGGCGCCGCTGATGCTGTTTGGAACGGACGCGCAAAAGAAAAAATATTTGCGGCGCATGGCGACGGGGGAAACGCTGGGAGCATTTTGCTTGACGGAGCCGGCGGCGGGTTCGGATGCAGCGGGGATACAATCACGAGCAAAACGCGACGGAAATGTTTACAAATTGAGCGGAACGAAGACCTGGGTGACGAACGGGAGCGCTGCGGGCGTTCTGATTGTGTTTGCGAAAACCGATCCGGGCGCAGGTGGGAAGGGGATTTCCGCGTTTTTGGTGGAGCCAGGCTTTCCGGGATTTCGAGTGGGTCGGCATGAGGACAAGATGGGGCAGAGGTCGTCGCCGTCGGTGGAGATTTTGCTGAATGATTGCGTGGTGCCGGTGGAGAACCGGCTGGGAGAAGAGGGGCAGGGGTTGAAGATTGCGTTGAGCGCGTTGGATGGCGGGCGAATCGGGATTGGGGCGCAGGCGGTGGGGCTGGCGCAGGGGGCGCTGGAAGAAACCGTCAAGTATGCGAAGCAGCGGAAGGCGTTTGGGAAGAACATTAGTGAGTTTCAGGCGATTCAGTGGATGATTGCGGACATGCAGACGGAGATTGAGGCGGCGCGGGGGCTGGTGTACTTCGCGGCGTGGTTGAAGGATGCGCATCCGGCGAAAGTGGGTGCAAGTGCTTCCAAGGCCAAGCTTTACGCGAGCGAGATGGTGAACCGCGTGGTGTATAAAGCGGTGCAAGCACATGGGGCCGTGGGGTATTCGCGGGAGACGGATGTGGAGCGAATGTACCGGGACGCGCGGGTAATTACAATTTATGAGGGCACGAGCGAAGTGCAACGGATGATCATCGCGCGGGAGCTGCTGGGGAAGGCGAGCTGAGATGTAGAGGCCGGGCTTTAGCCCGGCGCCGTCGCGGAGAACAGAAGTAGGGGCGGGGGAAAAGACCGGTGCTTTTCTTTAGTCGGGGAGGCGCTGTGAAGGAGGGCAAATGATCTCTGGCGCTCATGTAATTGTTTACAGCAAAGATGCAGAAGCGGACCGCGCCTTCTTTCGCGACGACCTCGGTTTCAAGTCTGTGGATGCGGGCCATGGTTGGCTAATCTTCGCGTTGCCGCCGGGGGAAGCCGCATGCCACCCGTCCGCTGAGAATGGCCCGCATGAACTCTATTTCATGTGCGACAGCCTGAAATCGGAGATGGCTTCACTCGCCAAGAAGGGTGTGAAGTGCTCTAAGGTTGAGGAAGCGCGATGGGGTTCTATTACGAAGATGAAACTGCCCGGTGGAGGGGAAATTGGGCTGTATCAGCCGAAGCATCCGACCGCCCTGGGGCTTGCATGGAAATGAGGCAGCCGAGGAATTAGAACGCTACCGGGCGCACAGCCAGAGTGGCCGTGCCACTCCGAAAAGAAAAACTTTAACGCAGAGGGCACGGAGAACACAGAGTTCGCAGAGAAGAGGAGCGGAGATTGGCGACAGGGGCTGAGGGGAAGAAGAGCAGGGTTTTGAGCGGGATGCGGCCTACAGGGCGACTGCACATTGGCCATTATTTTGGGGCGCTGCAGAATTGGGTGAGGTTGCAGAACGACGTGGTACCGAGCGGCAATGCTGGTGGCCTTGTAGTGGCGCAGCATGCTGCGCCACCACAAAGGCAAGAACCCGCGTATGAGTGCTTTTACTTTATTGCGGATTGGCATGCGCTGACGAGCGATTACGCGGATACGTCGGGGGTGGCGGAGAATACGCTGCAGATCATGATTGATTATCTGGCAGCGGGGCTCGATCCGGCGAAGAGCGTGATTTTTCAGCAGTCGGCGGTTCCGGAGCATGCGGAGTTGCATTTGTTGTTGTCGATGGTGACGCCTCTGGGGTGGCTGGAGCGAGTGCCGACGTATAAAGAGGCGCTGGAGAACGTTAAGGATAAGGACCTGCACAATTATGGGTTTCTGGGGTATCCGGTGCTGCAGACGGCGGACATTGTGATTTATAGCGAGCAGGATACGCCGCTGGTTGTGCCTGTCGGGGAGGATCAGGTTTCGCACGTGGAGATTAGCCGGGAGATTGTGCGGCGGTTCAATGCGTTTTATGGGCTCTCGGTTGTAGACAAGATCTACAGTGCGATTGACCGAATCACTTCCGATCCGCAGAAATACATCGTTGAAAAGAACATCCTTTCACTCTTCGCTGCGTTAGTCAAAAAGGTTGACCACAAGCTCACTGCAGAGGACGAAAGAGATGTCGTCGACGAAGTCCTTCGATACGCAAGACAGCTCGGAATAGAGAACTTCCTCGACAAATATGATCAAGGGAGTGAATACGTCTCATTCCGTAAAGTTTTGTCAGAGCCTGACGTGATGCTGACGCAGACGCCGAGGGTGCCGGGGCTGGATGGGCGGAAGATGTCGAAGAGTTATGGGAATGCGATTACGTTGAGCGAGACGGATGAGGAGATACGGAAGAAGACGAAGGTGATGGTGACAGACCCGGCGCGGAAGAGGAGGACTGATCCGGGAAATCCGGACGTGTGTCCGGTGTATGACTGGCATAAACTGTTCTCGACGCGGGAGACGCTGGATTGGGCGGCGGCGGGTTGCCGGACGGCGGGAATTGGGTGCATTGAGTGCAAGGCGAAGATGTCGGACCATGTGATTGAATGGATTGCGCCGGTGCGAGAACGGCGGGTGGAGTACGAGAAGAACCCTAAGCGCGTTTTGGAGATTTTGGATGCAGGGTCGAGCAAGGCGCGGGTGGTGGCCCAGGGGACGATGGAGAGAGTGAGGGAGGCGGTTTTCGGTTGGGAGAAGAAGAGGAAGAGATTGGTGGATCGGCGGCTAAGGCATAAAGACAAAAAATAAAGATGAGAAATAAAGATAAGAAATAAGAAATTAATACAGAGGGCACGGAGAGCGCAGAGGACACAGAGAAGAAAAAGAAAGATCGCAGGGTGTGCCGGCAGCTGCAAATGAAAATGCTGCGCGTTGTTTTTACTGAATACTGAAAACTGACGACTGAGAACTGAAAAATGGCGACGCCGTACAAAATAAACATACCGATGTATGAGGGGCCGCTGGACCTGCTGTTGGATTTGATCAAGCAGCAGAAGATGAATATTCTCGATATACAGATTTCGAAGATCACAGCGCAATACCTGGAGTACCTGCACAAGCTGGAAGAGCTGGACGTGGATGTGTCGGCGGAATTTATTTATATGGCGGCTACGCTGATTTACATCAAATCGAAGATGCTGCTGCCGCCTGATCCTTTGGGGGAGACGGAAGACGCATCGGGTGATCCGCGGGCGGAGCTGGTGCAGCGCTTGGTGGAGCACGAGAAATTCAAGAATGCGGCTCAGCTTTTGTACCAGAAACAACAGATTGAAGAGAATGTGTGGTCGAAGCCGGACAAGTCGCTCTATAACGACGAAGGGACTGAGGGCGACTTGGTGGTTTCGCTGGTCGATTTAGTAAAGGTGTTCCAGCAGGTGCTGGAGCGGCGGAAGGAAGTGTCGCGGATCGAGCTGCGGCACGAAGAGTTCACCGTGGCGCAGATGATCGCGGCGCTGCGGGCGCAGATTTTGGCGAGCGCGGACAACTCGGTGAACCTGATTCAGTTTTTTGAGGCGTGCCCGTCGCGGCACGCGATGATCGTGGCGTTCCTGGCGGTGCTGGAGATGGTGAAGCTGCAGGCGGTGGCGCTGGCGCAGGAAAAGCAATTTGGGGAGATTGTGGTGCGGAAGCACAAGATGTTTGATTTGGTGTTTGATGAGCAGGGCGGGATCAAACAGATTGATGAGGAATACAAATAGGAGGTAAAGGAGGCAGCGGAAGTAAATGACGTAAAGGATGAGGAGTCCCGCCAGCAGAATACGCGAATATGGCTCAACCGAGGCGCGCGAATTGGGTTTCTCCTTTACTTCCTTAACGTCCTTTATTTCCTTTACCTCAGGGGTTCTATGACAAACGAAGAACGAAAAGCGGCGTTGGAAGCGATTATTTATGCGGCGGATGAGCCGGCGACGATCGAGCAACTGGCGAAGGCGCTGGGGGAAGAGAAGCTGGCGGTGCAGGCGTCGCTGGATGAATTGGTGGCGAGCTATGCGGCGGAAGGGCGAGGGATCGAGGTTCGCGCGGTGGCGGGCGGGTACAAGTTGTATACGAAGCCGCAGCAGCATGACGTGGTGCGGCGGTTTATCAAGAGCTTGCGGCCTCCGTTGCGGCTGTCCATGCCGGCGCTGGAGACGCTGGCGGTGATTGCGTACAAGCAGCCGGTTACGTCGCCGGAAATTTCGGAGATTCGCGGTGTGAACACTTCGGGAGTGATCAGCACGCTGCTGGACAAGCACTTGATTACGACGGCGGGGCGGAAGGAAGTGATGGGGCGGCCGATCCTGTATAAGACGTCGAAGGAATTTTTGATGCGGTTTGGGTTGAGCGATCTGGAGGAGTTGCCGAGCTTGAAGGAGTTCGAGGCGCTGGCGCGGGAAGCGCTGGGGAGCGATGAAGGGTTTGCGCCGGCGGGGGAAGGTTCGACGAACGAAGCGAGCGTCGGGGAGCCAGCGTCAGGGAATTCGGCGAGCGCGGAGATGGAAGCGCGGGAGGAATTGTTGGAAGAGACGGCGGCGAATAACGAGGGGATGCCGGAGGCGGAGAGCGGTGAAGCTCAGAAAGCCGCAGCGGCGGGGGAATAGGGGTTCAACACAGAGGACACAGAGTTCACAGAGAAGAGAGAAGCAGATTCCTCGCTTCGCTCGGAATGACAACACTTTGGTTGCGCGCTTGTAGAGCATAGAGTGGCTTAGCGACGCGAGCATTCCAAAAAGACGGGTGGGGCAAGCCCCACCCCTACACGGAAAAGACAAGAAAAAGACAATGCAAGAAAGATTACAGAAGATTATTGCGCGGGCGGGGATTGCTTCGCGGCGGCATGCGGAGCTGCTGATCTTGAGCGGACAGGTACGCGTGAACGGGCGCGTGGTGAAGGAATTGGGGACGAAGGCGGACGCGGCGAAGGACCGCATTGAGGCGGCGGGGAAGGTCGTGGAAGCGAAGGAGGGGCGGCGCGTCTACATCTTGCTGAACAAGCCGCCGGAAGTGGTGTCGGCGATGGCGGACGCGGAAGGGCGGAAGACTTTGCGAAATTGTTTGCGGGGATTGCCGGAGCGGGTGTTTCCGGTGGGAAATCTGGAGTATGCGGCGTCGGGGCTGGTGTTTTTGACGAATGACGGGGACCTGGCGGCGGAGATGCTGAAGAACTGGGCGCACCTGGAACAGGTGTATCACGTCAAGGTGAAGGGAATGCTGACGCTGCTGGATCTGGAGCGGATCGGGAAAGAGATTGGCGTACGGATGCAAACGGTGCGGCAGCCGGACGCGACGCGCGGGCGCGCGGCGAATTTCTGGTACGAAGTGCGGATGCGGGATTCGAAGAAGGAAGAGTTGCGGCGCGTGTTGTTCAAGGAAATGCATCCGCTGGAAAAGTTGAAGCGCATCGGATTGGGGGCGCTTACGGTGGAGGGGATTCCGCGGGGGAGATATCGATTGATCGAGCAGAGGGAAGCGGAGAAGCTAGGGAAGTTTGAGAAGGCAGACGAGGGGCGGGGTGAAAAAAGAAAGGGGAATTTAACACAGAGGTCGCAGAGAGCACAGAGAGCGCAGAGAAGAGAGAGAAAAGAACCGGTCTGAAGACCGGCCAGTACACGCGTGGGCTGCGTCCTAGCAAGTAGTGGCGCAGCATGCTGCGCCACTACAAGAAGACGGCAGTTACGGTCCCCTCGTTGGAGAATCCACTTACCTTGACTATGGAACGATTGCAGAAAATCATGGCGGCTTGCGGGATTGCGTCGCGGCGCAAGGCGGAGGAGATTATTGCGGCGGGACGGGTTACGCTCAACGGGAAAGTAGTGGTGGAGCAGGGGACGAAGGCTGATCCCGAACTCGATGTGATTTGCGTGGACCGGAAACCTCTGAGGAGGCGGGCGCGGCTGCTGTATTTCCTTTTGCACAAGCCGAAAGGTTATGTGACCACGGTGAACGATCCCGAAGGGCGGCCGACGGTCATGGAGCTGATGAAGAAATGTCCCGAGCGCGTGTATCCGGTGGGGCGACTGGACTATGCGAGCGAAGGATTGCTTTTGATGACGAATGACGGGGCGCTGGCGCAGAAGCTGATGAAGGCCGGGTCGCACGCACCGAAAACGTACATGGTGAAAATCAGCGGAAAACCCGACGAGCAGGCGATCAACCGTTTGCGAGAGGGAGTCACGATTGAGCTGGAGGATGGGACGCGGGTGAAGACTTCGCCGGCGAAAATACGGCTGGCGGAGGACGGAGCGAATCCCTGGTATGAGGTGATTCTCATCGAAGGACGGAATCGCCAGATTCGGCGGATGTTTCAACGCGTGGGATTTCTCGTGGAGAAAATCAAGCGCGTGCAACTGGGACCGCTGGTTCTGGATGTGCCTCCAGGAAAATATCGCGCGCTGACGGTGCGGGAAGTGGCGAAGCTGAAGAGTCTTTGAGGGAAGTAAAGGAGGTAAAGGAGGTAAAGGAAAGGATCGGGACATTGGCGGGTGCAGCACGATGGCTGCACCCAGCTTGAGCAGCAAATCTTTGAAAATGCGAGAATGGTTTGGAGTCGTGGACGAGAATCAATGACAAGAACGATTGAAGACCTGATTCCGGATTACCTGCGCGGGCTGCCGGTATACGTTCCGGGAAAACCGATTGAAGAAGTGGAGCGGGAGCTGAAGATTCATGCGGTGAAGCTCGCTTCGAATGAGAACCCGCTGGGGCCTTCGCCGAAAGCGATGGCGGCGGCGCGAGCGGTGCTCGGGGATTCGAACCGGTATCCGGATGGTGGGACGCACTCGCTGCGGCAGACGCTGGCGGAACGGCGGGGAGTTTCGCTGGAAGAGATTTTCGTGGGGCTGGGCTCGAGCGAGATTATTGATCTGGCTTCGCGGGTGCTTTTGCGGGCCGGGTTGCAGGGACTGACTTCGGAAGGGACGTATGCGCCGTTTTCGGTGGCGATTCGCGCGAGCGGGGCGGAGCTGGTGCTCGTGCCGCAGCGGCAGTTTGCGTTTGATTTGAAGGCCATGGCGAAAGCCATCACGCCGAAAACGGGCGTGATCTACCTGGCGAACCCGAACAATCCGACGGGAAGCGCGTTTACGGGCAAGGAATTCGAGGAATTTCTCGCGAGCGTTCCGGACGGCGTGCTGGTGGTCCTGGATGAAGCGTACATCGACTACGCGGTGAGCATGGACCTGCAGCAGTCGGTGGAGGCTTATCGCAAGCGGAAAAATCTGCTGATCCTGCGGACGTTTTCAAAAGTGTATGGATTGGCGGGATTGCGCATCGGCTATGCCATCGGACGGCCGGAGCTGCTTTCCGCGATGAATAAATTGAGGACGCCATTCAATACGTCGGGAGTGGCGCAGGCTGCGGCGCTGGCAGCGCTGGATGACAACGAACACGTGACCCGCTGCATCCAAACAAATGCGCGCGAGCGGAAGCGCTTGAGCGAGGATTTGGCGAAGATGGGTTTCCGGCCGGTGCCGAGCGAGGCGAATTTTGTGTTTATGGTAGTGAGTCCGGAAGCGCAGGCCCTGAGCGATGATTTGCTGCGGATGGGCGTGATCGTGCGGCCGCTGGGGTGGATGGGATTTCCGGAAGCGATCCGCATTTCGGTCGGGACGACGGAAGAAAATGACAAGTGTTTGTCGGCCATGGCGCGGGTGATTTTGAAGCGCGCGGGCAAGGGTGAACTCACCGCGCGATGAGAGTGATGCTTCCAGGTGGCGCAGGGGCCGGCGCTGACGCGATTCTCGAACTCCTGAAAAAATACAAGACCATCGCGGTGGTCGGATTGTCTTCGAATCCGATGCGGCCCAGCTATGATGTGACGGAATACATGCAGGCTGCGGGGTATCGGATCATTCCGGTGAACCCGAACGAGAGGAAAGTGCTGGGGGAGAAGAGTTATGCGCGGCTGGAAGATGTGCCGGAGAAAATAGACATCGTGAATGTGTTTCGGCGGGCGGAGGAGGTGCCGGCGGTGGTGGAGAGCGCGATTCGCGTGGGGGCGAGGGTCGTATGGATGCAGCAGGGAGTTGAGAATGAAGAAGCGGCGGAGAAGGCGCGCGCGGCGGGGCTGATGGTGATTGAAGATGCGTGCATTCTGGTGGAGCACCGGAGGAGAGTTGGAGAACTGAAGCGGTAGGGGAGTGACAATTCGGATTTATAGGCGGCCCGCGGCGATTTAGCGCGGGGTTTTTATTTTTGGGAAAAAGAAGGAAAAAGACTAAAGAAAAAAGATTTAACACAGAGATCACAGCGGACACGGAGAGCGCGGAGAAGAGAGCGAAGAGGAACGGGGAT
>Ga0137397_10000760_pt1 | contig 22421 bp, 22 predicted proteins | sample czorhiz116metaG_FD_106658 | JGI IMG/M metagenome (GOLD analysis project Ga0137397, IMG submission 106658) | Vadose zone soil microbial communities from Angelo Coast Range Reserve, California, USA - czorhiz1.16 metaG | ecosystem: Environmental > Terrestrial > Soil > Vadose zone | place: USA... | reverse complement strand
TTCTCGAGATGGTCCAACACGGGCGCCAACGGCCCTCGCCGCGAGTCGTTCGGCCCGGATCGTCGTCGTCGGTGCCCGTCGGGACTCTGCTGGTGGTGATGGTGAGGCGAGAGCATCTCCTTGACCTCCTTCAACCCCTTTTTAATCTTCATCGACACCCTCCTCGCCGCGCGCCCAGGACTCGACGTCGCCCTCGTAGACGAGGACACGTCGCTGCTCAAAGAGGACGCCTCTCCCTGTCCCTCAGGCTGCTTGTTGACAGTCTTCGTGTCGTGCATGTCCGATTCTGACACGAGAGCATTCACAACCCCCCTTTATATATACACACACCCTTCCCAGCATTTTAATGTCACCCGACGGCCACGCTGTCCAAGCGTGCCGGGAATTGAGAGCCCAAATGAGGTGACATAATTGCTGTGCCACTACTTCCGCATTACTCTCCACGCCCCTGTTGTATGCACCGCTTGACACCATGCCTCTTCCATGTGTTCTTCCTCGTCGAGAGACTGTTTATATGTTTATTCGGATTATATTTTGTGCGCCGCCTGTCGATCGATGATCCGACAACAAGAAGCGCCCTTCATCGGCAGCACGGACAAGTCACACGTTGCAAGCGAGGATTTGACCGTCCAATGCAACTCACAAGACCCAAATTCAGAGCAAGACGTGAGTCCGCTCTTCGCTTTCCTTATTGTCTTATCGGAATCTATCATCTACATTCATGATAGCGGATTGGAGTGATCCACAACATACGATGAATTCAGCCCCGTGCGGATAAAAGAAAGCCGAAAGCCGACGCCGCATAAAGTACAACACCCGAACGTAGCAAAGGGTCAATTGTATTTTTATCAGGAACATGATATACAATTTTACCGTACAACAGACCGAAAAAGAACAGGATGTATCAACGTTGAGTACGTTGAGTTCAAGCAGCCGGCACATTCTGGGGGGCCGGTAACACCGCCGTCGCTTGTCCGTCCATCGTCGAGATACCACTGGCAACTGCAGCCGCGGCAGGCTCCAAAACCTGCATTCCAACGTCCCCGTTCCCGTCCCCATCCTGACCTGTCAATGATGGCATCTCCGTACTATCCCCATAACTGACACCCTGAACCGGCTCTGTAACAGCAACAGCAACAGCCGCATCGCCCGCTGGCCCGGGCGCCGGTTCGGTATTAGCCTCAGGCTCTTTGGCCTGTTGTCGCCTAGCGTCCCACGCCCGCACCAACGCGGTGCTACGTTCGTTCGCGGCATCCCAGACCATCGCCGCTCGGCTCGCCTTCCACTGCGTCGCCTCGCTGGCGTTGAAAAATCCCGGGAGGATGCCCTCGAGCGCAAACAGATGGTGTCCGTCGAGCCTCGAAGCCGCCTCGTTCGCGTGGCCTTGCATGTCCCGAACGATCGGGCGCAGCATCGGATGCGCCAGCAACCGCGGGTAATACCGCCCGCTGACGAGCGCCAGAGATATCACGACCTCGAACCCCTCGGGCAGAATCGGCCGGAAGCGGAATCCGCGCGGCGGTGGTGGCAGCGGGACAGCATTCGCGCGTTTCGGATGCGAGAGCTGTGTGTTGGGAGAGTCGACGTCCGGTCTTGAGGTCGTTGCCGTCACCCACTTGCGCTCTTTGTTGCGGTCTCGGGTGGGGGTGCTCACGGATGCTCCCGATGGGACTGCATTGGCTATCGGGAGCGTCGGCGCAATGTCTTCCTGGCTCGACAGTGGCGGTTGCTTCAGAGGTGACGGCGCCGACATGAACGGCTTGCCGACATGCAATTCGGGGGAATCTCCCGGATTGCGCGTGCGGGTTGGTGAGGACAATCCAGCCGCGGCCCAAGCGTCCTGTGCGTTTACTACCTCGCCACTATCAACTCCCGTGCTGGACCCCTCTAACGACGGCTCCTCCCAGTCCTCGTCAGCGAGCTCGTACAACATGCCGCTTGCGCGACACTCGGTGTGTGTTCCTGTACTGTTTGCGTCGGCCACATCCACGACGAACAATGCCTCCAACTGCATGAAAACGCCTCGGTCCCGAGCCCCATGCGACTTGAGTACCTCCTCGTCCGTTTGCTTGTCCAGACCGAGCTCCGCGATCGTCGATTTTGAAGGACCCGATGGGGCAAGGATCTGCGGAGATCCTTGTGGGGCGATCTGACCCCTTGCAGCCTTGAGGCGCACGAGGTCATCCGCCCAGATGCGTTCTGCACCCAGCCACAGGCCCTGGTAGCGAGTTTGCGTGACGGTCAAAGGTGCCGGAGGTGGCCGTGAACGAAGTAAGTAAGTTTCGGACTCGCCGCCCACTGGTGCGCTGGAGGAAGCCTCCGCTGGATTTGCCGGGTGTGCGGGCGAGGGTGGAGGGATGACCATTTTAAACACCCAATCGTCCGTGGGCGTCCAACATGTTGCAATTCCAACCGCCGTGTCCACAGCAAGCGTATACGGCGCAGTCGCATCCGCAAAGCGCTGCCCAGTGCCGTCGGTCTCGGACTCCACGACTTCTACATCCGGGGGGCATGGGTTGAAAGCGGCGATCTCTTCTGGTTTAGAAGTGATTCGGTCAATGGGAACATTTTGTAGGGCTTGAAGAAGTTCGTGAGAAGGAGTGTAGCCCTGGTAAGGCAAAACTTGTGTTTCGATCGCAACATAATCATGGTTGACCCCCAGTAATTTGACCTTGTACACGGTCTTTTGGCGCACAATCCAGGGAAGAGGACCTTCCTTCACAGTTTGAGAGCCCCCAGGATGCGGAGTAATTGGATATGGGACTTCCCCGTCATTCCCAGAGTCGTTTGACGGCCCAGCTTTCTGGCCAAGTTGAGTTGCAGTCTGCGCCGAGTCGGTGGCGTCCTCCATTTCAAAGTCGCCATCCGCAGAGTGTATGGACGGTGTCTTTGGGCGAGGTAGCGTCTCAGCCTTGAAGCTACGGTCATCAACCAAACCCGGCCAGAACGTAATCGTCGCATCGACTCCGTGAATAGGAGGTTCGAGCGCGCACCACACGAGCTCCCCGATGCGGTACCATCGACGCAGGTCCGCGCTGGTGTCGCAATACATGGCTTGGACGTCCGTATAGCGCTCCCGTAACATGAATTGTGTCGGGCCCTTCTCCAGCTGCTTAGGTTTTGGCGCTCGGCGCACGGTGGCGTACTCGCCAGGCGCCGTGCGCGGGGAGCGCCGCTCGCGATCGCGACCTATGCGGTGATGTCCAGGTGTGGAGGGTGTCGAACGGGATTTATAACCAAGATTTTCTGAGATGAATCGCTGTGGGACCTTGGCACAATACTTGCATTCGCAATTTCCACGATCCAGCGTAGGATCCGTCATAAGCCATATTGCGTGAGGCACAAACTCGGGAACCGAGCGGAACCGTTTCGTGTAAACCGACCCTGAATGCCACGAGGAGGCGTGTTGGGTATGATTACGTCGGAACAGAACAAGAGTGGAAGGGCGAGGGGCATACCCAATAGATATAAATCCTGCCGAGGGGACGACTGCTTCCCTTTGTAATGGCAGTACAAGTGATACCCCTCCGGCCAAGACCTGAGGACATAATTGCGGCCAGCTGAAGTGACGATCAGAACTGGCCTAGGGGTAGACGCCACGGACGAATGGGCCACGTACAAGGTCTCCCCAGCCTCTCTGCGATTTTCATTGCCATTTGACACCGCCAATTGATGGATTGGCCGTCGTCTGTCCCTATCGGCTTCATGTAATTGACGTTCCCGTCCGCATCGACGACCTCCTTTGTATTGGTAGGCCATTGCTTGGCGTCACCATCGGTTCTCTCGAAATCCAAAAACTCTGGGTTGGGGGGTAGCGTGTGTCCACCTGCAACAGTTCTTGAGGACATATCACCGCCAACTATGGTCCTCTATGGGGGGAAGTAAGGAAGGGTTTTGAGCCTAGAACGACCGTCAGAAGTAAGAAAAAACTCAAATGCGAAACACGCGAGCAGCCGCAGCTGAGCGGGTCATGGACATACAGATAGCAACGTCGGTCACATGTTCTTATTTGTCCTTCTTCTTCACCAGCCACGTACAAGTACAATATTAATATACTACATTCCTCGCTCATTGCTCTATCTAACTCGCCGTGATTTATCTACTCCCTCCGCAGCTTCCCCTACTGCTTGGGCGTTAAACTACACGGCAACAAGGAGTTGACCTAGCAGATCGTCTTCCCATTTTCTTCAGTTGGGTCGACGTTTTGATTAAGTCGGACATCTGACGTACGCTGTTTTTCTAGTCTCACCATGCAGTATCATGTCTTATTGCAGGACACATGCCTCTCAGATAGTAGGTATCTGAATACGAATCCCAAAGTCGAGTTATAGTCGTCGCAAATATCTTGACTGCTTTCTCAATGCTCATTCATTCTATCGCCAGTGCTTCTGCCTGCTCCATGCTTTCTGTTTCTCCCGCGCCCTACCATTGTTGCGCCTTAACTAACACCTTTGCGTTTCATTTTTTTTATCTACAACTTTCAGCTCGGGCGCGAACAAGGCGTTACGCACATGAGTGAATAGCCCTCACTCAACCTACTATTCAGGCACCCACAGGTGAAAGCCACATCAAACAATATTTACCCGACGTTTCAAAGTCATTACTTTATATTTAGCAGTGTCTTGACGGTGTCCCGGAGCGTGCCATCAATGGTATCACCTACCCCCCCAGGCGCAAAGACCAGTAGAAACGCCTGGCTATGTCTCGTCTGTCACCGTCTGACATCGCCTGCATTGTCCCCTACCACACTTTGGAATCCACAGCGTTGCATGACGGCACTATGGATTCCGGAGTGTGGTGGCCGCGACCATGCAATCCCTCGTCAGCGAGGATAACCTCAGACAGCGCAGCCGTATAACCGGCCAGGAGGAAGATGAATTCCGCAGGCGGAAGTCGGGACCGCGCGACGTCCAGAAGTGTAAGGAGTTCACTCGCATGAAATTCAAATGATCCCCTGAATGGTTTCCCATCCTCCAGTACTAATGTGCGGTGACCCTCAAATGATGTTGGCAGCCCTTGACCACGGCGGTGGCTGTCGCATCTTCTGAAATAAGACTTACTACCTGGGTGTTGAGCGCTCGGACTAACTCTCCCTTAACACGATATATCTGACTGGGCGACGAGAAGCAACGAAGGCCGAGTCCAGAATATGCAGGCACGCCCTTCTCTTGCGAAAACACCCTACCAATATGCAGATGGGCCCTTCCCACAGGATGTGACTGGCGGGTCACACTTTCCCGTATTCTAGCCATTTTCACAGACTTCTAGAGTCTTAGGGTTATTTGCGTCCGGTCCCTGATCGGAGTGCGCACCACACGGAAGGTATTATTCTGTTTTGGGTTCTGCTTGAGCGTATTGATTCGAACCGGCAGTTGTGTAGAGAGCTGATAAGAGGCTCGGGAGGGGAGCTCTGTAGCCTAAGTAGGAGAACGTTGGTTGCTGGTGTCGAAGAAGAACCCTACGACCTGGTAGTGCAAATCACGAATGAGGTGTTATGATACAAAGGAACTTCATTGCATTACTTCTCAACGCCGCGCCACTATAGCGGTCGCTGTATACCATAACTCTACTCTCACGTCTTATTCCTCATCCTCTTCTCAGTCGTCCGTTTCGTCTCGCAAAGCTACATGCATATGGTTGTCGGCGTCGGCACTGCAAGGTGGTACTACAGGGGCATAGCTGGAATAAATGAAAGGGTTGGAGGCGGAGGATTGCAGCAAATGAGTGGAAGGTTTGATGATAGTATTCAGGGGCAGGTGGGATTGTTAAATTGAAACGATGGGGGAGGACGAGAGGGGTAAAGGGAGGCATTGTCCAAAAAAATGTGCGGGGGCCATGGTATTCCATGACCTTATCGTAAGTGTAAGACGTGTGGTGGAGGATTGGTCGTGACGAAATTGGTGCGCTGGAATTTGCGTGAGCTATCACGCGGCGCTGTACAAGAACAGATTGTTCGTAGCAGCGATCTACAAATGCCGCGAATATCAGTGTGAGCGGCTACGGCGTACGCTCCATAAAGGACACGGACCGCAATAGTGTTCTCTCTCGGATGCCAACTTGCATGGAGAATCTTCTTGTTAAAGTCCAGCGGCTCGAGTTGCATTGCGTCCTTCAATCCAGGCTTCATACCATTCTTAGCTCCGAGTTGCTTGTTACCCGGTAAAGGCCCGCCTATCTTCTTGGCCTTGAATGCAGACTTGTCTGCTTGCAACACAACATCGTTCAGTGTGTCTACCTCAAAGATGCGCAGGTAGTTGTGGTAAGAACCGGTCAGAACATTCCTGGAGGGTATTCGATTCGGAAAGATAGATAAGATAGGACGAGAAACGCACTTGTCATCCCCACTCCATGTGCATTCAAATTTGTCAAAGATACAGTCGTTCTCATACAGATCACATAACTTCCCGCGCAAGTGATCATGTATCTGGATGGTCTTCAACGGCCGAGACTCCATGTTGACGTCCCAGATGCGCAGTGATAGGTAGTCCCGTGCGAGAATGTATCGTCCGTCATGGCTGAACTTGACATCCGAGATCGAGGAGATAATTTCCGAGAAAAATGATCGATTTGTTGGATCCTCTTCCTCCTCGAACACTAGAGTCAGATCGTAAGACTTTTGCTTGGCGAACAGGGTCCGATATGACCATGAGACGGTGACATACATTTCGCATGTCGGTCGCACAGCGCAGAGTCCCGCATGTCCGCAAGCTTGATATTGCTTTTCGAGCTGGAATACATGAAAACGTTGCATTGCGTTGGATGGAATTCGGCAGCGGTGATGACCTCAGTAAGTTCCTCCATGTTAGTTGGCTTGATATCCACAATATCTATGTGGATCAAACATCGCGATATCAGGACAGGGGTTCCAAATAAGTAAAGAACAAAACACGAACTGAAGCTCTGATCACTGATGTTCAAATTCCAGAGGTTGATCCGTAAATCATCTGCGGAAATATACGTTTCCTGATCGGAATTGACGGTGATAGAGTGGATATGATAAGCGTGTGCATTGGAGTAGACTTTACGAGGTACAGCAGCGATGATGTTGTCTTGATGTTGCATGCGTGGTAATCGCAGGTGCTGCCTTAACGATGGTGGTGGTAGGGCTCGTTGACCATCGCTCATGTTAGATTCCGATACTACCCGCAACGACTTTTCGAAGACTTTCCATAGCTTAATCGTCTTGTCTACGAGGCGCCACGCAGAACGCACAAATAAGGGGTTGTCCATACACGATGCCGTTGATCGGACGGGGACGTACCATTCGTTGATAGTAAGAAATGTGCAGAATTCTGTCGTTTACACCACCGAATCTTGTTGATCTTCTCCTCAATCTCGAGTGACTTGAGGTAGTCAAACTCTGGTTCGTGCGACTGGAACTCGGTGTAAAATTTGTATTCGCAGCTTTTTTTCTAGTAGAGTCAAGGGGTGCGAGTTCCACAGATGAATGAGAGGGTGGCATGAGCAACCGTCGACAGAGCGGCCATAGAGGAGACAGGGGACAAAGAACACACCATGTCATTTCGCTCGAATAACACCACACGACCGCCCTTGTCACCCGTTGCGAGGTAGTTTCCACTAGAATCAAACTCGACGGCGGAAATGATATCGGCTGTCCAGATTTCGAGTACGTGAGCGAGACCGCAGAAACGGTGGAGCGGGCGTCGCGCAATGGTCTGGGGCGCAGGGGCGCAGGAGGCGACATGCGCAACACTCGGAGCAGACACGAAGAAAAGGTCTCATTACCTTCTGTGATGTCTTCTACATCGCCCTTGTCCCCGAAACACTGGGCAAATCGCCAGCCGCCTGAGGCGTCTGGATCCATAGGGTAAGAGGGTGTAAGGTAGGCACGGTCAGGACGTAAGATCTGTGGATCGTCCACCTCTAATGAGAAGTGGAGGCAGATTATATGATTGATAGATCGTTGGCGCGTTTGCAAGACGAGCAATGAAGGGGCAGGGTGATGAGGCAACGGCCAGCCAAGGCCTACGTATTGTGGGTGGCTTATGTAATCAATGCACCCTTTGGTGCTGTTTGGCTCGGAGTCTGTCCTGGCCCACCTGTTGGCCGACAACGCAAACATAACCAATTCACTTCACCATGCCCATCGTACCTATCACCGGAAAACTCAGAAAGAGGCTCTGGCTTGACCTCTCTTGCGCCTTTGGCCTCGGCATCTCCAGTGCTTATGCGTATTGGTCTGTATTTCTTTAACGGTGGCAGGTCGACATGTGGCTGATTTTCCAACGACAGGTATGGCTTTCATTTGAAGACTGGTCAGTGCCCAACCCCCTAGACCTACTATCCCGACCAGTCTCGTATTCCCCTGACTTTCTTTCTGTAGTGCAACGCCAGGAGGAGTTCTATCTCAAGCTGGAGCGTCAAAAACAGGAGGCGTAGAGCATGCACCCCGATAGAATGTGTTTTTTCCAACAAGTAACGAGTTGTTATTCATCTTTTACCCATCCTGAGACACTAGGCATCGCTCTGGTTTATCTTCGGTGCAACTGGTTGCCCTCGTTGCGAGCTCACACACCCCATGTCCCGGTTGATGCGTAACGCAGTATACCGCATCAACGCCACGGTGTATTTGCTTTTCTGAACTAGTTACATAGCTGCGGGTGCAATGCAAATCGATAAAAATGGGTTTAGGTTGCAGGGTTATGAATAAACAGGTATCCGCAAGACGTGGAATATAGAATGCGGGCCTTCGACCATGGATACCAAGGGCTAAGACATAAAATAAAAGGTCTGCATAATTTAGTTCCTTACGCCAGGCCTCCCGTTCTGAGTAATCCCATGGCCTTCAGCTTTTCGCAGCTCTCCACCGTTTCCGCTTCTATTTGCTTCACCTTTTCCCAATCTGCGCCGATGCCAAAGAAGCCGAGGGCCTGCTCTTTTCGCCGCTGTTTCGAGTCCAACCCGCGCTGACATATGGCGTATGTCTCCCGTGTGAATGCACGGTCCACATTCTCTTCAAAGCGCTGCAGAGTAGGGATGGATTGCGGTTTATCGCTCTGCCCCGACCGCGCAAGTTCCGCTGCTATGGGATGACGAGAGAACTCCGCAGAATTGACATGATACTGTATGCCAAGTGCCTGTGTTGTCCTTTGCATGTTGAATCGCGGGGAAGGTTCGAATGAAAAGCGTGGATCCGGCGTGGGGGGCGTCGAAAACAGGTCCGGGATAGCGGAGAGAAGCGAGAAGGCAAATAGGACAAGGAGAGGGAGGACCTGGATGAAGAGAGACCGTGGAGTAGGTGGTTCCTGTTGCTGCTCCTGTGGTCGTCCGCGTGATGTATGAACGCGGGTTGTGCGGAAACCCCCGGGGCCAAAGCTGGCAGTAAAAACTAGGGATGGAAATTAAAACATGCCTTCGTCTCACGTACTCCGCATGAGACGTTACCTGGACCTGAACCGAAGGACGCACTCCCGTTGAAGAACATGTTGAAGAGGTCTTCTGGGCTGAGCTCCCCTTCAAACGTTGCGCCGGAGAACGGACTGGTGGCGTATCCCGATGAAGGCCCTGCAGACGACATTCCACCAAATCTCGACTCGGGATCTCCCCCACTGCGGTCGTATATCGCCCGCTTTTGTGGGTCTGTACCCAAGGGTGTTCATAAGACCTTCAGGGAAGATACATGACCAAGTACGAACCGGAGAGGACCTGGAATGCCTTGGAAACCACTGAAACAGAGTCCATGTCAATAAGATCAGAAATCTTCTCGAAGAGAGGACGCACTCTTGAAAGCCTCGTCAGCGCCCGGCGCACCATTTTTGTCGGGGTGCAGCGCAAGGGCCAGCTGGACATTGCACGAATGTTAGTCGCACGACGTGCTTCCGTGAAAAACGGCGACTCGCCTTACGGTACGCCTTCTTCACGTCTGCCTCGTCGCAATCTCTCTTGACTGCAAGGATCTCGTAGTACCCTGTCACCTTACACGTTCGCACCCTCTTGACTACCGCAAGGTTCTCAGCCGTATACTCCCGTTTCTCCTTCGTGCTTGTGGATTCAGCGACCGATGGCGCATTCCGCTTCTTCGTACCGGACGCAGACGGATGCGTCTCCGTTGCGGATGTGAAAGATGTGGGATTCGTCGATGCGGATGCCGAGGATGATGTCGACGACCCCGCGGAGGATGCAGACGATGAAGATGAGGAGGCCTCGGTTTCAATCAATTCGAGTAACTTGACGGCCTCGGGAGTCGAAAAGAGCGACAACGACTTTTGGATAAACTTGCGAGCGGCGGAGAGATTACCTGTCGCGCGATGCTTCTGAGATATGTGAAGACAGCGGATTGCCTCATCTTTGTTACTCTCCATCTGAGATTTGGTGTGGCGGTTTCGCAGCGACACGTGAGGGAGGATGTAGGGAGTGTCTGTGAGAAGACTCCGATTATGAGGGCCACGACTTCAGAACTAGTCTTATGTAATCATCGTGAGGTGACGAACATTAGTCAGCAGCGATCGAGTCCCGTACGACGTACAACATCGTTCAAGTTTTACTCCATGGTCGCCGTTGAGGTTGAGGAGCAAGAGACTGACGAGCTCAGGGACTTTCGTGAAATATGGAATAAGGAGGTGCAGGAACGAAAAAGGCAGCAGCAGCAGGACTCCGCAGATCCCTCCACCGCAGCTCCCAAACAGACTTCCACTTCTGAATCTGGTGCCCCGGAGCGGTTTGGTGTATCACGGTTGCGCGACGATGCGCTCGGAGTGTACACCAGAGCAGTCAAACACGAGCAAGCTGACGAACTCGACGAGGCGTTGCGACTGTATCGACAGGCTTTCCGCATGGATTCTAATGTCGACAAGGTGTATCATCTCCGAGAGGAGAGGGCCGGTCGCACCTTCGAAACCACTTCCCTGACTGCGACACCTCCCGTGCAGCATAAGGGGAAGGAGGCCGTAATTTCCGTCCGTTCAGGATCTGATGCCGTCGCTCCACGGGTGGCACAAACGAAGCCACCCTCTGCTCATCATCTAGACCGTCAAATCTCCGGTTTGCTTGCGGGCATCGTAGCAGGTTTTCCCAGGGCATTATCATTCGAACCTGAGGACGAAAGGGCATGGTCACCTCTCCAGCGACTCCCCGACGAACTCCTGGTACACATCCTCAGCCACTTGGGCGTCGCGGCAATCGAACGATTTGCCCGCGTGAGTAGGAAAGCGAGGATGATCACTCTCGACGCCACGATCTGGAGGTCAGGCTTCTCACTCCCTTTCTTCCCTTATGCGCAGCGCCGATCATTTGCCCCGAACCTTTTTCCCTAAATTTTAAACGGCTTTTTCCGCGCGTTGTCATCCGATGGACGAACCTGTTCTTATTGTGTATCTCTTTCAGGCCAATCGTAGAGACGATATACAAGCCGCCGCAGATCTCACCGGATGAGATCCTCGACAATATTGTAGACAAGCACTCGTCAGACTATCGCCGCGTGTACCTAGAGCGACCGCGCGTGCGCCTAGATGGCGTTTATATCGCGGTATGCCACTACATGTACTTGCCCCTCAAAGAAGTACATGTTTCGTGTTATTCAACGTAACCTGCAGACGGCACGGGTCAAGTGAGAATGCATGGGTTAATGTCGGTGTCAACCTTTTTTTTTCGCGCAAGTGAATGGACTGACATGGCACAGATAAGTCACCTTATCACCTATCATCGCTATCTGTGTGTACCTGTTACGAGATTTTTTCCGGGCGACCTTTCATACTTCCTCACCCAGGCGGTTCTACCCGGACGGGCAAGCCATTTCGCTCCTTGCGAATGAAGAATTCGAACCACGACATGTAATCACCATGCTTCAGCCAACCCTTCGCATGAAGGTACGGGATGTGCCAAGGCCAGTTTTCTTGGTGTTTTTATTCAAGTGTTCTTCCAGGGGTTCTACCTTGGCACGTGGAAGCTCTCCGGGTTAACTGTGCTCATTTCGAACCTGGTTGATCCATCGAACCCCACGTCACGTTACTCCTTTCAGATGACGCTGACACTGCGGTCTCGTCCATTGGGCCGGTGGAATAAGTTAGAGTTCCTCGAATACGAATCGATAAATTTAGAGGACGGGGAGGCAACGGCATTGGGGCTGAAGAACGAGCGACCGTTTTGGTTCTCTAAAGTCCGGTCATATAGCAATAAGATAGAGTAGTGACGCGTCGCTAGTACGGCCGCGGATTCGGAATGAACCACCTTGTTTTCACTTCGGACCGAGAGCGCGACTGTCGATGTGGTTGAATGTGAGCGTCGGGGACGGGCATGATCAATACTTCAGCCGCGGCCGCGGCCACGCTCATCTGGAGAGACACCGACCCAGAACGAACCAATCACGGGCCAAGCAGAAGAAATTTCGTTGACCAAATGAGGAAACCAATCAGGGCATCATTTCGAGGTCTCTGGGCGGTTTCGATGGTTTCTCCTCAGCCCAACTTTGTTTCCCCGCCCCATGCTCGCCGACGCCTAGGCAACCTATCACCGGCCTTTGCCTGCATAATATCATAATATCTCATATATCTCTTTACCCGAATGTCGTGTTTTTTTTTTCTCTTTCATCCCGTTTTCCACCCACCTCCATCTGTCCCTGCGCCACCTCCGTTTCAAACTCTTTTCAACTCTCTTTTCATAAAGCCACCTTGCTTTCCACCAACATAAAATAAACCCCCTCTTTCCCTTCTATCATAACGTCCCAACTCACCCGAGTCCGAACTCCGCCCTTCCGTCATACTATCACCCAATGCACCCAGTGCTCCTTTTAGATGAAGTCCTCCGAACGATCTTCGACCACATTGATCACGATTCGAATCGTCTACCAGCTCTCAAGACTTTCTATCGTCTTGCCACGGTTTGTCACGCCTGGAAGGACCCCGCCTTAGACTATCTATGGGCGTCCCTCGTTTCAGTTGACCCTTTACTTGCACTTCTCCCACATGTGAGTATACCGCTCCTGTGACGCTCGATGTTCTGAACAAGGCACAGGATCCGCCATATGGTTATGAGTCCTCCGATGCCCTTGCACGATTTCACGCCTATGCTTCGCGGGTCCGAAACGTAGGCCAGAGTATATGCTCTTTGTCAAAGTCCAAGTTATGTCCCGAAATCGTCGAAGCGATCGCGTCTGGAAACCTAGTTCTTCCTTCACTTCGGTCCGTGTGTTTGGTTTTGAAGGATGCCACTCGACAAGACTTTCCCTTCGCCTTGTATCTCTCACGGAATTTGCGAAGCGTCACCGTTGACGTCGGCTTTCGTACCAGCAAGGAGACGCAGGGGCTCCACGAATCGTTGCGCGTGTACCTGGATGCTGTAGCGCGCGTCTCGGCCGATCTACAACACCTGCGCCTCCGGGGTCGGCTCTCGGATCGAGTTACCAATTCCGTCGCGTTCATGCGCGCGCTCCGCTCTCTTAGTGTTTGTGGTGGTTCCCAGCTGATGCCACGTACGCTAGCGTCCATCGCCTGCTTTCCCAACCTGGAAGATTTGCGCCTCCAGTTGGATCGTCCAAACGTCGCGGATCTGGCCGAGGGTTTGATTTCTGCCAGCTCAAATGCCGCGCTCTTCCCCTCCCTTCGGACCCTCCGAATCTGCGCATCCCCGGCGGCCGCTGAGGTCTTTTTCGCCCACCTACCACAGGGCCGCGGCAGCAAGTTGCACGCGGTGCACCTAGAATCCGACCTGAAACTCCGCTCCGTCGATTCCTGGACGCCCGCGCTCGCCATCCTCGCAGAAAAAACTCATGCTTCCCTGACCGACCTTTCTTTCGAGGCGCTGACGAGCTTCTGCGAGGCGCTCGACCACGCCTTGTTACCGCCCAAGCTCCACGTCACACTCGCGACCCTCGCCCCGCTCGCCCGTTTGACCCACCTACGCCGCTTCGCGCTCGACGTGACCGTCCCTCCAGACCTGGGCGACGCGGACCTGGGGACCATCGCCCACTGGTGGCCCGAAATCGAGGAACTCTCCCTGTGGTCGCGCCCCGTCGGCGCCTTTGACCTGCCCGCGTACTTCACGACGCGGCCGCGCGCCACCCCCGCCAGCTTGTCCGTCCTCGCCGCGCGCTGCCCGCGTCTCCGCCAGCTCTCTCTCCCCACGGACGTCGTGACCCTTCCGAAGCCCGCACACCCACCCCTCGTCGTGCCCGAGCAGACGGCGCTTGCACGTTTGACGATCGGGTGCGTGCGCACGGGCAAGACGATAGACGCCGCCGGCCTCGCGCAGTGCATCTACCGCGCCTTTCCGGCTCTCGAGGGGATCGAGTTCGACTGTGGCGACGAAACATCTTGGGTTGACGTGTTTGAGTGTTACTTCGGCCTTGATGGCCGCAGTGTACCAACTTAGAGCATGAGCTGGCTGCCTCACTTTCTCCACTAGAGTTCTCCGATAAACGATTTACCCGTTTAGATCACTTAATGCCTTTTATTCCTGGATAAGGTGGTAGAATCTGTAGACCTTGAGCTCGGATAGATTTGATACGCTAACAAAAGTGTAATCACCCCCATACATCTCACTTCGTTTTACATACAACTTCGTTACGGAAGAGTTTCATCTTATTCTGCAGACGATCCATGTTATGATGCGCACGAGCTTCCAATTCACGAACAGGAAGGATTAAAAAATCATTGCAAACTCATAGCGAGTCCACTCAGAATGGCCTATACCCGAGACGTGAAGGTCTGTATGTATTGTCTGCATTACGAGGCGCGTACGTGACTCCAATACGTGGCATAAACTATGCTACAGGGGGTTTGGTACCGGGCTGGAACGTGTACGTCAAGCCGCACTTGCCGCAGTACTGGCGGTCTTGGTGGAAGGACATCTATAGGAGTTGGAGGATCAATGACTTGTTTCCTGCTTGAGGGAAATTGTACGTACAAAGACGCCAGCCCCGCAGGTCGGGCACTCGCGACGAAGACGCTTGATCTTGCCATCAGACTCCACCTTGTAATACTTGAGGATGGCCATCTTGACCTTCTTGCGCTTATGCTTTACCTTTTTGGGTGTCTATATACGAACACGGTGGTACATCAAGGAGTCACCAGAAAGAGGTTGAAACATACGTTGTAAGTCTTTTTCTTGCGCTTCTTCGCCCCACCGCGGAGGCGGAGAACGAGGTGAAGGGTGGACTCCTTCTGGATGTTGTAATCATTCAACGTACGTCCATCTTCGAGTTGCTTTCCGGCGAAAATCAGACGCTGTTGGTCCGGAGGAATGCTAGGATTGGTTAATACGTCAATGAACATTTGGTAAAATGAAGGATCGCGTGGCTCACCCTTCCTTGTCTTGGATCTTGGCCTTGACATTATCGATAGTATCGGAGGACTCCACCTCGAGGGTGATCGTCTTCCCAGTGAGGCTGTCAAACGGCAGAAATATGAGTTCTCGAGAAGCGTCACTCGATGTTAAAACTGACGTTTTAACGAAGATCTGCATCTTGTGCTAGGGAAAGGTCAGCCAGAGGACATGATAGAATGATATGAAACATGCTGACCGGACGCCTCTATCTGTCCAGCGAGCTGAGCGGTGGAGTCTTCGACGAGGCAAGCCGGTCGTTGGTTGACAGGAGGTGCTAATCAATCTGCTAATGCTAACTTAAGAGCTTTTGTCGATGGTCTGTGCGTGAGATAAGAATAAGGTTTTCCTCGGATTACGCCGAGGCCAAGCGCGTCGCGTACATTTGCTTTGCGACGCGTCGACTTGTCCGGTTAAGCGGACGCGCCTTCCACTCACACACCTACACACGCGAATATGGATAGTGAGGAAGAAATGCAGCAAGTAGACTCAGAGGCTCCTTCTGTACCGTCAATGGCCAAAGGGAAAGGCAAGGCTACCCTTGGCGATGATCTAGAGGATTCCGCAGCGGGAAGAGACGACACACTCCCTTGGTACATGAAATTTCTTTCGCGTTCAAGATGACGACCAACAGAGAGCACATACAGGGTGGAGAAATACAGGCCGGTGACATTGGATGACGTTGTCTCGCATAAGGATATCACTGGCACTAGTCAGTCTCCAATCCCTTCACTATTCCGCTCAGCTAATCATTCCAAAAACTAGTTGAAAGATTCATAGAGAAGAATAGACTACCCCATCTCCTTTTCTATGGTCCTCCTGGCACTGGCAAGACCTCCACGATTATTGCCGTGGCAAGGCGAATATACGGTCCCACATTTCGCAAACAAATCCTTGAGGTGGGACCCTATGCTTGAGGCAGCCTCTGGCCAGGACACTCAACTTTACTAGCTAAATGCTTCTGATGACAGAGGCATCGACGTCGTCCGCGAACAGATAAAGCAGTTTGCGGAGACTCGAACATTGTTCTCAAAAGGTTTCAAACTCATCATACTGGATGAAGCAGACATGATGACTACCGCGGCGCAAGCTGCATTGCGCCGTATTATCGAGCAATACACAAAGAATGTCCGTTTCTGCATCATATGCAACTACGTCAACAAGATAATACCCGCTATTCAAAGCCGGTGTACGCGCTTCCGCTTTTCGCCACTCCCTATAACAGAAGTAGAGAAGAGGTTAAACCATGTCGTGGAGGCTGAGAAGTGCAACTTATTCATATCTCACCATCCTATGTTGTTAACACATCCGTTTAGTGTCAACCTCGCCGATGATGCTAAAACAGCCCTGCTCAAGCTATCCAAGGGAGATATGCGACGCGCTCTCAACGTACTGCAAGCCTGTCATGCAGCCTATGAGCGTGTAGGGGAGACGGAAGTTTACACGTGCACAGGCAGCCCACATCCAGCGGATATCGAGGCGATTGTGAACTCAATGTTGAGCGAAGAGTTTACCACTTCCCTGCAGAGTGAGTCATTGTATTTTTACAAACGTCATTTACATGAATTTCACGATTTTGGCCAGTGATCACTGCGCTTAAGACTGACAGAGGTCTGGCGCTGCAAGACCTCCTTGCTGGGGCATATGAATACATAGATACCATCGAATTTCCACCCGCAGCGCGGGTATATCTCCTGGACCAACTTGCAACAACAGAGTCAGCTGTCTTCCTGCGTTCCGGTCCACTCCGCGTTACTCACCTCATAACAGATACCGGTTATCAGCCGGGGCAAATGAAAGGATTCAGTTGACCGCGCTCCTGGGAGCGTTTAAGAACGCAGTCGAACTGACAGCAAATGCAAAATCAAAAGAGTAGCACTCTACATGTTTAGATCACCTGTTTATTAGATCTCAGCCCCTCATGACAGCAATAGTTTCTTGAACGCACGTTCGGTGCTTGTGTCAAGGCAAAAGATGCCAGTGTAAGTTAGCCGCCACGAGGTACCGGCCCGGGAGGCATGAGCTCAGAGTGAGCTGTTGCCAGTGCACCCAATATGCAATACACATGTACACATGGCCTTTCCAGTACCCTCTCATTTACCCCGTAATGCAACCTCTCAGGACATCTCTTCGAGAATACTTTCAAAAATCGCTTCCACAAGTGCCAAGGCACTAAATGCAGACCTTGCCGCGTCGTGGGTCGAAGAGCTCGACCAGGCAATCCTTGAGTCTAAAGTGCACTACCCCGTTTCAAATCCTACGTGTGTACTGACGTCCCCGCAGACAAAAATACACGAGCGGATACATGGAGACCTTCCATCATTTGAACAACAATTGGCGTCCTCGAAAGCTGTGCAAGAACGCTTCACTGCTCTCACTACAAATGTGAACATGCTTTGCGATGCCGTGTCGCATCCAGAGGTAGCGTGTTCTCACAATCCTCCTATGGCATGTCTGATATTCCTGCGAAGCTTGGTATCATACCTTCGCTACTATGTACCTTCTCGGCGCACGCCACGTTGGCACAACAAACGCAAGACACCTCAACGACGTATGACGCAATGGAGCACCTCTTACGATGTCGGAAGGAATACGACTTGCTCGTCAGTCTTGCCAATGACGGACGGCTTGCCGAGGCTGTAGAAGCCTCAACTCGACTTCAAGGGTTACTGGATGCTGCGCCACCGGCCTCGACGGAGGCGGAGGCGTTCGCACACTTGAAGGTGCGTCTGGTACAATACAATGCATTTTGTGAGCCATCGAACATTTGGCTTTTCTCGTCTAGGCTGCGTTCAGGACCGTGAGGGACCGCATAGAAGAGCAGCTAACCGATGCATATACGAGGAGTTTGGTGCTTTCCCATCAGGAACTGACGGTCCGGCCTTCAGTGCAAGGTGGGCTCTTTGTGGTTTGTTGCCACCAAAGACACTTCCTTACATGATTTCAGTACGCGATTCAATGACTGTGCTCAGCTTATCGTCAGTACTTTCTACCCTTTCCGCCACTTCCCTTTCAAACCACCTTGCTGTGCTTCGCCGCGATATCAATACATACTACATTGATTGCCTTCTCACCCAACCTACTTCCCTGTCCCAATCATCTTCAAAAGATTCGTCCGGGATCTCATCCCAGACGCTCGCTTTCCACCCATCCCCGTCTGCTGAGGAGAGTTTATCAATGCGTTTGAAAAACCTGGCCTCTGTTCTGGAGTTCCTTGATGCACATCTCTTCGCCACATTGCCTTCCTCAGATGCAGCAAGTTTCAAGAGAACACTGTGCAAACCGGTTACTATGGCCCTGCTACAGCAGTTCCTGATTGCTCACCTGCCATCCACGCTTGCAGCTCTACCACCATATCTTCACGTCGTGATGCAGGCCAACGAATTCGAAGAGAAGTATATCGTAGGCATGCTTGGCCAAGATCCACGCGACCGTGAGATACAGACATGGACGAACGCGGTGTCTTTACACTACGAGCGGAAGCGAAGGGCACAAATACTTGAGGATGCAAGACAGATGATTCTTCGTCAAGACGACGGCGTGCAAATCCGTGTTGAGGTTGCACCACCGAATGCTCCGCTGCCTAATTCCGCCCCGGCCACTCAAAGCTCCGGTTCTGGTTCAGAGGGGGCTGCAGACGTCAGCGATGACGCTTGGGGTCTAGAAGGGGAAGAGAGTGGGGACACCGACGATGTGGTCTCAGCGGCTGAAGAAGAGGATGCATGGGGATTCGATGATGCACCAACTGAGCCTGAAACCACTAAACTCGAGAACCTTCCAGAGCCCGTTCTCCCAAGGGACACATTGGCAGAGGCGGCACCTGCGGCTGATGACTCGGCCTGGGGTTGGGCTGACGGCGGCGGAGAAGTCAACCGCCCTGCGACTACCTCTCCTCAGGCTTCTTCTTCTGACAATGGTGCAGACTGGGACGATGATCCTTGGGGAGAATCTTCCAGCCCTTCTCCACCTTCGTCTGGTCCTACTCCGCCGCCCAAACCTGCCAGTCGTCTCGAGAAGCTCGCGAGCAAGGCAAAAGCGAAGGCGACTCCGCCATACACACCACCATCAGTCGCGGACCCACTTGTTACTGTAGGTGGACGGACCCCGCCGGCGACGACCAGACCAAGCGAGCCAGTCGGCATGCACATCACAACACCCTCGACCGCGAAGAAAGAACCGCCAAAGTCGGTACCTCAAGCAATGGAAACGTACGCCATTTCTAGACGCGCACGGCAACTTGCCGATGCTGTGGATGGTATCCTGCGCGAAGGCGAGGTATTTGCATCCACGTCAATTTTCGATTCCAAGGCATCTGCAGCGCAGCAGCAGACACGAGGGCTGGTGATCTTACAGACAGCACCCGCCGTGCTCGATCTATTTCGGGCACTGTATCCCGTCAAGTTCAGCCAACGACCAACTGAGCCCAAATCTATCATGTTCGCGAATGACTGCATTTACGGACGTGGCAGGGCTCTCAGCGCTGCGCGACATTGCACTTCCGGCGCCGAGGATCGGCTTCTTGAGACAGCAGATTCTCTGAAGGCAATAGGAATGAGATGGTATGAACAATGTGTTGTGGGTGTGCTGATCCTGCTACTTTTTGTGCTCCGATGAATGACGTGTCGCAGGAGGCGCAACAAGACTTGGTGGCAGCCTCGCTGAAGAAGGCTGAGGGATTCGTCGGCACTTCTGAACAGGAACATTATGATGATTGTGAAGAAGCCGTGATGGGCGTTCTGTCGCAAGTGCGGAAGGTAGCGAGGCAGTGGAAGGTGAGCTGTCTCATCCCGCTTTGCATAACTGTTTTGTTAAATGGAGAATGCAGGGTATTCTGAGCAAGTCCGAGTATTTCGGCGCACTCGGATCCCTTGTGAATTTCTGTCTCTCGTGTATCATGGACGACATACTTGCGCTTCCAGATATCACTGAAGTCGAATCTCACCGATTAAGCGAGCTCTGTCGGATGTTGCATGCGCTGGAAGGGTTGTTCATCGATGATCCTGAACAGGTATGCGCTTATGCGCCCGTTGTCTTTTCATTTTGCTCACATGGGCGCAGCCTCCCTTCGTCGTTGGGTGTGTGCCGGCGTGGCTCAAGTTTTCGTATCTTTCCGAACTCTTGGTATGTTTTTGTTTTCGGACAAAATCGAATCGGTTTGAATGGTTTTCCTTGCAGGAGGCATCTCTGGCAGACATCAGCTATCTCTTCGATGAAGGAGCTCTCGTTGACTATGAGACTCAGGAACTGATCAAACTCGTTCGCGCCCTCTTCGCCGATACGCCTCAGCGCACAAATATGATCAATAGGCTGACGGCAGGGCATTCTCGCCCACCCATGATATCTTGACCGCGGATCACCTTCTACAGGATACCAATGTAACCTACCATACCGTTACATATTTTTCCCTGCTCTGACCCAGGACCACGTAATTATTTTCCTTGATCAGAGAATTCTCCCAGGGTTGCAGGAGAGAACCATGACCTTTCAACAGCAAGTTCAAGACCTATGTGAGACTTGTTCTGTGAATGGGCGCCTAAAGTTCATTTGAGATCGATTAACGTAGCCCGGCTGTTTTGTGTGTCCCAGCACTCCAGACTCCAGACATTGGGGTGCTGTAAAAATGGTACCGGGCCCTTGGCTCACATTGTCATAAATTACTGTAACGGCTACAAAGCTACATAATATTTAAAAGTCAAACTTGGGGTGACAAAGATCAGGAGAAGAGAGAAACATGTTATGATCAATGAAATAATGTTGCCAAGGGATTGCATCAGAGAAAAAATAATTCCTGCCAGGCAGTCTGAGCAATCCCATATCTTGGCATTGGCATTGGAATTTTAATTCTAAGGCCGACAGGCGCCCATGTGACAACAATGACAAACAAAGCAACCCTTCCACCTTCCTCAGTTTGAGTCATTGGTACACCCAACCCAGCCTGTTGCTAACTTTGGACCTAATCTGTTGGTGGCAAGCGTATAAATGTCCTCCCTAGTGGTATACAGATGATCACTATTTCATCAAGAGAGCCGTGGCTGATCTCCCATGGTTCAATAGGAGTTCGAGAACGCGCTCAAGGATGTCGTCTCGACAAGGCGTGTGTCACTTTCCAAGATGAACAAGTTGAGCGAGGTGGCAAAAAAGTGCTTCGAGGTGCGTTGCCTATGATAAATCACCGGGGACTAATCCCAACTCGTTCTTACCCTTGTTGTTCGTCCCGTCTCTTCCGGATCAACCGCAAAATCCCCCCCCCCCTTACTCAGAACGATGTGCAAATGGTATCCATGTTGTACCGTACGCATAAATCTCTGCAGCCTCAGTTCAAGGTGCCTAGTCTGTACGCATTCGATGCGTTGGCACGTGCTGCTCGCAGCCACGCCCTCAAGCACGGGTTTACTGGAGACGCTCAGACTGGCAACAGTGCCACCTTCCTGCTCAAACTAGAAGCCATCTTGGAGGGCTTGTTTCAGGACGTGGTGGGTTCTGGTGTGTCGGAAGTCAAGGTCAGTATAAATCATGTGGCAGCTGATCTCCCTATCTACACCTTGGGAGAGTCTCTTGTGTTAGTTGTTCCCCTTTCACAGGACACAGGGTAGGTTTTTGCCAAGGCTGTAAAATGCCGGCCGAGTTTGGCAACGGCGTTTGCGCCACCGAGGGCATGTATTCACCCCTGCCGGCCGCGAGGCATCATTCAAATCTGAGCTTCGCGAATCTCGGATTACGCACGTCGTAGCTCGTTACAATGAAACGCATCGCAAGAAAAACTATCTCCATATGTTTTACGCTTGGGTCCATAGTTTTTCGTCTCCTTTTTTTTCCCCTTCTCTAACGGCTAGGTGAAATTTGAACGAGGGTTCTAACTACCTTGCTGTGGTATTATCACAAATTGACAGGAAAAGGCGAAGAAGATACTCGACATCTGGACCAAGTCGTCTACTTTCCCGCCTGCGGTGTTGACGAGATTGGAAAACGTTCTGAAGGGTGATGACGCTGCTCCGAGTCCACCAGGTGCTTATCTTGTCCCGATTCCATGTTTCGCTAAGTACTTCCCCCCTTTGTGCAATCCCAAACTGTGCTTTCGCTTTACGCTTTTTGGAAAGTGAGAGAAAGAGCGAATGTCTGATTTCGTTTCGTGCTAGTTCCCGCAC